>JACCDG010705328.1_pt1 | contig 65293 bp, 91 predicted proteins | sample 7442471 | NCBI WGS metagenome assembly JACCDG01 (sample SAMN15323444, study PRJNA562643) | freshwater metagenome | isolation source: river surface water | place: USA:Blue River Watershed | collected 2017-08-17 | reverse complement strand
GTGCCGCTGTAAAGGTTGTTGGTTATTGCTGCACTTGCACCAGCTATACTGGTATTGCTGATCACAGCATTGAAGGTTGCAGTGCCTGCGCTCTGTATAGTGCCGTTTGATGTTAGACTTGCAACAACCGCTGCACCGCTGGTTGTCAATGTCTGTGACGTGATGTTAGCGTTTACAACTGCGCTTGCTGCACTTAACTGTCCAGTTGATTGAATGTTAGTAGCAACCACGTTGGTATTGCTGTTTAGGCTCTGTGTAAGCAGTGTACCACTGTTTTGAATACTGGTAAATGTACCAGCAGTACCAGAAATTGTAGTACCTGTAATTGCACCGTTACTTACTACGCTAGCTGCACTGAGTTGTCCAGTTGATTGTATGTTTGTTGCCACCACATTGGTGTTTGAATTCAAACTGTTGACAATAGCAGCACCAGTTGAATTCAATGTGCTTGTGGTTATGTTAGTATTAACAACTGCTAATGCAAAACTTGCCTGGCCAGTTGCTTGTAGGTTAGTTGCTACTACATTGGTGTTTGAATTCAAACTGTTGACAATGGCAGCACCAGTTGAATTCAATGTGCTTGTGGTTATGTTTGCGTTTACAACTGCACTTGCTAGTGTTGCTTGACCGCTAGTGTTAAGAGTCGCACCAAAAATGTTAGCGTTAGCAACAATGGACGCCGCACTGAGTTGTCCAGTCGACTGTATGTTTGTTGCTACTACGTTGGTGTTTGAATTGATGCTGTTGGCAACAAATGCACCACTTACTGTCAAACTTGCAAGACTTACACCAGCGTTACTGACTAGTGAGTTAACGGTAAGTTGGCCACCAAAGTTTGAATCACCAGTGAAACCGGCACCGCCGCGAACATCAAGTATGCCTAATGGGTTACTGGTACCAATACCGATACGAGTCTGTACTGCTAAACCATTGGTTGGTCCAGTGAGTACACCTGCGTAAGCACCACCAACAACCATTGCGCCGCCAACATCCAGTCTATTTCTTGGAACAGTAACACCGCCAATACCAACTGCACTGGTACCATTGTTGTTAATAACTGTAACGCCATAGTCTGCTGCACCGGTTACTCTGAGATAGAGCGATGCAGGACTGGAACCACTTGCGTAACCAAGTGTCGCACCGCTTGATGCGGTGTTACCAACTAGAATTTCAAACAGTCCTGAACCATTGGTGGTTTGAAAAAATGCCGGTGATGCACCAGTGACTGTCATAGTATTGGTTATTGAGGTTGTACCAATACCCAGTCGTTTAGTGCCAAAATCAAATTGGAAGTCGTTGCTGGCGCTAAAGCTGCCAGTACCACTGTTTAGCTGAACGTCGTATATGTCACCTGCTGCTGCGTTTGATGCTGCGGTTGTTTGGAATGTACCGTCTGCAAATCGGATACCAGTACCAATTGTACCGGTACTCACAATGTTCACGTTACCCCAATGATAAGTGTCACCTCGTATTGCAAGCACGTTACCAACTGGTACCGTTGCAGTGCCAATACCAACGTTACCGCTTACAATCATACCATTTATTGGTGCTGCGTTTACAGTTGCATAGGCACCAACGGCAACGTTGCCCATTACCTGTAAACCATTACGTGTAATAAAATCTATATTATTGGCCATGCCTACTTCCTCTAGAGATTGTTTAAAATGCGCATAGGTATTTATCTCTTGGGGTTTATTTAGAGTAACAGGCGAGTAATCTGTTAGATTGTCATGCTGCTTCTATTGACTTTCATGGTTTTATGAGTAACAGTGTTGGGGTAAAACATTAGATTGACGTTTACACCAGACAGCTCTACATCAAACTCGCCAAGTTTGTTTGCACTACAGATTATATTGTATTCACTTTTGTATGCACTAAGACCATTATGAACCACTGTGATTTGAGAAATTTGATATTCACTAGTTGATTCGTCTGTTATCTGTATGTAATAGTGCGCACTGCGAATTTCTGGCACTTTGAATGTGTCAATCACAGTGGGTGTAGTATCAAATACTTCAGATCCTGTGCTTTCTAGTGCTGTATACTTGTATTGCACACTGCTAATAGCACTGGTAGTTCCAACACCAAATCTTTTTAGTGTAGGATTGTATACAAATTGCGAATCGGCTGCAAAACTACCAGAACCGTCATTGAACTGTATCTGGTCTGTACCACCTGCGGCACTGGCACTGGCCGAACTGTCTTGAAACGTACCATCTGGAAAATAAATTCCATTACCAAGACCTTGAATATCGATAGTCCCATTTACCGTAAGTGCGCTACCAGCTGCTACACTGGTAACACCGATACCGACGTTACTGGTAGTGTAGGTAGTAGTACCGTTCTGTATCCAATCACTGCGCTGTTCCCAGTCACTGTTATCAAAAACAAATATAGCAGGAGAAGTACCTACTCCAGATCGTATGAATAGATCGCCTGGTTTGCCGTCAACAAAATATGGACTAAGATTATTAACACTGGGAGTGTAATTACCTTGAAAAAGTGTAGGCCCACCTTTTCCTATCTTAAAAGACGGACTGGTAGTGCCTGCCATATTGTAATAAGTGGTCATTTTTTAATTATTCCTAGGCACAGCAATATAGCTTATTTATTAGCATTTACAGACTGTTATCTATAGGTAATTGTAACCTGTGCCTCACCCTGTGTACTAGAACCAGAATTGATGAATACCTTAGCAGCGGTAGTTACTGTTAAAGTCTGTTTTTGATCATTTATAAATGTAGCTTGTTCGTCAGTATAGATCATTTCTGTGGACATAAATTGCTCTACGTTAGAATCTGTTCCAACAGACATAGTACTACTCGGATCGTTAAATTCTGTTACAATTGTAACGTCTACACTTACCACTGTGCTATTAGCATTGATATTTCCCAGCAGACTTGGACTAATATCGTTATGTGCAAAATTTTTAGATATGGTGTTCACATAACGTTTTTCGCCAAGTTCAGGATTACCGCCTATATTGTATGATCCTGGTGCTATATTGATTGGTATCCAAATTACTGTCGGAACAGTCTGTGCTACGATATAGACAGAATTATAACCAGTACCGTCATCTAACACATAGGCGATTTGTCCGATTGATGGGCTAAATGCATCTCGCTCAGCAATGGTATTAAAAGTCAGGCCCTGAAATGCGCCAGTTGGACCAGTTGGACCTGTATTTTGGCTGATGTTTGTCAGTTCCCAGGCAACGATTACAACTGGATCTCCAGCTAGTGCAGGATTTAGCAATAACACTGTGCTACCGTTAGTCGCTACATACTGGTCCTGCATGAGCAGAGTACCATTATAGTAAACGTCGATAAAACCTGGATAATAGTCTAGCAAAAATACAGTCTGACCAGGTGTTGCTATAAACTCATGTCTAACATATGCACCAGTAGCAGCAGGACCTGTCGGACCAGGCACACCTGCCGACCCAGTTGGACCTGTTGGACCAGTTAATTGACTGACACTGGCAATTTGCCATGCTACTATTTCTACTGGATCGCCAGCCAGGCTAGGCGACAATAGTTCGACATACATAGAGTTAGTGTCGTCAAATTGACTAGGTAAAAGTTTTAGATTGTTGTAGTAAACATCTACATATCCTGGCACATGCGATGCCATAAACAGTGTTTGACCTTCGCTCGCAACATAGGTGTATCTTTGATATGCACCAGTTTGCGGGGGACCGACTGGTCCAGTCGGTCCTGGTACAGCACTTAATTCTTTCCAAACTGCTGCACCTGCACTTGGATCAACTAAGATCCATGCACGACCAGTAAATGTGTTAATCCATTTACTACCATAACGATAACCTTGTGTGATGTCATTGTTTACACTGGGATTAGTCGTAGTGTTAAAATTGTCAATTGGTTGAACTACAGACTCGTCTAGTCTAATACCAGTCGTGTTGTTTATTTTTATATAAATTGGTATAGCTTGACTATTTGGTCTCGACGCAGTCAATTTACCTGGGTTAGATGGATCTAACCACACTAAACTGCCAATAGCACCAGGTAACGACGGTGTTATGTTTTCTTCGTATATGCCTCGAGGTGCGTAATTAAACCAATTAACACCAGGTATTCCAATATCTGTTACTCGTCCTATTATTCGATCAGAATTCACAGAATCCGGATCAGCAAGACTGTAAAGACCATCAGAATTTAATACTATTACATCACCGAATGTAAATGTATGGCCATTTTGGTTAACTCGTATTTTATCGACTTTTAAATTTCTTGCCCTGAAACGACCTATCATTTCTTCGAAGAAGCCGATGTTTGGCGAAATCTCAGTCTGATAATCAATTAAATTACTAAAAACTGGGATACCGTCGTCGCTGAGAGATACTATAAAACCAGGTGCACCAGTTGCAGCAACGCCATTTGAATCACTAAACTGTTCCCATCTGTCAGTATCTTCAATAGTACATTTGATATAGCTCGAATTGGTAACTAACGTGTCTATTTCTACAATTTGTAACGCTTTTCCAGTCGACACTTCTATATACCAGTCACCGACTGCAATATCAAGTGCGTTGTATATGTATGGTTCACGTGTGCTGAAACTACCGTGGTCTTGTTGTGCCACCGAACCTTCTAGCGTAAACCTGATAGGTTGCGGTGCAGGACCAAATTCCCAGAATTGATCTTCTCCGTAATATGAACCTTCGTCATATGGCCAAAAACCAATTGGTATTAGAGTAATACCATTTATGCTTAGCGTTTTAACCGGTTTAATAGAACTCATTGTTATCTCCGATTATGCAAACACTACTGTTACCCATAGGTAACCTACACTGGTTGTCGGTACACCGGTATTACCAGGTGTTAAAGAATACATAGTGATATTGTTTGTGTCTATACTCATTGCTGCATAGGTAAATGTAGTTGCACCTGTTGGCATTGTTTGTCGATACGCACCGCTTGGTGTAGCAATAGGACCACCTTGCATAATCACATATTGCATATATGCATTAAGGTTATGATTTAGAGTTATTTGATTAGCGCCATCTCGAATAATTGCATTGATTGGTACACCAGCAACGTTGTCTACATAACCTGTTGCATTTATTGCACCATTGGTATACAGCAATCTAAATCTAATTGTGGTACCGTAACCCGCCGGACCAGTTGGACCTGTAACAGTGCTTGCCGGACCGCCGGGGCCTGTCGGGCCTGTACCTGCTGGGCCTGTTGGACCTGTAACAGTGCTTGCTGGCCCAGCTGGACCTAACGGTCCTGTTGGGCCTGTTAAACCTCTAGGACCAGTTGCACCTGTATTTGCAGCAGTTCCTGGCGCACCTGTTGGACCAGTATGTCCTGTAGCACCTACACCACTTGGACCAGTTGGACCAGTTGCACCAGTGTTTGTGGCAGATCCAGGTACACCAGTTGGGCCAGTTGGGCCAGTTTCTATCGGACCAGTTGGACCTGTAACGGTGCTAGCTGCGCCAGTTGGGCCTGTCGGACCTGTAAATCCAGTGAAACCAGTTGGCCCTGTAACGGTGCTAGCTGCGCCAGTTGGACCTTGTGGTCCAGTTGGACCTTGTACACCAGCTGGACCTGTGGCACCTGTGTTTGCAGCAGTTCCCGCAGGGCCTGTTGGACCACTAGAACCAGTTGGACCTTGCGGACCAGGTGGTCCTTGTGTACCACCAGTTCCGGTTGAACCAATAGCAGTAGTTATAGCAGCAGGAGCAACTGCACCATAATTCATCCATATGCGCATCACTGCGCCGACATAATCTGGAACAACAGGAGGCGGAACCAGATACGTTCTATCTACTCTTGCTCTTACCCAGATATAATTACCCACAAAACTATAAGGATATGTACCTGTATCACCAGTCTGCCCAGTCGGCTTAGCAGGATCCATTGGATACTGTAAATATGGTACACCTTTTCCTAAAGGAATAGGAAACCAATCGCCTTCTTGCGGATCAGCAGCAAGGCTACCTTCTATCCACACTCGTCCAATAAAATCGTCAAGAGTAATTGATACAGTATGGCTATTGCCTATACTGTTGTTATATCCAGCGGCCTTTTGTTTGAGGCCTGTAACATTTATTTTTCCGCTGGTTGTATCGAGCAGTAGTGTACTATACATTTTTGACCCTAAATATGTCTATTATTTAGCGGTCGTGGTCATCCTAGTTCTGCAACTTCTACTATTACTGATTTGTCATTAACAATTTCTTCTACCAATTGAGGTACAGTAGTTGATAAAAGCTGTTTTGTCTCGTCGTCAACTACTGTAGCGTCACTTTCATGATCTCTAACAATACGACTCAGTTTTACAACTATGATATCTTCAATAACCTTGGCCATGATTTTCTCCTTGTTAGCCAACGTTATTTAATAAATCTACAGTTAATTTAAGTTGTACCTAGATAATCTTTTGGTTTTCTTCCACGTTTTTTACCAACAGATTTTGATGAGCCGTCTGGATTTATGTCATAAATGTCAACGAATCTTTCTGGCTCCATACCATCTAATGCAACAACTGCATTTGCATCAACTGTTACCTGTATAGATCCAACTAAACTTTTCAAGTGTAACTGATAGGCATTACCCTGTTTTGACACATCTATCAGTGTAAAATTATCACAACGTCGTTGTAATCGACCATACATGTCTTTTGACAAATGATACGCTGTAATTACAGTGTCGTTTGACAGTCCATTTTTGTCTATTAGATTTGGCATCAGATGATTCATGCATCAACTCCATCTGCATTGATTTCTTCTAATACTGCGTCTATATCATTAGACATCATGTAGTCAAACATCAGTTTGTTATCAGATACTTTTACAGTTACAGCACCGCCATTTTTAAGTGTACCAAACAACATCTCTCTGCTGAGAGGTTTCTTGATGTGGTCTGCAATTACTCTTGCTAGAGGCCTTGCACCCATTTTTGGATCAAATCCTTTTTCAACTAGCCATTCTTTTGCAGCAGGATCTAACACAATATTAACACGTTTTTTACTGCTAAGCTCATTAAGTTGTCCGATAAATTTGTCAACAATACGACCCATGTTGTCTTTGCTTAATCTGTTGAATTTGATAATAGCATCAAGTCTATTACGAAATTCTGGTGTAAAGAATGTGTTAATTGCTTTGGTATCATCATCTCGAGTCTGTGTGTTACCAAATCCAATTAGATCTTTTTCCATTGCGGCAGCACCGAGGTTACTAGTAAAGATCACAATTGCGTTTCTTGCACTTACAGATTTTCCTTGACTACCAGTCACAATACCACGGTCCATCATCTGTAGAAAAATGTTGTAGACGTCAGGGTGTGCTTTTTCAATTTCATCAAACAGCAACACACAATGCGGAGTTTTTTCTAGTGTGTTAACCAACAGTCCTGAACCAGCAGAGCCATCGCCATACCCAACGTAACCAGGAGGAGAACCAATGAATTTGCTAACACTGTGACGTTCTTGATATTCGCTCATGTCAAAACGCACAAATTCAATACCGAGCGTTAGCGCAAGCTGCTTTGCAGCTTCGGTTTTACCAACACCGCTAGGGCCGCTAAACAGAAATGCGCCCATAGTCTTATCGTTTTCTCTAAGACCACTGCGGCTCATGTAAATAGAATCTACAAGATGATCTAATGCCAGATCTTGGCCAAACACGGAATTTTTAAGATCACTATCCAATCTAAAAAGTTTGTCTGACTCGGCGCTTTTTACAGTAGCTACTGGTATTTTAGCTACACGACTGACCTCTGCTTCTATTTCACGTTTGGTAATAACTGTGATGCGTTGTGCAGCAGGTTTAATCTTTTGCCATGCTGCTGCGCTATCAATTATGTCAATTGCTTTATCTGGCAAAAATTTGTCATGAATGTGTTTTGCAGTAAGATCTACAGCAGCGTCAAGTGCGGTTGGTTCGTATTGAACTTCGTGGTAGGTTTCATAATGTTTAGCAATGCCATGTAGAATACGTTTTGCATCATCTATGCTGGGTTCATTGACATCGAGCTTTTGAAAACGCCGTGCCAGTGCGCGGTCTTTTTCAAAATGTTTGCGATATTCTTCGTGTGTTGTACTTCCAATACAGCGAATCTCACCTCTGCTGAGAGCTGGTTTCAACATATTTGCTGCGTCCATACTTCCACTCGAACCGCCTGCACCAGCGCCCATAATCATATGAATTTCGTCAATAAACGCAATTGCATCTGGTCTGCTTTGTAATGCTTTGATGATCTGCTTCATACGATCTTCAAAATCGCCTCGATACTTGGTACCAGCAACAAGACTTGCAATGTCAATGCTCCAAATGGTTTTGTCTAGTAGAATGTCGGGTACATCCTTTTCTACAATACGCTTAGCAAGACCTTCTACAATTACAGTTTTACCAACCCCTGGATCACCGATCATAATCACATTGTGTTTGTTACGACGTGCGATAATCTGTGTGATAGTTTCGACTTCGCGTTCACGGCCAATGAGCGGGTCAATCTTGCCTTTATTAGCACGTTCGTTTAGATTCACACAATACATGCGAAGTATGTCTTCGCTTTCCTGAAGATCCATATAGTCATCGTCATTTTCGTTTGCACGATTAAGTGCTTCAACCAATGTTTCTCTAGACGGCGCATACCGGTCTAAAAAGTATGATGCCGGACTATCTTGAATTCCATACATGGCCAGTAGTAGATCAACTGGGCCCATTTCTTTTTTACCACTAAAAATACTCTGTGTTTTACTTTTTTTGATCACATTCATCAGCAGTGTAGTATGTCTTGGCTGATATTGGTCAAACTTCACAATAACGTGATTTTTTTCGTCGTTTAACCATGCAGTGTTTTCTCTGGCAAGAGTCTCTAGATCTCCGCTATTTTGCGAAATCAGTTTTTGTATTTCTTTTTCATCGAGCAATGCTGCTAAAAGATGTTCTAGTGTTACTAGCTCGTGCTTGCGTTGAGCAGCCATTTGATAACTGCGTTGAATGATAGATTCAAGAGGAGATGGCATTTCAAAATCCTTTTTGTAATTTTTGTTTTTTCACTAGTTTCTTTTTGGCCATAGTCAATACCAATTTGGTAACACGGTCGTCAATGAGTATCCCGTTAACGTGGTCATATTCATGGAGCCAGCATCTAGCCCAAAGGCCATCTAGATCTGCTATTTCAGATTCCCCATGTTCATTTGTCCACATGGCTTTGATCTGCGGTGGTCGTTTAACTTTAAGTTTCAATCCTGGTAGACTCAAACAGCCTTCTATATCATATTCTAACCGATCACCGGCAGATAGTATAGTGGGATTTATAAAAACTTTTTTGATGCCATCAATTGAAATCACAAAAACCTGCTTGCCTACACCAATCTGGTTTGCAGCAAGTCCAACACCATGCGACACTTCGAGTGTGTCAAATAGGTCTTTAATTAAATCTTCTACATCAGCAACAGATTCTACCGGGTCTGCTTTGGTTCTAAGTACTGGGTGATTTTGGTCAACTAGTGTTCTTATCATTATTAATGCCTTATATAGGTGTCAGCGTCGACGACTGCTAATGATCTGCTTCAACTGATCAATCTGATCAACAGCTAGGTTTTTAGGAATTGAAACTGCTACGTTTACTATCAAATCTCCACGTTGAGATGGATTTTGCCTAATGGGCATACCTTTTTGCCGTATTCTCAATGCGGTACCATGCTGAGTTCCAGGCTGTATGTTTACACTTACTCTGCTGTTGTCAATACAGTCAATTTCGACCGAGGTACCGACTATTGCATCTAGTGCATCAATTTCCAGTGTACAATGTAGATGCGGTCCTTCTCGTCTAAATCGTGGATGATTATATATGTTGATGTTTACATACAGATCACCCGGTGGAACGTTTGGTATTGATTTTTCGCCATGACCTTGAAATCGCATCCTGGTACCTTGTTCTATACCAGGTGGTATACGTACTACAACGTTAACATCTTGTCCGTTAGCGTTAAATGCAATTGGAAGATCTTTACCGTTAAATGCGTCTTCTAATGTAATTTCTATGCCAAATTGTAAATCTCTATTTCGTCTAAACTGCTGACCAAACGGGTGACCAAAACCATGTTGACTAAAAAATTGATTAATCACATCATCAATATTTGACATGTTGTTAAAATCAAAGTGAAAATTTTGATGACTTCCATTTTGGCCAAATCCTGCGCCATAACGTCGCATGTTGTCATACTCATTGCGCTTTTGTCGGTCACTAAGAACAGAGTAAGCTTCATTTATTTTCTTAAACTGTTCTTCTGCTGTCGCATCACCCGGATTTCTGTCAGGATGATATTTCATGGCAAGTTTTCTAAAAACTGATTTTATTTCGTCATCTGTGGCGTTTTCGCCCACACCAAGTGTTGAATAATAATCTTGCATGTTCCAAGTATAGTTAATTAATTAAATTTGTCAATAAGATAGTAATTCAGTCAATAAAGCATAGGCTTTTTGAACAAGTATAATACCATAAATATTTTTGTCCAAGGCTTTATTTGCCATGGTCTTAGTCTCAATATTTAAGGTCTCAAAACAAAATATGGTAAACAATAGAAAATCCAGTCTCAATGATGATGCGAAGCTATCCATGCTTCAGCTTGTTCTTGACTATTTGAAAACAACTCCTCCTCTTAATCTAATCATTCATATGATCTATATCACTGTGATTTGCGCCATTCTTAGTGCAAGTTACATAGCTGCTTTCCATTGGAATGACATCGTGACTCTCTACAACAATCGTCAAACACAACTGTTAGGTGAAGAACGATTCGAGCTAGATTTAGATACCAACACGCAGATTACCTATAAACTTCAAGGTTTAATTACAGAAGTTGGTGCAATGCGTATCTATGTCTATAGATATCATGGCAAGTTAGATGCTATTTCTGGTGTGCCGTTTTTCTATCAAAGTAACATTTTTGAAGTAATTTCGCCAGGCACTGCTCGTCTTATGGACTACGAACAGCGAATACCTGCTGGCATACACATGGCAATGAACAACGAGTTTGTAAGAGATCGCTGTGTACTGATTAAAGATACTACAACAGACAAAGACAACCAAAACTATTATTTTTATACCAGTCGTAACGCCACAGCTATGGAACGTTGTCCAATTTTTCTTGACAACGGTGATCTATTTGGATTTGTAGGTATTGATTGGCTGAACTCGGTAGACGACCCTGCAATTACTGGCAAATTGCATACTGTTGCGGTTGAACTTGGTAAAATTTTTTCAAACTTACCAAAATAATTATTTAAAATATAGGTACTTTACCATTAAATATGTGGTTAACTGAATATGGGATAACCACATGCACATTTTAATACCAATGAGCGGTGCCGGTCGTAGATTTGCCGATGTTGGCTATGACAAACCAAAGCCTTTTATCGAGTTTTTTGGCAAACCTATGATCGAGCACGTTTTAGGCAATCTAGGCCACCACAACGAGTTTACGTTGTGTGTTTTAAAAGACCACTACAGTGAATTTAGACCTGTATTCGACCGTCTTAGAACACAAGTGTCAAAACTTAACATTGTATTGATAGATCAACTAACACAGGGAGCAGCAGAGACCTGCCTATTGGCTAAACGTTACATAGATCCAGAATCGCCATTGATGATTGCAAACTGTGATCAAATGATGAAATGGGATCAAAAAGCTTTTGAGAACTGGATGGTTAAAGAACGCCTAGATGGCGCAATATTAGTCTATAGCGACAACAGCACAAAGTGTAGTTATGTAGAAATCGACAACAACGGTTTAGCTGTACGCACCGTAGAAAAGCAGGTTATAAGTCCATATGCTACAAATGGAATTTATGTCTGGGACAAGGGTATTGATTTTGTATGGGCCGCAGAACGAATGATTTCAAAAAATCTTCGTGTGAATAATGAATTCTACGTCTGTCCAGTGTATAATGAAAATATTGCAAGAGGCGATAGAATTGGTATATGGGCACCAGAAGAGCATTATTCAATTGGTACACCAGACGACCTCAACATTTATATAAAGGCATTTTCTAATGAAAATATTTGATCCTAGTATAATGATTAGAGGTTGGTACATTGGCGACTTCGAACCATCGGCATATCGTACTGATAAGTTTGAAGTAAGTCTACTGTCACATGAAAAAGGTGAAATTTGGGATGCACATTATCACTCTAAGAGTGACGAAATAAACTATCTACTAGAAGGTCAGATGACTTTAAACGGTACACTGTTAACTGCACCGGTGATATTTGTAATAGAAAAAAATGAAGTTGCAGATCCAGAGTTTTTAACAGATTGTAAAATAGTTGTAGTAAAAACCCCTAGTGCACCAGGCGATAAGATCATTGTACCTAAACATGGAGTAAAAAATGTCAATTGATATTGTAAGAGACGAAAAAGATCTAGCAAGGAATTTCTACGTTACATATGATGTAGAAAGTACCAAGAGTGTCTATGATGCAGCATGGAACATTGCTGTTGGTCAAAGTATAGGCAATCCAAACCAACGTAGCGTCTGGGAAACTGACGAAATGATCGAAGCGCACAGTGCAAAGATCATGCGGAACTCTAATTTCGAAAAGAAGAAAGGTCGAGTGGTTATTGCATATCCCAATGCAAATATTGATTGGGATACTGACGGTATTGCACAACTACTCTGCATCATTCAAGGTGGTCAGGTTGACATCGACAGTATCAAAAAGTGTCGTGTAATGGACATCGAAATACATCCACAGATCATTGACACACACTTTAAAAAACCACGACATGGTATCACTGGCATGCGAGATTTTACCAACACTCATGGTAAACCTCTATTCGGTGGCATTGTTAAACCAAAAACCGGCGTTACACCACAAGTACTGTTAGAAATGACCAAACAGCTAGTGGAAGGCGGAGTAAATTTCATCAAAGAAGACGAAATTCTCAGCAACCCTGCGGTATGCAGACTACAAGATCGTGTAGAATTGATCAGCAACTACATTCAAGGTAAAGACGTTGTCTACTGTTTCTGTATCAACAGTGATCCTGCACATGTAGTCGATCGTGCAAGGTTTGTTGCACAAAACGGTGGCAACGGTGTACATGTAAACATTTGGAGTGGTCTTGGTAGCTACCGCAGTATACGAGATGCAGATCTTGGATTGTTTATTCACTATCAAAAGAGCGGTGACAAGGTCATCACTGGCAAAAGCAATCCGTTTGGTATCGAATGGACAGTGTTGTGCAAACTAGCAGCAATCTGTGGTGTAGACACTATCCATGCGGGAATGTGGGGCGGTTATCTTAGCGACGACGAAACTGAATTGCGTAATACTCTAGACGTGCTTCATGCTCGCAATGTGCTACCTGCACTAAGCTGTGGTATGCACCCTGGTATTGTCAACGCAACTGCTGAAAAGTTTGGCAATGATTTTCTGGCTAACGTTGGCGGTGCTATACATGGACACCCAGGCGGTACACTGGCAGGTGCAAAAGCAATGCGTCAAGCAATTGACAAAACACCCGGGCCTGAATTTAAAACCGCCATTGAAAAATGGGGATATGAAACCAATGGACGATCGATGCCAGAATGGGTGTTAGACTTTTAATAAGGAGACAGGCTTTTGCTAATCATAGCACACAGAGGCCTAACAGATGGTCCGGACGACGAAAAACAAAATCGTCCGGATCAAGTTTTGGCTGCACTAGATGAAGGTTTTGACGTTGAAATTGATGTGTGGAATATCAAAGGACAATGGTTTCTTGGCCATGATACACCAGATTATCAAGTTCCCGCACATTTTTTAACCACACCCGGACTATGGATACACTGCAAAAACATTGCAGCGTTTTACAATCTAGGTAGAATGATTGCGCCAATAAACTATTTCTATCACGAAACAGACTTGGTTGTGTTAACATCTAAACGTCATGTGTGGACCTATTTTGGTCCGGCTGAAACACGAGACCCAACTGCTATCTGTGTTATGCCAGAATTAAACTATCTCTGGAGCGAAATAGAAGACATGGCCAAAAAGAAACAATGGCTAGGATTCTGTACAGATTGGCCTAGAAAGTTAAAGGCATGTCTAGAGTAGCAGTTTGTTTTGCAGGACTTCCTAGACTAAACAGATCAACTGTTGCCAAATGGCAGCAGTTTATTTCTAAATATAACGCAGATGTATTTGTACATACATGGCAAGAAAACAATGCTGTTCGGTCACAGATTGTTAAGAACATAGCAGAATCGTTTGAACCAAAACAACTGTTGATCGAACCTACAAAACAATTCAATACTGCACGATTCAACGAAAGAATTTGGCCGCATCGGTCACAACCTAGAAATGTGATAAGCATGTGGTATAGCATTAAACGTTCAATTGAGCTGGCATTAGACTGGGAACAGTATGACATAGTCTGTAGAGCTAGATTTGATTGGTGGTGCGAACATATAGAAATAGAAATAAATGATGGTCTTACTGTGCCAGATGACCCTGGACTAAGCGGGCATCATTTTAGGTACAAAGGAGATCACTACATTGCACACAATGATCAATTTGGTTATGGACCTGTCGACGTCATGCAGGCTTATTCTACCACATTTGACAGAATACCATGGTTATACAGCGACGATGGTGTGGATTTCTGTAGTGAATTATTTTTAACTGCTAACATGATCAGTTACAATATACCAATAACTTACCAAATGAATATGAATTATAGGATAGTCAAATGACTAAAATCGCCGCATATACGATTGCCCTTAACGAAATTAAGCATTGCGAACGCTGGGCTAATAGTGTAAAAGATGCAGACTATAGAATTGTTCTAGATACTGGCAGCACAGATGGCACAGTAGAAAAACTGCGCGAGTTAGGTGTAACAGTGTATGAACAAAAGATTGAACCATGGCGATTTGATGTTGCCAGAAATGCTGCGTTAACCATGGTTCCGCTAGATACCGATGTCTGTATCAGTCTGGACATGGACGAGTTCATGTTGCCAGGTTATAGACAGAAGATAGAAGCTATTTGGAAAGCAAATACGACTAGATTAAGTTATACCTATGTATTTGACTATAAACCAGGTGAAGAAAAACAGAACGGGTTTATGATAGACAAGATACATGCAAGACAGGGTTACGAATGGCGTAGGCCAGTTCATGAAACAGTATTTGCAAAAGACATCGAAGAAGTTTATGCAGTAGACAGTTCTATCACACTTGCACAGATACAAGATCGATCTAAACCAACTCGCAGCAATTATCTACCTCTGATGAAAATTGCACACGATGAGGATAGACTAGACAGTCAAATCGCATTCTGGTATGGCAGAGAACTAATGTATGCACAGAATAATCAAGAAGCGTCTGTTGTACTAGAAAGATATCTTACTATACCAACCAGTCGCTGGGATGCAGAACGCAGCGAAGCACTGATTTATCTCAGCAGAATGAATTCAGACCGTGCTTGGGAATATCTAATCAAAGCCACGTATGAAGCGCCCACTCGACGTGAAGTTTGGTTAGAAGTTGCATATCACTGCTATGCTAAACAGGATTGGATCAATCTTTTCTGGGCTTGTATGAATGGACTCACACGCTGTTACAATCAAAACAGTTATCTAGATCGTGCTGACTCTTGGGGACCACAGTTGGCAGATTTTGGTAGTATAGCAGCTTGGAATTTAGGTTGGAAAACCAAAGCTGTAGAACTGTGTGAACAAGCACTGTCGTTGTCCCCAAACGATGAACGAATTAAACGTAATCTAGAATCAATGAAGCAATAACCGGAGAATCAAATGAAAATTGCAATATATGCACCGGCAAAAAATGAACTGAAACACATTCAAGGATGGTATGATAGCTGCAAAGAAGCAGATTATATCTGTGTTGCAGACACTGGTAGCACCGACGGATCAATTGAAAAATTTAAAGAACTTGGTGTGCAAGTTACTAATGTACGTATTATACCATGGCGTTTTGATGACGCATTTAATACAGCGATGTATCTTGTACCGGAAGATGCAGATGTCTGCATTAGACTAGACATCGACGAGCGTCTACAACCTGGGTGGCGACAGTTGTTAGAACGTGCATGGACACCAGAAACTACAAGATTGCGTTACACATATGTTTGGAACTGGAACCCTGATGGGTCGCCTGGTCGTCAATGGCACGGCGATAGAATACATAGTCGTAAAGGTTATCGCTGGATGGGTGCTACACATGAAGGTCTATGCAGTCGTTTACCAGAAGTTCAGACTTACTGTGACGAACTTCGTATTCATCATTATCCAGATCCAAAAGACAAGAAAAATGATCTAAATCTCTTGCTCGAAGCAGTGCGAGAATATCCACACGACTCAAGAATTAGAGCGTACCTTGGACGCGAATACATGTATCAAAAACAGTATGATAAAAGTACAGAAACCTATAAAGAATTTTTGTCTATGAGCTGGGATCGTGTTGAACGTCAACAAGCTATGGTAAACTTGTCGTATGTTGATCCACAAAATAAAGTTTATTGGCTCAAGATGGCTGCAATGGAAACACCGGGCCATCGAGAACCATTGGTGAGTCTTGCACAACACTATTATGACAATGCAGATTGGCAGAAATGTTACGAACACGCCAAAAAAGCGTTGAACATCACAGTCCACCCGATGGATTACACTTGTACACCAGAAGCATGGGGGTATTTACCTCACGATCTTGCTAGTATTGCTGCGTGGAATTTAAGAATGTATCAAGAAAGTGCAGAACATGCAAAATTGGCATTATCTAGAAGCCCAGAAGATACAAGGCTTCAAAAAAACTTAGAGTTAATCGAAAAATTTATAAAAGAAAATTTAAATGATGACTGATTCATAACGGCACAGAATTTTGTGCCGTTATTTTGTTTTGATATTGAACCATAAATAGTTTGCTATGAAATTAACTGATTTAGAAATTCACAATCCTATACTATTATCAGAAGGTCGATCACTTGTCGACCTTCTCGGCGAGACAGCCGGTGTGGGTAAGATTGTAAAAGGTGTTAATACCACTGTAGACGTGGGTGTCAACGAGATCCCCAAACAAGCAGCCAAATGGGGTTTTAAAGTAAGTAAAACTGGTGTTCCTCCGACTATTAACACCAATGGATCTATCGGATCAAAAAAAAGGGAGCGCCGAAACGCTCCCGTTAACAAGTAATACTATCTATTAGATTAGATACGGCTTTTCTTGCTAGCCCGCTCAGCGTCTTCACGGGTATTTTCAACTGCAATCGGAACCCAACGCTGGGGGACCGGTAGACCCGAACGACGGAAGTGATCCAAATCTGCATCGGGATCGTCGACCTGGGTCCACACAACCCACTTACCGTCAAATTTACGCTGCGCAATATCGTGCTTTTTTTCCATTGTATAAATCACATTATGTTTTGGTTGCGTTTATATAGACATCATTGTCTACAAGTATTATTGTAACTCTAATTAAACCGTTGTCTAGTTCTGTTAGGTCATTTTTTTCCACCATTTATTTTCAATAAACTCGATCTCAGTTGCACTCTCCACTTCATGTGCAGAGTAACTAACAGGTGTGCTGTTTTCAAGCACATCAACTAGTGCAGCAAAGCGTACAGATTTGTGCCACACTGTGTCCCAATCTGACGTTCGATTGGACGATTCCCAGTCATTGCGAATCCAGTCAATGACTGCATTGTCATTGCGGTTTAGCACAATTAAAATGTTATAAGGACGTAGAGCTTGATATCCAGTTGCGTCGTCTGCCATCCAGCAGTTGGTTTCTGTTTGAGAATAGTCATCTTCTCTAAGAGCAACAAGCACATTGTCGTTTAGATCTACATGTAGACTGTTGAGCGGAACGCCAAGATATTGTGCAATAAACGCAGCAGGCACAATACCATCGGGTACAACGCCCACTACGTAGTCTGGCATCCACTGGTCTCGTTGAATCTGATGAATAATGTCATGCAGGCTGATTCGCAGAGTGTCAAAGTCAAACTCAATCATGTCCACAGGCTCTTTCTAATCTTGATCAGTCGGATCAACATGTCAGTATCTTCCTGTTCCTGCGCAGCTTCCATTTCTTGCAGAATTTTGAGAAGTCTGTTGGATTCTGCACGGTATTCTGCTGTTTCACCTTCGGTGTCAAGAATATCAATGCCCATCTGCCGTTTCTTATCGCAATGCGCACTCCACCCGCTTGCGTCATGCGGATCAGGACGATTGGGCCGGATGTTTTTCCACCAGTTGTAGAGTTCGAAAATTTCTCTAGCAGCCTCAGCTTGATGCTCGCAACGTTCTATTACAGGAAGTTCAGGATTATCAAGATTCATTTCCCACACAAGGTGGTCAAGACCTGCTTGTGGATCACGGAACGCTTTAAAGCGAGTGATACCTCGACTCCACCAAGGGTGTTTACGTTTTTTCTGTTCGCATTCATTGAAGACCACATGCATCCATGCTTTTTCAACTTCAACAAAGTCGACAAGCAGTTCAAACATGCCATGCAGCATGCGAGTATCGCTATCATAGTAGTCAGGTTTGAGTCTGGTATGAATGATGTTGTAACGGTCAAAGAATCTGTGACGAATCGCATAGCGAACATTATTAATTGGGGACACAATGCGATATTTCCAAAAATCCTTAACACCGTCAATCACAACTTCGTGGATGAAGTATGCAACTGGCTGCTCTTTTTTTGCAGTTGCTTCCCATTCTCTCCAACCACGACTTGTGGTTGCATAGGGTTTATCTTTGAGAGTAAACACACCAAATCGAGATTTAAGCCAAGCTTTGAAATCCATGTCCGTATCCGTCTATTTGAATCAAACACTAGCAGATTGCGATCATGTTGTCAACCATACCATTTCAAACAGCAAAACGTCTTGTTTGTAAAGCTTAACTAGATATTCTCTATGCTCGTCGTGATATCCTGGTATGTGCCTACTAGCCCAACCTGCTGCATTATCGCTGGAACCACCTGCATATATCTGTGTAGTGTGTTTTGTCATAATAAAGTTTTTGGAACAGTTCATAGACAGCCATTCGCCTAGCTGTTCTTCCTGACCATCACTCAGTGTTTGCTCTATCACATAGAGTTTGTCAAACACACCAAGTTCTTGATGTTTTGTAAAAGCTTTGAAATCTTCTATTTTATACATTAGACCGCAAATGGAGGTTTCAATGTTAATATGCCGCGCTCGTTGAACACGACAAGGTGCTCGCCTGCAACATTAACAGTGTAACCGTGGCCGATCATATTTTGCAACCTGGTGCTTTCCGTAAGTTGCTGATTACCAATAGCTGGCATAGTAAACGAAAGCCTGTTCACTTCTCTAGAAAAGTCAACTATTTCATACTTTTGTTCTAGCAAATTGTCGTTTAGCACCAGTGTTTGTTCATCAATTTCGATAGACTCTACTGCGCTCTGTTGTAAAAATTCTGCAATTTGATCCTCTTGATCTTTTTCTTTAGAGTCTCTAATTTCGACACTGTTTGGATCAAGGTTGACATGTTTTTTTAACATTTCTGCTGTTAATGGATAGTTTTCATCTTTATCGCTATGATATGGCGAAAATTCCCATTTTTTGACATTAGTTAAATTTGAAACTGTGTCGATTATGTTTAAGATTCGTTTGATAAAACGTTCATTACGATCAATTTCAATAAACACAACATAATAGCCGTCCTCTGTTGGAGCCGGGCTCACTTCAGTGTCTAAAACTGGCACTACACCTTTTTCAATAAAAGCAGACAACTCATTGGCAGGATCTAGATCTGTTACATAGATACCCACTACAATTGCTTTACGATCATCGATTTTACTTTCATACTCATCAATTGATACGAGCGGCATTATTAGATAATCTAAATCATGCGGCAGCATGCCTTCATTTAACTTTGTCATCCTTTTGCACCTATAGCCTGATCGACAGTGTTGCCTTCTGCCTTTGCATCATCTGCGGTATCAACGTCAACATCGTCGTCATACTGATCCATGATTTCTGCATCTAGATTTTGAACAAAACGTCTTGGTATTAGTATTGTAATCAGCCAGACTTTATGTTTAGCCATTTTTGGCTTTTTAGTACCAGGTTGAAAATCTGCTTCTGATTCAACCGGTAATGGATATTCTTCGATACCAATATCATATCTGATACGAGTTCCATGCTTTAACAATCTTAGGCCGCCGTCAGGATCTGGCATTTTTTTATAAGGATATTTTAATATTACTTTAACCCAATAACGTTTTACAAATGGACCTCCGACTATTTCGCCGTCTATCCAATTTTTAAAAACATATAGATTATTTCTATCAAAATAGTCTTCAATGTCGATTAAAATATCAACTAGGTCTTCTGAGTCAGAAAGACGTTTGACTACTTCGTCACCTGCATTTATGTTGTGTTTCTCTACCATGCAAGTATTTATATCGGCTTACCGTGCTTGCAGTCAAGCAAGCACGGTAGCAGTTTAAAAAATGCTAGGTCTATTCTTCGCCGTACATTTTGAGAATTTCAGTAATAATAGGATGACGTTCGACCGAATTCTTATCAAACTTACAAACAGCTATATGTTTACTTGCACCATTTTCGAATCGAGCAAGAAAATCGGTTAGACCGTTTTCATATCCTCTGTCACTCTGTTTAACGTCGCCGGTAATAATCATTTTTGTGTTTTCACCGATACGTGTAAGCGCACTCAACATACTGTTTCTAGTAGTGTTTTGTGCTTCGTCAAGCAACACTATGGCATTTTTAAAAGTTCGACCTCTTAGGTATGCCATTGGCACAAGTTCAATAATGTTTTCTTCTATCATGTGTGCAATGTCTTTTACACTATAATATTCTTCGAAAACATCAAGCACTGGCTTTGTCCATGGTGCCATTTTTTTCATAATGTCACCTGGCAAAAATCCAATATCTTTGTCATCAACTGCAATGTTAGGTCTTGTAACAACAATCTTATCACAATTGCCCAGCTTTAATTGCTGTATTGCATAGAGTGTAGCAAGGTATGTTTTACCTGTACCTGCGTAACCTACTGCAAAAACTATATTGATATTTGGATTTTCAAGAGCTAGTACATATTTTTCCTGTGCTAGGTTCTTTGGAAGTAGTGTAACGTTTCGTTTTACCTGTTTTTGATATTGATCTAAACTAACAACGTTATCGTTTGCTGAACTGTAATATGAAGTTCTATCGTTTGATGCTCTTACTGAGCGTTGTCTTGTGCGTTTGGTCAACTGGTCCTCCCCTGTTGTAGTTGCACATAGATATTTATCATTCATCTACTAGATTAGTTGTTAACTGGGTAGACAATAAACCTTGCTAAATACTAGGCAATTGCTAGAAAAGATTAGGCTGAAAATGACCTCAAATATCGATCCAAACAAAATAAATGTTGGCTTTCCTGTTAGTAATCAGGACAATGACAGTCAGGGATTTAGAGACAACTTCCTTGCTATACAACAGAATTTTGCAGCAGCTAATGTTGAAATAAACACATTACAGAATACACCGATTTCAATCACTGGTCCAGTATCTAGTGTTGCACCAGTCACACTGGGCGAAACTCCGGTTATCATACAGTCACAATTTCAGTTTAGCACTGGCAGTACTGTACTGACTTTTCCAGGTGATAGTGCTGTAAAAATTCCACTCGGTTCTACTGCACGTAGACCACCATCGGCTAAAGGTCAAATACGTTACAACACTGATTTTAACTATATCGAATATTATAACGGAACCAACTGGTTACCAATCGGACCTACTGGCCCAACAGGACCGCAAAGTACTGTAACCGGTCCAACTGGTCCTGCTAACGGTCCAACCGGTCCAACTGGTTCGATTGGTTTACAGGGTGTACCGGGCCCAATGGGTATGCCTGGTATTCCAGGTCCAACTGGTCCAAGTGGTCCTACTGGCCCTACCGGAGAAAGTGGTGCCACTGGACCTACTGGTCCTACTGGCGACACAGGTCCTACTGGTCCTACTGGTCCAAGTGGTCCCACTGGTCCTACTGGTCCTACTGGCCCAAGCGGCCCTACTGGCCCAACTGGTCCTACCGGAGAAACTGGTCCTACTGGCCCAACTGGTCCTACTGGCCCAACTGGAGATCAAGCACGACCAGCAGAACCAGTACGTTCTGTTCAATTTAACCTAGACGGCGACCAACTCGGCGGTAGTAATCTATTGACCTGGGGTCTAGATAATTACCTCAATGCAAATGCAGTCAGAATAGGTGGATCTACCGAAATTATAAGAGACACCATTCGCAACAGACTATCTAGTGCAAATGTTGTCATACAGCAACCTGGCGGTGGCGGTGTAAAGGTCGCAAATGATCTATATGTTGGTGGCAAAGCATACGGTACTGCACCTTACGTCACCGGTGTGCTATATGTCACTAAAGATGGCAGCGACGACAACGACGGTCTTACCGAAGACAGAGCAAAAGCAACTATTTCCGCAGCAGCAGCTACCGCAGCTAGTCAAATAATAAACAATGGATGGACATACGCAACAATATATGTTCGTGCAGGTGTCTATAGAGAGCCTAACCCGATCATTGTCAACAGCGGTATTACTATATTTGGAGACAACTTGAGAAGCGTTACAGTAGAACCTCTCAACCCATATGATGACATGTTCTGGGTAAATCCTAAAACCTATCTATATGGTATGACATTTAGAGGACATAGACACGACCCGAACGCTGACAGATCCATAGATCCGGAATTTAGAAGCAGCTATTCTGTTGCATTTCCACGTAATGGTACTAGTCTTATTAGCGACCTGCATGACTGGGCATCGCCATATGTACAAAACTGCTCTAGTATCTGTCAGGGAAAATATGCAGAAGATGGCATTGAATTAGAATACGAAGCAGGATCTGGTATGCTTGTTGACGGTTTGAGAGGTCGAAAACTCAGTGACCCGGATTCTGGCAACATTACTGTTTATAGTTTTGGCACAGTGGTTAGTCCAAATACAGTAGTAATACCAGACATTGTTGCACCAGAACTGCCCACTACTATAGTTCCAAATTGGATATTGCAAAGCGGTGTTCTCAATACCCCTGCAATTGTAACCAGCGTTACCAGCGTTAACTGGAATGGTAGATCTGCAAGACAGATACAATTTGATAGAAATATTGTGTATGATGCAATTGTACCACAGTTTGATGTTATCAACAACGACAATCAGGTAATTGTTTATGACGACACTTTTCCTGATCTAGGTTCCACAATCGCACCAGGATGGGCAGTAACCGAACAGGGTCTAATGGATGCTGCTACACTTCTAAGCGCAAATAGAAACTTTTTCAAACAAGAAATTCGCGCATATGTCACAACATTGTATCCTGGTTTCTTAACACCAGAACAGCTAGATCTCTGCACCAGAGATGTCGGATTGATCTTAGACTGCGTACTATATGACATCAGCAACGGTGGTTGGCAGAAGAGTCTCAAAGCCGGACAAGCTTATTTTGAAGGTTATACGAGTATAATAGAAGGACAGCAACAGCAGACCTTTGCAGCAATTGCATATCTAAAACAACTTGCATTACAAGTAATAAGAAACATTCAAATCACTAATCTGTATCAGTTTGGTACACAACAGGTGATTATTAGCCAGTTAACAGAAGGCGAAATAGTATCAGGTCAACTAGCCACTTGTTTTGATATTGTTGCTACAGTGATCTATTACGGACCAGATACTAACCCATTTGAATCTGCTAGAGACCTATTAATGATGAATAGAGGCTTTATACAAGCAGAAACTGTGGCATGGGTACAGGCTAACTTCCCTGATTTTGAATACGATGTTGAACTTTGCAAACGCGATATCGGACTCATTATTAATGGTGTTGCCAATGACCTTGTGGCGGGTGGATATGCTAATAGCGTAGAATCTGGACGTGCATACTGGGACGGCGCAACTAGTAAAATAAATGGTCAACAGGCAGAAACTGTGGCTGCATTAAATTATGCCAAATTGATCACTATGCATGTTGCTGCCAATGACAAAATACTGTTTAATTATCAACGCGAAGAAATACAAATAACACCAGTTGGTGGTTTTGATGGTAGTGCAGTTGCTAATCACAACATTGCAAATGCATTTGACATTATCACTAATATAATCAACTTTGGACCAAATGCAAGACCATACAATGATGCTCCAACACTTGGTCGCGACGAAGCCAGACAACTGCTAGCTATCAACAGGTCATTTATTATTGCAGAAGTTAAAGGTTTTGTAGATACGTTCTATCCAGGCTTCTTAACACCAGAGCAGGAAGAAAAATGTCAACGAGATGCTGGCTGGATAATCGACGCAGTTGCATACGATATTTACTTCGGCGGTTTCAATCGCAGTATAGAAGCTGGCCAGAAATACTGGGTTGGCGCTAGAACTGTGGTAGAAGGTCAACAGGCAGAAACCGCAGCAGCAATACAACATGCAAGAAATATAGCAATTGATGTAATACAAAATATTGCACCTGCTGTAACATATCAGTCGTTTGTAGCACAAACTTTTAACTTTGGTCTTTCAAACGGCGGTGTTGCATTAGCAGATGTACAGACCTGTTTCGATTTAGTGTGTGATATCATACAAAACGGCCCAACTGGCGGCGGTGATTTACCACAATATTTGGTATCTGCACAGACATTGATGTTACAGAACATACCTTACATACAAGAGCAGGTCATTGCGTACATTCAAAACGCTTATCCATTCTGGAGTTATGATCAAGCCAAATGCCGTCGTGACGTAGCGTTAATTATATTTGGTGTTATGAACACTGTGTTAACAGACAATCGATACTGGGCAGAAGCTACCGGTAATAGCTACTGGAATGGCGCAGTCAGTGTTTTAAGCGACCCGACTCAACAGATACCATATACTGTAGATGCAGTCAACAAGGCAAAAGAACTGGCGTTGCGTGTTATTGAAAACAATGACACAGCGTTTGGACCGTTCCCGTATCCAACTGGCGTACCACAAGTAGTTATAACCAGTCAAACAGATGGCGAAATAGCAGGAAGAGCTATAGCCGATGCATTTGACATAGTGACTAATATTATCGAAAATGGCCCTCGCACTGGTCACATTATTCCATTAGAGGAATTCCATGGTCATGCATTGCTAATCACTAACCTGCAATTTATACAAGAACAGGTTATTGCGTACATTAACAGCACTTACCCATCATTGAGTTATGACCCTGTGAAATGTGCAAGAGATGTTCGACTACTGTTGCACAGTGTAATGACAGACATAATTGCGGACATTAACACTACTAGTATTATCAGCGCAAATGCATATTGGAATGGTAGCACCAGTCTCATTGATGGTCAGATAGATGAGACAGTAGATGCTATCATGAAGATCAAAGAACTGGCACTATATATTATTGCTAACAATACAAACTTGCCGGCTCCATTCCCATTCCCGGGTATTTCTCAACAGACTAACATAGCATACGATGGCGGAGAAGTACTTGGTCCAAGAATTACAGAACGTTTTGATCTAATTGCAGGCGTTCTAATCAACGGACCAGCTAGAGGCGCTATCACAAGTCGTGGTATTGTAGCTGCCAAGACTCTAATCGAAGAAAACAGAACATGGTTGCAAGAACAGATTGTTGCATATGTAAACGATGTATACCCAGATTGGGTCTATGACGAAGAGAAGTGCTACAGAGATGTTGGGCTGTTAACCAGTGCTGTTCTAGCAGACCTTCTACAGGGTAATACTACTAACAGTCGAGAAGCCGGCGAAGCATATTGGGATGGTGTTGTAAGTGTACTGAGCAATCCATCAGTGCAGATACCAACCACTACCGATGCAGTTGATAAGCTGCGCCAGTTGATTCTCAAAGTGATCGCGAACGATACTAACTTGCCGGCTCCATTCCCATTTGCGACCACTACTGAACAGACTGTTATATTAGAACTAACAGGAGGAGAAGTAGCCGGTGCATATATTTCTAACTGTTTTGATATCATAATTGAAGGTATCACCAATGGCAGCGATAACGAAACTATCTATGTTGGTAATGGTAAGACTGTTATTACCAGTATTCTACTAATCGAATACGAAAATCGCATAGCATGGCAGGTCAACTTTGCTACACCACTTGGTGGTAACTATCAAGGACCGAAACTGTTTGTTAACTATCCAGGTCCAATGGTGTTTGTACCACCTCAGAGTGTGTTACCATACAGAGGTTATGGTCTGAACTCAATGGTTCTTGACGCATTTACTCAGTACAACCAAATTGGTTACACTCCTCAGCCCGTCCCAGTTAACTCGTTTGATCAGGAAGCACTGATGCATGGCGGTAAAGGTATTGTGATCAAAGAAGGCGGATATTGCCAGCTGGTATCTATCTTTGAAATCTGCTGTAATATTGGTGTTCTGTGTCAAAGTGGCGGTACATGCTCTATTACTAACTCAAACACAGACTTTGGTAACTACGGTCTTTGGTCAGACGGTATGAGTCCAGAACAGTATCTTGACGCCAATGGCAATCCAACTGTAAAAATCAATGGTGATAATCCCGTGGTACAAGGTCAGGGCAATACCTTTAGAATTAAAGGCATTCCACTATTCAACCAATATGACCCAAGTCTTGGATATAATAGACCATATGTCGGTCAGGTAGTTTGGATTGACCAGCTGTATTATGTGGTACAGTCTATCGAAATCCTAGATGGTGGCAGCGGTTACACTGCACCACCGAATGTATATTTCCAAGATCCACAGATTGATAAGGGCGGCGTTCGAGCTCAAGCAGTTAGTGTAATAGAAAATGGAAGTGTTGTTAGAGTAGATTTGCTAGTAAGTGGTAGTCAGTTCTTAGAATCACAGTTGTTAGATCCTGGATTTATTACACTTGATGCACCACTGAATGGTACACAAGCTACTGCAAGAGCAATTGGTTATCCAACTTACTACACTATTATTGAAGGTACTAGTGCCGGCGACGGAACAGGTACTATCACTATCGACGAAACTGTACCATATGCATTGACAGACAATATGGTTGTACATTTCTTCCAAGTTAGTCGTATCATTGCAAGTAGTCACTGTATGGAATATGTAGGGTCCGGTACTGATATTGCAAAATGTATACCTGCTAGAAACAGCAGTCTTGCAGGTGAAGTACCAAGACAGGCAAACGAAGTTGTACAAACTAATGGCGGCAGAGTTGCATTTACTTCAACTGACCACCTAGGTAACTTCCGTATTGGTACAGAATTACAGATTAACCAAAACACTGGTACGCTGAGCGGTAGAACTTTCCAAAAGTCTCTGTTTGCTATCATGACACCATATATTCTCGCACTAGATTAAAAGGACATAGATAAAAATGGCAGGTATTCCATTAAACACGTTTAGAACAGTAACAAAGGTAGTTCCGTACTCTGCTACACAAGCAACACCGGGCCTGCCTTACACTACACAGAATCCATTTGCCGTGTATCAAGCACCGCCAGGCACAACCGGTGTAGTACTTTACTGTCAAATTGCTAATATTTCAGACACAAACACATACACAGTTAGCATGTGGCATTTCAGACCGAGTACCACTACATTTACAGAAGTTGTTAAAAAAATAGGTATTCCGCCTAATGACACTCTTAACATGTTAAGCGGTAAATTAGTTTTAGAAACTAGCGACTTGCTGTTTGTAAGTGGTAGTGCAACATTTACAGCAGGACCTCCGCAATACAGTGATTTAAAATTAATTGCTAGCGTTCTAGAATCTGCTAACCAGTAATAAAAAAATAGAATAAATATCGCACTAGCAGTGATATCGAGCGAGCCATTATGACTAATTTACTAAGCGGACGAGTTTTAAGACGAGCAAACAGCCAGGCACCTGCAGATAGATACAACTATCTGGGTCTTAAGGATGCAGAACCAAACCTTGGTAATCCAACTGGGCCAAACGATGCATTACTTGCATCTACAGCAGATGGTGTCAGATATTGGACCGAACAGTTTACGGGACCAACAGGTGTAACAGGTCCAACTGGTCCAACAGGACCTAGCGGTACACAAGGAGGCACAGGACCTACTGGTCCCAGTGGCGGACCTCCAGGACCTACTGGTCCAACAGGTCCCGAAGGCGGTCCAACTGGTCCAACTGGTCCCAGTGGTGTGGGTCCAACAGGTCCTACTGGTGTAACAGGACCGACTGGACGAACTGGTGCAACCGGTGCAAGCGGTCCTACTGGACAGCAAGGTGATACAGGTCCAACTGGTCCTAGTGGTGTGGGACCTACTGGTCCCACAGGCCGAAGCGGTCCTACTGGTCCCACAGGTTATACTGGTTGGACAGGGTATACTGGACCGACAGGTGTACAAGGTGCTACAGGACCACAGGGTATACAGGGTGTGACAGGTTTCACTGGTCCGACTGGTGCACCTAGTACAGTAACTGGCCCTAGTGGCCCACGAGGTGCTACAGGTCCAGCTGGCGGAATAGGTCCAAGTGGTGTTACAGGTGCTACTGGCCCGAGCGGTGTAGGTCCAACAGGTCCAACTGGATTCACAGGTCCAACAGGTGCTACTGGTCCAACTGGTGCTACTGGTCCAACTGGATATACAGGTCCAACTGGGCCAACTGGTGTAACGGGACCAAGCGGTGTTACAGGCCCGACAGGACCAACAGGTGCAAGTGGTGCAGCAGGCGGTACAGGTCCAACTGGACGCACTGGACCTACGGGCGCAACTGGACCAACTGGTGTAACAGGTCCAACTGGTGTAACAGGTCCAACTGGTAATGCAGGTATGACTGGTCCTACAGGTGAAACAGGACCTACAGGACCAACAGGACCTCAGGGATCTACAGGTTCAACTGGACCTGCAAGTACAATCACTGGTCCTCAGGGCGACACAGGACCTACAGGTCCGACTGGTGCATTAGGTGATTTCGGACCAACTGGTCCACAAGGTGTTCAAGGTCCACAAGGTGATCCCGGACCGCAAGGCGCACCAGGTGAAACAGGACCACAAGGTGTTACTGGTAATACAGGTCCAACTGGATTTACCGGTGCTACGGGTGTAACAGGTCCAACTGGTGTAACAGGTCCAACTGGTTTCACTGGATCTACTGGTGCACCTGGTGCAAGTGTTGTTATCGTAGGCAGTGTAACAACTGCGAATTCTAGTAACTTTACTGCGGTTGCTCCAACACCTACGCTCGGTGACGGTATTATAGCACAAGATACCGGTAACCTCTGGGTATATACCAACTCAAGCGACCCAGGTAATATTAACGGTTTTGAAGATGTTGGTCGTATTGTTGGTCCAACTGGTGCACAGGGTCCAACTGGTTTCACTGGACCTACAGGTCCAACTGGTGTAACAGGTCCAACTGGTAACACCGGTCCTACAGGCGCAACTGGTCCTGCTGGTCCAGCAATAACTGGTGCAACTGGTATCACAGGACCAACTGGTCCACAGGGTATCCAAGGCATACAGGGTATTCAAGGTCCACAAGGTGCTACGGGGCCTGTGGGTACTGCTGGCCCAACTGGTGCTGGTGGTGCAACTGGACCAAGTGGTGCAGATAGTACTATAACCGGTCCTACTGGACCACAAGGTGTAACAGGTGCAACCGGCCCAAGTGGTCCTGCTGGTGGTGCTGGTATGACTGGTGAAACTGGACCAAGTGGTCCGACTGGTCGTACAGGTCCAACTGGTGCCACAGGTGCAAGTGGTGTAACTGGACCTACAGGCGGTGTTGGTACACTTGGACCTACTGGTCCAACGGGTTCTGCAGGTGTTACAGGACCTACCGGTGTAGCGTCTACTGGTCCAACAGGTCCAGCAGGTGGTGCCGGTATGACAGGTGAAACTGGTCCAACAGGTCCACAAGGACCGACTGGTGCGGGTGCAACTGGTGTATCAGGAGGCACAGGTCCAACTGGTCCAACTGGTCCGCAGGGTCCAACTGGTGCGGGTGCAACTGGTGCAGCAGGTGCTAGTATTACTGGACCAACTGGCCCACAAGGTCCACAAGGACCAACTGGCCCGGCTGCAACTGGTGCCACAGGTGCTAGTATTACTGGACCGACTGGTGCCACAGGTGCACAAGGTCCGACTGGTCCTGGCGCAACTGGTGCTGGTGGTGCAACTGGTCCGCAGGGTCCGACTGGTCCGCAGGGTCCAACTGGTCCAGCATCAACTGGTGCAAGTGGTGTAACAGGTCCGACTGGTCCTACTGGTAACACTGGTCCAACTGGCCCGACTGGTAACACTGGCCCGACTGGTCCTACTGGTCCTACTGGGCAAACTGGCCCTACTGGCCCTGGCTCAACTGGTGCCGGCGGTGCAACTGGTCCTACCGGTTTAACTGGTCCAACTGGTGCAAGTGGTGCAACTGGTCCGCAAGGTAACGTAGGTCCGACTGGTACAGGATTCTGGTCACAAGGCAACATAAACAGTTATAGTATAGACATTTTTTATAATTCAGGCAACGTCGGTGTTGGCACTAATTTGACTGGCAGTGCCAATCTAGTAGTTGGTCACAATCGAAACGCATCAAGTGGCGGTACTATACACGTTACAGGACAGTATCTAGGCCGCGCAAGTGATTCTCTTGCTGCACCGTCATATTCATGGGTAGGTGCAAGAGACACTGGTTTGTGGAGATCTAGTACTACTGCAATTGGTATAACTGCTGGAGGTGCAAGTGTTGCTAATTTTGGTTCGTTAGGTATTGGCAATGGTGCTGCCAGACAAGCTGAAATTACCGGCGATCTTGTTATAACAAACGGCGGCATACAACCCGAATTCGGTTCAAGTGCTACAACAGGTATTCAATGGGAAAACAACCCAGGCGGATCAATTGGCCAAGCCTGGTTGAGATTCTATCGAGGTGGTGCATTTGGTACAACATACACTACATTTGAAATAGGTACTGGTCCGGATGCAAGAGACGCTCTATATATAAACAGTGTCGGCGGCGTTGGTATCAATAAATTACCAAACCCAAGTGTAGAAGGTTATGCACTCGATGTTCAAGGTGATGTTAACATCAGTGGTAACTTTAGAATAAATGGTAACCCAATCGGTCTTGGTGCAGGTAGTGTAACCAGCATCAGCGCCGGAACTGGTGTAACTATGAGCCCAAATCCAATTACTACTAGCGGTACTGTAAGTATTGGACAGGATGTTGCAACTACTGCAAGTCCACAGTTTGTTAGTGTGGTAGTAGCAGATAGAGTACTTCATGCAGGCGACGATGCAGCACTTGTATTTCCTGCAAATGACGTTGTTGCTATAAACACCGCAGCCACAGAGCGTCTTAGAGTAGATGCTGTTGGTAACGTTGGTATTGGTCTGACAACCATTACTACTGGTTACAAGCTGGATATTAGTGGCAGTGTTAGAGTTGCGGGCGGCATTGTTGCAACAGGTGAAGTAACTGCATTCTTCTCAGATGCTAGATTAAAATCTAACATCACTGCAATTACAAACGCAGTTGATAAGGTTATGAGTATTAACGGTGTGTTCTATAATGCTAGCGATTTAGCTGTAGAAATTGCAGGTGAAGATAAAACTATACAGCGAGTTGGCCTACTTGCACAGGAAGTTGAAGCTGTTCTACCTCATGTTATACGTCTTGCACCATTTGATATCGGAGAAGATGGTAATAGCAAGAGCGGAGAACATTATAAAACACTGCAATACGAACGTATTGTTCCGTTACTAGTAGAAGCTATTAAAGAACTAAAGCAGGAAATCGACGAGCTAAAAGCAAAAATAAAATAAAATTTGCTTGACTTGATAAAAATCTCCTATGATACTATCATATAAAGAGTATCGTAGGAGATTTTTTTATGACTGAAGCTACAAGCAAAATGATCTGGGTAAAGTTTGCACAGGAAGGTATTCATCGATATCCTGCTGCGTTGACTGATTCTAAACTGGCAACAGGCGACAAGTACGACGTTAGTTTTCTTGGCCATCCACACCGTCATATCTTTTACTTTCAAGTTTGGATAAGTGTAACACATGACGACCGTGATATTGAGTTTATTCAATTCAAGCGTTGGTTGCAAAATCTCTACGGAGATGGCATTCTCAATCTAGACTACAAGAGCTGTGAAATGATAGCAGACGATCTGTACAAAGAAATAGCTGCACGTTATCCCGGCAGATCGGTATGGATCGAAGTTAGCGAAGATGGTGAAAATGGTGCTATTATAAAATGGGATCGCGCAGAACACGTCAAGGGAATTCTCTAATATGACAGTGTTTGTAGTTCCAATTGAACCAATTGATACAAGATATACACGACAGTGGTATAATCATATTCCAAAACTGTTAGATGCAGCAGGTATAGATAATATTGTTATTGTAGAAGGTGATGATGTTCCCGCACAGCCAACACCCGGTGCATTTTTAGATTTTGGTGCTACCAACATCTATAAATCTAGCCAATTGATGGCTATATGCGATCTGTTTAGACAGGGTAAAGTCAACGCCGGTGATAAATTTCTCTATACAGATGCATGGAACCCTACTGTTATTCAGTTGCGATACATGAGTAGCCTACTCAATATCCCAGTCGAAATACATGGCATGTGGCATGCCGGTAGCTACGACCCACAAGATTTTCTCGGACGTCTTGTAGGAGACGCTGCCTGGGTTCGCAATGCAGAAGGCAGTATGTTCTACTGCTATGATGTAAACTGGTTTGCTACCAAATTTCATGCTAAGCTGATGATGGAAACACTGTTTGACGAAAACGATATCGACAAATGGAATCAATGGCATGCAGACAAAACAGGCAGAATTGAACTTACCGGGTGGCCAATGGAATATCTTCACGATGTTCTTAAACCCTATTGCACACTTGAGAAAAAGCCACAAATTGTGTTCCCGCATCGCATTGCACCGGAAAAGCAGCTAGAGATCTTTAAAGATCTTGCAGAAGCGATGCCGCAATATGAATGGATAGTATGCCAAGAACAAAAGTTAACTAAAGATCAGTATCACACTATACTTGGCGAAAGTGCCATGATGTTCAGTGCTAACCTACAGGAAACATATGGTATTAGCACTATCGAAGCATTGATCTGTAATGCGTATCCAATGGTCCCTGACAGACTAAGCTATAGCGAAATGTATACAGACGATTTTAAGTATCCAAGTTTCTGGACTAAAGACTGGGAACACTATATTAGAAATAAAGATCGTCTAATTGAGCATATCGACGCAAATATGCAAAAAATTCTTAACAAAGACAATGAGTTATTTTCTAAAATGCAAGATCAGCTAGCACTATTAAAATCGTTTACTTCTGCCGATCCGTTAATAACTGCATTAGCAACTTGACAATTCAACCTTTTAAAATCATACTGAGACATGACAGATACATTTAAACGATTCAGCTTCGACACATCTCATCTTGAGATAAATCCCAATGCTAAAAATCTAGCAGCAACTCAAAATGATTATGCGGTGTTTTTGCCAAGTATCAGTGCAATCTATGCTAGAATTGTCAGCATGGTAGAATACAACATGCGAGACAAGCTTCCTGAAGGCTTGCCGCTTGGTTTGAAAGATCTAAACTTTCTAGATCCCAACAACAATCTTTTCTACTATCCGACTGCTCTATATTCAGCAGGGCATGCAGTACTTGATCCACAAGAAAGTTGGACTATGGAGAGCATGGTCCAACAGCGTGACAGAAAAAACACTGTGATGGTTGGCGACAGTGGTGGGTTCCAAGCTGCTACAGGTGTGCTAAAATACCCGTGGCATCCCAAACCCAAGCAGACACCAGAAGAACATCGCAGTGATCAAGACGATGTGCGTATGAAACTGCTACGTTGGCTAGAAGCAACTGCTGACTACAGCATGGTACTCGACTGGCCGACCTATGCACTTGTTAAGTTTGGACTCGATCCTGTTACCGGTGCAAGTTTGCATCCCAGTTTGAAAAACTTTGGCGACTGTCTGCGTGGCAGTCTTGAAAATCACGATTTCTTTATTAAGAATCGCAAAGAAGGTGCTACTAAATTCCTCAACGTTCTGCAAGGGCGTAACATGGAGGAAGGCGATATTTGGTGGGATGCTGCTAAAGATCTTCCATTTGAAAGCTGGGCATTCTCAAACGTACAGGCGTCAAACTTTACTATCAATCTGCGCAGATTGATCATCATGCGCGACACTCACTATCTAGAAGGTCGCGAATGGCTGCACTATCTTGGTAACGGCAAAATCAAAGCAGGCTGTGCGCTAACAACTGTGCAACGAGCTCTGCGCAAGTATGTGGATAAAAATCTCACAGTGAGTTTTGACGCTGCAAGCCCGTTTGTTATGACTGCAAAAGGTCAAATGTACTATGGTCACGAACTAAGTCATCACAATGTAGGATTTAAAGGCGGTTCTATTGTTGACCAAAAAGAACTTAAAAACAGTCCACAACTGTTGAATGATTGGCTTGAACAAAACCTGCCTAAAAAATGTGTCCCAGTTCGCAGTCGTATTGGTGATCGAGTAACTGTGGGCGACATCTGTGTCCGTGGTTACGACGACCTTGAATACAAAAAGGTAGCATGGACCAAGAAAGAACTCGAAACCGAAGAATATCTACGCAGTCCTGAAGGTCAAGCAGGTGATAAGTTTAGATGGACTAAAGCTTACAAAGAGTATCTACTGCACAGTCACGACAAGGGCGGTGTGTTTGACTACGGTGACGCTAAATTTGAAAAAGAATATGAGCGTTATCAGGTCAAATGGCCAAGCAGTATGGACGGGTTCAGCTATTTGTTGGCAATGAATCACAATACAGAATTGCACATCAACGCAATTCAGGCTGCTAACCATTGGCAAGATCAGCCTGCTGAACAAGCAAGTGCATATCTAACTCCAGACTTGCTAGAGTTTAAAGATCTGTGTCCTGAGATCTTTACTAGTGAACGACCAATGGATTTGATCATGAAGCATGAAAAGATGCTGAAAAACATCACTGGCATGGATGCAGACAACAATGTCAGTATGGATCTAGAGGCTATTCAAAATGCATACAATTAATGATATTGTAATACTAGAAAACTACACAGATAGATTGGGTCGTGTTTATGACCCAATTGAACTGATTAACGAGTCTGTTACAAAAGCGCCGCTTTATGGAGAGCTTGAACCAGATCATGGATCAGACGTTAATCTTGAAAGAGTAAGTCATGTTGTAAAAAATCTAAGATTAGAGCATAATTGTCTAGTAGGCGATTTTGAACTGCTAAAGACACCGATGGGTATGATAGCAAAACAACTGTTTGATCATGACGTACAGCTAAAAACACATGTACGAGTGTTTGGTAATGTTGATAACGGTACAGTTAAAAATCTGTCACTAATTGCAATTGATTTAGTAAAGGACGCATGATGGAAAGAGATTATGCAGACGGTATAAAGAACAACGTAAAGTTCTTTGTCGGCACTGAAATAGAACAAACACCTGCACATGGTATGCAAACACTGTTTGTGGTTGGCATTCAATCGCCTATCATGATTGTAGACTATGCCGCCAAGAACAACTGCGAACATATTTTTGTCGGTGCTAATCAGTGCTTTGATCCAGATAAGACCATGCAGGAGTATGGGCTAGATCTATACGATGCTATGCAAAAATGGGACGGTATGATCAAACCTTTGCTTAAACAAGGGTATTTGGTTACACTAGACTTTGACGTCAAGCACGTAGAAACTGTACTAGAATCTGGCTGGAACGAGTACGACAACTTTATTCCACAGATCAGTGTTAAAATACCCTACATCAAACAGTTCAACTACAATGCCATGCTCAAACTCGACGATACGGATTTCAAAGCGTCGAATCCAGGCGTATGGTGCCATAGTATTCACAGTCTTATGACTAGAGAGACATTCACTGATTGGCGCGAGTACAAGGGTGACAAGCCGCTATGACACAAACAATTGAAGACTATGCTCGAATTTATAGACAAAAACAACAAGACATAGCTGCCCACAAACGAAATATTGAGTCTATTAGATCAAATGCAGAATCTGCAATTAAGATCGAAGCAGACGCAATTAAACAGCTCGACGCTGATCTTAGGTATATGCAGAAAATAATTACCTGTGTAGTAGAAACAGGTAAAGATCTAACAGAAGTGTTGTTAGTCGAAACAAATGATAGATCTGTTAATATTACTCTATGGGACCACGACAATCCTTTTACAAATGATACACAGATAGAATATACCGAACAACAGTTAGCAGATTTTAAACATCAAGCTAATATCGCAGCTAGAACCTATTGACGCAGAAAAAACTTTGTGTTGCTGCCTAAATAGATTACAATTAGTTTATGAAAAGGCAATCCCCTGCCTGACCATAAAGTCAAAACATCGGAGACAATAATGGAAATTTCAAAAGTTATTAAGCAACGCATCGAGGATGCAGGTGCTAGGTATTGGGCCGGAGACAACATCTCACAATTTATTAGTAAGGATGAAAAGAAACTGCTAATCGACGAACTCACTGAAAAGTTCGAAGCGGTGTTAGACAGCTTGATCATTGACCGCGCAAACGACCCGAACAGTATGGAAACTGGTCGTCGACTGGCAAAGATGTATATCAACGAACTGATGCAGGGTCGTTATGATCCGAAACCAAATGCAACTGCGTTTCCTAATCATACAGATGAACCTTACACTGGTATGTTGGTTGTGCGCAGCGAATTGATTAGCATGTGCAGTCACCACCATCAGCCTGTTAAAGGTGTTGCATACATTGGTATTATTGCCGCAGACACACTGATTGGTCTTAGCAAGTATACTCGTATTGCACAGTGGTGCGCTCGCCGTGGCACTCTGCAAGAAGAACTAGCTATGGACATTGCACGAGAAATTATGGCTGCAACTGGATCAGAAAACGTAGGCGTATACATACAGGCAACTCATGGTTGTTGTGAGCATCGCGGAATAATGGCACATAGTAGTCTTACACAGACCACTGTGCTTAAAGGCGCATTCAACTACGATCAAGGCACTAAGAATGAGTTTTTCAACAACATTAAACTGCAACAAGAATTTGCACCACGATAAGGAGATAGAACATGGCAAAGATTACTAAACTTGAAAAAGTCAGCGACAGCTTCACAGTCAACATGTACGATAACGGTTTTATGGTAGAAGTAAACGGTCGTGACAAAAAAGAAGATTGGGCAACTGCAAAGATTATGTGTACTAATATCGACGATCTAGTTGCACTGATTAAAGAAATCGCAACTATGGAGCGCGATTCGTGAAGTGGTTCGATCGTTGGTTCGCCAAAAAGGCTAAAGAAGCTTGGGAAAATTCGCACAAGTATGACAGCAATGTGGCAATTCCTGTAAAAAGCAGTGGTCTTAGAGAAGGATCTAGTATTCGGTCTGATGGTATTCGAATGAATATGTATCATGCTAATGGCGGGTATATTTTAGAATTTGAGAATTACGACCGCAGAACTGATCAAATGGATCGCGATTTATATGTTATTCATGACGACGGTAAACTTGGTGAAAATATTTCACAGATCATAACCATGCATCTTTTAAAGACTTCATAAAGGAACTAAAATGGATTTATTTTTTACACTGTTTCTAGGCACCCCTTTATGGATGTGGCTTGGATTTATTGCCATTGTCGTGGCACTTTTGGTATTCGACCTTGGTGTGTTGCATAAAGACAATCATGAAATTGGAGTAGCAGAGAGTCTTAAACTTTCTGCTGCTTATATTGCTATCGGCTTGTTATTCTCACTGTTTGTTTGGTATCAGATTGATTCTACCGCAGCATACGAGTATCTAACTGCGTTTGTGGTAGAAAAGACGCTGGCACTTGACAACGTGTTTGTTATTGCACTGATATTTGGATTCTTTGCGATTCCACGAGAATATCAGCATCGTGTGCTGTTTTGGGGCATACTAGGCGTAATTGTACTACGTGGTATCATGATCGGACTAGGTGCAACACTTGTGTCCGAGTTTAGTTGGATACTCTACATATTTGCAGCGTTTTTGGTAATAACAGGTATCAAGATGCTGTTTATTAAAGAGAAAGAACAGAATTTAGAAAACAATCCTGTTCTCAAATTTATGCGTAAACGGTTAAATGTTACAGAACAACTGCACGAACAACGTTTCTTTGTAAAAATTGCAGACAAATGGTTTGTTACACCGTTGTTTCTGGCGCTTGTACTAGTAGAAGTTGCAGATCTAGTGTTTGCAGTTGACAGCATTCCCGCAGTGTTTGCAATCACAACAGATCCGTTCATCGTCTATACCAGTAACATATTTGCAATACTTGGACTTAGAGCACTGTATTTTGCACTTGCTGCAATCCTGCACAGATTTGCCTATCTCAAGACTGCGCTGAGTGTGTTGTTGATCTTTATCGGTAGCAAAATCTTTATTGCAGACCTATTTGGTTGGGAAAAGTTTCCTGCAGAATGGTCGCTAGGTATTACATTTGCTATACTAGGTGCAGGTATCGTATACTCGTTGGTCAAAACTAAAAAGGTGGAACATGTCTAAAACCTACGTTGCAGAAGTGGTCGAAGAAAACGGCGAACTAATGCTGCAATTTCCTCCGGAAATGCTAGAAGAACTTGGTTGGTTTCCAGGCGACACTATTGTCTGGGACGAGGACGATAGTGGTAACATTATTGTCAGAAAGGCTAAGTCAGATGAGCTCGAGCAGCAATAACGGCACAATTTCTATACCAGTCGGCGCCCTAGGCGCCACTGGTGCCAGTGGTATTATAACAACAAGTGCTGCGGGCGCAAACGGCGGATATACTAGCATCATCGCCGCAGGAACCGGTGGTAGTGCATTCGGAGGAGGCGGATTAACTTCTGCAAGTATAACAGGTTCATATACTACTGTATCAAACCCTGTGTATTATACTAATAGCAGTGATTTTGAAAACGATATAACAATTAAGCGTAAAAATGGCGAATCTATCAGAGTTGGCGACACTATCAAAGCAATCCTTGACACATTCTATATTATATTACCGGATCAAAAATTGTTAGATAGTAATCCCAGTCTAAAAGCTGCATACGAGCATCATCAAGCAGTAATGCAAGAAACACTAGGAGACCGTCTTAAAGATGCATACAATAGCTACAAAACTATTGAAAAGCTAGTGCTAGAAAAAGATGAGTAAAAAGATGAATAAAAAGATATACGAAAGTCCAGATGGCGGCAAAACAGTCTATGCCAGAGATATTGGACACTTGCCGGGCTCTGTGAACGTAAAACTAGCAGAACGTAAGTTAAAGCTAGAAGAGTTGCGATTCAAATTAGACGAGCAATGGTATCGAGATCAATATCCTGAACTCAATGAATTATGGCAACAGTATCGCACACTGCTAGCATTGCTAAAGGATGGTCCTCGAGATGACTACATGTAATAGTGTTGATTTTCTAAATAAAATAAAGCAAAATAATGTCTAACGGAGACAAACATGAGCAAAATTAAAATAGCTGAAATCTTTTACAGCTTGCAAGGCGAAGGTCAGTATGTTGGCGTTCCCAGTATCTTTATGAGGACATTTGGCTGTAACTTTACCTGCGCAGGATTTGGTATGCAGCGCGGTGAACTTAGCAAAGAAGTCGATACAGTTGCAGCAAACGTTGATCAATATAAAGATTACCGAGAACTACCTCTGGTATCTACAGGCTGCGATTCTTACGCATCCTGGGATGCACGATTCAAACATCTTTCTCCAATGCTAACTGTGAAAGCAATTGTGGATCGTTTTCAAGAACTGTTACCAGAAGGCACTTTCGGACCTAACAAGCATTTGATCATAACTGGTGGCGAACCTTTGCTAGGATGGCAGCGCAGCTACCCTGCATTGATCGACGAAATTATTAACAGGGATATGAACCTCACTCACATTACTTTTGAAACCAATGGTACACAGCCACTGAGTGATGATTTTAAACAGTGCCTTGACAAGATTGTAAACGAATACAATATTGAAATCACTTATTCACTTAGCTGTAAACTGCCTTGCAGTGGAGAAGCCTGGGAAGATGCAATCAAGCCAGAAGTAGTCAAGCAATATCTTGAAACCAAAGGGCATCGCAGCTACTTTAAATTTGTGGTTGCAACCGCACAAGACGTAGAAGATGCACATCGCGCAATTGCAGAATATGCCGCTGCTGGGATTGATATCCCAGTCTATTTAATGCCCGTGGGTGGTGTAAATAGTGTGTATGAGCTAAACGAACGGCAAGTTGCTGACTATTGCAGAGATCACGGATTGCGTTTTAGTCCTCGAATCCAAGTACCTTTGTATAAGAACGCATGGGGGACCTAATGAAAAAGAAACGACTAATACCTTTTGCACTGTTGCCAGCTGCATGGGGTCTTACTGGCAAATCTAGAAAGATTGCCGAAGCTGAATACTACTATGATGGTTATGATTTAGAAGTAGAACTAGCGTTGATCAATCACGGCGACAGTGTCGACTACAACAAGACCTTGATAGATGTTGATCTCAAGCATAACAAAATTGATCAACTAGAAGCTGATCGTAGATTAGTCAAACTGAAGTATCCAGCAGATTCTGTAGAACTCGAAGTTGCACTATTAGAAGTCAATCTCAAACACAATATGATCAGTCAGATAGACTTTGACAAAAAACGTGCAGAACTACTCGAGGAACCATACATGGCAATGCCTAAGATCAGTTGGGATCCAATTGATCCGACCAAAACCTATTTTGAACTAGACTACAACGAATATTTTGTTCAGTATTTGGAACGTAACGGCTATGCTGGTACAGAGGAGGAAATAATCAATCGATGGCTAAATGATGTCTGTCTTAGCGTAATAGATGATTTTGGGCCAGTTGATAACGACTTTGTAAGAACCGTAAGAACAGTAAAAAGACCAGATGGTAAAACAGAACACAGTTAAATCTACTGATAAATAATTGTGTGTTAGAATTAAATCCATACTCCGATTTAAAACAACTGGTATCAAGTTCTACCTGGCCTTCATTTAGAGCCCAGACAGCAGCACACGGACTTGTACCTATTATTAACGACCTGGGTCCGAACATCAACGGCATCGAATTGGGTGTCTGTTGGGGTGCCAACAGTTATATGTTATTAGAGTGCTGCCCAAATATTAACACACTGGTCGGTGTGGATCACTATCGACCATATCGAGACTGGGATAGAGAAATATTTCAGCACGAACAAGATCACAGCTATGCTAATCTAGTTCACAATATGAAAGTTATGGGCCCTAGATTTAGACTGTTGAAAATGTCAACTGCTGAAGCTGCCGCAGAATTACAAGACGACAGTTTTGATTTTGTGTTTATAGATGCAGACCATAGTATGAAAGCAGTATTAACTGATCTAGATCTCTACTGGCCAAAGATCAAAAAAGGTGGAATCATTGCAGGGCACGATGCTAGTCTTTTTAGTGTAAATTTTGCAGTAACTAGCTGGGTAAAACATAAAGGTATAGATCCAACCAGTATAAACATGCTTGAAAATCAAGCATGGTATTTTTTAAAGGAATATATAGATGTATAAAGACTACATGAAAGAATTTATAGACACCGGTGCTTGGGAAACAATACGTGAAAATATCACTGCCTGCGGATTATTTCCAGTTATACAAAAACGTGAGCACGATGTTGTAGGTGTCGAAATCGGTATCAAAGAAGGTACAAATAGTATCGCACTACTGGAAATGTGCCCTAATATAAAAAAACTATATGGAGTTGACCCATTTATATCCTATAACGATCTTGGATATCAATGGTCAGCTGAAGAACAAGAAACTATATATCAGCACATGTTAAAAAATATAGAAAGACGAAATTGTCAAGATAGGTTTGAACATTATAGAGCAACCAGTCTAGATGCAGTGTCTAAATTTGAAGATAACAGTTTAGATTTTGTGTTTATAGATGGCGAACATACAGCTAGTCTCGTCAAACAAGAATTAGATGCATATTGGGCAAAGCTAGTACATGGAGGCATCATGAGCGGACACGATTTTGACAAGATTGGCAACGCGGTAATAGCGTGGAGAAAAGAAAACAATATTGAAACAGATCTACATCATCTAGTGCATTCATCATGGTATTTTATAAAAAATTGATCATTGCTCTAGATAGTACACCATGCTATAGTGTAAAGTAGCATGGAGAAAAACGATGACAACATATCTAGTGATAGACACACAAAATCTGTTTATGCGAGTAAGGCACGGTGTTAGAGCACCAGACATTGACCAACAGATTGGTATGGCACTGCACATCATCTTTACAAGTATTAAAAAAGTCTGGAACGAATTTCAAGGCAGTCACACTGTTTTTTGTCTCGAAGGGCGTAGTTGGCGTAAAGACATCTACACACCGTACAAAGCCAATAGAAAAGTAGCGGCAATGAAACGAACTCCTCGAGAAGTAGAAGAAGACGCAGTGTTCTTCGAAATCATGGATCAGTTCATTGAGTTTCTTAGAAATAAAACAAACTGCACAGTACTGCATCATCCAAATGCCGAAGCAGATGATATGATTGCACGATGGATACAGTTGCACCCGCATGACACTCACGTTGTAATCAGTAGTGACAGTGATTTTCAGCAGCTAATTGCAGAAAACGTAATGATTTATAATGGCATAGCCGGGCTGCTCTATACATCTAACGGTATCTATGACAAGGATGGTAATGTTGCTAAAAACAAAAATGGCAACGATATGGCAATACCCGACCCCGAATGGATTCTTTTTGAAAAATGCATGCGGGGCGATCCGGGCGACAACGTGATGAGTGCATATCCTGGTGTACGCACTAAAAAACTGCAAGAAGCTTTTGAAAATCGCAATGAAAAAGGCTATGCATGGAACAATATCATGTTGAGCAAATGGACAGACCACGAAAATGTTGAACACAGAGTTAAAGATGTATACGACCGTAATCGTATGCTAATTGATCTCACACAACAGCCATCTGATCTAGTTGAAAAGTTTGATCTCGCAATTCTAAATGAAGTACGAGTCGAACCGAAAAAACAAGTTGGTGTTGCATTGATGAGATTCTGCAATCAGCACGGTCTGGTGAAAGTGGAAAAATACAGTAGCGACTACAGTCCGTGTTTATCGGCATTATATCAAGGACATTTGCTTGGAGATGAAGAATCAGTTTGATTATTTGGGTGTGATAGACACACTGGTTAACGGCGAAAATCCAGAAATATGGCACGCCGATAATCTCACACACCCTGGCCTGGTATGGTCGATAAAAACAGTGATTCCAAAAATAGAATTGGTTGATAATGATACAGTTGACATTGTTCAACTGTATCACAACCTAGCTGAAAAAAAATTTAATTTTGTCAAGATTACACCAGAAGCATTTAACTGGAACGGTGAAATACTGTCTAACTGGGACACTGTCTGGGTTAAAAGGGGCTGGGACATAGAAATAACGTCTGGCAAAAACAACAGTTTAAAAGGTACTGTCTGTAATGTGAGCAAGACATCTGCCGAAATCTCTAAAAGTCTGATTGACAGTATAGCTAAACAACTTGCAAAATTAGATAACATCGAAGAAAGAGAAGAACTACTTGATTTAATCGAGGCGTGTGAGATAGTTTCTAGCACCACTACTGATTATGAAAGTAAACGATTGAGATCTAAATTTAGAGTTGTAGATGATTGAATATAAACTTAAACCCGTTACAGATACCAGTTGGATATTGCATGACCATGGTACTAGACTTGCAATCATTGTGGCAAGTGATGGTAAATTTAAATCCATTGGCCGTATTGAACCAAAAGAATTTGACAGTTTCGAAGAACTCGGTCGTCAACTAAAGGCTATTATTACAGTAGAGGAAGTGTCTGTAGATGACGAGCCAACTGTGGGTGACATCGAGGGCTATCCTGTCAAACACAGCACTGTGCATGATGTAACAGTTGATAGTTATCCTAGTTATGCTAAGTCAAAAGGCAGCAAGACTCGTTTTGCAGCAGGTTACTACGGTGTAAGTTTTTCACATGGTTGGGTCTACAGCTATTGTCCAAAAGTCAACACCTTAGAAGAAAACGCATGGATTGGCCCGTTTAGAACCAAGCTTGAAATGCAAAATGCAATTACACAACAGAAAAATGCACCGAGGGTATGATGTCTGACCAGTCTGGACTAGAAGCATTCTTAACAAAATATCAAACTGCTCGCAACTATGGTAGCAAAGAAATTAGGCTTACTATGCAAGAAGCCGAAGCATTGAGTATTGCTATTAGTAGAATGCTAGTGAAAGAGTCTAGTTTGAACGAAAAAGTAATTGAACTTCAAGATCAACTCATCAACGGAATAGAGATTACACAAGATGGTGGAAAATTCTGAACTGATATATAAACCTATCACCGACAAAACATACAGACGGTTGATAGCAAGGTATGTTTCAAACTGTAATTTTAACACTGGTGCATGGATTGCCGGTGGCAGTGTTAGAAAAGTTTGGTTCGATCTGCCTTGGGAACATCAAGACATTGATATGTTTTTTTCTAGCCAAACTCAGTTTGAACTGATGCAAACTGAGTTGACTGAAAAATTACCAAGTGACAACACTGCCACTGAGCCTCTGTTTCTAGATCTAAATTTCAACAATATTGCTGTAAAAACCGCTCGATATTCTGAATACGAAACCGACAACGCAGTTACATACACAATTTATACTGATAGCGAATTTGATCATCAAATGTTCAAGATTCAGGCAATTAAGAGATATTTCCCTAGCAATATCAATGAACTATTTCAAAGCTTTGATTTTACTGTTACGCAGTTCGCAACTGACGGTAAAATAATGGTAACGACTCGTCAGGCATTGAAAGACTGCGAAGAACGTCGACTACAGATGATCAAAGGTACTAGCCGCCCTATTAATGCGTTACGTACCATCAAGTATTCTGCATATGGGTTCGAGCCAGTAGATGATCTAATGCGCGAAGTTGTTACTTCACTAGCAAATGGCGATGAGGTTATGATTGCAGATGACTACTGACATTATCGAACAAAATCGCACAATGAGTAAACTTAGTGAACAGATACATGTGTTTGTCGACAATCAGGGTGTACGCAGAGCGGCAGTGGGCGGATACATATACGACTATACCACATTCTGCACTATGTTGCTTTGGGCGATGGGCAGTTCTGTTGCATACCTTGCAATTATGAGCGAAAACGGTGCAATGGATCAGCTCAAACAGGTCAACAGCGAAGACCAGTTATTAATTGGCAAAGATAATTACAAAACTGCCAAATACCTCTATAAAAAGTTTGGAGATATAGCCAGACAGTATACTAAAGAAGAATTGGCAAGAGCCTATCTAGCTGCAATAGAACAATATTAAGTTGTTAACTGGCCGGTTAATCTACTTCAAAATGATAAATAATTGGTCATTTTGAGGTAGATACATGAGCAGACCTAAGCCCACAGTGTTGCTAAATCACACTGACCCTAAAACCTATAAGTCAGAACAGGTACTAGATGCAACAGGTATCTACGCAGTATTCTATCAAGGTAAGCCTATTAATCTAAGAACTTTAAATAGTCTGGTCAACTACCCAGGTCCAAAGTATCGAAAAGTAAGCTTTAGTAATCCGGGTCACGCATTCAATCTTGCGGAAAAATTAAACAAATTGTTTAAGACTGCACAGTTTTCTGTTGTGTTATTAACAGAAGGCAAGGTTATCAATGAAAAAGACGCAGAAGCTTGAACAAGCAAGTCTTCCGTCAACTGATTCACCAGAAAGTTTGATCGAGACTGTTAGGTCAACACTGTCAACTGCTAACCGAGACTTTGATATAATGCCTGTCAACATTGCCAAGCGCATGATGTTTGGTACAAGGTGCTGGGGTTTGACTCGTACTGGTTATAGTATACTCAGTAATCACTACACTGCATACAGTGCAAAAAATCCAAAAAATGGTGTGTTGACTGGAAAGATACTGTTAAACATGGATGCCTGCTGTAACGGTCCATGGTATATACAGGGCGAAACAGTATATGTGTTTGATAGTGTTCTACACTTCGAACTTGAAATGGTCAACGGAAATCTCAACGATTTCATAGACTTCAAAAAAATCTAAAAAAAGATAAAAAAGCTGTTGACCGCAAGAACAGCACATGCTATGTTCTACTCATGATGGCGCACAGGGTGAGCTGGCTGTTTAGAGTACTGTATCATAAAAATAGATGCAGTAACAAACAAGTGGTTGACATGTTCGTGATCAATGCTAATATCAACACTGTCCAAAACACTCATTAGGAGACACTACAAATGGCTACTGCACCCAAAAAAGGCATCATCGAGCACAGCACCATTAGCCCGTCGCGGCTCAAGCTTGCTATTCAGCACAGCGTCAACCGCAAGCGTCCGTTGTTCGTTTGGGGTCAACCGGGCATCGGTAAATCCGATATCGTTGCTGCTGTTGCTGCTGAGCAAAAGCGCCCGCTGATTGACATCCGCTTGCCGCTGATGGAACCCACCGACATGCGCGGTATCCCGTATCTGGCAGACGTCAAAGTCTATGACAAAGACGGCAAGCTGGTTAAAGACGAAGTTGGCGTGCCGCTGACTGACAAAGTTTTCCGCTGGTCTACCCCGTCGGACCTGCCTACTGATCCCAACAGCCGTGCGCTGGTGTTCTTCGACGAAATGTCCGCGGCTCCGCCCAGCGTCCAGGCTGCTACCTACCAGATCATCCTCAACCGTCGTATTGGCACTTACAAGCTGCCCGACGATGTTGTGATCGTTGCTGCTGGTAACCGTGTCAAGGACAAGGGTGTTGCTTACAACATGCCGATGCCGCTGGCCAACCGTTTCTCCCACGTGACGCTGGCTGTGGACTTCGACGACTGGAAAGAATGGGCGCTGCTCAACCGTGTCCACAAGGACATTGTGGGTTACCTCAGCTTCCAACCCAACGACCTCAACAACTTCAATCCGAGCGCAGACACTTATGCGTTTGCTACTCCCCGTTCGTGGTACTTTGCTAGCGAACTGATTCAGGAGCAGGACGACAAGGGTAACCTGGTTGACACCACTCTGCCCGAAGACGTGCTGGGCGATCTTGTTAAAGGCACTGTCGGCGAGGGTCCTGGCATCAAGTTCATGACCTACCGCAAGCAGGCTGCAAACCTGCCGCAGGCCAAGGACGTTCTGAGCGGCAAGGTTACCAAGCTGAACGCCAAGCAGATCGATATCATGTATGCGCTGACTACCGCGCTGTGCTACGAACTGAACGACAGCGCCAAACGCGGTGTTGCTGCTAAGTCGCAGGGCGATGCAAAGCCGATGGACAAGTTCCATGAAGAAGTTGACACGTTCTTCCGCTTCATCATGGACAACTTCGAGGACGAGCTTGCGGTTATGGGTGCCAAGACCATCCTGGGTACCTACAAGCTGCCGATCCAGGCGCCCAAGCTGAAGACTTGGAAAGAGTTCTGCGATCGCTACAGCGATCTGATCCCGAACGTCTAAGTTCAGGTTGACAATAGTGGCTTGCCGTGTTACACAACATGGCAAGCCGTTCTAACACATTAGGAGACGACAATGTCCGCTGCAAACCGCGACCCAATTACCAAAAAGATTTCTCAGGCACGACTCAAGTTGCTGTTCGGTCAGCCGTTCTTTGGTACGCTGACCATGCACCTTCAGTTGGTTGATGCTACTGATTCCGGTTGGTGCCCTACTGCGGCAGTTGATGGTCGCAAAATCTATTACAACCGCGATTTTTTCAAAGACCTTGACGTCGATGAAATTCAGTTTGTGTTGTGCCACGAAGTGCTGCACGTTGCACTGGATCACTTTGGTCGTCGTACTCACCGCGATCCCAGCTGGTGGAACATGGCCAACGACTATGTGATCAATGGCATGCTGGTGCGCGACAAGATCGGCAAGATGCCTACCAAGAAGGTTGCAGATCCCAACGAGAAAGACGAAAACGGTGCCACTGCGCAGCGTGTGGGTCTTTACGACGAACGCTACCTCGACTGGACGTCTGAAGCTGTGTATGACGATCTTGAGAAGCGCAAGGTCAAAAAGCAGCTGACTATGGATGTTCACATTGAGATGGGCGACGACGGTGCTAGCGGCAAAGGCAAAGAGCAAAAGGCTCGTGGTATTCCTGTTCAGATCGATGCCGACGAGCTCAAGAAGCTCAAAGACGAAATGAAGAACAAGGTCCTGCAGGCTGCACAGGCTTCTGCGGGTAAACTGCCTGCTAGCCTCAAGCGTCTGATCGACGACCTTGTTGAGCCCAAGATCAGCTGGCGCGATCTGCTGCAACAGAACATCCAGAGCTGCATCACTGATGACTTCACTTGGATGCGTCCCAACCGTAAGCATATGTATTCGGGTATCTTCCTGCCTGTGCTTGACAAAGACGAGACTATCGACATTGCGATTGCGATCGACATGTCGGGCTCGATCAGCGACGCTATGGCCAAAGACTTCCTTAGCGAAGTCTACGGTATCATGAACGCATACAATGACTTCACTATCAGCATTGTCTGCTTCGACACGCAGGTCTACAACTATCAAGTGTTTACCAAGGACACTGCTGACGATCTGCTTAGCTACGAGTGCAAAGGTGGTGGTGGCACCGACTTCATGGCGTTCTGGAACTTCTGGATGGACGAGCAGATTGAGCCCAAGAAGGCTGTTGTGTTTACTGACGGTTACCCGTTCGGTACCTGGGGACCCGAGACTTACGCAGACACGCTCTGGGTTATCACTGAAGGTCACAAGACTCGTGTTAAGCCGCCGTTCGGTCAGTATGCTTACTACGATCACGACACTGGTGTTGAAGAAATTGGAGTGGCCTAAGGGCCACTCCACTTTTCGATGAAAGAGATTGTACTATGAAAGTAAATCTAACTGCCTCTTCTCGTCGAGATCCACGCGACTGGCATAATATTTTTGTCAGAGACAGTATTGATCGGTTTTTGTTCGAACACGACATCAAAGAACAGAGCAACATTAGACTTGCATTAGTATCAGAAAAACATATAGACGTTTTTGCCAATTGGCTTAATTCTAAAGGTTTTGCTGTAACTGTATGGAAACTTGATCTGGGCAGTGATGGTAAAGTGTTTGGGTTAGACTTTAATGAAAATAACGAATACTATATCGAGGCAAAGCTAAAGTATGTCTGACAGATTCAAACTGAACTTTTCAGGCGTAGGAAAAGCAAAGCGCAAGCATTGGATCAAGAAATTGATTACAGAGTTTGCCGAAGATCACGACATTAACCACAATGCACCTGTTGTCACAAAGTATATCTGCACTCCTGCAGGCTGTCGTGAATTTGTCAACTGGCTTGCTGCTAATAAATTTGAAGCCACATACTGGGAACTTGAGCCGCACATCGAATTAGATCACGACGGTCGAAAGCATGTTACACAGATTGGCTTCGGAGTCGAACTCAATCCAAACTGTGAAAGATTTGTAGAATACAAGCTGGTCAACGGCCAAGACGAAGATGAAAATTGACTTTTGAGCAAATAGTTCAGTATGTTATACGTGTGATTATCAGGAGACCGTAATGAACTCACCAGGCGAATTTAATAGCCAACTAGCCAGTCTTACAGCAATGCTCAGTAGTATGGTAGCAGAAAGATTAGCACATTGGAGTCGGGACATGGAGCCAAGGCAGCGACAGCAGATTCTCGACATGATCGAAAACAACTTGCCTAATGTGATTGCAAACACGATTGCTAAAACTCCAAGCTTGCACAGTGCAAGTGGTGTTCAATATCTAGAAGAACACCTAGATGATTGGGCTGACACGTGGGCGAAAAAATTCATCGGGAAAGACTAATAGTCCGAGTCGAACTAGATGGGTTACATGTACACGCCAACATACTGCCTGGCGATGATGAAGAATTTGCACTAGCACTGTTAGAACAGTATCTACAGGTCAACTATCCAGACAGCCAAATCACTATAGAGTATACCAAATGGCAGCGATTTACCGATAGAGTCAAACTGACTTTTGCAAACGAACAAGACGCATTACATTTTTATCTTAGCCACTAGAACATGAGGACAATATGATCAATCCTGCAGAACTTGGACGTATGATGATGAAAACGGCTGGTCAGATCGACGACGACGCCGAGTTCATCCGTTGGGCAAAACTTGGCCCTAAACTGATCAACATGGGTGCAACAGCAGGACCCAAAAACTTCAAAGATCTGACAATTGAAGAGCAGCAAGTAATGGCTCGTGCGATTGCCAAAATTGGTGCAAAGAACATCAAAGCTGCTTGACAGATTGCAACACTGTCATTACCATTGAACTATCAAACTCTGTGACACAATGGACGACACTGTTAAAACTGTAAGACAAAATTTAGCCAAGCTAGGCGGCAGTGAACTTGCCGCCGTAGCATCCAATGAATACCTAAAAGATCTATTCGATCAAAAACAGCAGCTACTTAGAGAAATGAACGTGGCCAAAAGAGCCGCTGCGGATGAAGCTGCTAAACCCTATCTAGAAACTATTGCAGAAATCGACAAGATGTATGCAATGATGCTCACACTGCTAGGAAACAACGAGGAGTAACACTATGGCAGTTCAGAACGTTAAAATTCCCGCTAAGCACTATGTGGGCATGGTCAAACGACAGCACGACGATCTCCCGCTGGGATTTATCACTCCGTGGGGAGAAGATGCTGCTGCACAAAAGCGTATTGCAACTGTAGACAACTGGGCAAAGAGCGGATACTACGGTGGTAAAACTCTACCGTCTATGACGATTGACAACGTGCCTATGAACGGTTTTCGTATGACGTCTGACATTCGTAGCAGCAGCTACGGTGGTGTCGACAAATGGCGTATCGAAGATCCTCGCGGTTTTGAATTGGAGATTACCAGTGGCAATCTTGCTCAGCTGCTGAGTGTGGGTATTATTGACCGTGGTGAAATTCTCGATCAGTGTGTCTGGGCTCGTAGCGGACAGAGCAATGTGCTACTCAGCACTTCTACTGAAGAATACAAACAGGCTGTAGAAAACACTAAAGTTGCTGAAATGAAGGCAGACTGGAAGGACGTTAAGCCTGGGAATACCGTTCTGCTACAGAACAACGTCCGTGGTATTTGGCTTGGTCGTCAGCATATGCTGTATCACAAAAGCTACTACCATGACGAAGATGTTAGCAAGAGCGAGTTTGTACCAAGTGACAAGAGCCATCACTTGATCTTTGTTGACGAACCAATCAATGGGTATCAAAAATACAACCACAGCCTTATGGTAATCGCAAGTCCCAAGCTGGCATCTATTGTTGATCGTGCAGAGATTACCGAAGCAGAAGCTGAGCTCAAAGCTAACGAACTGCTGCAAGACAAACTGTGCAAAGTCGAAACATCCGGCTATCATGACGTGGTTGCGTTCAGCTTTGGTTCGCCGCAGATCGGCAAGGTTACTACACTGAGTCTTGAACCTGTTGAGATTGCAGACGAAAATGCTCTAAAGATCTATTGCAGGAACGGTTATCGTGGCACTGTCTACGTTAAGAGCGACAAATATGTGTCAAGGGTTAACTATGCTCATTCTCATTACTCGAGCGATAGAAATATGTTGACCCACTATGATCGAGCAGCGTTTGACGACAATCGAATGGTTGCACTGTACACAATAGTACATCAGGGCGGCATGTGGAATAGGTATACTAGTCGTCAACACCTAAGCGAACACTTTGACTACAGCAAAGGTTATGATTACTATCGTCTCAAAGTTACGCTCAAGACCAAGAGTGGTAACACAGTTTCAAACTACTACTAAGGCGTTGAAAAATGGAAGCTAAATGGGGTGCAATTGCAGCAATCGGCGTGTTCGGTGCAATGTTTGCTTTCTTTGCTATTAGCAGCGTTGCAGAAAAAAGAAAAGAAAGTGCATGCCTTGCAAGCTATGCAATGACCGATCGCAGTGCAGACGAAATACTAAAAATCTGCAATTAAGCTGTTGACAACTGAACATGCTCTGCTAATATACACGAACACAGAAAACGAAACTGGACACAAGGACTAACAGATGGCTTTCTTTATGCGCAGCGGCAACACTTACCGTGTTGCAGACAACGCAAACGTTGACATTCACAATGTGCTGCCTGTGGGCAACTATATTGTGAAACAGGACATGTTCGGCAACTTCCTACTCGAACAGATCGACGACTTTGTTGCACCCGCCAAGCTTTATGGCAACACCCTGCGTTACGCAGATCGTATCCTGCGCACTTTTGCTGATCGTCCTGCGTCTACTGGTGTGATGCTGAACGGGGAGAAAGGTTCTGGCAAGACACTGCTTGGTAAGACCGTCAGTCTCGAAGCTGCTAAACAGGGCATTCCCACTATTGTAATCAATAACCCGTGGTGCGGCGACGGCTTCAATGCTCTAATGCAAGATATTGACCAACCTTGCGTTGTGCTGTTCGACGAATTCGAAAAGGTCTATAACAGCGAGCAGCAAGAACAGATTCTTACGCTGCTTGACGGTGTGTTCCCGAGCAAAAAGCTGTTTGTGATCACCTGCAACGACAAGTATCGCGTCGACCAGCATATGCGTAACCGCCCGGGACGTATTTTCTACATGCTGGACTTCAAAGGTCTTGAACTTGATTTCATTCGTGAATACTGCGAAGACCGACTGCGCGACCGCAAACAGATTGACAGTGTCTGCAAGATTTCCACGCTGTTCTCGCAGTTCAACTTCGACATGCTCAAAGCACTGGTTGAAGAAATGAATCGCTATGGCGAAACTGCGCAGGAAGCCATGAAGATGCTGAATGCCAAGCCCGAATTTAGCGAAAGTGTCAAGTACGATGTAGAGATTGTTGTTAAAGGCAAAACTCTTACACCTGACAATGTCAGCCCTGTCAAATGGCGTGGCAATCCGCTGAATGGCGGACTTGATATCAGCTACTTTATCGGAACCAGTAAGGACGATGAAGACGAAGGCGACTGGCACGACACCAACATGTCGCATGCTGATCTGCAGAAGATTGAGCCGCAGAATGGCCGCTTTGTGTTTGCGAAAGATGACGTTACTATGATTCTTACCCGTGAACGCGAAAAACTGTTTGACTATTACGGCGTCATGTAATATAACTGCTGGGCAGCGGGGTTGCCCAGCTGAATTTGGACAAACTCAACAACTGATCCTAGAGAAGGAACAAACACTATGAAAATGACTCGTCTTGCTCTTGCTACTGGTGCTATGATTGCTATGGCTGGTATGGCTCATGCAGAGAAAATGACTGTTAATCTTTGCACTGGCGGCGAAGGTAAACCCTACAACCTCACTGGTCAATACATTCAAGGGTTCCTTAAAGATTCCAAGAATGTCACTGTCAACGTGATTACCACCAAAGGTACCTGGGACAACATCGAGCGCACTGTGATGACTGCTCCCACTCCGGAGGCTATTGCTGATGGCACTGCTTGCCATGCATTTATTGGTCAACCCGACGGTGCTGTGGTTCTCAAGCGCAAGAATGCTGCTGCTGCCGACAAGCTGCGTATTATCGGTCAAGGACCGCGCGAATTCCTGCATGTTCTTTGCAGCAAAGACTCGGGTGTCGAAGATCTCAGCGATCTTGCTGGTCGCAATGACATGAGTGTTGCGCTGGGTCCGAATGGTTCGGGCGCATGGCTGATCTGGCAGAACTTTATTGCTGAAGACAAGAGCTATGAAGAAGTGCAGGTTACTAACGAAGAAGGACCGATTGCTATGAGTGCCGTTGCTAGCAACGTTACTACCTGTGCGCTGGTTCCTGCTGCTGTTGTGAACGCTACTGTGCTTGCTGCTGATACCGACTTCGGCGACAGCATTGCACTGGTCGGTGCTAATGACAAAGACTTTAACGATGCTGCAAACATTGATGGCAAGTCGCTCTACCGTTGGCAGGCTATTCCTTCGGACAGCTATCCGACCAACTTCCAGACTGGCTGGTTCGGTAACAGCATTGACACTGTTGCATGGCAAGCTGGCATCTATGTGAACAAGGACTACTTTGCTGATAACCAAAAGGCACTGGAAGACCTGATCACTGCTGTTGCTAAGAGCAAGCCGGCGATCAAGAACACCTTTGGTGCACTTGAATAAGTTTCAACACATTGCGAACCAAAAGGGCCTACGGGCCCTTTTTTTGTGGTTGACAACAATATAAGTGATGCTAGTATCAACATAACACGTAAGGAGACGGCTATGTATAAATTTCCGGAGATTCGCCACATTGATGACGTTCGTGCTGCTGTTGAGGGGCGCGACGAATTCATCATTGCCGAGCGCGATTGGGGCTATGTTGTTAACTATCTTGTTAACATGCCGGATACGTTTCCGCCGGTGATTACCACTGTGATCGACATCGAAGTCTATGACGGCGACGAGCACTACATTGGGCATAACACTGCGTATGACCTGCATGCTGCTATCCGTCGCGAATGCCGCGGGCTGGTGTTTGACCGCGAAGGCAAAATCATGTCGCGTCGTTATCACAAGTTCTTCAATGTGAACGAACGTGACGAAACGCAGGCTCATGCAATCGACTTTGACCGTCCGCATGTGATTCTGGAAAAGCTGGATGGATCGATGATCACTCCGATTTTCTGGAACGGTGTGCGTTGGGGTACCAAGATGGGTATCACTACTGTTGCCGAACCGGTTGAACAGTTTGTTGCTACTCGTGAACGCTATGTGCGCATGGCAGAAGACTGTCGTTCGCGCGGTATGACGCCGATCTTCGAATGGTGCAGCCGTAAACAGCGCATTGTGATTGACTATCCGACAGACCGTTTGGTTCTGACTGGTATCCGTCACAATGTAAGTGGTGCATATGTCAAGTATGCGGATCTGCTGGAATGGGGCGCTGCCTACGACATCGAAGTGGTTCGTGCTTACGAGGGCAACCTCGAAAACATGGAGCGTCTGCTTGCAGAAACTCGCGATGTTGAAGGCATGGAAGGCTGGATCATTCGCTTTGAAGATGGCGACATGTACAAGATCAAAGGCGAGTGGTACTGTCGTATCCACAAGACCAAAGACAACCTCACGCTGGAGAAGAACCTTGTAGAACTGATTGTCAACGAAAAGCTGGACGACGCGAAAGCGTTTATGCTGGACGATGACCGTCACCGTGTTGAGCAGTTTGAATCGGAATTCTGGGACGGCTTCTACAAGCAGGTTCACAGTTACGAACGCTACTACAACACTGTGGTAGCATCGGGGCTGGACCGTAAGCGTTATGCGCTTGAGTGGAAGCCGACAATCGAACGGAATGATCCGGTGGCGCCGCAGATAGTGTTTGGCTGCTTTGCAGGCAAAAAGGTTGGCGACATGCTGCTTGACATCCTGCGTAAAAACTGCAATACTCAAACCAAGATTGACGCAGTGCGTCATCTCTGGGGCGGGGCTCGTTGGTCCTATCACTTTGAAGGAGACAACTGATGAAACAGCATTGGCAGATGATTAGTGATAACGGTGGCTGGCTCAAACCAGCCACCGTGACTCTTAGTACGGTTAAAATGCCAGAGATCAAAGGCATTGACCTCGGCTATCGTTACGAAAGCTGTCTGTTTACCAAAGGTGATTCAGAGGTGCTTGCTCGCTATGACACTGTGGCAGATGCAGTGCTTGGTCATCGCGACCTTTCCACAGACTACGGTCTTACAGAACGTTAAATATAGACACAAGGGCAGACTATGGAATACGACGACGAACGCGAAATCACTATCCACGGGTTAACCGAAGAGCAACGCATCATGCTCGACAAGATCTGGAGTCTTAAAGAGTATGACGACTTTAATAAATTTGTGCGCAGTCTACCTCGATTTAGACAACAACAGGTTGCTACTCTCTGTTTGATGGTCAATTACGAATACATGGAATTTGACCTCGAAGAAATGACAGAGTATCCTGATTCAGATGCACTGTTTGCAAAAATCAAGCAGAAATACAAAAATTAACTCAAGCAAAACAAACAACTAGCGCAAAGGATCTAGTTCAATGCTTAGTGATGTAGAAAACGACATGTGGGCGTTGATGAGCGACGAAATCACGCTTGACCTGCTAGAAAAACGACAGCGAGTGCGAAACGATCTTCGCAAGATGCACACTAAGCAACTGCTGGCTATGCGATTTACCTGGGCATGGCACTATGATTTGCCGCACGAATATGTTGTGACATTGCTCTACGAAGAGCTCAATCGTCGTGAACACATACCAAGCAAACAAGAGTCACGCAAACAGCGCAAACAGTTGGCCAAACAAGGTACTAGTAACCGAGGATCCAAGCGCGAGCCTAAAAAGAAAGCACGAGCATAACATGGGTATCAGAATCAAGCGCAGTATCGGCTGGGGCATGCCCTGGGATCAGTTTGTTGAGCTCTGTACTGCGCCGGACAAAGATGATGTAAGCGAATGGCTCTATGACACGTTCGGTGCGCTAACTGATCAAGACCTTACTGTAGACAACGATGTTTATCGTGCGCTGTTCTACGGCACAGCAGAAGCGCGAGCACCTATGATTCTGCAGAAGCGTCTGCTAGCTACACAGTTCGAAGATTTTGGACGGGCACCAGGTCCTACTGGTCGTGCAGAAGATCTGTTTTCTATCACCTGGGAAGGCGACGAATACAAAGATATTATCTTTTATCCCAATTTGCAGACCAAGTCAAAGTGGTATCGTTACGACGATGACATGGATTATGTGTTTGAAAGTGTTCGAGGCGAAGCAGGTGAACCAGGAGAGTGCGAAGAAGGCTACGACATTCGCAATTTTACTGTGTACAAACGCTACGGTCATTATCCGTGGAGCAACTATATCATGAGTCACGATGGCACTCCGTTGCAGTGGGAACATTATGCCCTACTCAACAAGCGTGATGACTGGGTTGCAGGTGTTCCTAGCGAAATTCGGTGGTATCTGACACAGCATGGCATCATGTATAACGAAGGTGTTAACAAGCTGCGTCCTATTGTTGCACAATGGTGGAGTTGATTAATGTCTAAAACGACTACACCAATAGTAAAAGTGTTGCTACCAATAATTCGCAGGGTCATGCCAACCATTATTGCCAATGACCTTATAGGTGTTTCACCAATGAGCGGTCCAGCGGGTAATATTTTCACGTTACAAGAACGCTATCGCAATGGCTGGGCGGGTCGTCTAAAGCTTAACAAAGACCACTACAGATATTTTCTACGAATCTACAATCGTCGTATACATCACCATCCCGAGTACATTACTAGCCTAGGGTATCCACATGTGCGAGTATCTCGTCGAGACAGTTTGAACATAGTTGCACTTGACTGGTGTCTAGACAACCTCAAACCCGGTACATGGATCTATAACAACAGCGATTTCTGGTTTGCTGATCAAAATGACTACATTCTGTTTAAAATGAGCTGCTTATGATTGTCGTACCGTTGTCATTTGAGCTAGGCAAGATCGTTGGTGTTGAGCCGATGACACAGACCAATGTCTGGGATCATCCTGTGCTCTACATCGGTAGCAGCTATTCTGGTCTACTAGAGGAAGTTAGAGAATGGTTAGAAGCTAACACTACTGCGCCGTGGAAGTTTGGATTTAACAGTAGAACATACGAACTACGATTCGAATCTGAACAAGATGCGATTGCGTTCAAGCTAAGGTGGCTTCATGGTAAAGTATAAACTTCCAGATTATCTGTCTGATTGTCCATTACCATGGCGAAACTTTATTAAACACTGCCAACGACACTGTCCTCGAGATCAAGCGATAGAACGCTATGTCGATCAAGTATTGCGTGATCGTTACGGCTGCACCATCACCGACGACGACGATTATGCTTATTTTGACAATGTCGAACATTACACACTGTTTTTGATGGAATGGGCATGATTGAAAGGGAACTGATCGCAGGCGATTGCATTGTGCTATATTACGGTGACCGATATTACAGCACTAACAGAATTCCCGTCGGCGCGACGGCCTGGGCATACGAAACATTTCCGCAAGATCCAACAGTAAAGCAGAATAGAGTCTGTCACATACTGGGCAACCTTATGTTTGCGTATGAAGAAGACTACCTGCTGTATAGGTTAACATGGCTGTAACATTCAAACGATTTTATCTAGAGGCCGACGAACAGCCCTTCGAAGTGGAAGAAGACGTCTGGGTTATGGAACCTAGTCCTGAACATTTTGGTATTAGATTGGTATATAGCCATCCTGTGTATAATGACGATATAGCACGAGTAGCTGCTATAAAAGACTGGTTGGATCGCCGCGGCGTTTGGAACCTTGGCGAATTGATTTACTTTGATACAGAAGCCGAACGATTGGAATTTGAGTTAACCTGGCTATGACATACAGTGAAACATATTACCCACGCAGAATCGAAGAACGAGCAATGCTAGTTCATCCTGAATGTTGGGCTGTGTATATGCGAGCAGAATCTGTAGGTGATGATCTCGAAATCAATGATATGCGCGAATGGGCAGAATCGCACGACTATGGTCGGTTTATAATGTTCTTGAACAAAGCAGGACACAACTACACTATTGAATTTGATCGAGAACAAGAGTATGTAGAGTTTAAGTTGCGATGGATGTAACACTGTGTCAATGAAGTTTATAATAGAACGTGTAGAGCCGCAGGTTGTAAACTACAACACATTTTGGGGAATAAAAAGCGTTGTAGTCAATCAAGGTGAATGGAAAGCAAAAATTCAATGCGATCTAGAAACCTATGAAAAAATACTAGAATGGCGAGAACACCACCCAAACAAACACGCAATAGGTATCAAGACATTTGACCTTTACCTGCCATCGTTCAGCAAAAAAGAGTTTACTGTCTATTTTAAGAACGATACAGAATACATGGAATTTGCACTGCTATGGACATAAGCAAGGAAATTGTCGACGAACTTGCCAAAATCTTGCAAGAAGAAATAGACAAGGAGATAGTCACGAAACTGAGCATAAAAATGTTTCAAGATCGTGGCTGGCATACTGTGACTTGCGATACACCGATTGAAGATATCGGCAGTTGGATGCAAAATGTCAAAGGAAACTGGCGAGCATTTTATCATATCTACTTGTTCGAAGAAGAAAAAGACGCAACACTGTTTAGGTTAACATGGACATAAACAATTGGTTAAACCTGCTAGTAGAACTAGACCGTGCCAGACAAAACTGGCATCGCGAAGTTGTCACCGGTATGACACCTAACCAAGTATCAGCTATACTAGAAAACGAGTCAATAGGTCTATATGTCTGGGACAACAGTGAAATTCATCTAAGCCAAGTAGACAGGCCGATCAGAGACTATCACAAATGCCACGAGATATACTTTAAACGCGAACAAGACATCACACTGTTTAGGTTGTTGAAATGAAAACTGTTAAATGGGCTATCAGTACCGAAATATTCCGCAGGCCAGCATTACCGCAAATGGATGCTGCGCTAGATCGTGCTGGTATTGAATATTTTCAAAGTGAGTTTGACACTGTAACTAGACAGTATGCAGACATTCCATACGACATAGCCGAATGCGTAGTAATGTATGGACCTATTCAGTTTGTGCGCAAAAAGAACCGCGGCTATATCCCAGGTGCGTTTGGTTTCAAGAATGATACCAACACTAGCTATTACATGAGCCAACTACCATCTCGTCTGTTTTTCAATAGCGATGCGATCTACGTGCCGTTTGGATCTATTTTGGACAAGAAATATCAGCTAGCATCGCTATTCGGTGATCATCTGTTTATTCGCCCCGACAGTGGCTTCAAAAGCTTTACCGGACTCGACGTAAGGCTAGATGAACTAGAACATGAGATCAGTTCTCTAAAACAGACTAAAAATCCCAGCGCAAATGAGATGTGCCAAATTGCAAGCTACAAGCAGATACTTGGCGAGTATAGAATGGTAATCTGTGACGGCAAGGTCATAACTGGCAGTCAATATCGCTGGGACAATCGAATGGATGTGCGCATCGATGTGCATCATGACGCCTGGACATTTGCAGAAGAAGAAGTTGCCAAAGCACCATGGCAGTTAGACACTTGCTATGTAGTTGATATCTTTTTGAGCAAAGACGGTCCTAAGATTGGCGAGTTCAATAGCTTTGCATCTAGTGGCATGTACAACTGCGATCTTGATGCAGTCGTAGAAGCTGTGAGTGCTGCTGCTCTACGCGAATGGAATGACGTTTGACAAGATGACACCCACAGAGTATAATTTACAACAAAGGAGAATTTGATGAGAAAAGAACTGATTGAAGCCAGTCGCCTTCACTACAAGGCGCACATCGAAAAGCATCGCATCAATGTCGAAGTCATGCTGCAAAAGCCATTGGCAGTTGCAGAACATGCTGACATTATGGATGCTATCGAGCGTGAGATTGCACTGATTGCAGAATATCACGACAAACTCGAAGTACTTGAAACTTACTTTGCAAACAAGGAATAAACATGCCTAACCTGGTACCTATCGTAATTGAAAAAAGCGCAAACGGTGAGCGCAGTTACGATATCTATAGCCGACTGCTGCAAGATCGCATTGTGATTCTTGACACAGACGTTAACAGTCACAGTGCTAGTTTGATTGTTGCGCAGTTGCTTTTTCTTGAAAAAGAAAGCAGCGAACAGCCTGTTAACTTTTACATCAACAGTCCGGGCGGGTCTGTTACAGCAGGTATGAGTATCTACGACACTATGCAGTTTATCAAATGCCCTGTGCATACTGTAGTGATTGGTCAAGCTGCTAGTATGGGTTCGCTGTTGGCACAGGCTGGCGAACCGGGTCATCGCTATATCATGAAACATGCTCGTCATATGATCCACCAGCCAAGTGGCGGTGCACAAGGTATGGTTAGCGACATTGCGATTACCTACAAAGAAATTGAACGTTTAAAGGTTGAACTTACACAGATCTACGTTAATCATAACAGTGCAGGTAAGACCTACGAAGAATTTGAACGCGATATGGATCGTGATACTTGGATGACTGCCGAACAAGCACTGGCTTACGGTCTTGTTGACAAGATTATTACCAAACGAGGCGAGATGTAATGTTAGTTGAGCGCACCTGGACAGCAGAAGATATTCGCAAATATCGAGAAGAAACTGGCGCTGGCATAATGGAAGCCAAACGTCATTTTGAAGAACAGCATCGTGCTAAACAGCGAGCCGTTCTACATGCTGCAATCAAGCATGCTGAAATTAACAAAGACTTCAGCTTGGTTATAGGTGCGCTCAAAATTCTCGCCGAGGACTACTAATGATACGACTTGGTTTTAGCGTTGCTTGGCCTTTTGCATACAAAGACAAAACACAACACTTTTTGCTGTATGACAAGCGTATAGCATCTCACAAATACTTTGAGTTGCAGATTAGCAAATTTGGCTGCGATAGCATAATCGAATTTGATCTAGATCTCAATTGGCGTGGTCACGATCACGCAGGACCGAGAGTCGAAATCTCTGTGCTTGGGTTCTTCTTTAGCGCAAAGATCTATGACAGTCGTCATTGGGATTATGACAAAAATAGATGGAGCAGCTACGATGACAACTGAAGTTAAAAAACCATATCAGAATCTGGCCTGGGCCGCAACAGTGGGCTTGATTGTTGCTGCACTGTTGGCAAGCTTTGTGCCAGAATGGAACTGGCATCACATACCGTTTATCATTGCTAACGGTCTCTGGGCATTGACTGGTGTACTATGGAAAGAACGCAGTCTAGTTGTTCTTAACCTCGGAATGGTATTAGTTTACATTGCAGGATTGATTTATTGATTATAATCCATTATGTTAGTCACATAACCGAATGGATCGATCATGAGCAACGAAATTAAAATTATTTTGGTAGAAGATGTCTATCGTGACATCGACGATTATAGCGGGTCAGCTGTTATTAAAGAAAGCATCAGCGACTGGGAAACCGTGAGCAACGAAGATCTTGATTTTCTTCGTAAAAACATGTATATCGTTGCACGTAAAGTACCTGTTGGATTTAGACCCGTGCTGATAACCAAAGATCCCATGCGTATTGCAGAGCGCATCGAAAGTGTTCGAGAGGAGATTGCCAAGCTCAAGGCAGAGCAGGAAGCCGAACGCGAACGGCGTCGTAAAAAGCAAGAAGAGCAGGAACGTAAAAAGCTTTTGAAAACTAAAAAAACCGAGCTAGAATTGCTAGCCGAACTCAAGAAAAAGTACGAAAACAATGCTGGCAATATTTGACGTAGACGGCACACTTACGCCCACTAGAGCAAAGATCGATGAGCAGTTCAGACAATGGTTGCTCAACGAAATGCCTTTCCCATTTGTATTGATCACCGGATCAGATGCTCCTAAGACCAGAGAACAGGTAGGAGACGAACTATATGATTCTACCACAGTCTATAACTGTACCGGTAACCATATTTTTGAAAAGGGCGTAGAAATTTACCGCAGTGCTTGGGCACCTAGCGAAGCATTAGAACATCTGCTGTTGAGAGAACTGGGTCTTAGCGCATGGCAAGAACGAACCGGTCGGCATATTGAAAGTCGTGTAGGTTTGTGCAACTTTAGTGTTGTTGGTCGTAATGCTTCGAAAGAACAGCGATTAGCCTACTACGAATACGATAAGACTGTTAACGAACGCATTAGAATTGCCAATCTCATTATGAGTGAATTTGCAGATGTAGAAGCTAGTGTTGCAGGTGAAACAGGTATTGACATTTATCAACGAGGAACAGGAAAAAGTCAATTGATCAAATATGTTTCAGATCAAGCGCCGTTGGTATTCTTTGGTGATCGAATAGACCCCAATGGTAACGACTACGGTTTGGCAGAAGCCATCAAGAACCACGGTCTCGGTCGAAGTTATAATGTACGCTATTGGCAAGAAACCTGGGATATACTACGCATGTTGGCTGACAAATGATTGGCAAAAACTTTTACAAAAACAAAGGCTATCACTGGGAAGAAACTGACGAGATCATTGTTTGCAGCGAAGGAGACCATACACTGTTTACAATATTTCGCAGCGACCATAAGGAAGAATTGATCAATGCCTACAAAGCAGGACTAACTGCTGGCATGAACCAAGGACGCAAACAGGGTGTGAGAGATTTTATTGGCATGTTAGGGCTTCGCACACGATGACAGACACTGTATATCGAGACATACTCGGCAAAGAAGTCAAAGTAGGTCAGTATGTTGCTACCTACATACACAATAGTCTTAGAATTTACAAGGTAGTGAAACTAACACCTAAAATGGTCCGAGTAGAACGCAATGTTACAACATACAAACGAGTAGATTCAGTTTTGCGTAACAGCAGCGATTTAGTTGTGTTAGACACTGAAGAAGTTGTAATGCACCAGTTGACAAAATAACACTTCAGTGCTAGTGTTGTAACTTAACAAGGAGAATCATCATGAAACTAGCAGTATGGAGCGACCTGCATCTTGAATTTCAAGTGCAAGTACCCGAACTGGATAATCCTGGTGCTGATGTGCTGATTCTCAGCGGCGACGTCTGTGTTGCCGACCATCTCTATCGCAATCCCACAGCTGGTCTGAACAACATGATTCAGAATGGGTTCTACGCAGACGACGCAATCAGATACCGTGCATTTTTCAATAGAGTCAGCCGACAGTTTGACACTGTGCTCTATGTGATGGGTAATCACGAACATTACAAAGGTCGCTGGGATAGAACTGAGACTATTCTGCGTGAAGAAACTGCGCGATATCCCAACATTCATCTGCTGGAAAAAGACAAGTTTGTGCTGGATGACGTAGTGTTTTACGGTGCTACGTTCTGGAGCGATCTCAATCGTGGCGATCCCATGACAGTGATGCGTGTAAAGGAAGCGATGAATGACTATCGGTTAATCACAGAGCATGCCAATGGTAACTATCACAAGCTGCGGCCCAGTACCACTATGTACAAGCATGCAGAAAGTGTATATTGGTTAAAAAATGAATTGGCCAATGATAACCGTAAGACCGTAGTCGTCGGACATCACGCACCTAGCACACAGAGTATTCATGCAAAGTATGCTAATCAACCAATGACAAACGGCGCATATGCAAGTTGTCTAGAAAACTTGATTCTAGACAACCCGCATATCGCACTGTGGACTCATGGGCATGTGCATAACTGCTTTGACTACATGATCGGCGATACTCGTGTAGTGTGCAATCCGCATGGCTATCCTAAAGAGAACCCAGAGTTCAATCCCTATCTAGTGGTTGATCTCAAATGATGTAGCGCCCGACTAGCTTTTTAAGCTTACCAATCAGTGTAGCTTTAGGTTCGTCGGGTGCTGCTTCTATTGTATCTTTAACTTCGTCATAGAATTTATAAGCACGGCTGAGCAGTCTACGCAACTGCTTTTCATCTAGCAGTGTTGTGTTCAGTTTGTGCTTTTGAAAAATCAATGGCACTACCTGTGTCATAGTTTCTCTGGGTGTACCAACTCTACCAGTTTTGTATTTTGCGTCAGCTTCTACAGTGACTATGTCTAGCAGTGCCTGCGTAAATCTTGCATTGATTTCGGGGTGCAGTTTTAGATATGCTGCAAAATCATCTTTATGCCCTTTATAACTTTTAGGCTTAAACAATGCTTTGCCTGCACTTTTAAAATCATCTAGTGCATGTTGCAGTTCATGTGCAAGTGTAGTAACTAACTCTGGTCTATGTCTGACCATACGTTTATCAACCGATATAGAATAGTCTTCTGGTTCATACCACCCTACTGCGCCTTCTGCATGTTTAGGAAGAATCAGAGAAAATGTAACATCCACATCAAACAGTAGATTAATCAATGTTCCTGCTGTGATTTTTGGAAATGGCATTCGATCGGACATTTCACTTGCCGAGATAAACTTCATTGGCTTGTACTTTATCATATAGTCAGCAACATAGTTTGCTACTCGAGCAACGTCCTGATATTCAGCAGTGTCTTCGTTAAGGTCAAATTCATACAATCGCATGTGAATATTTATTACTTTAACTGCGAAGTTTTTTAGACTATACTGTTTGTAAAAGGAGACAACAGTGTCATATCTATTCACATCAGAATCAGTAAGCGAAGGGCATCCAGACAAGGTAGCAGACGCAATTAGCGATGCAGTTCTGGATATGGTAATGAGTCATCAAGACTCAGCAATGCGCTGTGCATGCGAAACACTGGTTACTACCAACCGTGTGGTAATTGCAGGTGAGTACAAAGGCGTGCT
>JACCDG011478113.1_pt1 | contig 65295 bp, 83 predicted proteins | sample 7442471 | NCBI WGS metagenome assembly JACCDG01 (sample SAMN15323444, study PRJNA562643) | freshwater metagenome | isolation source: river surface water | place: USA:Blue River Watershed | collected 2017-08-17 | reverse complement strand
TAGCAGTTATTTTATAGTCGATGGAAAGTTAAAAAGCATCAACTATTTTTTCTGTTATAGAGATCACGACAAACCGATTAGTCTTAGAAGCGTAATGAGTCACATCAGCGAAGATAGACAGAAAGATCTATTTCCTAAAATGTCTGCTATGGGCATAGATATTGATAAACCTACGCCGTTTAAAGATATACAGATGTTGGCATTTGAAAGTTTTAAGAATAACTTTCCCAGCGATGTAATGGACGAAGCTAAGAAAATATATGAATAGGCTCAAGATCCTTGATATTTTCTATGGAAACAAGTGTAACCTAACCTGTTTCCAATGCGATACTAGAAGTGATATTTTCCGCAAAGGAGAATATGATATGGATCTTGACAATGTAAAAGAAAGCATAACACTAGCAAGGAAACATTTTTCTATCGACATTTATAGTTTACTCGGAGGTGAACCTCTGATGTATCTAGATGCTGTTGAAGAAATTTTAAAATTTATTAGATCAGTTGAACCGCAGGCTACTATTATAATACCTACTAACGGATCGTTGATTGATAGACATATCGAACGACTATCGGAAATGATAAAGGCGTATAATCTACAGATCAATATATGTAATCATTTCTCTGCGTTCGATGATCAAGCAAAAGCTGATCATGTTAGGACAGCAACACACAAACTAATAGAAATTTTAAAGTTACCTAAAGAAGATCCTTCTAAATTTTATCAAGAAGTTTTAAAATATAACGATAATAGTCCAGAATGGAGAGAATGGATGGATTATCGAGGTAGAGAAGAAATATCTGAGATCGACGATCTGTATTGGTCTAACGGTAGCTTTAGTATTTTTCTACATGATCAAGACACTTTTCATCAGAATCATTATTTCATAGGCGATGTTCCCAAGCCTTTTGCAGAAGGAAAACCTGAACAGTCATATGTCAACGGTTGTTCTAGTCCGTTTTGTTCGTACCTTTATGACAAAAAACTTTATAAATGTGCTTCCCTAGGAACACTTAAAAGATTCTTAGAGCATCATAATTCTTCAGAAGATCCAGATTGGCAAAAATATCTTAGTTATCGACCACTAGATCTGTTAAACTGTACTGAAGAAGAAGTCAAAAATTTTTCTAACACAAGATTTAAATCTATCGAACAGTGCGATATGTGTCCAGCTAACAGTAGAGAATATGTTAAAACACCGGAGACAACTCTGCCAGGGAAAAAATATGTATCAATTAAAAGAGTGGAATGAGAATCTAGATCTCAGCGACTTCTATGCTGAGGCTTCTGCTCGAGGTTTTGCAAATAATTCAAGCCAGAAGTCTATGATTGATTGTTTCCGTAATGAAAAATTATGGAAGGCTTGGATACTGTATCAAGATAATCGTGCAATTGGCAGTGTGGTGGCACATAGTTTTGATGATGTTATGGGGTATGGCAGTTTCAGGGTATTGGCTAGAACCTGCACATTTGGCACAGCTAGACCTAATGGAGGTTTAATAACTCCTCAACGTCTAATAGCAGAACATCAGAACCTCACAGATCAGTTTCTTTTGCCAGCTTGCATAGAATGGGCTGGTAAAGACAACCTCTATGCTACATCTAATGACAGTAAAGTAGCTAGTCAACGACTAGTCCATAGACATTATTTTCCTACATTAGAAAAAATAGGAATAGTCGAACGTGTAAAAGAAGTTCACTATAGGTATACAGATCAAACTGTGTGGCGAATACACGCCGATCGTTTTTTAGAAAACTTAGAACGTTATCCTAGATGGATCTAAATTAGGATTGATCCTTTTTAGTTCCGACATCACGAATGGTGTACATTTCCATCTAAACTCTATCTGACGTATACAAGGCTTTTGTGCCCAGAATATGATAGTATCTACTATATCAGACTTAGTGGTTGTGTAATCACTAGTAAATGCTGTTGGATCATCCTCGTTGACTTCTGTTCCTTCTATGAAACTTAGATCTAGATGGAGAATAGGAATGCCATCGGGGTTTAGACTTTCTAATCTACAGGCTTCTGCCAGTGTCTGTTTATCATGGACATATTGTGTAGGAATTAGTTCTGGATAAAATCGACTGACGCTACCCATAACTACCATCATATCTACTTTGTTTTTTAAAGCATGGAATAGTTTTAACTGCTGTTGATCTCTATAGGCATTGTTGATAAACAGTTCTGCTCCGCTAGCTTCTTCAACGATCTTATCAAAATCTTTTTCTATGTCATAACCATTGCTGCGGCTCATACCTACTATTTCTCTACAGCTGATTTCTTTGAACTTATCATAGATAGCTTTACCTAATCCATGTGTATGTCCTGTAATTATTATTTTCTTATCCATTAGGTTCTCCTGTAGGATCAAATCCTACTTCTGTTATGCAAGGATTTTCTAACCACAGGTCGATGATCTTTAACAATGCTGTAGAATCATTATATCCTTTAGCACTTAGATGTAACATCAATACGTTTGACCTTGCTATTTCTTTAACTCTTTCTGCTAGTATTTTTTTATGATGACTGTATACTGGTAGTTTTTTATCAGGATAAAATGCTGCTACACTGCCACAGACTATCATTTTATCAACACTGGCATATAACTGATTCAAGAATTCAAGCTGTCTGCCATCTGCATATGCATTGTTTATGAATAGATCACATCCTACAGCCTCTTGGACTACATGATCTAATCCTGTGGAACGATTAAAACCAACAACAGTCCAACCCTTTGATTCAAAGTGATCTTTAAAAATCTTTCCGATGCCTCTAGTATCACCGGTTATCACGCACTTTTTATTCATAGGTTATATGAAATATAGACTGATCAAACTTAGATAATTCTTGAATCGCTGATAAATCTATATCAAACTCTACACGATCATTAGAGAATTGAAAATTATTCATCTTTTTACTTCTATTCAATTCATTTAAACATGGACTGATCTGATTATCAAATTGATATCTGTAATCATGTATCTGTTGTTTAGGTATAATTGTTACATGTTTAGATTCGTAGAACTTGCCTCTTTTTAAAAGTTTTCTTACTACTAATTGTGCTCGAGGAATATCCCCATAGTTTGTAGCGGCATGTATTCTACCAGCATCCATTTCGTACCATCTACCATCCGACGTTGTTGGATACATTTTTTGTTTAGATATATCAATAAGAAATGCATTATTTCCAATAATGTTTAGATGATATCTATCATCTATATCAGCATGAGCCATATAGCTTTCACCCGGATTTAAAATTATTAAACGTGCTTCACCTTGCGGAACATCTAGAGTGTTTAATATTTTTTCCCAAATCGTTCCTTGGTATTGTTCTTTAATAATCCACGGATCGTAGAAAAAATCTCCGGTGGGCTGATTCAAGGTAGTCTTGTTATCAAATTGACTGGTAAAGTTTTTGGCAGTGTTCATTAAATCAAAATGAACATAAAAATCGGTTTCCTTGATCATGAAATATTTATAGTGTCATATTATTAGCGTAAATATTTCATGGAACTCTATTTAAAGCCAGAGTGGCGCAAGATTGGAATCAGTATCAGTGGAGGGGCAGACAGTGCCTTATTGGCCTACCTTATCTGCTCTAATACCGATGCCGAAATACATTTTACCAATCAGATAAGACTGTGGCGCACTAGGCCTTGGCAAGAACACGTAGCCGATCAAGTTATCGATTGGTTTAAAAATAGATTCGATAACCAATTTCATTTACATCGGAATCTTATTCCTCCCGAACTAGAATGGGCAGATAAAGGTCCCACTATAGTAGATGAATATGGAAAACTTAAAAGTGGCAACCAAATCATACTAAGATCACATAATGAATACATTGCACACAAATATAAACTAGATGCACTCTACGGTGGAATAAATCGTAATCCTGACATACCATTGCCGGGTTCCCTACAAGATAGAGACGAAGGACACATTCCACCTTGCTATATACATGACGGTATATACATTTGTCATCCATTCGTGTATACTATGAAAGACTGGATCATAAAACAGTACCACGAACACAATATACTAGATCTATTAGAACTAACTCGCAGTTGCGAAGGCGAGTTTGAAGGTATCAATTATAAAACATATAAATCCGGACAGTATGTTCCCCTATGCGGCGAATGCTTCTGGTGCAAAGAGAGAGATTGGGCGATTGGAAAAACAAAGTAAAACATTCTGCATGCATCCTTTTACTGGATTAGCAACTAGAGAGGACGGTGCTATAAAAATCTGCTGCCGCAGTCAACCTGTTGGTTGGATACAAGATCAAACGTTGGAGTATACCTGGAACAGCCCAGTGATGCAAGAAGTACGAAGGCAGGTCTTATGCGGAGAAAGACCTGAGGTTTGTCGTCCTTGTTTTGATCTAGAGGATCAAGGAGTAGAAAGTCTAAGACAAAGACACATCAACGGTGTGATTCCTGAAGCACGTATCAATCTATATCCAAATGCTTTAGACAATTTGCGTGAAGATTATACTATGCCTTTTGAATTTCCTACTATGGAAATTAAATTAAATAATCTCTGCAATCTAAAATGCCGTATGTGTAATCCTTTAGATAGTACTAACTGGAAAGACTGGGACGAAGTAAAGCCGTTCTACGAACGAGAAAACAATTATCTAGTGCCCACAGTCGCAAAGTTAGTGCAAACTCCCGGACAATATATAGGACCGTTCGATGACACTGATCGTTGGTGGGATAGTTTTGAAAAACTCATACCACACTTCCGTAGAGTAGAGTTTGCAGGCGGTGAACCTCTAATGGATCCTCAGCACTATAAGATCCTAGATATGTTAAAGCCCTATGCTAAAAACATTGAGATCAAATATGCTACTAACGGAACAACCTTAGGAATCAGCAAAGGTAGGACCATACATGATTATTGGCCATATTTTAGATCTGTTGCTGTAAATGTCAGTCTCGATGGCATCCACGATGTTTACAATCACATTAGAACCAACAGCGATTTCAATCAAGTCGAAAAGAATATAAAAGAAATAAAGTCTATTCCTAATGTCAGTAGAGTCGTTGGAGCCTTTACTGCTCAAGCAGGTAATATATTACAGGCAGCAGAGTGTATAGATTACTTCTTAAACGAGATGGGAATAGTTTTCTACAGTCATCGTGTAAGCTATCCTAATGTATTATCAGCTCAAGTCTTGCCGCAAGAATTAAAAGACTTGGCTATTGAAAGATTAGAAGCTGTAGACAGAGCATTATGGGCATTTGATATAATGCAAAAAAATACTGTACTAGAAAAAATTACACATCAACAAATACGAGACAATATAAATTACCTACGTGCCAAAGATCAAAGTCACTTATGGCCAGACTTCTTAGAATTTAATCGCAGATTAGATATCAGCAGAAATTCTAAAAGTATCTTAGATGTAGTTCCGGAGTTTAAGAAGTATGTATAAGATAAACTCTGTATGGCCTCATCAAGATCAAATCAAGGTTGAGTGGAACTTAGGCAAACGTTGTAACTATAATTGTTCATATTGCCCCGATGCTATACACGATAACTTTAGTCCGCATACAGATATAAACATACTCGAACGATGTGTAGACAGATTGTGCGAATTAGATAAACCTTTACGTATTAGCCTAACCGGCGGAGAACCTTGCGTCCATCCAGACATAGAAGATCTACTAGATTATCTAAAACGTAAGAATGTTTTTTGGGTAAACATTACTACAAACGGAACTAGAGGGTATCAATGGTATCTTCATAATGAAATGTTTTTTAATCACCTAGTATTCAGTCTACATTTCGAACACGAATATACTAGAATCGTAGATACTATCTTGAAATATTATGACAACACTGAGCGTGAATTTCATGTCAATGTTATGGCGCATCATGATTATATTCCGCAGGTCAAGACTGTGGTTAAAAAATTCAAAGAACTTGGTATCAGATATGCTGTTCGTAGAATACGTTGGACCGAAGGTGATCACAATATATTTGATGATCTCAAATATGATGGACAAGATCTACAGTGGTTGCTGGAACAAGATGCCACTGCTAAACCTAACTGTAGGATCGATGATGAAGTTATCATCCATGCCAATGATGTAATAAAAAAGCACATGAATCAGTTCAAAGGATGGACATGTAACGCCGGTCTCGAAAGCCTCATGATCAATTGGGATGGGGAAGTGCATCGTGCTACCTGTAGGGTAGGTGGTAGTCTAGGCAACATATACCAAGGTACGTTTGTTGCTCCTAGCGATCCAGTTATTTGCACACGAGATTGGTGTACATGTGCCGCCGATATACCAATAACTAAAATTAAAAATGATTGAAACATCTGCTATCAGACTCAAAGATCCTACTGCATTTATAGTAACATGGGACATGTTACGCAGATGTAATCTCGACTGCACCTATTGTGAAAGCACTAGGCACAACAACTACAGTCCTTATCCTGATTTAGAAGAACTTAAAAAGACTTTCGATTTTATCAAACAGTATACAGATCTTTACAATAATAAGAGAGCCTATAATTCAGTTACAGGTATAGACTTTACAGGTGGAGAACCTACAGCCAATGCTAATTTTTGGCCTTTGATAGATTATATACACGCCAACGGCAAATTTGCTTTAGGTCTAACAACTAATGGCACATGGGGTCCGCAATATACACAAAAGGTTCTAGATAATTTCGTCCATGTTACTATCAGTTATCACACAGAAGCAGAGCCTAGATTAAAACTGCGTAGTGTTCGTAATATTATTGACCTACATCGTGCAGGTATGAGTGTGCAGGCCAACGTAATGTTACACTGTGATCACTTCGAAGAAGCTGTAGAAGTTTGCGAACAGTTACGTGCTGAAGGTATAACGAGATTAAATCCTACTCCTATTGGAGATGGTAACATCGTAAGAAAGGGTTGGTTCGTTGATAGCGAAGGAAAGAATCGTAGAACCAGTCACGAATATACAAAAGAACAACAAGATTGGTTTTACAAATTCATGGGAACTGATCATTCTTCAACTAATCCATCCGAAGGAACTAATATAGGAAGGGCCTGTTGCAGTTGTAGATGCACAGAAGGAAAAGTTGATGGTAATTGGCAAGAAGTTAAACTAGTGAATAATTGGTTCAAAGACTGGTACTGTACTGTCAATTGGTATTTTATGCACGTCGAACAACACACAGGAGATGTATTCCATCATCAAACTTGTCAAGCAACATTCGACGGTAGAGGTCCTATAGGAAATATCAAAGATTCAGCATCTATTATCTCCAATCTCGAAGAGTTTTTATCTCAAGATACAATACCTGCTATAGTTTGTCCTAATCAAAGATGCGGTTGCGGTATGTGTGTTCCTAAGTCTAAGAACTTTGACGACTTTAAATCTATGTGGGATAGGACTAGTATTATTCCTATTAGAGCTGTATGAAAAAAACCATAATGATAAAATCGGAAGGTGGATCGGATCTAGCCAGTCTAGGAGTAGTTAAAGATCTTAAAGGAAAATTCTGTCCTAAACCTTTTGAATCTATCGCTGTCCATCAGGATGGTAGTGTTTGGTTTTGTTGTTCTTATTGGCTACCGTACAGCATAGGTAACCTCTATGAAAACACTTTAGAAGAAATATGGAACGGAGAACGTGCAGAACTAATAAGACAAAGTATATTAGATCAAAGTTTCCGTTACTGTAATCATAATGTGTGCGGTGATATATCCGACGATACATTATTGCCCGAATCCGAAACTATATCTAAAAAACACATGCCCACTCATGTGATGTTTAACAATGATCAAAGCTGTAATCTTTCATGTCCTAGCTGTAGGACTGAAAAAATCTACGATCATGAAGGTCCTGTATATGAAAGAAAGAAAGCATTACAGGACAGCGTTATCAATGGAGTATTTTCTAAACCACACAATGACGAAATGGTGTTAGATATAACTGGCAGTGGTGATCCCTTTGGATCTAAGATCTATCGCGATTTTCTATTTCAGTTTGATCCCACACCATGGCCCAATCTAATATTAGATCTACAGACTAATGGTGTTATGCTAACTCCAACAAACTGGAGAAGAATATCGAAATGGCACGATCGTATAAGAGCTATTAGGATTAGTTTTGATGCTGCCACAGAAGAAACTTACAAAGTCGTAAGACGAGGTGGCGACTGGGAAACTCTATTAAAAAATTGTCAGCATCTCAACGATCAAATAAAAGATCATCCTAACATCTATGTCCTAACACAGTATGTTGTTCAAGATCTAAACTACAAAGAGATGATTCCTTACGCTGAAATGATCTTAGAAAAGTTTCCTAACTTTTATTCTGTAGGATTTCAATTAGTCATAAATTGGAAAACTTGGGACGAAGAAACTTATAGTCAACGTGCTATCTGGAAAAAGGAACATCCCGAGCATGAAGAATTTCTAAAAGTTCTAGAACATCCAATTTTCAAACATGATAAAATATCTATGATGAATGTAAGGAACATGTATGCCTAAGTTCTGCGTGGCTCCTTTCTACATACTAGATATAAAACCAGATGGTTCATGTTGGATATGTTGTGAGCAATGGCTTCCTAAGCCTCTAGGAAACATCAATGAAAATACTTTAGACGAAATATGGAATGGAGAAACTGCCAGATCCATACGTAAAAGTATATTAGATGGTAGCTTTAGATATTGTAGTAACATACAATGTCCTGCATTGTCTTCGGGTAATCTAGATCATATAACTGAATTCAACGAAGAAGAAAAGATTTTAATCTTAGATAGAAACGTTCCTAAAGATTCTAGAATAGAAGTAACATCTCCGCACTCAGAAACTCCTATCACTGACTATATTAGAAATAGATTTCCTGGGCAGATAAATTTATCTTACGATCACAGTTGCAATTTACAATGTCCTAGCTGTCGAACTAAAGTAACAATGGTCAACGAAGGACCAGAATTTGATCGTATAAAAAGAATGCACGACAATGTCATTCAAACGTTGTTTAACGAACCACATGATCATTCTATAACGATCAATGTAACGGGTAGTGGAGATCCTTTTGCTTCTAAAGTTTATAGAGATTTTCTTTTTAATTTTGATCCTAGTTCCTGGCCTAATGTTAAATTAGGAATACAAACACACGGAGGACTACTAACTCCTGTAACATGGGCAAGAATATCACAATGGCACAAAAAGATCGAATATATAAAAATCTGTTTTGATGCAGCAACTAAAGACACATATAAGATTGTTCGCAAGGGAGGTAATTGGGATCAATTGATGTTGAACTGCGAGTTCTTAAACGATCAAATGGAATACAACGACTTCTTTGGTATAGCAGATTTTATAGTACAGGATCATAACTTTAAAGAAATGCCAGCTTTCGCAGAATTGTTTTTAACAAAATTTAAAAACTTTAGATACATCTGTTTTTATGTTGTAAACAATTGGGGTACTTGGTCTTCTGAAGAATATGAAAAACGTGCAATATGGAAAGAATCACATCCTCAACACAAAGAATTGTTAGAAGTATTAAAGCACCCTATATTTAAAAATAAAAAAATTATATTGGGAAGCTTTGATAGTATGATTACTGTATAGGTTGTATCCTGATAACCTTGCTAATATTTGTTTCAAAACCGCAAGGACAAACTTCTTTGGTACAAATAACTGGTCCTAGTCTAGGATTAAATTTTTCAGCGAAGTTGGGATCATAGAGATTATAATGAAAGTTTTCTCCATAGATCAACTGTTCACAGTTTCCGCCTATGCGTCCTGTTTTGAATATATTGATATGATCTAGTCCTAGATTACACGACCAATCTTTAAACTTATTCTTTTCGTTGAGCATCATATAGTTGTCAGCTACTCGCTTTTTCTTTCCGTCCTCAACTACCCAGGTCTTATATTCCGAATGATAATCTAAACTAAACCACCATATAAGATTAGGCCAACGCTTTAAAGGTTTTTCTAAATAAGATTTTTGTTTTTCAGTGTATCTAATCTCTGGATTTTCAAAATGTAACCATTTGGCTATTATAGGCCAACGTTTCTTGCTAGTTTTTAAATGCTCTAATATAGAAACACATTTATCAAACTGCCGCGGGTCCATCATTACATTAGTAACTAGATTAGTTTTTTGTTTATACAAAGTATCGCCTACTGCAATGATGTGATCGGGATCAGCAAATTCATGATGTACTGAAATTTCTACAGCATCAAACAACTTAGAATTTTCTTTCCACCAGTCCGGTTTCCTATATCCGTTAGTTGATATTCTTATTATTACATCGTAATTGCTTTTTAACGTTCTGCAGAATCTAGGAAGATCTTTCCAAAGGGTAGGTTCGCCACCGATAAGATATAATTCGAATTTAGTCTTACCTTGTTTTTTATACACTTCAAACAAATGAGAAGTATTCTTTAAAAGAAGATCGGTATCTGGCCACGGATGTGTGCCTTCATGGCTTCCAGGAAAACAATACGAGCATTTATAATTACAGACATTGCCTAACATAAATTCTATAGTAAGTATATTAGGATCTCTACCTTCTATGATCTGTGTTAGCATAGATATTTCTCCATCATGCTATCATAGAGCTCTTTGCTTTCTGCCTTTGGTGCGCAAAGACCGCACCAACAACTATGCTTCTTACATATAATGTCAGGAAGCGTATTAGTTTCAATTTTATGTCGTAGGTCCGACAACAATTGACTAGCGTTGTTTAAATAACCCAGGACTCCAACTTTACTATCTAAATTCATACGGCAGTCTTTGTTGGTAAAAATTTCTCCAGTAACTTGTCTTATATAAAGAAATTGTCGATTCACTGAACAATGCCAACCTTTAAAGTTGTTTCCTTTGACATAATTTATATTCTGGCTGTCGGCACATAATGTTTCTCCACTACAACATTTTCTTCCCTGTGCTGAAAGATTTATTCCATTTCTAAAAAATGAAATAACCTGTGTAGTCAAAGGAATTTTTTTGGCTCCAGTGAGATACTCTGTTTGTTCTGCATTATAATTAAATCTAAATTCTGTCCATGTATGATCTAATTGACGTGGCAAATGTTTAATCTCATTTTGTTTACACCATTCTACCATGTCTATACACTTGTTCCAATACTTAGGATGCATTAAAACTGCAACCTTAAAATACTTTCCAACTTCCTTTAGATATAGAACATTGTTTCTAAACATGCGTTCCTGCTTAGGAATATTCTCTGAATGGTAACTGACTGTAAAATGATCAACAAGCTCTACGATCTGTTTCCATCTTTTCATTCCCACTATAGCATTAGTAGTAATACCAATGTCGAGATCCCAATCTGGATATTCTTGTTTTTTGTTTCTTGCGTGTTTTAATAACTCAACTATGTGTGGATGGAATATGCTCTCACCACCTTGTATCTGAAGAGTGGCAAACTTTATATTGTCTGCCCTAGTAGACATATACAAAGAAATATATTCTAAAATAAAATCTATAGTCTTGAGACTGTCTTCTAGGCTTGGATGTTCAGTACTGTTGTCATGTCCATCACCGCAATAACTACAGTCAAGGTTGCACTTTAAAGTAGATTCCCATACTACTTGGAAAGAGTGTCTGTCACTAACATGGTCTAATACTTTAAAGTCTGGCATTATTTTATAAATTGAAGTTCGGGAAAATAAGATGCAAAGTCTGTCTTGCGGATATTATCTAGATTTTCTATGTATTCTTTGAGTGCTGGCAATAGATGCGTATGATCTTCAGCATCCATAAAGTCTAATACTGCTTGCCAACGACGCCAACCATAGGGATTCTTTTTCCAAAAATCTTCATCTTGACGATAGTTCTCGTGCAGCCAAGTAGCAAATGATGCGAATAACATTCTTACTTCTGCTTTGTCCTCTGGTGGCAAACATCTAATGCTTAGGAAAGTGGGAATATACAAAAGGTGCATATTAAAAATGCCGCCACCGGCTTGAATACCTCCTGTGACATTTTCAAAGTTTACCTTTTTAAAGTTTTGTTTTATCTTCCATTTAGCAAACTCTGGCAGATATTTGATGTTTAATATCTGTATAGCAGTGGCTATACTGACCTGTATATTGTCTGGAGTATTATCTAGTCTGTGTAAATTCTTTTCAATCGTAGCCCAGTCGCTAGGATAACGAATATAATAATTTCTATCACCAAAGGCATCTATGCTAAATCCAACTTTAACTTTTTTAAACTTAGTCCAAAGATCGATAATATCTTCGTCAATGAGTAATCCGTTAGTATTGTATCTTATTAGAATTTTGTCTGCATAACCTTGTCTGATAATTTCTTCTAAGAATCTTTTGTGTTCTTTTATCAGCAACGGTTCTCCGCCTGCAAAGTAGACCTGTTTGAGATTGGGGATCTGTCGATACATCTCTTCCCAGAATGCAGGATTTTCATGCCAATAGTTGTCAAACTCTTTTTGATCCCAACTCATCTGATGCTTTAGTGCATCATGTTTGAACAAAGGATATATCTTTTTATGGTCTTGGACCCACATGCTTGAATCATGAGGACTACACATTACACATTTAAGATTGCAGGTATGTCCTAATCTAAGATCTAGATAAACTAATTTTTCGGGAATAGTTCCATCTTCTTGTGTTTGCTGGACTAGTTCTTCAAGGTCTATTCCTTCTAAAGTCCACGACCCTGTTTCCCAAATACGCTTGCTGGCAACACCTTTGCTTTCTTCGTCAAAGCATTTACGACAGCTAGCAGGTATTTCACCTTGTAGCATGGTTGTTCGAACTGAACGCATATATTCATTGTTCCATGCACTCATAGGTGTTTCTCTGCCAAAGTTAGCAGGGCGACCTGTTTCGTTTTTAACTAGACCCACAGTATGGTTTTCGCCTGCACCACTAGCATTAGCAGAACAGCACAAACGCATATCACCATTTGGTCTTGTAGCAAAATGTATCCACGGTAAAACACAGAATGTAGAACTACCTGTGGCAGTTTTAATTTTATCCTGCCAATGTCCTATCTGTGTGTCTACTGATTGGATCCAGAATTCTTCGTTCATGCAGGTGTTTCTTGTAGTATATCAAAAAAGTCGTGACCCATATACATCTCGACTATGTTCCTAAGACTAGGATTTTCGTACATATCTCTCAGCTTGTTACTGAGTATGACATTCTGTCTCTGTATCTGCATGAATTTTTGCATATAAAATGTATCAGTGATTGGCACATCATTCTCGCTATATTTTTCGTTGATCATAATTTCACCATATATTAAAAAGATATTTTGGAACTAACCCACAATTCATTCCTGCATGCCAACTAGTCCTAGCTGGCCATTGATAGATTTCGCCTTGTGGCTGATTATAAAAACATTTATCCTCGACTATAAGGATATGCCCGTGTGCTGGCTTACCTATGTGACAATGAAACCTTTTGATATCTGTTCTTTTAGATAACTCAATTTCATTATCATGGACGTCCCAGTGCCACGGACTAAATCGTCCTATGTTTATTCTGCTGATCCAACAGCTATTGTAATTGTTTATTCCGACAAACTCTGCAAATTTATCTGCTACAGACTGATCAAAGTTTACACCTACTAGAAACATATCCCATTCAACTGTTCCGCCTTCTTTAACAGTTTTTAGACCAGCACGTTTCCACATATCGGTTACACCGTCTAATCCGGGAATAGGATCTCCTTCTTTATGGCTTGGTCCGACATATGCAGGCTGCTGGTGTTCGATATGTCTTATTACACTATCCCAGTCTATTATATCAGCACAGTTACCTATTCTTTTAATCATTTGTATCCTAAGAAATGGAAATAGTATTGTGGATGTTCACCGCCGTTAGCTGCCGAATGAAAATCTTTGTAATTGTTCCATTCGTAGATGTCCCCTTGTTGATTATAATAAAGACATTCATTATCAAAGGCCAACACACTAGCTGGTCTCGGTTTATCTATACAGCAAACATATCTGTAGAGCATTCCATAGTCTTTTAACCATTGTTCTTCTTTATCCTCAACATCCCAGTGATAGGGGATCGCTACACCGGGAAATACTTCGCTAACAAAAACACGAAGAGGTTTAGCTCCAATTATATCTGCAAATGTATCACATACTTCTTGAGGGAAATGGATTCCTGGATAATAATCATACCAATATATTTCTGATAAGTTGTATCCTGCCTTTTGCCAAGTTCCTATAACATTCCTGTAGGAGTTCAACAATGTTTGATCTCCAACAGCTTCTGCTTCTGAACGATCTACTACAGAAGTGACTGTGTTCTTGTCGCCGTCGTCTCGAGCCTGACAAAGTTTTATAACAGTATTCCAATCTATTTGGTTACCGGTATTGCCCATGTACTTCATTGTTTGACTCCGAATATATCTTGATAGACATGCGACAATGTTTGATCTCCCCATTTAACATGCACACTTAGACTACGCTTAAACATCGTCTCTAGATTGTATCTATCGTTGATAGTTTCTCCAGTTTCGTCTAATCTAAATTGTGCAGTTTCGTGTATGATTCCATCCATGATATTTTTATCTATGAATGGATCTTTAACTTCTACGCAACCATACATATCTAAGGTATGCATCTGTCCTTGTTGATCATAAAAATGACAGTGAGGATACATTGTCAACTTGTAGACACCGTCTTTATAGAGATCCATCATTATATCGTATATCTGGACTTTCCATGTAGGAGGAATAATTCCCTGTCCATAAATCATTTCGTTACAAGTAGGACCATTAAACTCGTAAAAGATTCTATTATTAGCCCAATCTAGTTCTACTATTTTCGGAGCCCATGCTTTGCTTTGATACTTCAACGCATAGTTTACTTCTTTGCGAAAGAAATAATCTACAACCTCCGGAGTGTATAACTGTCTATTTGGTTGATAGAGTCTTTGGTATTTGTTGTTGTGATTGTAATTGGCACAGAATGTTTTGCCGTCAGGACTGATCAGAGGTTCATAAGTTTGTTGCGACATGCAACCTGGTTCACCCTGATCGTTATATTTGTAATAAGGAATCCAATCATCTATCTTTGTTGGCATATTTTTCTTCTAACTGTTCTCTGCTAGAATATCCTACTCTAGGTTGATCACTGAAAAAGCAACTGGCGATCCATTTAGTTCCAGACTTTATCTTTTTACTTTCATGTATGGTGCTCCAATTCGTTGCTTCATCGTACGATTGTTGGAAGTATAAGAAAGATCCTGCCTTGGGTACTATATTGACATCGAGATGAGGAAAGTATGTTTCTCCTCCTTCAAAGTTATCGTTGAGATAGAATATACCAGTTCCTACTCTATCACCACCATGTTTGTAATAGTTTATCTGTCTAGGATCGTATGGATAATCATGATGGTAGGCAAGGTATCTACCTTTGTCGTAATTATAGATATCTATAGCTTCTATACAATTATAGTTTACATTGGCTACATTGAATATAGCTGTGGCTAGTATATCATAATCCGCTGGATCAACTCCTAGGCTGATTCCTCTCTGTTCAACTTCTTCTGTCACTTGAGTATAGGATTCTACTTTACTTTGGAAACCGGAGTTATCGTTCATTCCAGCAGTTTCATGTTTGGCTATAAGTTTCTGGCAATATTCTAAAGGTAATACATTATCGAAGACTGATATCCTAGGAACATCTAAGAACTTACGCTCGACCACCGAAGCTAAAACTTTTACATTTACAGCTTCTGATCCTTGTCTTTCTAAAGATATTGTCTGTAATTCAAACAGTGCAGGAGCATCGACTAGACTGGATCTACGAACCAATAGCTGTGCATTGTCATCGTAAGAGATAACATATCCGTAACCTTTGGCATCGTTATACCATTTAACTACTCCTATCTCCATTATTTCTTTCCTATAATCATAAATCTTTTATACATAGTTTGTTCTAATTCACCGGCGTATATGATATTTAAATGACTTTGTTCTTTGAAATGTTCTAAATCTCTAGCTGTTCTTATGTGTTCCGGAATAATATAATCGTTACTCTGTAATACTATAAGACTGTTATTGGGGATAGATTCGAGCCATGCATCATATTGATCCTGTCTTAGATGTTCACAAACAGTATTGATTACAACATTTGCCGAAGTTTTAACACTACACATGTCAGCAGTGACCGCACGGAATCGGCTGGTTTCTTCTTCAATCTTGTTTAGTACATTAGCTATTTCTTCGCAGCTAGGATCTATATCTATACTTCGAATACTATCTACCGGTATATCGCTTTGGAATATTAGACTAGGCAAAACTCCTATCCAGCCTCCGTTGATATCCATAGTGACTTTACTCGCACCAAACTCTTTAAACACATAAGGTCTTAGTTTTTCTATCAACCAAACTTTGCTATTGATTTGACCACGCCAAAACGCATCAAGAGTTCTCAAAGGATCTTTGCTGACGCGGATGGCTGACATCCAATAGTGTAGGTGTTCAAGATCAATTTTCAAATTGTGCTCCTAGCTTATCAAAACTACCACATTGTTTAGAACATTCACGCAAAGGTTTTATAGCCCAGGTATTTTCTATAGTTTGAAAATATCCTGATTCGAAAATATCCAATAATGATCGATCATTTAGATTAGGGAATATACCTACTGCATCCATGTAGTCTATACGATTTTCATTGTTAGGTAATTGCCATTTAAAATCTAACCAACAGCAAGGACTGACAGTCCCGTCTGCTGCCACATAAATCTGAGAATATTTTTTAGCCTTACAATAGATATGCGGCTGTTCTTCTAGTTTAGCTGCTGCCAATAGTTCGGCATTTTTCTTGCTGCGATCTGTAGGCTTGAGATGATACAAAGTCTTGCCTTGATCGTCTAACACAGGAAATAAATCTTTGGCAAATCTCGAAGTGTGTTTAGTAACGAACTGCTTGAAGCCTATTTCTTCAGCCATCTTCTTGGCTTCATCTACTTGTGTTCTATTATGATCAAAAACTAACATGTGCCATTCAGCTTCACCGCCTGCTGCGATAAACATCTGTGCGTTACGCATTATGTTGTGCCAGTCAGTATTGATGCGATATAGACTGTGTTTATCTCCTATTCCATCGATGCCAAACACTACTCTAGTTCCTGTGGCCGCTAGTCTTTCCCACCATTCGGGATCTCTGGCACTGCCATTGGTGTGCATACTGAGTCTAATGTTTGGATTTACCGTCTTGAGATATTCTAAAACCTCTAGGCAGTCATGACCTATAATAGGATCACCTAGGTTGCCGCACATGAACAGGCTGTTTAATTGTTTAAGGAATGATTCTGGAAACCAAGACTTGAATGTTTCAAGGTCAATCTCATTTAATTCTATTAGAGGATTTAAAGGCCCTCCATTGAGTCTTCGAGGACACATAGGACAGCGAGCCTGACACTTGCTGGTCAGCTCTAAGTGTATGTCTCGTATGTCATTTATATTATACATATTTTGGTATCTTGCTATCTGCTGAACTTACGCAAGATGGCGTGATACATTTCCTCGATGCACGGAACAGTTCAAATCCATTGTGCAAATCTCCCAATGGTTCATCGTGGCAGCTATAGCTGCGTTTGACCTGTTCTCCTCTTATTATAACACTTTGATAACCACTATTGCAATGCCAACCTTGGAAATTGTTAAAACCAAACGCATTGAAACGTTCTGCTTGATCGAATAGATATTCCTGTCCTTTCGAATCATACAGTGCTATCTGATATACTTCTTCACCGCGGCTCTGCTGAGGAAATCCAGTCTGCATCAAATTGATCATTTCTTCGGTGTATCCATCCACTACAAAACTGGCAGTAGGATCGCTCTGCGGCTTGAGTGTTACATTGATTCCTCTTTTGTGCAGTCGTTCGCAGCGTTCGTAAAGCTCATAGAACTTTTCCGGAACCATTACTTGATTGACTGTGACATATACAGTTTCATACATCAGCTGTAGGCACTTGTCACCAAATTCCTGTTCACGAGCATGTTCTGCATGATAACTGGCTGTTATGCTCCTACGTTGTAGAGTACTAGTTATATCGCACCATGCTTTCCACCATTTACTACCTGGTGACAGATTGGTAGTCATGTGTATGCTTTGATATGGACTCTGGCGATCTGATTCGAGATGTTTAACTAAATCCAATAACTGTTTGTAGGCTGTAGGTTCGCCTCCGCTGAAGCTCCAATGAAATTGATCAAATCCATTCTCACGAGCTTGCCTTTTGATTTCGTCTATGGTCTTGATGTAGACATCAAATTCCAAATGGTCTGGCTTGTCAGTTCGAGCATATGGCCAACAATAGGAACAGCTATAATTACAAAACCTGCCAAGTATCCAGCTTATCGAAAACAAAGGACGTTCTAGCATAGTCCTCTGTCCAAATCGTTTTATATCTCTAAAGGGAATGTTTTGAAAATTGGCTGTCATAAAGTGCTAATATTTAACCTATTATAGGTTGCATAACCGAAAACAAGGTTATATAATATACTTGTGGTCGTGAGTGGAATATGGGAGACCTCCGGTCCGTTGCGAAACGCACTTGGGTTATGGGGCGCCGTCTTAGACACAGCCTTTGTAGGTTCGAATCCTACCGACCACACCAAATTCTCATATAAGTAGAATTACATAACTATAAGGAAACGATTATGTCAAACACAGTAGAACAACTCAAATCAGCATTCGAAACATTTCTAGCAGAAGATGCAAAGTTCACAGCAGGTAACAATGCCGCTGGTACTCGTGCTCGTAAAGCTCTTCAAGAAGTTGGCAAAGCAGTTAAAGCTCGTCGTAATGAAATCACAGAAGAAAAGAACGCCCGCAAAGAAGCCAAGGCGGCCTAAGATGGATGATCTGGACACTATCACCATAACCGGTGGTAGTGGTACCGATAGCCTCACGGTATCCGATACTGTAATGGTAATACCTGGATCACCTGAGCCGGCACTGACTACCCAGGGAATAACCTCAATAAGTCTAGATGATTTAATAACAACTAGTTCTATAACTTTACCAACATCTGGTGCCGGCTACATGGGTTCCTACAGTATAAACAATGGAGTAACCGGCTATAATATCACTAGTGGTGCCGGAACTGGTTATACATGGACTAATAGCTTTGCTCCAACTGTGACTATAGATACTGACGGTGTCAATGTCAAAGAAGGAGGTGATATCAAAATAGCTGGTAAAAGTCTATCTGAAGCTATCGAAAAGATTGAGGAAAGATTAGGCATACTGAAACCCAACCCGGAATTAGAAGAACGTTGGGATAAGTTAAAAGAATTGCGTAAGCAATATATGGAATTAGAAAAAGACCTTCTCGAAAAAGAGAAGATCATGAAGATTTTAAAGGAAGCATAATGGATGTACGTTTGGTATCCTATTCACAACCAACATCAGAATTTGCAGACATGGGCATCGACGATGCGCAGGAACTCATTGCGTATTGCGCCCGTGTCAGCAATCCCAGCAACCAGTTCAATACAGAGACATCAGAGAAGCTTATACGATATCTTGTTAAACACGCACACTGGTCACCCTTGGAAATGGTGTCAGCCTGTGTTGAAATCACAACCACAAGAGATATCGCAAGACAGATCCTTAGACACAGAAGTTTCTCATTCCAAGAGTTCAGCCAACGATATGCTGACCCTACTAAGGACCTCTCGTTTGTGGTTAGAGAAGCACGACTTCAAGATCCAAAGAACAGACAGAACAGTGTCGAAACGGATGATCAACGCCTACAGAGAGAATGGGAACTTAGACAAAACAATGTCATCACAGAAGCAAGAATGGCCTACCAGTGGGCTATCGATAATGGTATAGCCAAGGAACAAGCTCGCGTTGTATTGCCAGAAGGTCTTATTGAAAGTAAACTCTACATGAACGGAACATTGCGTTCATGGGTTCACTTTATCGAACTGCGTTCTGGTAACGGTACACAGAAAGAACATCAGCTCGTAGCGTTGGCCTGTGCTAAAGCTATCGCTGCTATTTTCCCAATGACTGAAAGCCTTATACAAAAATGAAATACGGCGCACACGACATCGGCGGTGAGATTGTTAAAAAGGATGATCGATACACTGTCCGAGATAATACAGAACTGAAAAACCTAATTGTCAGTTCTACAGATCTTAGACCTGGTAAAAGTACTTCCGGTCATAGACACGAAGGTCAAGAAGAAGTTTATTTCTTTATTCACGGAACTGGCCGCATGGAACTAGATGCTGACCACTTTGATGTATATCCCGGTGATACCGTTCTAATCAAAGACGGTGTATTCCACAGAGTGCATAACACAGGAAAAGAAAATCTTTACTTTATCTGTGTATTTGACGGTAAGAGAAATCACTAATGGATGAAGAAGTTAAACAATTTTGTGAAAACTACGAGGTCCGTGTCCTGAACGATCAAAAGCGCAGGGCACGATACCATCCTCCAAAGTTTTTCACAGACCCAACTCGTGCAGATATCATACGTAACGATGTTGTAGAATTTGAAACTGAAAAGGTAATCACTTTAGAGATTCCAGAAAGTCGTCTACGAACGCTAATGGAGTTAGAGCGTAAGTTTTTCAAATGGCAATATCATACTGGGAGAGAAGTTGATCTATTCCAAACGCTCATGGATAAAGAGCGAGAAGAATCTTTTTATCGCAATACTAATCCTGCTGTGCAAAAAGCCTACGAACAGTATTCAATCATGCTCAATTTGGCAGGCTACCAAAGAAAATTTTGATTCGTTTTTGAATCATATTGACAGGTTTTTAAATTTCTCGTATAATTAAAGTGTTCGACTTCGGAAAAATATCATGAGAAATTATTGGACTTGTTCAAAATTCGCGGACTGGATCCGTGGAACTACTAAACTTCAATGCGGCACAGGTAAAGAATGGGCCGAATGGGAAAAAGCGGCTAAAGAAAAATATCCAATCCGTTGGTGGTTGGCTGAAGAAGGCTTGGATAAAATCCAAGATGTTTGGTGTTGGGTTCCTGAAAGGATCAACGATGTACGCTACTATATCAACAATCGCTGGATCACTAAAACCCATGCTCTCACCGCTCATCCTCGTGATATCCCTCGTGGCGAGTGGCGTGATGTTGGCAACCGTTTCCTTCCATGTCTTTTTAACGAACTTGTGGATTTTGTGGAAGTAGAACAGGCATGGCATCATGTTGTTTGGGATGATGAAGCCCGTAAAAAATACGGAACACCCTGGACTCGTAGTTTCCTGCGTTTCCGTACTTGGCGCTGTCCAGAAGCAGGTATTGATCACTTGAAATGGGCAATGACCCTTACCAATAAAGACTTTATACAAGAAGGTGAAAAAGAAGAACCTACCTATCAAGCCAAAGCCGCTAAAGAAATATTAGAGCTTTATACTTGGTGGAAGGAAATCTATCCCAAGCGTCCAGATCCTATGGATGCCAGCGGATGGTCAGCCTATTGCGAAATGCGTCGAGAAAAAGGATATCACTTGCTCGATATGGAAGATAAGAACGAAGAAGAAAAAGAAATGTGCAATACAGCACATAAAAAACTTCAGGAAATCGAAGAATCGTATAACAAAGAAGATGAAGAGATGATGATCCGTCTTATCAAAATCCGCGAATCATTATGGACCTAAGAAAAGAAGATTTAACTAAACATGGGTTATTTTATACAAAAATAGAAAACAATGTTGAGTATATTCGTTCACATGACTGTGATACGATCATCAAATCTTTAATATCTGAAACACCGCCCGATACTGAATTAAATCTTTTCATACCAACTGAAAACCACCTTGCTGTTGGAGACTTTTCTAAAGATACAGAAAAGGAAATGTTAGAAAAAAATATAAAAATAAATTTTATATTTGGCGGGTTCTACAAATACAAACTTACTGAAAAATACGATTCTCCAGAGAATAATAGATACTTACATCTATGGCCGACTGCTGGCATATTTGATTCAGTTCAAAATATTTTATCAGTCTATGATATCCACTCTCTTGCCAACAAAGGCCCACAAAATTTTACATACCAGTTTATTTCACTGACACACAAAGCAAGAACACATCGTTGTTATCTAATAGATAATCTTGTAAAACATAAGTTATTAGATAAAGGCCTGTATACATGGCATCACTACGATCAGCAATATCCCTATTACAAGTTCGAATACTTTGATCCTAGCCAGGCAAACAATTTTGATCACAAATACAATAAAAGAAAAAATCATTTTAGGATGCCTGAAGAATATTTTAAATGTTTCATGCATATAGTGTCTGAGGGATTAGACGATGGGTTTTTTATAACAGAAAAAACTGTTATACCAATAATGCATCAAAAACCATTTCTTGTTCAAGGAATACCACTCTTTCATGAATTTTTAAATAAAGAATTAAAGTTTGAACTTTACACTGAAATTTTTAATTACGATTTTGATAAGATAGAAGATTATAAATTACGTACCGACGGGCTTATCCAAAACATAAAAAATATAGTAGATAAAGATTATAAAAAACTATATGAAAAAATATTGCCGAAGATAAAATATAATCAAGAACGAATGATTGAAATCATCAATAAAAAAGTTCTAGTACCGGAAATAGTTTTAAAATCATATCTAATGAATGAACCTAAAGCAGAAAAAGAGATCAACATACAGGCACCAAAAAAAATCAATTACATAGATCTCACGGCCAAGGAGTTATATAGGCACGGATATGCTAGAATAAAAAATAAAAAAAATTACAGCTTCTGGGAATGCGATCCGATCCTAAGATCAATACTGACGCAAATTCCCCCGGACAGCGTAGTCAATATCTTTATACCCGAGGAGAATCATCTAGCAACTGGCGAAATATCTGAAGATGTGTGTCGAGATATGAAAAATAGAAATATCAAAATAAATTTTCTATTTGGTGGATTTGTCAAGTACGACTGGACTGAAAAATACGATTCCCCTGAAAACAATAGATATCTACATCTTTGGCCGACTGCTGGAATATTCGATAATGTTCAAGAGATATTAAAACTTTATCCAATGTCCAAACTGAAGTCTCACTACAACGATAAGTTTACATTTCCCTTTGTTTCATTATCGTGGAAAGCAAAAGATCACCGTTGTTATCTAGTAGACAATCTTGTAAAACACGATCTGTTAAACAAAGGTCTTTATACTTGGGCAAACGAGTATTTTCATCAAGGTACGTATGAATGGAAATATGCTGATCCGGAAAAAATAAAAAACTTTTTGGATGACAAATTTAACTACTTCCACAACAATGTAAGGATGCCTAAGGATTACTTTAACTCGTTTTTGCATCTAGTATCGGAAGGAGTACATGATGGATATTTTATTACAGAAAAAACTGTGAATCCTATCATGCATAAAAAACCTTTTATTGTACAAGGAATAAAAGGATTCCATAAATTACTAAAAGAAGAATTAAAATTTGAACTGTTCGAAGAAATTTTTGATTACAGTTTTGACGAAGAAGAAGATTGGACTGTCAGGACCGATGCAGTTATAGAAAATCTCAAAAGCATAATGAACGAAGATCATACCAAGCTGTACCAAAAACTTTATCCAAAATTAGAGTACAATCAAAACAGAATGATTGAAATCATAAATCAAAAAATCAAAGTGCCGGATATTGTTTTGAATTCAGAGACTATGAAGAAAAGATTTTATACTCTTTCAAAAAACATATAGAATGAATTCTAAGTTCTTTGAATTTACGATTTTTTGTTATATAATACTATAATGAATCTTACAGACCACGAACATCACAGTACGGAAGAACTCTACGCTAAGTATCTCCAATTTGGAGGAATCATGCTAGAAGAATACGATGCTCTCGAAATTGCAGCGGTAATGATAACTCAAGGATTGAGTTTATACAGGACCTGTATGAACGAGGAAGACTACGAAAAAATAGTGAAATCAATTTACGATAAACGAAATCAAGTAAGGACATTCGATGACTAAGCTAACACCTCAAAAGCCTGCAGAAGGAATTTTAAAAACCAATGACTGGGGTGATAGTAAAAGCTATCACGTCGTTTGTGATTGTCATTCGGATGATCACGTTCATAACCTTTGGATAGAAGCAGAGGATACAGGTATTACTGTTACTATCTATGCAACTGTAAAATCGCCTTGGTGGAGCATGAATCGTTTCAAACAGATATGGACATTGCTTACAAAAGGATATCTACAACATGAAACAGTTCTTACAATGAACGAACAAACAGCATTGAACTATGCAGAGACATTAAAATCTGCTATCATTGATTCAAAAGCATTCCGTAATCAACGACTTTCTAAAAAAGAAAACGAACAAATTCTTAAAGCAGCAAATGAGCAAGACTGTGTCTAAAAGCCCCGAACGGCATAGCTTCCAAAAAGAAGGCTATATCAAGCGCCAGGAAGAAAAAGGCGAACCCCTAAATGAAGACTATCTTAAAATGTTCGATAGGATCCTTGAACATCATGATAGCAAGTTCGATGATCCGGAAAGCAGAATAAACAATATGGAATACGATCTCCTAACCACTGAGTGGATTTTGGAGAAAGTTCGTACCAACGATGCCTATGCCCAAAACTTATATGCGGCGATTTGCAATAACGACTTTATTAGATTAGATGTTATTCCTGTTCTCAAAGATGAGAGATGGAGTGCTTCTTGGAGATATGCTGGTGGCATAATCGCAGATATGCGCCAAGAAGGTGATTACATAGATTGGTATTGTTCTGGAATTCGTGGAGGTATGAGCTACGATGAAGAACTTAAAGACGGACTAGTACCCGAAGGTTTCATTACCGACGAGATCCGGAATGATCTCCAACGTCTTGGCTGGGCAGTGGCGCCTGGTGGAGATTGGGAAAACTTTAACACCAAAGGAGAAAAGGTAAAATAAAATGACCTGGGAACTATACGAGGTCTGGACCGAGGACGACATCGGCCATCAAGAATTGGTAGATACTACCAAAAGTCTTAAAGAAGCACAAACATTAGCAGAACAAGCACTATCTGACGGTGCCCTAGTTGCTATAATTTATAAAGAAACCGAAGACGGTGATACCGAAGAATTTGAACGGTTGACATTGGAATAGTTTGGTGCTATAATATAAGTATTGTTTAAAACATAGGAGCAAACTCAAATGGCAAAATCAGCTACCAAAACTCGTGTTACTAAAAAACAAGTGATTGCACATCGTGTCAAATCACAAAAAGATCTCAGCCCAAAATGGGACGGTCACGAATCTTGGTCTTCTGATCAATTTAATAAACACTTCCGTATGTCTATGGAATATTACCGTTTGGAATATTCCGGTAAAGATCTTAAACCTAAAATCATAAATTGGATGAGCCAAGCAGGCTATACCAAAGATCAGATCGCTCAATTTAAAAAGACAAGAGATAATCGTTGTAATCTTACCATGGGTGCTATTGCAGCTAATCTATTGAGAGGTATGCCCATTGCTCGTGCAGACTTTAATGATGGTCGCAGCACAGCACAATGGTTAGGCGAAGCTATCCAAAAAGTAATCAATGAAGGTTCACACGACATTGAAGAGGAGGAAACAACAGAAGCAAAACCAGTTGTTCCTCAGGTTAGCATACAAGACCGTGTACGCGAAGCTACTTTTAATATGACCGAAGAGATCGAAGATGCTATCGAATCGTTCTCAAACGATCCAGAAAGTTTTGATCCCAAAGCATTTAAAATTCTAAATCTTCTTCGAGGTAAACAGGCCAAAGCAGCTCATGCTCGTATCATCCGAGATTACTATCAACGACACTACGATGAATACCTAGAACTGCAAGAAGGTAAATGTGAACAGCTCAAAGAAGCATATAGTCATTTGAGCAAAGCACAGGTTAAAAAAATTATTGCGTTTTATAACGATCTTCTCAGCGCATGCGAAATGCTCATGCAAGAGGCTAAAGTAAATCGCAAGCCACGTGCAAAGAAATCTAAGCCTGCAGAAAAAATCGTTGAAAAACTCAAATATATGAAACAGGATGAGAAACTTAAACTCGTTTCAATTTCGCCAACTGATATCATCGGAGCGAAAGAGCTGTGGATTTTTAACACAAAAACTAGAAAACTCGGAAAGTATGTTTCTGGTGAATTCAGTGAGCTCAGCGTAAAAGGTACTTCGATTACCGGATACGATGAAATCAAATCTATTCAAAAGACACTGCGTAAGCCCGAAGAGCAGCTCAAAGAGTTTAAGGCTGCTGGCAAAGTAGCTCTGCGTAAGTTCCTTGAGGATATTAAAGCAGTAGATATTAAACTCAACGGACGTATCAACGAAGATACTGTGCTATTGAAAGTACAATAACAAAGTAAATTCTCAGTAAAAGCGGGCTTAGGCCCGCTTTTTTGTTCATTGATAAATAATGTACTATGAACAAAACCAATCTAGATCAAGCTCTAGCCGCACTTGCAGATGCGTTAAAAAGCGAAGAACCTAATTCATTCCTTGACAATCCTAAGGATTTTGTCAAAAGAATTCCGCACCGATCATTGACAGGTGATCACATCAACGGTGGAAAAATACAAAATTTTGCCAGTACCGGAATCACTGATACAGCAACTTCAGAAGTACTTTCTATCAGCGATGAAGGTGTTGTTATTAAAAAATTTGCAAAAGGCTTTTTAATACAAGATGTCGTTCATCTAGAACATGTAAAATCTGAGACTGTAGCAGCTCACGAAATTACCTGCGATATTATAAAAGCATCTCAAATCATTGGTGAAATTGAATACGCAAACGATGCTCCTATTACTTTTAAAGGCGACAACATTGAAGGTAAAGGTATATTGTGGGCGGGAAGATCTTATACAAAACAACTGATATTTGCATCAAATCCAGATAGAATCTTTATTTCTGAAAGTGTTGATCTAGGTAAAGGTAAAAATCTAAGTATCAATAATCTAAAAGTCCTAGACGAAACTTCTCTAGGAACAACAATTACCAAGAGTAATTTAAGAGAACTAGGAAGATTAAACGGTTTAATCGTAGACGGCAGTGCCTCGATTAGCGAATATTTCTATTTTGATGGACACACAAACAGATTTGGTTTAGGAACAGCACAGCCAAATGCTGCTATAAGTGTGATCGAGAATGACGTAGAAATCGTTATCGGTGCCAAAGAAACAGCCAAAGGATTCATTGGAACATTTAACAGTCAAGATCTAAGTATCGGAACTGACAACACTGCAAGGATTTCAATCAGTGCCGGCGGAAACATCACCTTAGGAAATGCTTCGTCCGGACCTGTACAAGTAAATGTCCTGGGCAAACTAACAGTAAATGTAAACAATCCTGATCCAAGAACTAGTTTGCATGTCAATGGTCCTATAAAATTCAACAACAAATTACACATGAGCGGAACTTCTGCTCCGACTGATGGTTCTTTCACAGAGGGCGATATCGTCTGGAATAGTACTCCATTTGCTGGACAACACGTAGGTTGGGTATGTACCAGAGCTGGAACTCCTGGACTATGGAATGCTTTTGGTAGAATAGAATAAAGTGTCAACTACATTAGTCATCGGCAACGGTGAAAGTCGTTTAAAATTTAACTGGCTCGAAATAAATTTTAACAATCTTGTAGGTTGTAATGCTATACACAGAGATGTCACTGTCGACCATCTTGTTTGTTGTGATCGAAGAATGGTTGAAGAAGCCTGTGAAAATTCCAAAAATAAAAATTCCTTTATATACGTAAGACCGTCAAACTATCATCACTTTCGAAAAATAAGAAAAAATAAAAACATTCGAGAGTTACCAGATATTCCATTCCACGGCGAATTCAAAAGAGATCAACCCGATCATTGGGGCAGCGGTCCATATGCTGTTCTAGTGGCAGCACAGAATGAAGATAGTGAAATAATACTATTGGGTTTTGATCTTTACAGCAACGATGGTAATATCAATAATGTGTACAAAGGAACCAATAACTATAACAAACCAGAATCTAAAGCTGTAGATCATAGTTATTGGGTGCATCAGATTGCACAGGTGTTTAGATATTATCCAGATAAAAAATTTACTATCCTAAATAAAAATGGTTGGATCATGCCCAAAGAATGGATTCTTGATAACGTACAATTCAAGAATTTTGAAGAATTTTTTGTTGACAATAAATATCTTTGCAATTAAAATAATTGCATAGAGGCCTTACATGACGCTCATCCCTCTTTAAACATTCTGCGTGTCATCAAACTTACTCGCTTGATTTACAGGAGGCAAGAGATGGCGAAATATTATTCAACAAAAACTTACGGCAACGACAGAGGTCTTAGTTGCTGCTTTAGACAATGGCGTGCCACACACAGCCATTGTTCACTGCTACATGGCTACTCAATTGGTATTAAACTAGTGTTCGAATGTGATACACTTGATGAAAAGAATTGGGGCATGGACTTCGGTGGACTAAAAGATTTCAAAGCATGGGCAGACTGGATGTTTGATCATACTACTGTTATCGCACAAGACGATCCACTATTACCTAGATTCAAGGAAATGGCTGGATGGAGCAGTGATCCAGAACATGATGGCAATCCAGAACGTGTACAAACAGAACCTTTCCGCCGCAGTGGTGTATGTGACCTGCGTATCGTAGAAGGCGTAGGTTGTGAACTGTTTGCTAAAATGTGTTATGAAAAGATGGATTGGTTATTAAAGAATGGCAACCATCGTTATCCATTAAATCCCACAGTTCGTATCAAGAGTGCAGAAGTATTTGAACATGCAGGAAACTCCGCAATCTACGAAGGTAATGCGTAAGATATGGCGCATTTGGGCTAAAGCCCTAGGAGAAAAGGCTGGTGCTACTCGTCAGGAAGCCGACATGGTAGCACTAGTTCGAACTCTGATCATCCTTTCATATCTAATTACAAATTGTTTTATTATTGCCGGGGTCATCAGACACTGGTAAATAATAATATGCGTACATTTAATATCAATCGACTCATTGCCAGCAATGACAATAAATTCTTTTTAATAGCTGGACCTTGTCAAATCGAAAGTCAAGACCATGCCGAATTTATGGCAGGATCTATCAAAGAAATTTGTGACGAATTAGACATTGATTTAATTTATAAAAGTAGCTTCGATAAAGCTAATAGGTCAAGTGTAAACACCAAAAGAGGTGTCGGCATCGATGAAGGCCTAAGTATCCTGAATGCTGTTAAACATGAATTTGGTGTTCCTATACTAACTGATATCCACGAAAGTTATCAAGCAGATATTGTAGCTGATGCCGGTGTCGATGTAATACAAATACCAGCGTTTCTTTGCAGACAAACTGATTTACTATTAGCAGCTGGAAGAACTGGTCGTGCAGTGAATGTCAAAAAAGGACAATTCTTAGCACCACACGATATGAAAAATGTCGCAGAAAAAATCGCTTCAACTGGCAACGAAAGAGTCATGTTATGCGAAAGGGGTTATACTCATGGATATAATAATCTTGTTGTTGACATGCGTAGCTTACCCATTATGGCAAGCACCGGGTATCCAGTGGTCTTTGATGCCACTCATAGTGTCCAACAGCCTGGAGGTATGGGAACAACATCAGGCGGCGATCGCAAAATGGTCCCCTACTTGGCGAGGGCTGCCGTAGCCACAGGATGTGTAGCTGGATTATTTATGGAAGTACATGAAGATCCTGACAATGCGCCTAGCGATGGACCTAATATGGTCAATATAAAAGATTTAAAAACAATACTAGAAGATTTGGTGGCCATAGATGGAATTGTCAAAAGAAGAACGCAAACGAATTAAACGAGAACAAAAGCAACAGAAATTCCTAGATTCTTTAAGAACACACGATGGGAAAGTCACTGTCTTGTGTGTTCGATTTGGTAATCGATATGGAAGAGAATATGTAGAACGTTTGCGTAACATGATCTCAAGGAATCTGACTGTTCCATATGAAATGGTCTGTTTAACTGACGATCAACATCCCATACCCGATGTTCGAAGTATCTACCAACCTAATGCAAACTATCTTAAAGGATGGTGGCACAAAGTTCATATGTTTGATCCTAACCTTCCTCTAGCAGGTAGGATATTATATTTTGATCTAGATGTCGTTATACATAACAACATTGATAAATTGGCTACATATGCTGCAAATGATTTCCTCGGTATACATGATTTCAATAGAAAATTCTATGCCAGTTGGAAATACTTAAACAGTTCTGTCATGGCGTGGAACCATGGAACTCAAAATTTCATTTGGGAACAATTTAAATCTAATCCTAAAGAAGCACAACGCCTGCAAGGGGATCAAGATTGGATATGGAAACTAGCCAAAGACAGAATTAAATTTTGGCCTAGAGAATGGATACAAAGTTATAAATGGGAAATTCGACGTAGAGAAGATCTAACCATGATAAATGGCAAACGTCAATTTAGAGAAGTGGACCACACTGTAGAAGTTCACCCCGAATGTTGCGTTACTGTATTCCACGGTGATCCAAAACCTCAAGATGTAAAAGATAAGTTTGTTGTAGAGAACTGGCATTAAATGAAAAAGATTTTGATCTGCGGAGATAGCTTTTCAGCCGACTATCAAAAAAAGGACACAGGTCTAATAGGTTGGGTGAATATGTTAGAGCAGGATCACACAGTACTCAATCTATCTGATGCAGGATGTAGCGAATATCGAATTTTAAAAAATATAGAAAATTCAATATTATCAAATTTCGATGCTGTTATAGTCTGTCATACAAGTCCGTATAGAGTTTATATCAAAGATCATCCGATATACAAAAATGATCCTTTGCATAGAAACTCAGATCTAATATATGCCGACATAGAATATCATCTATTAAAAAATAAGAATAAAACTTTAAGAACTGGTAAAGAATATTTTGAAACTATCTTTGAAGATGAATACTATAAAGACATGTATTTTTTGATGCAAGATAAAATTATAAACCTAACTAAAAATATACCATGTCTACATCTCACGCCCCTGTTTGATGAAAAGTTATATAGGTTTGAGCATTGTATCAATTTGTCTAAAATGTTTACAATAACACCCAATGCTGCCAATCATTATTCATTTGAAGATAATCAGCAAATTTATACAATAATTAAATCCTGGATCGATAAAAATGTCTAAAGTAATTTTTACCGGAGGTTCGATAACTGCCGGATATGGCTGGAATTTAGAAGATGAAAATGATCGATCAAGTCCTCATATGTGGGTCAATCTAGTTCATCAGAATATTCCAGAATTAAAAAATTTAGAAAAATTTAATCTAGGAGAACATGGTACTAATAATTCTTTAATTTTTAAAAAAACTCTTAAAGCAATTACAAGTATTCCTGATATAAAATATATTTTTTGTTCGTGGGTTCATCTTGTCAGATATGAATTGGGTCTAGGCTTCGATCATCAGCATTATACAAAATTAGAATTGTGCCCGGCTTGGGATCACCGAGAAGATATAGTATTGCCAAATGTTGTATATCAACACAAGTTTATCAACAATATAAAAAATAATTTCCTAGCATTACATCACGATCATTACGAAATTTGTAAAATTATAGAGTATGTAAACATAATAAATTCGCTATGCGAAAAATATAACATTTATGTATATCACATAAACGATAGTTGTTCTTGGGATAAAAATTATTTCAGCGAAATGACTGAATACACCAAAAATGAAATTATCGATATAAAAAATAGATCTGCTCATGAAATACAAGAGATATACGAATCAATACACAGAGATTATACAAGTGCAGGCGGTATACAAGAACACACCTGGATAAATTTGTATAACTCATTCACCGATAATATCATTGATTATAATCTCGATCCACCGTATCATCCAGGTATCAAAAGCAATAAAATCTATTTGGAAATGATTAAAACGAAATTACAGTCTGGATAAGAGTATACTTGACCAACTGCAAAGTGTATGTTATAATATTATAAATTGAACTACACTATTATAACTATGCCCAAACGTATTGGTTTTGCCTGCAAATGGATTGATCATCCCGGACAAGTAGACGGCATCAAACCCAAAGATGACTGTAAGAAATACAATACAGGTTCCACAACTGTGGCCTGGTTAAATAGACAGACCAAGGATGTGGCAGTAGAAAAGCTCTGGTCGTTGATGGAGCAAAATATTGAATCGTGCCGCTTACTTGTAGAACGAGTAGGAGAATTAGATGAAGATCTTAGAATGGTACGACTCAGCAGTGATATACTTCCTGTCTACACTGAGCCTACTTGGGGCTGGTTTTGGCGGACTCCCGATGTACGAGCAGCTTGTGAAAGAGGATTTCAGCGAGTCGGAGATACGGCTCGCTCGCGTGGCGTTCGCTTGTCTTTTCATCCCGGTCAGTTTACTGTCCTTGCTAGCGATAATCCAGATATTGTAAACCGTTCAGTAGAGGAGTTTGAATATCATGTGGACATGGCTCGCTGGATGGGATTTGGCAAAACGTTTCAAGACTTTAAGATCAACGTTCATATCGCAGGTAGACAAGGGCCAATGGGAATCCGTAATGTTCTGGGCCGCTTGACTCCCGAAGCACGTAATACTATTACAATCGAAAACGAAGAAAATGCATGGGGGTTAGATGACTGTCTTACTATTAGTGATGTTGTACCTATCGTTCTTGATATACATCATCACTGGGTTCGTGAAGGTGAGTATATTGATCCGACAGATTCCCGAGTACAAAAAGTACTTGATAGTTGGCGTGGTGTGCGCCCTGCTATGCACTACTCCGTTAGTCGTGAAGATATTCTCGTCGGACACGCAAGAGATCAATTTCCAATCATGGAATCTCTACTTGCAAATGGGCATAAAAAAGCAAAACTCAGAGCACATTCAGACTTCTACTGGAACACAGCAGTGAATGAATGGGCACTGAGTTTTAGGGATCAGTTCGATATCATGTGCGAGAGCAAGGCTAAGAATCTAGCATCGTTCGCACTTCTCGAACAGGCTAAGCAGATTACTTAGCCTTTGGTTTGCGACCTGGTTTTTTTGGAGCTGCTTCTTTTTTAGGGGCAGCTTTTTTTGCAGGTGCTTTTTTTGTTGGCTTCTTTTCAGGTTTGACAGACTCCACCATAGCTTCTGTAGCTTGTTCAACTACTGGCGATGGTGATGCTTCAACTACTGGTGCTTCAACTTTATATGGTACTTCAACAGGTTTTTCTTCTGTTTTTGTTCCAAATATTTTTTTGAGTAAACCTAGCATGGTAAAATCTCCTTGTGGTTTATTTATACGGTAAATATGCATATGTTACATTTTATTAAAAGCTTAAACGAATCCAATAATAATAGAGAGATCTATCAGGATAAACTAAAATTCGATAAAAACGAACTTGATCCTGTTATGAGCGAAGCTACGATCAAATATCACTATGACGGACTAGCTTCAAAGTATTCTGAACGTTATAATAAAGGCGAAGGCGATCCTGATTTTAACTATGGCGGTGCTATGTTGCACAATATATTTTTTGCCAATCTTACCCCGCCTAGAGCTGCTAACAAACCAGTGGGGCTCAGTAAATCTATCATAGACGAAAAATATGGTAGCTTTGACAAGTTTAAAGAGGCTGTAGAAAAATCGGCGATGGCTATACAAGGTAGCGGTTGGATTTACATGGACAAGGATGGAGAGATCCAGACTATACGCAATCACGAATATAAAAAGAACATGAAGATTGCTCTGTTGATCGATTGGTGGGAACATGCATGGGCTCTCGATTATCAACAGGACAAAGCCAAGTATCTTGCTAATATTTGGCGCATCATCAACTGGGAAGTTGTTGATATTAGACTACAAGGAGGTTAAATGGCTTACTCAGACAAAGTTATAGATCATTACGAGAACCCCCGAAACGTAGGAAGTTTTGACAAAAACGATCCAGAAATAGGAACCGGTATGGTTGGTGCTCCTGCCTGCGGTGACGTAATGAAACTACAAATCAAAGTAAATGAACAAGGCATTATCGAAGATGCTAAATTTAAAACCTATGGTTGCGGTTCAGCTATTGCTTCTAGCTCTTTAGCTACAGAATGGCTAAAAGGTCGCAGCTTGGATCAGGCTGGTGAAATTAAAAATAGTCAAATTGCCGAAGAGTTAGCTCTTCCGCCTGTAAAAATTCACTGCTCTATTTTAGCAGAAGATGCTATTAAAGCCGCTATAGCAGATTATAAGGCCAAACATGCTACTATCTGATCAACTATACAAAACAATTATTGACAATGCGATAAATTTATGCACAGATATTTTTCTGTATCATAATGGTAAGATGCTATTGGTTAGAAGAACACAGGAACCATGCAAAGGATTGTACTGGCCAGCAGGTGGAAGGATTCGCAAGGGAGAAACTGCTGATCAGGCAGCTAGAAGAATCATTAAAAAAGAACTAGGTATTGATTTTTCAGGTGAGCTTCAGCCAATAGGATTTTATGAAGATCAGTATTCTGCAAACAGCTTTATGACTAATACACATTATCATACTCTAAGCATAGTATATCGAGGAGAATTAGACGATATTTCTAATATTATCCTAGACGATACTGCTGACGATTTTCAGTTGTTTGATAAAATGCCACTAACATTTAAACTACAAAGTTTCCATGATAACGCTAACTGAACTTGCTGCTAGAAAAGTAAATCAACAATTAGAAAGAAGAGGAAAAGGACTAGGCATAAGGGTTGGTGTAAAAACCACCGGTTGTTCTGGTTATGCTTATTCTCTAGAATATGTAGATCAACCAACAACCGAAGATATGAGCTTTGTAAGCCACGGTGTCCATGTTTTTGTTGATCCGAAGAGTTTAGTATTTGTCGATGGTCTTACTATGGATTGGACTAGAAACGGGCTAAACGAAGGTTTTAATTTTGTAAACCCTAACGAAAAAGATCGCTGCGGTTGCGGTGAAAGTTTTAGAATCTAATATTTGCCTACTGGCCAGTCTATGCTAGCCGGCATATCCCATATCTTTTTACGCTCAACGCCTTTTTTCTGAGCAAATCTTTTAGCATCGCAATCAGGACAACAATGGAAATAGTTGTTGCTGAGACGCTTTGAACTTATCTTTTTTAAAGATCGCTTGAATACAGCATCGCAGTTGTCGCACCTAAAGACTGCCAGCGTCTGATCTCGATAATAGACATGCTTGTTCCCTAATTTGCTAGTCCTAGTATATTCAACTCTCGATGTTTCTTTCTTTATAAACATCAATTATTTACATTAGGCTTATAAAATTTTTGGATAAATACCTAATAAATTCATCCAGGATCAATTATGGCAAGACGAATTATTGATATCGGTACAGTCGGAAATGACGGTACTGGCGATAGTATCCGCGACTCATTCCGTAAAGTAAATGAAAACTTTAGGGAACTTTATAGTTCATTGGGACTAGGAGAAAGACTGAAGTTTATTACTTTAGACGATACTCCCGAAACATATGATGGTGCTCTTGACAGCTCCCAGATCAACTATACACCCTTAGTTACAGTCAACAATACCGAAGACGGGCTTACTTTCAAACATCTAAGAGCAGGCAATGGTATTACCATTGACTTCGAAAGTGATGCGTCGGAAATCACTATCAATTCCGATTTTGCTGAAATTTCAGCAGATCCTAGCCCACAGCTAGGCGGAAATCTCAGTGCAAGATTTGGTGGAAATCAATATAGGATTTTCGATCTAGGAACTAATGCAACTCCTATCGAACCTCTATATAAGCATGAAGCTGTAAACAAAGCATATGCTGATACTAAGATTGCCAAAGCAGGTATCAATGCTGTAGACCCCGAGACAGGATCTGCTAATATTGCATTCGGTAGAATGACTGGTCCATTATTATTGAGCCGAGATCCTGAACCAGATGATGATATTTTATACGACGGTTTAACTGCTGCGACAAAAAGATATGTTGACAGCTCAGCTTTCGGTAGTGAAGTAAACCTTTATGTAGCAACTTCAGGTCAGGATGCTAGAACAGGTGTAACTGCTGCATTACAAGGTCGTGCATTAGCTTATGCCTATAGAACGATCGAAGCTGCATGTAGACGTGCAGAAGAATTGGTGCTTGAAGCCAGAGAAGAACTCGGTCCATATAGAAAAAGACTCACTTTTAACAACGGTGCTACAGATTGTACACTTAGCAAAATAGAAACTTCACCTGATTCAGGATCAGGATTCCTTGGTGTAGTGAAGATGAGTATCGATACCGCAACTATCAATACAGTCGGTGTCAACTACTATCCTGGAGACATTTTAGAAATAAATGGCGGAACTGTAGCTTCCGGTGGTGCAAAAGCACGTATCGAAGTTCTTTCCACACTAAGCACTCCGGGTGCTATTGCAACCTTTAGAATTGTATCTTCCGGCTTATACACTGCATTGCCTACTGCTACAAATTGTTCAACAACAGTTGCGGTAAGTGCTGCTCCACCAACGGTTATAAGAACAAATACAGCTACATTCGATTTAACTTTTAATGTATCGAGTGTAAGCATTACAAATGGCGGCACTGGATATAATTTAGTATCTGTGAGAATTACCGGCGGTGGCGGTACAGGTGCGTTTGGTACTGCTGTAGTAACTGGTGGAATTATTACCAGTCTCACAATAACTGATCGAGGAAGTGGCTTTACCAGTTTACCTACACTATCTGTAGATCTTCCTAGATTCTTTTTAAGAACAGATTTTTATAGAACAGATTTTACCGGTGACGTTTTAACAGATACTCCAGAAGCTATCAGAGGACGTGACATTAGAGAAGGTCTATACCTATATGGTGAAGAAAGTGGTGCATTGGCACAGATCGTTTCTCACCAAGGACAATTAGACAGCGAAGGTAATGAAATTTTCGATGTAGACGTTAGATACGGTGCGTTCCAAGCAGGCGAAACAATAGCATACGGTGATGTAACAAAAAACATTCAAATCGCTATTATCGTCGAAGCAGGAATATACGAAGAAAACTTACCTATTAAACTTCCTCAAAATACAACGCTCGTAGGCGATGACTTCCGTAGATGTATTGTTAGACCAAAACCCGGAACTTCAAGTTCTCCTTGGGCATTCCAAAAATTCCGTAGAGATATCTTTATTGGTCAGGCCGAAGGTGGTTATTCAGTCTATGATCCTGTAGATACTGAATGGTTGAACGAAGTTAGAAGTGGTGATTTGATCCAGATTGCTACTAAACTGTATGCTCATCACTATCTTGAAGATCCATCACAGCCAGTATATCCTCCTATCAATAACCCCGGTAGATATACTGCTGCTGCAACTTTATTAAATTTAAACAGATCATTCATAGCTGAAGAAATAGTAGCCTGGATGAATTACAACATATCAGTTGCCACGCCTGGCGGGGACTGGTATAACTTCCCATACAACGAGTCGTTATGTAAACGAGATGTTGGGTTGTTAGTAGATGCATTTGTCTTTGACTTAAAATACGGCGGATATAATAGAACAATTAGTGCCGCATTGAAATATTATCAAAGTTCTAGTGCTTTGATCGCAATCACAACACAGCTTCCACAATATCTATTAGTGATTGCTAAATTAGACGACTTGATGCAGGACGTGATATCGAACACCGAAATCACACCAATATACAATGATGGATTTATACAAATCGTTGATCCAGCTTATCAAGCTGAAGTAGGCTCAAGTGCTGTTGTTACTGCATTGGTAGTGGCCCTAAGAGATGTCATTGACGGTTCTGGATCTGTAAACTATCCAAAAGATAACGACAAGATGGATATGTTCCTAGCTAACGATGCATGTCGTTGGCAGAGTATCAGCGGCCAAGGACACGGCGGTTTCATGATGGTTCTTGACCCAACTGGTCAAATCTTAGCAAAATCTCCGTATCCACAAGAATGTGCCAGCTTCTCAAAGAGTAAAAATGCAATCAGTTTCTCCGGCGGTATGTATGTTGACGGATTTACTGGAAACTTGCAATTTAGACACGATGCTAGTCCAACGACTACTAAACTATCTGTTTCTGGATTAGATAGATATCCTCAATTACCTGCATCATTTATTGTTAGTGACAGCGTATATAGAGTAAACTATGTAAGAAATTTCGTATACAGTCCTACAGGATCAACAGCAGATTTCATCTTAGATGAAACTAATCCATTTACAGTGACTCCTGGTCCTGTGACCTGTACGATTAGTGTAGGAACACCAGCAACGATTACTGCAATTGATCATAGACTGCAATCCGGTTCTATTCTATATTTCAGCAGCACAGGTACATTGCCTGCAGGTATATCGGCTGGAGTTGAATATTATGTAACTTCCGATGGACTTTCTAACGATACATTTAATATCACTACGATATTAGGATCGACAACAAAGGTCAACACAACAACAGCAGGTTCAGGAACATTTAGTTTCCAAAGAACTTACGAATTGATCATGCCTGGTAACAGGTCTATGGTCTGTAACGACTTTACACAGATCAACGACTTAGGTTTTGGTATTGTTGTAAACAACGGTGGCTTGGTTGAAGCAGTTAGTATGTTTACATACTACTGCCATATTTCATTCTACTCAGTAAACGGTGGACAAATACGTGCTATCGCAAGTTCATCATCACACGGTAACTATGCGCTGGTAGCACAGGGTTTCGACCCATTAGAGGTTCCAACACCTACTACACTGTTTGAAGATCTTGCACAAGGCGTAAGATGTTTTGCACCAGGCGGTGGTTATACTGCCGCTGCTGGTCAGTTATTCATTTATGTTGACGGTTTTGATTATAAACCTAATGCAGGTTCTGAATTAGAGATCAATCACGACGGTATCGTATTCCGCTATCCAGTTACATCTGCACAGGTAGATTCAACATTCAATACTGTTTATAGACTGAACCTAACATCAGGTTCTGGTGCAGTTGAATCAGAGGGTTTATACGATACTGTTCCTGACAACACCAAGATGACTCTTCGTCAAAATGGACAGGTTATTTTAACTGGTGACTTAGCAGAAGTTGCTGTTAGACCATCTACTGGTTTAAAACTAAGAGAAACTGAAGATACAGTATATCGTGTTTTACAATTCAGTACCTACGAAGATACCAACGGTCCATATGAAGTATTGATCAGTAATGCATCACCTGCTGTGATACAGATGTTGGTGACTGTTACAACTATTGATACTAGTGTTTGTACAACAAGCCAAAATCATAAACTAAGAATTGGTGATGTGTTTATTCCACAGAGTACTTCTAACGGACTTACTTCTGGAACTACTTATTACATCAAAACTGTACCTGCATACAATCAGTTTACAGTTTCTCTTTCACCTGGCGGAACTACTGAAACTCTTTCAAACGGTTCGGGACTAACAATCAAAGGTGTAAAGAGCCACAAGATGTTGGAAAACTACACCATGACGTTTGCGGCAGTAGGTGGAACATTACCTACAGGTATTACTGCTGGACAGATTTATTACGTCATTACTGCAGGGCTGACTACCACGCAGTTTAGAATTTCTACAACGAAAAACGGCATTGCTGTAAACACAAGTTCGGCAGGTAGTGGTACATTTAGATTGACACATTTTGGTTTGACACAGACCAATCTAAGAGAAAACTATGACTATGTAGAACTAACCCTATGGCAAAGAGGTGAATTTACTCCCGACTATCCTACTGGTAGGACCTGTACATTTACCAACGTTCCTCCAAGTGATGTGGTCATATCTCTAAACTCACACGGATTTACAGCAGGCGATGTTATTGGTTTTGAGGTGAGCTTAGGTGGAGCTATGCCTCAGGGACTAAGCGATGCTGCACACTATTTTGTTATCGCAGATAGTCTAGGAGCAAATGATTTTAAAATTTCTACCGAGGCAGGTGGTACTGCTGTAGTAACATCTAGTACAGGTAGCGGAACATTTAAAGTAGGTAAAGTAACAGGTAGAGCAGGCGATGACTCGTTCAGGGTCGTTCCAGTAAACACAAATATTATTGGTAGAGTTACCAACTCTAAATTTGTATGGACTGGTGAAGAATATGTTATTACTCAATACGATTCTGAATCAACAACCAATGCTCCATACGCAAAAATATATTTGAATAGACCGCTTGTTGATGCTATCAATAATACATTTGCTTCATATACAATTAAAGCTGGTGTGCCTATTAGATCTAATGGATCATTAGGAACTTTAACTATTCGTATTTCTCTAACTCGTGTTACTGGACACGACTTGTTAGAAATTGGTACGGGTTCATATGCAGATACTAACTATCCAAAAGAAATTTATGGTGCGTCAGTCAATGCTATCAATGAAACTAATGAAACTGAAGAACGTGACGTTGGTCGTGTGTTCTATGTGACTACAGACCAATATGGTAACTTCAAAGTTGGACCATACTTCAAAGTTGACCAAGGTACTGGTCAGGTTACATTCTCAAGTTCGATCGCTCTAAGTAACTTAGACGGTATTGGTTTCAAACGTGGTGTTCCAGTTAGTGAATTCTCAACTGACTCTGGATTTACAGATAACGCCACTGACACAGTACCAACAGAAAACGCGGCACGTATCTATATCGAACGTAGATTAGGTTTAACCCATGACGGTTCACCAGTTTCTAATAACTTATTGATACCAGTCAACTCAGGCGGTTACATGGCACTTGATGGACAACTGTCTATGAAAGGAACCATGAACTTAGGTAATAATAAAATTATCAACCTAAGTGATCCTACAGGTCCATTAGATGCCGTCAATTTAAGAAGTTTGACTCTTGCAAACTTGCAAGACTTTGAAGGCAGCGACGTACAAGCCGGAGATATATTTGCATTTACTGGTGTTGGAAGAACTGCTGTAAATGCCACAGTAACTGGAGACATTAGATTCGGTGCTGTGGAAACTGGCATTGACAGCACATTAGGCGTATTGAATGCAAAGATCGCTAATGAAGTTATCTCGAATACTAACATCAGCACAAGTGCTGGAATTGTACAAAGTAAACTATCATTAAATGCCGCAACAACTCGTGCCAATGCTTCAGGTATTACACAAGCAGATAGAGGATTATCAAGTTTTGATTCGTCACAATTCACTGTAACAGACGGGTGGGTAACATTGTCAAGTAACGGTGTACCATTATCAAGACTACCTCAATTGAGTCCAGACACTGTTCTAGGTAATAGCGGAGTTGTTACAGCCAACGTCAGTGCTGTAACATTTACGACTGTTGTTGACGAAGGTCTAGCAATTAAAAAATCTCAATATTCTTCAACTGGTTTCTTGAGAAGAACTAGCGGCAGTAGTAATACATCAGATGGTGATTACACTATAATTGAAGCCGCTGCCGGTTCAGCAGCTAGCCCAGAAGCAAGCAAACTAGTCATAAGAGACAGTAACGGTGACTTTGGTGCTAGAATCGTAGATGTTTCTCAACTTAAAGTTGATAATAATATTACAATCGAAACCAGTACCAGTGCTACTGGAGGTACAACATCGTACTACGGTTTCGGAGCAGTTGGAGGTATTACTGTTTCATCTGGCTCGCTAGCAACAGATAAGATTTCAACTTATCTAAACGACTCGCATAGATTTAGAACACAGAACAACGGTTCGGATGCTCCGATTATCTGTTCTAGTGTACAAACACTAGCGTTGACAACTGGTGGAAATACTACCGCAGGTACTATTACAGGACGTTGGACACTAACAGGCACATCACCGACAGAGTCAAGACTACAGGCAACATATTCCGCAGACTTAGCAGAATACTACGAAGGTGACAAAGAATACGAAGTAGGAACTGTTCTCGTATTTGGTGGTGACAAAGAAGTTACAACAACAAATGCAGAAGGTGATACAAGAGTAGCTGGAGTTGTTTCTAACACCGCAGCATTTGTCATGTATGATGCTTGTCCAGGATTTAAAAACCTAATAGCACTACAAGGTCGTGTACCATGTAGAGTAGTTGGTAAAGTTAAAAAAGGTGACATGTTAGTTACATCAAAAATAGCAGGTGTAGCCATAGCAGCATCAGGAACAATTAAAGTCGGTAGTGTAATCGGTAAAGCACTAACAGATTATGATTCAGATCATATTGGAACAATCGAAGTCGCGGTAGGGAGAACATAATGGCAGACTCAACAGTATACAGCACAGCAATCAGTCCCGGAGCACCGCCACTGCGATGGGATAATATCTACGAAGCGTTTCGTCAGGTCAATGCTAACTTCGAAATTCTAGAAGCTGCACTAGGTGCTGCGGGTATAACTCCTATCAATTTCAGCGACTTAGATAGTAATGTTATTCCAAGCACGAGTGCTAGTTATACTCTAGGAACTATAGCAAAACAGTGGAAAAGTGTACATGCTGCTGAATATGTTGATATTCCTGGAAATGAGTTAAACGGTCTTTGGGCAGGAAATGCACAAATTAAAGGTATAGGATTTACTGTTGATCTTCCTCTCAATTCTACTGTAGATGGAAGTCTAATCATTGATCCAAGCAAAAATTGGTTCCAAACTATTGAAGTAGACAACAATGAAAGCATAGTGGCAACCGAAGTGAACGATTCCTTTGGTATGTTATCTGGCAACGGTATTAGCTTGACTGTTGACAGCGCAGCAGAATCGTTGACAATCACTAACACAGGTATATTAGATGTGACAGCAGGTGCAGGTATATCCAGGACTATAGTTTCTGGAACTGCTAATATTGTAAACACAGGTGTGTTGAGTTTAACAAATACTGGTTTATTGGGAACAAGAACCAGTGGTGCTGGTATACATGTTTCCAGTTCTACAGGAAATACTGTTATTACAAATACCGGTGTGGTAAGTCTATCAGCAGGTACTGGTATTTCAATCTCCCCAGATGCAGTCACTGGTGATTATCAAATCAACAACACTGCTACTGCACAACCTGCATTCCAACAGGTCGAAGTTGACGGGGATAGCGGTAACAGATTAGTAGCAGACAGTACAGCAGGTGTGTTTAAAGTTGTAAGTGGATACGCAATCAGTCTTAGCAAAAACACTCTTACAGATACAATGACTATTTCTGTAAATCCTGAACACGACCTAGTAGGAAGTGTATTCGGTGATGATTCAACCTTATTAGTCGATGGCGTTGCTAGCAGAGTAGTAGGACCTGTATACACATCAACACTAAGAACTAGCGAATCGAGCATCGCTCTTGGATATCAAGCCAGATCTTCAAGCAATACTAACTATAGTGTAGGTATTGGTTGGCAAGCAGCATTGACTGACCAAGCAGGATATGCAGTAGCTATTGGTCAACGAGCTGGAGAAACTTCACAAGGACAAAGCTCAATATCAATTGGTCCACTAGCAGGACAAACTAGCCAAGGAGCTACTGCGATCGCGATCGGCGAGTACGCTGGAAATACTGGACAAGGAACAGATGCTGTAGCAATAGGAAATTTAGCCGGGTACACAAATCAAGGTGCTAATTCTATCATGATTGGTAGATCTGCTGGTGCATCATCATCGGCAGCAAATTCTATAGCGTTGAATGCTTCTGGATCACTCTTGAATCCATCAGCTGCTGGTTTTTATGTGAATCCAATCCGTTCAACTGCTACCGCTACTGGGCCGATGATGTACAATCCAACAACCAAAGAAGTATTCTACAATACTGTACTTGAATTTGCAGGTAGTACTATTTCAACTAATGATTCTTCCGGTATTATCGTTGATGTACAGACTACATTTAATACAGATGTTAGAGCAGAAAACGATCTTGTGGTAGTACAAACACTGACTGCGAATCAGATCACAACTAACGGAATACGAGGTTATATCAGTACCAGTGGATTAAAAACTTTAGTAGCGGAAAGCTCAAGCTTTGCAGATTTCCAAGCAAGAATAGCTGGATTGAATACTAACATAGCATTGTAATTGGAGCGATAAATGACTAAACAAACTATCAATGTAGGCACAACAGCAAATGATAAAAAAGGCGATAGCCTAAGGTCAGCGTTCCAAAAAGTAAATGCTAACTTTTCAGAGCTTTACACAGCATTAGGTTTAGATAGTGGTGGATTAAATCTAGGAGCATTTGAATTCACTGGGAGTGTAATATCAACAACTGATAGTACCCAAATTACAATCGATCAGTCTGTAACTGTTACTAGTGATTTATATGTTAGCGGTGACATTACCGTTGGAAACATAAAATACGTATCAAGCACAGCAGGTCTTAAACAGGTTTACTTTGATCCAGCAACTGGTCAATTAGTTGCCATAGAATAAGTTAAATATTAAAAAGAGAGCGTATTATGGCCATACAAACAATCAACATAGGTAATGTAGTAAACGATGGTTTAGGAGACGATCTACGCACCGCATTCCAAAAAGTAAATGCTAATTTTACTGAATTAAATTCTTCACTTACTATTACAGCAGCCAATGTAGGAACTACTGGTGTTGGTGTTTTTAAACAAAAAACTGGCACGAACCTAGAATTTAAAAATCTAGTCAGCGGAACTAAAATTGCTCTCAATGACACTGGCAATTCTATTGTAATCAACAGTACCGCAGCGGATGCGTTTACTAGATTCGATACAAACTCAGGTAGTATGTTAGCCAGTGTGCATCAACAGATTACTCTAAGCGGTACACAATCTCCAGGTTCTACAACTAGCCGAAGCGATATCGAAGTCACAACTTCTGGTTCAAATGTTTATTTTAAAACAATCATTCCAGTAACTGACGTATTGACTAGTTTCGATTTTGGTTATATCACTGGAGATTTTGATTATGTTACACAGGCCACTGTAGCTCTATCAAACTACGATTTTGGTACTATAGACCTTCCGAGCACTTTTGATTTAGATCTTGGCGGCATTGTTGTTTAAGGAAGTATCATGATAACCTGGACAACTCCTGCAGGAAGCCTAGGAACACTAACAGAGAGGATACAAATCGATATCCCGTTAGCAGTATCTTCAAACGTCGGTCCTGTTACCCTATCTCTGATCTCGGGATCATTACCCAGAGGTCTAAGACTAAACGGTGACTCTATCAAAGGATCTCCAGTAGAAGTTAAAAGATTTACCACTAGCAGATTTGTTATTAGAGCCAGCGATGGTGTAGACATCGAAGATCGAACTTTTAGTATTTCTATTGACGGCAGCGATGAACCTCAATGGATTACTACTGAAGGATTTTTAAATGTTGGTAGAGGTGATTCTTATTTTGTCTTAGACAATGACCAAGTAGATTTTCAACTAGAAGTCGACGATACTGACCTTACAGCCGGAGATGTTTTAGAATTTAGCCTATTACCTAACGGAGGTTTGTTGCCTCCTGGTCTTAGTTTAAGTAAAGACGGTAGAATAACTGGATTTACAGATCCTATATTTGCTCTAGAATATTCTGCTAATCCCTACGGTGGTTACGATACTGCACCTTTAGATGCTGTCCCTATTGATTTCGTTGAAGCTAGATCTAATGGTTTCGACACATTCTACTATGACGATGTAGATTATGATTACAATGAACCTAGTAGAATCCCTAGAAGATTGAGTAGAATTTATACATTTGCTGTAGCAGTTACAGACGGAGTTTACACTGTTACTAGAATTTTTAAAATTTACGTAGTTACCGAAGAATTTCTACAAGCAGACAACAGTATTATACAAGTCGATACAAATTTATTCCAAGCAGATGCTAGTAGTAATAGAGCACCTATTTGGATTACAGAATCTAATCTCGGACAATTTAGAGCTAACAATTACATCACAATCTTCTTAGATGTATATGATCCTCCTACACTAACTGGTACTATCGTTTATTACAAAGTAGATGGAGAACTTCCACCTGGATTAGAGTTAGACAGTAGTACCGGAGAAATTGCCGGACGTGTTCCTTATCAAGATAGAGTAACTAAAACTTATACTTTCACCATGCAGGCCGTGACCTTCCCGGCAGTGCTGGCTAATGCAGACTATCCATTTAAAGGAATTTGGAATAATAGTATCGATTATAAAATAAACGATTCTGTTAGATATATCAATGACATCTATATCTGTGTAGCCGAGAATCGAGGAAGATTGCCTACTAATACAGATTTTTGGAGAGTTGGCACTGCTTCTTCTTCAAAGACATTTACTGTTGATGTTATCGGTGAGATAGAAACTGCTTTAAGTTGGATAACCGATAGCGATCTTGGATCTATCAAACCTAATCAACCAAGCCTTCTACAGGTAGAAGCGGAAACACTATTATATGGTGGGCGAGTTGGTTACGAATTTGTGTCAGGATCATTGCCTCCTGGATTAGAATTTTTACCTACAGGAATTATACAAGGGAAAGTAAAACAATTTGCTGATGCAGACGGTCCTGGAATTATTAGATTTTACGAAAGAGATTCAAGTACAGAAGATAGTAGTGGTTCTAGAAACTTTGATGTTTTGTTTGATGGTGGTGATACTACCTTTGATAAAAACTTTAATTTTACAATTAAAGCTAAAGACAGCGCAAATCTAGCCGAACTTTTACGAAGTTTTAAACTTACAGTAGATGCTTCAGGAAATAAATCTTTTGCAAATCTTTACATAAAAGCATTCCAACCTAAGCAGAAAAGATTATCATGGTATGATTTTATTACTGACGCTACTATTTTTAAACCTGAACTATTATACAGATACGGCGATACTAACTTCGGTGTGCAGACAGATCTTAGAATGCTAGTGTATGCTGGAATAGAAAGTGTAGAAGCTGTAAAATATGTGCAAGCTATGAGCAGAAATCACTACAATAAGAGAATGCTTTTTGGAAATGTTAAAACAGCAAAGGCCAAAAATCCCGATACACAAGAAACTATCTACGAAATTGTCTACATAGAAATGATAGACGAATACGAAAAGAACGGTAAGAGCATCAGCCAAACTGTGAATCTTCCCGATTACATCAATAGTAGAGTATTAGTCAGTTATGATGCTATAAAAGTAGACAGCGACATTCCATTTGTCAGTGATAGAGATCATCAGAGAGTATTTCCAAATTCTATCAAAAACATGAGAAAGAGAATAAAAAATGTGGGCGATAGAGATAGAGAGCTGTTACCACTTTGGATGCGTAGTATTCAAGATCAAGCCAGCTACGAAACTGGTTATATTCCTGTAATGCCATTATGTTTTACTAAGCCAGGGTCCGGTGACGAAATTGTAGCCAGAATTAAAGCATCTGGATTTGATTTTAAAAATATTGATTTCGTAGCAGATCGATATATAATAGATATTTTAGACGGGGAAATAGAGGATAAATATCTTGCGTTTCCGCAACGTGGAGAAAAATTACCGTGAGTAACATAAATTTTGCAAACATCAATGAAAACTTCCCTGTAGCAGGGCAAGATAACGACACACAAACATTTAGAGACAACTTTGACAGTATCAAAACTGCGCTAAGTGTTGCTAAAACTGAAATTACTGATTTACAGGATAATGCTGTAAGATCCGATAGCGAAACAGATTTCAATAATAACATCATTAAAAATGTTAGATTACAACAGAGTTATGAAGTAGTCCAAAGTCCTGCGGTATTTGAAGATACTAGAACTACAGCTACTATCGATTATGAAGTAGGACCTTATCAAATTTATACAATAACGGCATCTAGCTTTACTTTTGATTTTGCAAATTTTCCTACAGACGCAACCAAAGTCTCACGAGTGTTTGTAGAATTGTACAGTTATGATGGTAATCCGAAAACAATCAATTTCAGCCTTAGCGGTAGCGGAGCAGACGCCATAAAGAAAAACGGTTTTAGCTTACCACTTACTGTAACCAGCCAAACTAATCCTACTATCTTAGAAATTTGGAGACATGGATATGCTAGATCCTCTCCAAACTCTGCTAGTACAGATAACTTCTACATGATCAATCACGGCTCATTCTCATAATGTTCCATCCACTAGCAGGTGATCTATCAGTCTTGAAAGATAACGAGATTGAAGAAAAACTGATAGATTTGAATAAAAAATACCACGCTGCTGCCAGGATGGGCAGCAGAGATCTCTTGACACAGCTCTCATCTTTAATTACAATGTATAGAGAAGAACTCAAATTTAGATATGCTAAAAAGAGTCAACAAGATGACGATGATTTAGGTCAATTGATAAATGTGGACTGAAACTAATACTGAAGAACAACTAATCAAAGGAATAATAAAACACGGTCCAGAAATATTGGAAAGCTGTTTATGTTCTGATGATTTGCTGAAATACAAAAATAAAATACAGAAAGAACATCTTGATTATCCATTACCAAAGTCTAATATAGATATAAAGAAATGGAATATCCCAGACGACTACTATCCTGATCTCACACTAATGCTCTATGATATGTGCGAAACTGACGAACAGAAAGATCGAGTAAGTCAAGAATTAGAGCTATATATCAAACACGGAATGTATGATATACTGCACGTTATGAAATATATAGTAGATACACTAAGAGCTAACAATGTAGTTTGGGGTGTAGGACGTGGTAGTTCAGTAGCGAGTTATGTGCTCTATTTAATAGGGGTACATAAGATAGATAGTATTAAATACAAGCTACCAATAGAGGAATTTTTTAAGGAGATTTAAAATGGGTAGAGTTTATACCAGTGTTAGAGGTAAAGAAATTGATATGGAAAAACTTTCTTTACGTCACGAAAAAACACCAGCAGTTGGAAATGCCAAAGTAAATGCTAGAGGGGACGAATTAGGTCCAGGCGGAAAAATCAAAAGAACCAGAGAAGAAATCATGGCTGATTACTATTCTAAAAATCCTAATGCACTAAGAGAAGAAATCAGCACCAGAGGAAGCAAAAATCAAGGGTAATTATGGCAACTACATTTGAAGCACGACATATTCAAATCCGAGCCATACACAATGACGTTATAGTCAGCGATATGGATTTTGGTGAAATTAGATTATCAAGTGGCATTATTTTACGCAGCGATGACGGAAAAACCCACGGTATTAAACCAAGATGGGGCAAAGTCTACAAAGTTGGTCCAGAACAAAAAGACATAAAAGAAGGACAATGGATTTTAATCGAACACGGTCGTTGGTCTAGAAAAATCAAAATCAACGATGGCGAAAGTGAAAAAGAAATTCAAAAGGTTGATGTAAATTGTATCCTAGCAGTTTCCGACGAAAGACCTAGTGAGAGCGATCAATTCGTAGGTGATAGCATTTAATGGGTTTTCAAAAACGATGGGATGTGGCCGATATCGCTTCGCAGATACGGTCGCTTTCTATGGAATGTGCTAGTCCGTACAATGACGGATTTACTTCCTTTGAGCTCAAAAAAGAACTCTATCTTCTTAGAGACATACTCGACCATGCATTTTCTGTTGCTCCAGACTTTGGCGAAATGGAGCAACAGTGGTTGCAAGAACAGGAAAAAAAGCGCATAATTAAAATCCTAAAGGAGTAATTATGCGCATTGGAATTATAGGCTTTGGCTACGTAGGTCAAGCCATTGGTTGGGCCTATAAAGATCACGACCTTGTAATACAAGATCCTAAACTAGAATTTTCTGCCTCTCTAGACAAATTTGTCAACTGCGAGGCTATATTTGTTTGTGTTCCTAGTCCTTCAACTGAAGATGGTCACTGCGATTCTTCTATACTAGAAGAAACTTTAAAAAATTTATTGCTAGTCACTATTTCAAATCCCGAAATAGTAATCATTAGTAAAACAACCGCTACTCCTCAGATCTACAAAAGACTACAAGAACAGTATCCTAATCTTGTACATGCACCAGAATTTCTTACACAAGAAAACAATACCGCGGATTATCAGAATGCTAGATACTGTGTCTTAGGTGGTGATTATGATTGGTGTGTCAAGGCACGTAAAGTTATACACGAAGGGCGCCGACTCACACACGACAAACACATTATAACCAATATAGAAACTGCATCACTTTACAAATACATGATGAACAGTTATCTTGCTACCAAGGTAACGTTTATGAACGATTGGAACAAGATCGCCGAAGCAGAGGGAGTAAGCCTTGACGATCTAAGGCATATCGCAGCACATGACGATAGGATAGGAACATCGCATATGCAGGTACCTGGACCTGATGGGCATTATGGTTGGGGCGGGGCTTGCTTTCCCAAGGACATTGCTGCTATACTGGAAGAAGGATTAGACTTAGGAGTTGATCTAGAACTGCTAGGTAGAGTAGAAGATATCAATAAAAAACATAGGAAACTAAAATGACTAACCCATTTAGAGATCAAGAAAAATTCATGAGGGCTTGTGACCAAACTGTAGAAACTTGGAATCAAGAACAATTCAATTTGTATGTTAAATTGATCGACGAAGAATATAACGAAGAATTAAAAGCCGCTATCAATAACTGCGATTCGGTTGAAATAGTAGATGCCCTAACAGACATCCTTGTTGTTACTATCGGTGCATTGCATAGTATGGGCGCAGATGCCGAAGGTGCATGGAAAGAAGTCATGCGTACTAACTTTGCTAAGATCGACAAAGACACAGGCAAAGTGCGTAAGCGTGAAGATGGTAAAGTTCTTAAACCACTAGGTTGGGAACCACCAAATCTCAAAGAATATGTCAGTAAAGAAAAATCAATACTTAAACAAGGCTACGAACAATGACAATGGATCAGGCATCTTTATTTTTATCAAGCAGCATATTATTATCACTAGGAATAATAATTGTTGTTGTAGCTGTATTGATAGTAAATAATCTCCTACACAAATATTGGAAGCCACTCAATCTATATAAAATCGTAGATCCAGAAGGCAGATTTATAGATACACAGGAAAAGAAAAATGAAAGAACTATGGGTTGAAAAATATCGTCCTAAAAAAATGGACGGTTATGTATGGCGAGATAATTCTCAACGCAGACAGGTTGAAACTTGGATTAAAGAAAAAAGTATTCCACACCTTCTCCTTAGCGGTCCTCCGGGTATCGGTAAAACTACTATGGCAAAAATGCTAGTCAATGAGATTGGCATAGAAGATGCTGATGTCTTAGAAGTCAACGCTAGTAGAGAAACAGGCATCGACTTCATCCGTAATAAAATAGTTCCATTCATTAGCAGCATAGCTTGGGGTCCATTTAAGGTTGTACTACTTGACGAGGCTGATCGACTAAGCCCGCAAGCTCAAGATTCTCTAAAAGGTATCATTGAAGAATACAGCTCATTTGCAAGATTTATTTTAACCTGTAACAATCCTAACATGGTTGTTCCGGCACTACACAGTCGTTGCCAACAATGGCATTTTACTAAACTAGATCAAACAGAATTCACAGCTAGAGCTGCGACTGTTCTCGTTGAGGAAAGTATTGACTTTGATCTAGAAACCCTAGACTTATACGTATCAACCACTTATCCAGATCTTCGTAAATGTCTAAATCTTTTACAGCAAAATTGCAGTGAAGGAAAACTGCACAGTCCTGCCAAAGAAGATGCTGGTTCATTAGAATGGAAGTTTGACATGGTTGAACTTTTCAAGGTAGGTAAAATTTCTGAGGCAAGAAAATTACTATGTGGCAAACTACAGGCAGATGAAATGATCGAAGTATATACTTGGTTATACAAGAATGTAAACATCTTCGGCGGAGAGATTCAACAAGATAAGGCTATCCTAGTGATTAAACAAGCATTGGTAGATCATACTCTAGTTGTTGACCCCGAAATCAATCTAGCAGCCACGCTGATCAAACTGAGCAAAATAAGTGAGTGATCAAAAAAGCAATATCGCTAAAGGTAAAGATAGTTTCGATGCTGAGGTCGGCGATAGCCTTGTAGCATTTTTTAATAAAAATGTAACACCATATCCTACAGAAGTAGGCGGCCCTGCTTTTGATCTTATTCCTGTTGAAAAACAAAAAGATATAATGATCAATGTTGCTCGCATGCACGGTCAACAGGAATATAATCGCATCATGGAACTAGTGGCTGTTCTGCAAAAACAGGCAGCTAGTATCAAACGTAGATTAGAAATTACGGACTGGGTTCATTCTTCTAAATATGATTTTCAAACTTACCATGGTCAGATATATTGGTTAGCATATAATACACGTAAAGGACATAGTATGTTGTGCCACATGGGTCCGGAAGATTGGACTACAGGTAAACCAGATGATTATGATTACATATGTCGAGTCAAATGGCTAGGAGATTATACTTGGATAGAAGTTGACGAAGAAGGTAATCCTAAAGAATGAAAGAAAAATTAAAAAAAGCATACATGAAAACCGCAGAAACATTTGCGGAACTAAGCCATGCTCGCAGATTACATGTTGGTGCTATCGTAGTCAAAGACGATAGGATTATCAGTATTGGCTACAATGGTATGCCAGCAGGTTGGGATAACAACTGTGAGTATAAAGAATACATGGATCCAGGTGCTGGTGGTTGGTTAGGCCCAATAGAAATAGAAACACAATGGCAATATTTAGAAGAGGATGGTACAAGATATACATTAAAAACTAGACCGGAAGTATTGCATGCCGAAACTAATGCAATATCTAAACTGGCAAAAAGTACCGAATCAGGTAATGGTGCTGCTATGTTTATCACTCATAGTCCTTGCCTTGACTGTGCTAAACTCATTTACCAGTCCGGTATCAACAGTGTTTACTATCGTAGTTCTTATCGGAGCGATGATGGAATAGAATTTCTTAAAAAATCTGGAGTGGTCGTGGAGAAAATAGATGAATGAAAGATATATGATTGTAACTTATCTGCAAAAACCCAATGGTAAATGGGACGAAGTTACAGAATTTAAAAGACATTACAGGGTAAAACACATTCAGTCCGCTAAAGTTATCCTCGATCTAGCGGAAAAGAAAGTCATCAAAAATGGTCTCAACCCGCAAGCGAGTTATGATGACATGATAGAATTTTATAAAAGGCTATTAGGGGATCGATTGACCCCCTACCTTCCTCAGGAATCTTTGTAAATCGCTAGTATCTCCTTTACTGCGTCGTGTCTTTCAACATCACCTACAGTGAAGTGACAGACATCAACATAACGATGATTGTTAAAGTCGTTATACAACCCAAGGAATTCGAGCAGGCCATTATTCGACGGTCTGTCTGCCTGCTGTAGATCACCGGTCACTACCATATGCGATCCTTGTCCTAGTCTTGTCAATAGCATCTTCATTTGACTTGGCGTAGCGTTCTGCATTTCGTCAGCAATAATAATACTATCTTTGAATGTACGTCCTCTCATATATGCCAGAGGGCTAATCTCGATCACCCCCTCTTTTATCATGTGTTCAATTTCTCTGGCACTATAATTTTCTGCGAAGACATCCATGATGGGCTTGGTCCACGGTTCCATCTTTTGATTTAAATCTCCTGGTAGGAATCCATGTTGCTCATCCACGCTTACAGCAGGTCGTGTAATAACTATCTTAGTAATGTCACCCCAATTTAACTGTTGAATAGCCCATTGAACAGCCAACATGGTTTTACCCGTTCCTGCAGGACCGATAGCAAAAACTATCATCTTTTTAGGATCGTTGAGTTTAAGTAGGTAATTTTCTTGGCTTAGATTCTTGGGATATATCTGAACTTGTCTACGTTTACGTTGAAGTTTCTGATCGATATTTATTACGTTGCTTTCAAAACGTGGGTCATACTGCTGATTTTGCTGAACTTGCGCTCTTTTACGCTTCATATAAGGTTAGCCCTCCTTTTAAAGTGTTAGGCACGGACCCTAAACCCGCTGTGTCCGTGTCCGAACACAACAGTATTTACTATTCATCCTAAAAAGTTATGTGTTATGATTACTTTTTCGCGATAAATACAAAAGGAGAAGCTATGACTGACATCAAAGACATTATCACTAATATACAGCAGATTTACGGTAGCAATGACAGCCTAAATATGCTAAAGAATTTCGAGCGTGTTCTAGACGAGCTCGATGTTTATGTATACGACAACTGGATCGACGGCGAACTTGTTAGCGGTCCTAAAGAGAGTCGCTATCATATAGAATGTGTATTCATGTGGCCTGAAGACAAGATGCCTGAGCCTAAGGGTGGTGAGGTGTTATTAGACTACGGATGCAAGGTACAGTTTGCAGAAAGCAAATTAGCAAAAGTAAGAAAAATCAAAAAGCCCGATGATATACGACCAGGAACACGCAAAGGCAAAATAGATCACGAAAGTATCTGGATGGTCAGAATCGTAATGCCTAAGAAACTGATGAGTGATATCAATCGTGGCTACACAGAATTAGATAGAAATAAAATAGAAGACATTGTTTCACAATCTGCGGTCAACGCAAAGATAGATCCAGCAGAAATACAAGCACAGGAGATGGCTAATGCAGAAACAGCCGCAGCACCAGCAGCTCAGTGAGGGTTTAAGACCAATGGACCTGTCTGAAATGGTCCTTGACACATTTAGTATAGATACCTTCAAATCAAAAATGGGTGAAGATCGAGATGTTTGCGTCTTGAGCTTTAAGCTTAAAGAACGAGCACCTGCAAAAGATCTTATGGAATTCATAGAAAAGAGTTACGATTTTGTTTTAGATGCCGACGTAAGTTCCGGTGAAGATAACAAAGGACAATATAGTGTTTTCGTAGAACTTTCTAGAACACCACAGCTAGCTGAACAAATTAAAGATATAACATACGGTGTTAGAAAACTAACAGGAATAGATGATTTTAAATTCAAATATCACAAAGATGTAGAAACTGTTCCTGTCACTGAAACAAATCTTAAATCTAAGATTCCTTTAAGTGCTAACGATTACGATTCATTCTTACAACAAATGCAGGTCGAATCTGTTAAAACTTTTTTTAACAAAACACTAATGGATGATCTAACATTACAAGGCGACATTATCACTATTCATAAACCGTTTGATAAAAAGGTTAAACTTAAATGGATACAAGAAGATCAGGCTGTCGTAGAAGGTGCTATTTCTTTAGATACAGAGGCTACAGCAGAAACATTTTGGCTCACTAAAGTTTTAGGTGATTACAGCATCAATAAAGTAGGTGATAGTTTTATTTTTACGAACGGTGACCGTTCTATGACTTTACAAAGGATAGACTAATGAGCTTTACATTTAATTTTACCAAAGATCAACTAAAGGAAATGATTCCTAAAAATCCATATGTCAATCAATGGTATGAAGCGTTAAATGAAATACTTCCAGAATACGAAATCAATACTCCACAACGTGTAGCAGCATTCCTAGCACAATGCGCTCACGAAAGCGGAGGCTTTATTTTCTTAAAAGAAAATTTAAATTACAAAGCAGCAAGTTTACGTCGAGTATTTCCTAAATATTTCCCAGACGATGCTACCGCAGCAGCATATGCCAACAAACCAGAAAAAATCGCTAACAGAGTTTATGCAAATCGTATGGGCAATGGCCCAGAAGAATCAGGTGACGGTTGGCGTTTCTGTGGAAGAGGACTGATCCAATTGACTGGCAAAGACAACTACACTTTTTTTGCAGGATCATTAGACATTCCTCTCGAAGAAGCATCGGAGTATTTAGAAACATTTGAAGGTGCTGTACAATCAGCTTGCTTCTTCTGGGAACAAAATAATCTAAATCAATGGGCAGACAAGGGTGATATCCTCACACTAACCAAGCGTATCAACGGTGGTACTATTGGATTGGAAGATCGTATCAAACATTATAATCACGCTCTGCACATCTTTGGAGCACACTAATCATGTGGCAGTTCCAGTGGATGCTAAGTTTAATTCCTGATAGTATTTTTATCTGGATCACGTATGCGTTGATGGCTTTGGGTCTCGGCCTATACGTGGCTAGTAAATTAGTAACTTGGATTCCACTAATGAAGCAGTACAAACTACCAGCAGAATTAGTTGGTATACTAGGTCTAGTTATTGGAGCTTTCTTGTTCGGTGGACACGGTGTTGAAATGTCCTGGCGTGCCAAAGTAAAAGATTTAGAAGATAAACTTAAAATCGCTGAAGCCAAGAGCCAAGAAGTAAAAATACAGATACAAGAAAAAATTATCTATAAAACTAAAGTAGTTAAAGAGCGAGAAACAGTTTACGTCGATAAAATTAAAGAAATCGCTAAAGAAGTTGATGCTAAATGCGAAGTCGACCCAAGGATCGTAGAGCAGTTGAACAATGCTGCTGAAAACCCCTTCAAGGAAGATAAGAAATGAAATACAGCGCACTGATTTTAGCATTGTTTATCACAGGTTGTAGCACCGTTCCAGTGACTGTTAAATTTCCAGAGGTTCCTGAAGCATTGATGCAAAACTGTGAAAATTTAGAAAAGATACCAGCAGATACAAAACAACTCAGCGTTACTGCTGAAGCAGTAGTCAAAAACTACAGCAAGTATCATCAATGTAGAATCAAAGTAGAAGAATGGCAAGAATGGTACAGGGCCAACAAGAAACTCTACGAAAACGTTAAATAATAGTATATTTTGAAAGGAGCGACAATGAGTGCAGTAGATACCGTGCTTAGATTTTTTACAAAAGAAGCAAAGGATCCCGATGCGCCTAAGCCAGCACCAGGCTCACGTTCTGAGCGTGAAGCAAAAATTAAAGACAAGGCTGGTCTAGTAATCAACGTTTTTGCATTATTATTAGCAGTAAATACCTGGTATGGTGGTAAACTGTCTAGTACAGTGTTAAACAACACCATAGCAGCAAATGACACATATGCTTTCTACCAAGCAAAAAGTATGAAGCAAACTATGGCAGAATATGCTCGAGACGAGGCTGTTCGTAGAGGCGATAAAAAGACTGAAGCAGCATTATCTGCTAAAATCGATCGTTATGAAAACGAACCCGGGGAAGGTAAAAAAGATCTTTTAGTCAAGGCTAAAAAATTAGAACATGAAAGAGATGAAGCTAAAAAGCGTAGCCCATGGATTGGATATGCTAACACTGCTTATCAACTTTCCATTGTTTTATTATCAGCAAGTATTCTTGCAGTAAGTATGCCTCTATTCTGGGGTAGTTTTGTAGTAGCAGCAGGCGGAATGTTATTGAGTAGCCAAGGCATATTGCTTTGGTTATAAATTGAAAGGAGCGATAAATGAGCGATCAAAAGGCATATCATGAAATGAGTGATAGCGAAAAGAAAAAAGAAGATTGGATGAATAGCAAATGGCGTCCTATGATGGGATGGCTATACATGGGTGTTTGTGCCTTTGACTTTGTTTTATTTCCGATCATGTGGAGTCTACTACAGACAGTAGCCCACCAACCAATAACACAGTGGCAACCATTGACACTTCAAGGTGCTGGACTATTCCATATTGCTATGGGTGCAGTTCTAGGACTAGCTGCTTGGGGTCGCACACAGGAAAAACTAAATGGTGCTAACAACGGTGGTTTAAGTTCTCCATCACCTGCACCTAGCTTTGGTTCGCCAGCACCAAGTTTCGCTGCTCCGGCAGCAACTCCAAGTTTCGCTGCTCCAAAACCAGCAACACCATCATTTGCTGCACCAGCATCTCCAGTAATGAGTAGCACAGGTAAACCAATGCCGGTCCAACCTGACCAACCAGAACTATAAGGAACAATTATGAAACATTTAATTTTTGCAGCAGGTCTAGCTTTAGCAGTAGCATATCCAACAGCATATGCCGCCGATGACAAAAAACCAGAAACTAAAAAAGTCTGTGTAGATGTCATGAAAGATGGTAAGCCTGTTATGGATCCAAAGACCAAAAAACCAAAGCAGAATTGTAAAGAAGTAAAGGTACATAAGAAGCATGAAGGAACTGCTGTACCTACTAAAAAATAATTCGAGCTCAGTAAATTGTAATTAAATAAAAAGGACTGCTTGACGTAGTCCTTTTTTTATCATATAATTATACTATGGATTATTACGCTACACTAGGATTAAAACGAGGCGCATCAGACGCCGAAATTAAAAAAGCATATCGTAGCATGGCTATGAAGCATCATCCTGATCGCGGCGGTGATGAAAAGAAATTCAAAGAGATTAGTCAGGCCTACGAATTTTTAAGTGACCCAGATAAACGTAGAATCATCGACATGGGCGGTGATCCAAATGCACAACCAGGTATGGGTGGATTCAATCAAGGACCATTTGAGTTCCATTTCGGTACCGGTGATTTGAACGATTTATTTGGCAATTTTGGGTTTGGCAATTTCGGCGCTAGACCAATGCGCAGAAACAAAAGTATCAATATAGCTGTAAACATTACATTAGAAGATGTACTCAAAGGTAAAGAGCTAAGTGCAGAAATAAATTTACCTAGCGGAAAAAATAAGATGATAAACATCTCTATCCCGCCGGGAATAGAGCAAGGTCAACAAATAAGATACGAAGGTATGGGAGATAACTCCATACCTAATATGAGGCCTGGAGACCTTATAGTAAACATTGTTATAGAAAAACATCCTGTCTTTTCAAGAGATGGAAGTTCTATTATATGTGAAAAAGAAATTTCCGTATGGGAGGCTTTACTAGGAACTGGTTTAGAAATCCAGACTCTAGACAAGAAAACCCTAAGCATCAATATACCAAAAGGTACACAACCTGAAACGATTTTAAGTTGTCGTGGGGAAGGTTTACCTCACATGCGTACTAGACAAAGAGGTAATCTTCTCATAAAGATAAAGGTCAATATCCCTAGAAATCTAAATACAGAACAAGAAAAACTATTAGAGCAGATTAGAACACATGGAATTTAAACTAGGACCACATCAAACTCTAATTGAAAAAAGCGATCCTTGGAATTTTTCATCCGACAGTGATGCTGAACAATTAGAAAAAAACATGATAGAATTCATGTTAGCTAACAACGGAATTGGATTAGCTGCCAATCAAATAAATCTAGCTAAACGTGTTTTTGTCATGGGCAGTAAAAACATTCCTGGATTTCCAGAACCCTTTGCTCTTTTCAATCCTAGAATTATTGAAGCTAGCCAAGAACAGGTATTAGACAAAGAAGGATGTCTAAGCTATCCTGGATTATTTTTAACAGTTAAAAGACCTAGTTGGATCGTGGCTGAATATCAAAATTCAAAAGGAGATGTTATCGAAGCTCGCTTTGAAGGATATCTAGCTAAATGTTTTCAACACGAGTTGGATCATTTAGATGGTGTATGTTTTGTAGACAAAGTTAGTCAGCTGAAGCTAAACTTAGCAATGAAGAAGATAGGAAAGAAAAAATAATGATAGAACCAAGTCAAAATTTACAAAGCGTGTTTGAGCATTCTATTGCGACTGCTCGCAAGCTACAACACGAATATATTACTGTCGAGCATTTGGTTTACAGTATCATGTGTGATACCGAATCTTTCAATCTCTTACAGAGTTTTGGAGCAGACTCGAATTTTATTAAAACTAACCTTGAGCATTATTTAAAAAATAATTTAAATGATATCAAAGTTAGCGAAACTAGTTATAAACCTAAAAAGACTAACAGTGTAGAACGTGTATTAAATCGTTGCTTTACACAAGTGTTGTTTAGTGGTAGGCAAAAGATGGAAGTTGCTGATGTAATAATTAGCGTTCTGTCTGAAAAGAACAGCTTCGGTTTTTACTTCTTGCAAAAAGGCGGAGTGACCAAAGAGAAGTTTGTTAAATTTTTCCAAGAAAATTATGTAATAGAAGAAGAAGAATCAGAAGAAAATCAAATCGTGACCACAAATCAATTAGACAGAATATTAAATCAATATTGTAATAATCTAAGCCTTAAAGCTAAACAAAGAAAAATCGATCCAGTCATCGGCCGAGATGAAGAGATAGAAAAAATTCAACTCGTGCTGGCACGTAGAAATAAATGTAATGTTCTTATGGTCGGTGATCCCGGTGTTGGTAAAACTGCTATCGCAGAAGGAATCGCACGTAAGATTATCGAGAAGAAAGTTCCTAAGTTCTTGTTAGATCATACTGTGTATAGCTTAGATATCAGTGCATTGTTAGCAGGTAGCAAATACCGAGGCGATTTTGAAGAAAGAATCAAAGCTGTTCTTGCTGCACTAGAGCGAAAAGGCAAAATCATCTTGTTCATCGATGAAGCACATATGATGAACGGAGCCGGTGCTGCAAATCAAGGAACGAACGATCTTGCAAATATTCTTAAACCTGTATTGACTAAAGGTGTTATTAAACTAATGGCATCTACTACTTGGGAAGAATATCGTAAACACTTTGAAAGCGATCGTGCTCTAATGCGTAGATTTCAACGTGTTACTGTTGATGAGCCTACTCCAGAACTGACTGTAAAAATTCTAAAAGGCGTTCGCAAGTATTACGAGAAACATCACAATGTAAAAATCAGTGATGCTGCACTCGACCAGGCTGTCAAACTTTCTGTCAAGTATATGGCAGATAAAAAACTTCCAGACAAGGCTATCGACATTATCGACTGTGCCTGTGCTAGATATAAGCTCAAAGATGATGACGGTATGGAAGGTGTTGAACAAATCGTCGACATCGAACAAGTCACTTACGAACTTAGCAAGATGATCAATATGCCATTAGAAACAGTGGCGCAGAAAGAAAGCAAGAATCTTTCAGATCTAGAAGGCGGAATGAAAGCTGCTGTTTATGGTCAAGACAATGCCGTAGATAACTTGCTAGACAAAATCTTTATCGCACAAGCAGGAATGAAATCTCCTAATAAACCTGTCGGTAGTTTCCTATTCTTAGGCCCTACTGGTACAGGTAAAACCGAAACTGCTAGAGTTCTAGCAGATAGAATGGGCATGGAGTTAGTGAGATTTGACATGGGTGAATATCAAGAGAAGCACTCTGTTGCTAGATTGATCGGTGCTCCTCCGGGCTATGTTGGATATGAAGACAATGCAGGTATGCTAATCACTAAACTACAAGAACATCCTAATAGTGTGCTGTTGTTAGATGAAATTGAAAAAGCACATCCAGATGTTACTAATGTATTATTAGCATTTATGGATAACGGATTTGTTACTGGCAGCAATGGAAAAGTCGCCGATGGTCGTAATTGTATTCTTATCATGACATCTAACTTAGGTGCTCGCGACAACGAAAACAATACAATCGGCTTCGGTGAACTTGAAAAAGATGGTGAAGATGACAAAGCAGTTAAAAAGTTTTTTGCTCCTGAATTCCGTAACCGTTTAGACGCTGTTATTAAATTCAGCAAACTTTCTACAGAAGTTGTTATACAAATTGTTAAAAAGTTCGTTGGAGAACTAAACAGCCAACTTAAAGATAAAAATATCGAGATCGTATTATCTAATACTGCGGCAAAATGGTTAGCAGAAAAAGGATATGATAAGAAAATGGGTGCTAGACCTTTAGCAAGATTGATCGATAACAAAATTAAATCACCGCTGAGCCGAAGAGTACTGTTTGGTGATTTGGTAGATGGTGGCAAGATTACCATTGATATTGAAAATAATGATCTAACATTCAATGTCAGTGAGTATATTAAACCTTTATCAAAAGCGGAAAGGCGAGCAATGAAAGCTAAACTACAAGAAGCAGAGGATGAAATTGCAACCAGCGAAGCTAACCAGTAGAAAATTTTATAACAAATGGCTCTATAAGATTACCGTTGCTATGAACGGCGGTAATCTCATGCGTTATAATGATATGGAATTCATAGCACAACTATGTCTAGAGAGTGATCCAGATAACAAAGCTTGGGGATGGAATACTAGAGCCTATACTGATCGAGATTATCTTTATAAGATCTCCTCGTATCTCGCTACTAAAAATAAAGACCAATGGAGCAAGCGTGTAGAAAGAACATACATTGATTTCTATACTAACGATCCTGTATTTTTTGAAGAATTTAGTGATCTGGTTGCTGATCGAATCAAGCATAGGTTCGCACCTGAACAAGAAGCCAAGGATATTTTAGATGACGGCTCAACAAATGTTGCTGTAAAAAAATTACCGCACGACAAATACAAGCATAAAGTATATCTCCTTCCTCATAAAATGAAAAATGATAAAGAAGGTAAGCAAAAGTACTTAGATTGGTTAAAAAAGCAAATGCCTAAAGTAACCTGTACTCCTGCAATTGAAAGATGGTTTATACAAACTGATTGGAATTGGGACCGCAGATATATACTTGTCGAAGACGAATCTATGCTGCTGATGCTAAAACTTAGAAATTCCGAAGTTGTGGGCAGAGTCTACAATTATGTTTTGTACGATAAATAAGAGATGTCCATAGAAACTACAGTTTTATTATCTAAAACCGATTCAGTTGGTGCTTTCAAAAGCTCTAAAGAAAAAGGTGCTGGATATCACAAATATAACAACGGTGTCCATACCTTTAATATATCATTTAAAAACTGGAGCGGTGAACTAACAATCCAAGGAACTTTAGAACTGCATCCTAGCAGCGATAATACTGATTGGGTTACTCTACAAGACTTAGATGGAAACCCGCTGGTCTTTGGAGATCTTTCTTCCGACTACGACGATAACTATTCTGTTACTTCTGTTGGTAAATTTGTTTGGGTACGTGCTGTTGGCACCAATACCGCAGGCGAAATTACCGAAATCCGTTATAATTGCTAACAAACAAAGTTCGATAAATATAGTATCATCTTACGAGAGATACTATGAGAGACCTATTATCTAAATTAGACGCTATTGTTAGCGAAACCGCATTAAATCCTAACGATCCCAAAGGCGATTACGAAGCCAAAAGCAAGGCTTTAGACGACCTAGAATCAGATCCTGTTGCTAGTAAAGATCCTGAAATCGCAGCAGCTATCGATCAGCGCAGATCAGATCTTGAAAAAGAAGCTGAAACTGCCGGGGTGTTCGAAATGGGAGATGCATTTGGCATCAGTTTCAACGAAGACTTTGAGATTGCTACAGAAATTGTAGGATTTGTCGAGGACGGAATTGTTATCGATCTTGACGACCAAGCATTAGAACTACTAGCTAACGAGGGTGTTGCATTCCTAGAAGGAGAATTATCAGAAGGACTTAGAGATCCTAAAGATAATCCTTGCTGGAAGGGATATCATCCTGTAGGCACCAAGAAGAAAAACGGTAAAACTGTTCCTAATTGTGTACCTAAAGAAAGCGTTGAAGAAGATTCCGATGTTGATGAGGCGGAATATCGAGGTAAGAATGTTCCTCTAGGTAAAAAATTACCCGGAGATGTAAAGAAATCAAAAGTATATGTACGCAAACCAAATGGCAATATTGTCAAAGTAAATTTCGGTGACAAGAAAATGCGTATTAAAAAATCTAATCCTGCACGAAGAAGAAGTTTCCGTGCTAGACATAATTGTAAGAACCCAGGTCCAAGATGGAAAGCACGTTACTGGTCTTGTAGGAGTTGGTAATATGTTATTACGAGAGATGTGGAGTGCTATCGGTGCACCTAAACAAGACCAAGAAGAAATAGATTGGATGGATGATCTTCATTATTACATCGATAATAACGATCAATTGTTAAATCGCTATTTCTTTCCTGCTGTAGAAAAACACAAACAGTATAAAGATCATCCACAGGTTTTTAAACTGTATGTTAGACCTGTGGAAAAATGTTTAGAGTGTTACTGCGAAGAATTTCAAATAGAAGATAAAGAAGAAAAATTTCCTAAAGACAAACTTATAGAATTAGCAAAAAGATTTGCTACCGAACAAGGTCAGTTTATACAACGAGGGGATTATGAGGCTTAGGCAATTATTTGAAGCGCCAGAGAAACATGTGTCATTCTGTTTCGGCAGAATGAATCCTCCCACTATCGGACATGCAGAAGTTTTTAAAACACTTTCAGGAATTGGTGGTGATTATTTCATTTTTGTTACACAGACTCAAGATAGAAAAGAAAATCCACTAAGCTATGATCAAAAAATAAATTTTATCAAAGCTATCCATCCGCAATATGCAGGTCATGTAGTAGAAAATTCTGAATTAAACACTGTAGTAAAAGTCGCTAGCTATCTTTACGAGCAAGGTTATAAACATGCAACGTTTGTTGCCGGTAGCGATAGAATAGATCAATTTAAAAAATTACTTACACAATATAATGGTGTTGAAGGTAAAGCGCATGGGTTCTATGATTTTGAACTTTTAGATTTTAAAAGCTCAGGAGATAGAGATCCCGATAGCCCAGGAGTCAGTGGAGTTAGTGCCAGCAAAGCTAGAGCAGCAGCAGCAAACAATGATTTTGAAGGATTCCAAGAGGCCACAGGTGCCGGTGAAGTTGCTAAACAAATGTTCGATGCTGTAAGACAAGGCATGGGAATAACTGAAAGCATAAATGAAAATACCTGTGATTGGCATATTAGTCCGAGCGGTAGAAAGACTAACATGTGTCCAGATGATGACGACTACGAAATCAACTATGGAAAAAATGCTCCAAAGTTGAAAGAAGCTCCAATTGAAATGGATCCAACTGATCCGATGGATCCTATGATCTATGGACACGATAAGGCCAATCCTGCAAAATTAAAGTACAGAATGTTGCGAGCAGCAGGACAAATCAAAGATCTTGCTAGTCGTGTAGATAAAGCAAGTTCTAGCGAATGGCAAACTATGACTCGTCAGTTCGAAGAACTGAAGATGAACATGGAACAGATCCGTCATGCCCTAGAAGAATTAGGAAAACTAAGAAAGAAAGGCGGAATACGTAGTCGTGGTATAGATCCTATGCTTGATCATATCGAAGAAGGTTACGGAAGATATTGGTGTTCAACTGATAAAAAATGGAAAACTCGTAAAGGTCCTAAGCAAAAAAGATCATCATGAAAGCAAAAGAATTTATTCCCCAGAACAAACCAAGAAATTTCGTAGCTAAAAATGCTATGAAAACTACTAGCGGTGCTGGCGCACATCGAGATAAAAAGAAAGAACAAAAACAAGGTTACGAAAAACACAAAGGTAAAGGTGTAGCAGAAGGTATGTCATATGGAACTATGAGTCCAGACCTAGCAAGAAAACTATTATCTGTTTATCAAGAATACAGCGATGGTGTAGAACAACATCGAGACGAAGATGGTGCTAACGAGCTATATCAAAAATTAGTTTCAGTAGCCAAAGAATATAACGGTGCTGAATATTTAAAAAGTTTATTCAACAGTGCCAACAACCGTGCTCATATGGATTTTGATACAAATCCTGGACATTTTAAAAACTGGTTTCCTTATGTTGGAGATGGTTTAGAAAGATTAGTTGATCTTATGAGACAGAGCGGAAAGATCGACGATGAACCAGATACTTATATAGATAAAGAAAGTTTTACCATGGATGAGCGTATCAGAGATCCAGAAGATTGGGATGAAGG
>JACCDG011642763.1_pt1 | contig 65341 bp, 62 predicted proteins | sample 7442471 | NCBI WGS metagenome assembly JACCDG01 (sample SAMN15323444, study PRJNA562643) | freshwater metagenome | isolation source: river surface water | place: USA:Blue River Watershed | collected 2017-08-17 | reverse complement strand
TTATGTAAATATTGTGATATGAATGAATTTACAAGTTATGTATGTGATAATTGTTGTAATAATAAACATAAAAAAGAATATGATGTAGTAAAATATTTAAGAAATAATGTTGATACTAAATTTATATATGATAAAAATGAACCAGTAAATGAATGTAGTAAGAGAAGACCAGATATATTTTTTGATTTAAAAACTCATATAGTAATTGTTGAAGTAGATGAGAATCAACATAAAGGATATAATGAAAGTTGTGAATGTGGAAGAATAAATGAAATTGTCAATTCATTAGGTGGATTACCAATTACATTTATAAGATATAATCCAGATAAAACATATAATAATAAGAAAGAAATTAAATTTAAAAATAATAATAAATTGGAAAAATTAAAAGAAATAGTAAAGAATGAAATAATTAATATTCCAGATAAATTTGAAGTAAAATTAATACAATTATATTTTGATGATAATAATAAAGAATATAATGAATATAAAATGGAAATAATTACAGATAAAGTCGCAATTTAATTTATTTTTTATTCACAAATATTACTCCAAGTCCCTTTTAAATTATTAAAATAAACATTACGGCAAGAACTAATTTCTTTATCAGATATAGGATTTTGATAAATATCGTCTACTTTATCACCTCTTAATAAACGCAAAATAAAATTAAGAGAATAAACACCACATTCACTATCGCCAAATTGATGTTGAACTGTATTATATTTAACAATTGGTTTTAATCCAATAGAAGTATAATATGATTTAAATTTATTAATAAATTTTTCAATTTCAGAACCATATTTGTCTCCCGTGCTATCAAAATAATAAATTTGACTGGTTTTAGTATTAGTATAAAATGAGACCCAATGTGTACCCGGATTTCCTCTTTTATCCAAATTAATAACTAATCCAATTTGAGCATTTTTAGGCATATCATTAAATATATTATTAATTTCATAATCATCAAAATTTTGAAAATTGATAGGAACGGGCGGATATGGAATGAAATTAGGATATGTTGTTTTATAAGAAACGAGAACATCATAAATATGAGTATTATTTAACCATTCATTTTGTTTTTTAGGTCCATCTGGACGAAATGTATAATTATTTAATATTTCTTGAATTTCTGAAGAAAGATTTTTGATAAAAGACTGTGTAAGCCAACATTTATGGTCTCCAGATTTGCAAACATTTGATAATCTATTTTCCATTTCATCAATTAAATATTTATGATAGTTATCAGGATTTTTAGTTTCTTCTTGTGAATTTAATTTTATAGGATTTTTAGGATTAGATTTATTATAAGCATGTACTATTTGTATAAGAATATATAATTCAATACACGAATATTGTGCATTAGATAAATTTTTAACACATTTACTCATATATAATATATAATAAAAATAAAATAAATTAGCGATGAGCACCCATGTGACCTCTATAAACAGCAGTACCTCGAGAACTAAATGGAGCGGGATTATAAACAGGTCTTGTATAACGACGATTCATATAAGGAGTTAATCGACGATATTTATCATTTCCCCACCATGAAACCGGAGTAGTATTAACCCACCATGAATACCACCATGGAATATAATCACATTGATATGAATTTCCATTAACATCTAAACATTTTGGAGATTGTGGATATATATCATCATAAATTCCGAAATGTTCTTTTAACGAATACATTATATAGACAAATATAATAATTACGAAAAAAATCATAATATATAGATGTAGATTTTCCATATTATATATTATAATGCTACAAATATTATTTTATAAAATGTAATCACTAATTTTTGGAATAGGTTGTTGTGTTTCATCAAATGTATTTCGATCGCAATTATTATTTACACAAGCATCAAAAGTTTCATCGGATGATTTTTTAGGAAGATAATACATTACTAAAAATGCAACAATACCAATAATAGCAAACAAAATAATGAAAAAATAATTAGGATGATTATTATAAAAGGTTGTAATATTTTCAAACATTATATTATTATAATATATAAAATATATGAGAAAACAACAAAATAATTATGTAGATATAAGAATTAATGGAAGATTATTTCCATCATGGGTATTAGCAAATTTTAAATCGTATAAATTACCAGAAATAGAAATGAATACAGATGCATGTAATATTAAAACATCAGATATAGAAAATAAAAAACAATTAAAAAAATATCAAGAATTTATAGGGAAATTCATGGATTATAATTCACCATATAGATCTATATTATTATATCATGGAGTTGGATCTGGAAAAACAGTAACAACAATTAATATATATAATATATTGTATAATTATACACCTGGATGGAATGTATTTATATTATTAAAAGCATCATTAAGAGATAAAGTATGGATAAAAGAAGGATTAGAAAGATGGTTAGAAAGTACTGAATATAAAAATCGTTATGAAAATATTAAATTTATATCATATGATGCACCAAATGCGGATCAACAATTTACAAATGCAATGCAAACATCAGATGCAACAAAAAAATCATTATTTATTATTGAAGAAGCACATAATTTTATAAGAAATGTATATAGTAATGTAACAACACAACATGGAAAAAGAGCACAAAGAATATATGATGAAATATTAAGGAATTTTAAAACAAATGCAGATACAAGGATTGTATTATTATCTGGAACTCCAGTAATAAATGAACCATTTGAATTAGCATTATTATTTAATTTATTAAGACCTAATATATTTCCATCATCTGAAGCAGAATTTAATAAAATTTTTGTTTCACATAATATTTTAAATCCTTCAACTAAAAATATGTTTCAACGAAGAATTATTGGTTTAGTTAGTTATTATATTGGTGCTACTCCTGATTTGTATGCATCTAAAAAAATAACCTTTGTTCCATGTGTTATGACTAAATATCAAGAAGAATTATATTTACATTTTGAAAAAATTGAAGATATTATGCGTTCTAAAAATTCAAATATTCCATCTGCTGAAAAATATAAAACATATACAAGACAAGCATGTAATTTTGTATTTCCATATATATCACAATTTATAAATGGTGAATTAAGACCAAGACCAGCAGATTTAAAAATAAGTAAAGATTATTTAAAACAGATTGATGAAGGTAAGATAGATTTATCAAATACTGATATTGATAAAATTGCGATTAAACATTATTTTGATAAAGTGAATGAATTTATTAATGGATTTGATAATTATTTATATAATCTTCAATCTGAAGATCAAAAAAATGGTTGGACAATTAAAGATGATATTAATGAATATATGACAACATATAAATCTGATTATAATTTATTATTAACATCAAATAAAAAATCTAAATTATTATCTGAATTATATAAATGTTCTTGTAAAATGACTATAATGATATTAAATATTTTTAAATCAAAAGGTCCTGTATTAATTTATTCTAATTTTGTTTTAATGGAAGGTTTACAAATTGTTATTATTTATTTAAAATATTTTGGTTTTTTAAAATTAAATGAAAATGATACAACTGAACATTTACGATATACTGAATTTCATGGACAAATAGATAAAAATGTTAGACAAAACAATTTAGATATATTTAATAAAACAAATAATATATATGGAAAGATTTGTAAAGTTATGTTAATATCACCAGCAGGTGCTGAAGGATTGAATTTATTAAATATTAGACAAGTTCATTTATTAGAACCTTATTGGCATGAAACAAGAATGATTCAAATGATTGGTCGTGGTGTACGTTATTGTTCTCATAAATTATTAAAACCTGAAGAAAGACATGTTGATATTTTTAGATATAAAGCAGTTAAATCAAATCCTGAATTAAAAATAACAACGGATCAATATATAGAAGAATCATCATTAAAAAAAGATAAATTATTAGAATCATTTTTATCAGCATTGAAAGAGGCTGCAATTGATTGTAAGTTATTTGAAAATCATAATATGATTAATGAAACATATCAATGTTTTCAATTTGATAGAGATACATTATTAGAAGAACAAATAGGACCAGCATATCAAGAAGATTTATTTGATGATACATTATATAATAATGGATTAAATGATATTAATTCAGAAATAATACAAATTAAAACTAAGAAAATATCAGCAGTTATTTTATTAAATGAAAATGAATATTCGAAAGAACAATTTTATTGGTTTGATCCATTAAGTAATACTATTTATGATTATGATTTATATTATATTGTTGGTAAAGTGTTATTAGATGATAATGGAATTCCTAAAATGCATAATCAACATTATATTATTAATAAAATTGTATCATATCCTTTATTATTTGCTAAAAAATAGAAAAAAATGATTTAATTATTAATTATTATATATAAATATATATATTAAATATATTATGTGGCCTATAAAATGTACATGTGGGGAATTATTAGGAGATAAACAATTAGAATATGAAGAATTAATAAAAGAATATTGTTTAAAACATAAAATAGAATTAAATGATTTTATTATATCAAGAGATCCAATTATATCAGATGCTCGATCTAAAATTATTAAAAATTTAGTGGATAATGATTGTTGTAAATTGGTAGTTCTAACAAATATTGATTTAATTACTTTAATTTAGTTATTATTTTATTATAAAAAATGATTTTTTTAGTATTTATATAAATACATAGTTATAAATATATTATTGAAATGACATATAATGAATTATCAAATCGAGTTTATGAATTATTACAAAAACCATTTTATGCTCAAAAAAGTACAGAATGGTATGAAATGAGGAACAAAGCAATAACAGCATCAGCTGTTGGTGATGCTATTGGAATAAATAAATGGAAATCTCCAAGTGATTTCTTATTTTCTAAATATAAATCAGATTTTACACATAATATTAATTGTTATCGTGGTAATATGTATGAAGAGATTTGTAGAATGAATTATGAAATTGAAAATGATGTTATTGTTAATGAATTTTCATTATTAACACATCCAGATTATTCATATATTGCAGCATCACCTGATGGAATTATCGGACCTCTGAAAAAAGACGGTACTCAATGTTTAACAGTTGGACGAATGATTGAAATTAAGTGTCCAAATAAAATAACAAAAACAGGAAAACTAATTGGTGATATTTGTAAAGATTATTATTATGCTCAAATTCAAGTTCAATTGGCATGTTGTAATTTATATGAATGTGATTTTGTGCAACATCAAATGTATACATATAATACAAAGGATGAATATATTGAAGATTATGATGAAAAAACTAATAGATCGAAAACAAGTGGTTTAAGAATGGGGATTTTATTACAATTAGTTAGAAAAGAAAAATACACGACTGATAGAAATGAAGCATATCATCAAATGACATGGAATACAGAAAATGCAAGATGGATATATCCGCCATCATTAAATATGACATTAAATGATTATTTAGCATGGGCAGATGATTTATCAACAAATCCAGATAAATTAAATGAATATATTAAACAAAATGTTAAAGAACCAGAAACATATAAAGATTTTGTATTTGATGATTTAAAATATTGGCGTTTTGATGACATACATACAGTATTATTTAAAAGGGATGATAAATGGTTTAATGAAAAACAACCATTAATTAAACAAATGTGGGATAATGTATTATGGTTAAAGAAAAATAAAGCATATGCTGATAAATTATATGAATATAATAGTTTAATTAAACAATTGAATACAAAAACACCATCAAAAACTAATAGTATTAATAATGAAAAAGTTATGAAAATGTTAACTAATTTACAGACATCTGATACTGCAATAAATGAACTTAATAATGAAATACAAAAATTAACTAAATTATTATCTTAAATAGTAATTTATAAAAAAATGATTTTTTTATGATTTATAATTTAAAAAATATAAATTATAAATTTATATAATAATGTTTTCTATAAAAAATATATTATTATATTCTAATAAATATGTAAAATATACTCATATTAAACAATCACTTGTAATTAAAACATATTCAAAATGTCATATTCCTATTAAAATGAGAATGAAAGTATGGAATAAATATTGTAAAAATAAATATGAATGTAAATGTTTATGTTGTAATTATAATATTATATCAATATATAATTTTTCATGTGCTCATATAATACCTGAATCGAAAGGAGGACAAATGACAATTGATAATTTAAAACCAGTATGTCATTTATGTAATACATCTATGGGAATTAATAAATATAATAATTATTATAATATGTTAAATAATAAAATATCATTAAAGCAATATTATAGATTAAATAATAAAGAATTTAAAAACAAATATCCCCAAATTGTTAAAATGAAAATATGGAATAAATATTTTAATATTAATTATTATGGAAAATGCTGTTTCTGTCAATCAACTATTACACCGTTAAATTATAAAATATCAACATTATTTGGTTATAAAATAAATTTATTATTACCATGTTGTAAAAATTGTAATATTTAAATATGTAATACATATTTTAATTTCATAGGATTAATAATATTTTTTATTTCACGGATATCTTTATTTATACTTTGTTTTTTTTTATTTGAATTCAAATACATATTTTGTCCATTAATTATTACTTTTGATGATCTTGATTTTAAATAATTAATTTGAGGTTTTTGTATTTCTTTTTTTGGATTTAATATTTTAATTATTTCTGATTTAATCGTCATTTGTGATTTTATAATTGGTTCTGTCTTTTTTTTATCATATAATAAATGTTTATATGGTTCATTATTATTAATTTTAGATTTTATAATTGTTGAGGATATATTTTCAGTACGTGGTAAATATAAGACTGGACAATTAACCCAATCAAATTTATCTTTCCAATCATCACCCATAACTAATATATCACAATCATATTTAGTAATATAATGATTTTTTAATTCTAATGATTCTTCTTTAAAACATAATGTAGCTAATTTTAGATCTAAAACATTTTTTAATATTGTTTCATAATCTTGAACTTGTTGTTTATTTTTTTTAATATTTAATTCTTCAGATGATATTCCAATGTATAAATTATTACCATATTGTTTTGCTCTTTTTATTATATTAATATGTCCTATATGTAATAAATCAAAAGTACCAAATGTTATAACATTAATAATTTTAAATTTAGGTTTTTTAATATATTCAATTTGATTATTATTATAATAATCTAATGTTGATTGATATTTAAATTTAACTTCATCAACATAATTTAAATATGAACAACATTTAGTATTATCATTAAATATATATAAAATTATATATGTTTCAGGATAATAATATTTTATTGTTTGTAAATTTTTAATATATGATGAAGATAATACATATATTGTTTTAATATTATGTTCACTTATATATTTTAATACATCAATCATTGATTTAAAAGAATCATCTAATTTCATTTTATTAGTTGCATTATAATGAGGATTAACATATATTAATTTTTTAACATTATTTTTTGCATTATTAATAATAATTTCATTAAAAAATTTATATGTATGTTCCCAATTACCTTTAATTTCACCACCAACTCTATGTTTAACATGAATAACACATTTATTATAAATATCTCCATATTCTAATTTAACATCTTGATCTATTTTATTAAAGAAAGGTAATACAATTCCATCAAAAGCATTATATACTTTTGGTTCAACTAAATTTTTAGGCACTTTTTTTCTATTATATAATCCGCCTCCATATTCTCCTTGACATAATGCATTTCGTAATAGTCCACTTTTATATGTGGAATAAAATATATCACATTGAAAATATCCTTTCATTTGATTTTTATTATATTCAATATCATTTTTAGCAGATATGATAGCAATACCAAAACTTGTTTTAAACCAATTAAATTCATTTAATACTAAAATAGGTAATACTTTTGTTAAAAATCTTTGTACATGTTCATTAAATAAAATTATATCATAATCATCTGCCCATGGTATATTCTTTTTATTTCGTAAATATCCAATAGATGAACCAGCGAATACCATATATGGAATACTATATTTATCTAATATTCTAAAAAATATCTTTGCTCTATCATGTATATATTCTGTATATGTTGTTAATTTAGAATTTGGTATTCCTGAACATGGAAAATATTTTAATGTACTTATATTCTGATTATAACAATTACCAAATACTTGTGCGCATTTTTTATATTGTTCTTCTGGGATTTTTATATCTCCATTATTTAAATTATGATCTATCACATAATTATATTCTGATAATTTCATATTTTCATTTTCTATACTATCATTCTTATCATATTCGTCATCATTCATATTTATATCATCATTATCAATGTCTTTTATATTTGTATCAACTATATATGGAATTGTCTCAGATGTTACATTCATATTTACTAATATTTCATTATCAGAATTATATTCATTAAATATTAATTCATTTATTTCAAATTTATTTTGTTCATTATCATTATTTTCTTCCTGATTTTGTTTAATATATTCTTGTTCTTCTTTTTGTTGTACATCAACTAAATTTGATTGAACATCAGATACAATTGGTTGAACATCAGATACAATTGGTTGAACATCAGATACAATTGGCTGAACATCAGATATAATTGGTTGCACATCATCTAAATTTGGTTGCATTTCATCTAAATTTGGTTGCACTTCATCTAAATTTGGTTGAACATCAGATATAATTGGTTGAACTTCATCTAAATTTGGTTGAACATCAGATATAATTGGTTGAACATCATCTAAATTTGGTTGAACATCAGATATAATTGGTTGAACATCGGATATAGTTTGTTGATTATCGGATATAGTTGGTTGAGTATCGGATATAGTTGGTTGATTATCGGATATAGTTGGTTGAGTATCGGATATAATTGGTTGTGATTCTGAGGAATTATGATTTAAATTAAAAGTAATATGTTTATTTTTCTTTTTTTTAGTTGTTGATTGAGTTAATGGTTGTTCTAAATCTATATGTTCTGATGTTTTTTTAGATTTTTTAGAATTAGTCATGTATATAATAGACGATATAAAAAGATAATAAAAATTAACACAAAGATTTAATATCTAATAATTATATTATACTTTAATGATAAATTTATTTACTATGGATATTGATATTGCATATTTAGAAATATGCAAAGAATTAAATCAAGAAATCATGATTATTAATACATCTGATGATACAAATAAATTTATGAATTCATTGGCATTGTTTAATATATATATTGATTATTATATAAATTATTTAAAAATTAATAAAATATATGGAAGTGAAATAAATAAATACATGATATATATAAATAAAATTAAAAATAAAATTTATGAAAATATAAAAATATATGAAAAAATAAAAGAACATAGAACAAATTTAACAGAAAATGATTTAATTTACATGTGTGATGATATTAATAATAATATAATAGATACAATATCAAAAAAGGAAATAAATAATAAAAAAATAAATGTATTAAATGAAATATATAAAACAAATCCGAATAATTTTAATAAGAATTTATGTAATTATACAAATCAAAAAGAAAGAATAGAATATGAAAAAGAAATATGTAATAAAATTAAAATGAATGAAGTATGTGAAATTATTAATATGAAAATAGAATTTAATATTAATAATAATAAAAATTTTAATTTAATGAAAAAAAACATAATGGAATTAAATGATATATTTAGAGATAATTTTAATGATAAAATAAAAGAAAATATTAATAAAATTAAAAAAGAATTAAAAATAGATCATGTTCATTTAATTGATGTTTTATATTATTTCAATAAAAATAAATCATATAATGAAAAGAAACATGAAATAGAATCAAATATTAAATTAATAATAAAATTTATTAATTATTATTTTGGAATAAATATAAAAGAAATATTTTATGAAAAAAAATTATGGAGGAATAATATTAAAAGTTATATTATTAAACATAATAATATTATTATTGGTTATTTACATTTAGATTTATATTACGATAAAACAAAAACAATTACAATTCCAACATATATATTATTAAATAAAACTTATAATAATAATGGAATACAAAATATATCAAATGTTTGTATTATTGGAAATTTTAAACAAGATGAATTAATTAATTATGATGATATAATACATATATATAAATTATTTGGCAATGTTATTAAAGATGTAATATATAAATCTAATTATGGAATAATTATAGATAATTCATACATTAATATATTATTTAATTGTATTTTTGAACATATTGCATTAAATGATATAATTAGTAATTTAATATTAAAAAAGAAAAGTAATACATTATCAACGAATGTAATTTTATTAAAATTAAAATGTATAAATCAAATATATGATTTTATATTAAATGCACATGATAAACATATTAATGAGGAAGATCTTAAAATAATATATTTAAATATTTTTAGAGATATATTACCTGATATAGAATATGATGATAATATTCATATAAATACACTAATACAAATAATAAATGCGGAAGGTGATATGTGGATATATTTAATGAATAAAATAGTTGGTTATAATATAGCTGAATCAATAATTAATAATAGACATGGTAAAAAATTTATAGAAACAGTATGTTTATATGATTTAGAAAATATAAAAGATAATGTAAAGACGTTTATAAAAGATTATTGTATGTCGAGTAATGAGAGTATTATAAAATATATTGAATTTATAAATAATAAAACTGAATAAAAATTATATAAAATCTTATCTATTATATTTATATAATGAATATTAATTTTAAAACAATTACAGAAAATACATGTAATATAAAAGTTGATAAATATAAAATGATAAATGAATATACTAATGAAATTAAACAATTATTAAATATTAATTATAAATTTGTATTAATATTAAATGGAGAAATAATAAATGATAAATTAACATTTAATGAATTAAATATTAAGGACAATACAACAATTATTGTATATAAAAAACATAAAACAAAAAATAACAATAATAACAATGAATTAAATATAACAACTGAAGATGGACTAAATGATAATATAATTATTACTAATTTATTAAGAAATTTATTAAGTTCAGGAACAATATATGTACCAAGAACATCAGAAACAGAAGTATCATTAAATATAAAATTATTTCCAAAGATAATAAAATATATATTTGACAATTACGAAATAACACTGGATGATACTTTTGAGGAACAATTAAATAATATTGATTATAAAGAAATAATAGATATTTTAGATTATTAAGAATATTTTGAATAAAAAACAGATTTTGGAATATAGTGAGGAGTATCAAGTAATTCTTTTAATGTTTTTTTAATAAATTTATTATTTTCATAATAAATAATAAATTTAATATTTAATTTTGAGTCTTTAAGATATTTTAAACAATAACAACAAGGTTTGGAATTACCAATATTATCAACATTTGAAAGTCTAATAGAAATAATATCAATTTTATTAGTATGTAAATGTTTTAATTTTTTAAATTTATTAATAGCATCCATTTCAGCATGAATTGAAAATTGTTTTAAAATAGCAGTATCTAATAATTGATTTGTACCTCTTGAATAAATATTATCTAAATTTTTAGATTCACAGATAATTGCATAATGTTTATACATCAAATTATTATATGAATTATGATGTTTTTCAATTAAATGTGTAATAAGAGTTTCCATAATTAATTAATAATAACATAGATATATTTATATATTATTAATCATTTTTTTATTTTATTTATAAATAATATGAATGAATTTACTCAAGAAAATAAAAGGATGTTATTATTATTATATAAAACAAATAAAGATATTGACCAAATAGCAATTAATTTAAAAAAACCAAAAGATGAAATTATATATAATATTGGATTGATAATTGCAAATGGATTAAAAAATGGTAAAACTTATGAACAACTTGCAGAAAAATTACATAGTACAACTAATGATATAATAAAAATATATAATGATTATGAGATGTATTTGCAAAATAATATAAAAATTCAAATCAATGAACCAAAAACCAAAAAGAAAATATCAAAAAAAGAAATTGATGAAATAATAAATATTTATAAAGATGAAAATGAAATATTAGATATTATTATTAAAAATAAAAAATTAAAAGAAGAAATTAAAAATTATATTAATGATAATAATATTAAACAAATATTGGAACAATATAATATTCAATAAAAGATATAGTCTATAATTATTATATAATGCATAATAAATTAAGTGAAGAATACATTAATTGGTTAATAAGAAATAAATTATTAAAAGTGATATATATAAATAAGGAATTAAGAAAAAAGACAGAAAAAAATATAGAGACATGGAAAAGATGGGATTTTGTAATTAATGAGTTTATTTTTTTAAGAACAATGGATTCATTTGATAAATATAAAGAACATAATGGATATCATATAATGACTAAAGAAGATATAGAAAAATATAGAATTTTTATAGCAGATAATATAATTAATTATGTATTAAAAAAAAATGTAGGATTACAATTAGATCCAGAAAGATTAATTAAAATTATTGCATATTTAATTAATATGAAATTCAAAATTATCAAATTATCAAATAATAATAAAATTGATTATGATGATAATTATATTCAATATAGAGATATTAAAATTAAATTAGATGATAGATTAAGACAATTAATAAAATTAGGAGGTGTTGAAAATTGTTTAATAATGTTATTAAGATATATGGGATTAGGAATAAATGGACATCATTGTGCAATCCCAATTAATACATATGAATATTTATATAATACATTTAATATACGCAGAGAAGGATATGCATCTCCATTAAATAGTAAATTATTAAAATGGAATGATACAAAATTTTGTTCATTATTTTATGATACAGATAAATATTTTGGATCAATGGGACCATTTAATTGGAAAACTGTAGTAAAATATCAAGATAAAAACTGGACAGTTAATCCACCATATATAGAGAGTATAATGGATGTAATGTATGATAATGTTATAAAGGCATTTAATGAAATAACTAATCCTGATTTTTTATTAATGATATTAATACCCAAATGGGAATCTAATATTGTGTATTCAAATTTAGCAACAAATAAATCAGGATTAGTTATATATATCTATGAACCTTTAGAAAATGAACATTATATGAATTGTAATGGTCATGTTATTAAAATGAAAGGAGTTCAAAATTGTATGTTCTTTTTATCAAAAAATAAAAATCTAAATATTGAAAATAAAATGGATGAATTAAAAAAAATATGGAATACATATGAAGATACTGGTTCAACTTATCAAAGTAATTTTGTTAAACCTGAAATTATTAATAAAAAACATTAATGTGTTTTATAAATAAAATCAATTTTAAATATATATTATATTATAATGATACGTAATTCATCATGCAAAATATGTAATAAAGGACTACCTTGGATTAAAAAACAAATATGTATGTTAGGTTGTGGTCATTTATATCATTATGATTGTGTATGTATGAAATCCAAGTGTAATATTTGTGAAATAAAAATTAAAAAGAATGATATTACTTTATTTAATCCTCATCAAAAAAGTAAAAATAGAAATGAAATGACAAAAAGAATTCAAGAATATAATGATATATTATCAGTAACAAATTTTGATATTAATGATATAGATGGCATTAATGTAATGAAAAATTTACCAATATTATTAAATATAATTGGTACTATACCTTTAAATTCAGGTAAAGAACATGGTTTATCAATATGTAATAAAATATTATCAATGTTAAATTGTAAAATAAATATTCATAATAATCATTTATTAAATAAAAAAAATAAAATAGTTTATATTGCTAATCATACTTGTTATATGGATTTTATTATATTATTTTTATTATTAGAATGTGGCTTTTTATCATCTGAGGCTATTAATGATAACTATTTAACTTCTATGTTATTAAATATTATTCCTTGTGTTATTATTAAACGAGGAATTAAAATGAATACAGTAGAACAAATGAAAGATTATGTTGATAAACATGGATCAATATGTTTATTTCCAGAAGGTATGATGACACATCCAGAAACATTGATAAAATTTAGAACAGGTGCTTTTCATATAGGTTATCCAGTGCAACCCATCGTAATTAAATATAAAAAACCTATTGCAAATATGAATATTGGTAAATTCATTTGTTTATTAGCATCTGGTTTAGAAGATATAATTGATGTATATGTATTACCTGAATATAAATATCCATTTAATGATAAAAAAATAGAAGAAATACGAAATGAAATGAGTAAACAAGGTGATTTGTTATTATCTAATGTATCGAACAAAGACATTAAAGATCAATAAATAAATTATCATTCTCTTTAATAACATTTTCATCACGATCATCATGATCATCTTCATCATCATCATCAATATACTCATCTTCATCATATTCTTCATCATAATTTTCATCATATTTTTCATCATAATTTTCATCATCATAATTATTATTTTTTTTGGATTTTTTAATATGATATTGTTTAGTTTTATAATGATATTTATATTCATCTGCTTTAGGTAATGTACTATTACAAATATATACATCAGTATTATGATTACGCACCGAATCAGTATTTGCCCAACATTGTGGATTGATTTTATTAACTGTTGTTGTAATATTATTAGTTATATATTTATATTTAATGTTATTATTAATATTTTTAATTTTTAATAACAATTTATTTTTTTTATCATTTAATGTTTTATCATTGCCAAAATTTATTTTATCAATAGATGTATAAACTTCATCTAATGTATTTTTATCTCGTTGAATAATATCATCTGATATAAGATTATTAAATATTTTAGTAATAATAATATCTATATCATTAATAGCTTTAATTATATTTGATTCAGATGAATTTTTTTTAATATTATCAATGTTAGTATATAACAATGAAATATCATATGTATTTTTATTAATAGTAATAGATTTAATTATTTGATTAATTTCATAACAAATATTTTTAACATCATTAAAAATAATTTTATTTAAATCATTATAATTAATATTTTTTATAATATTATTTAATTTTGAAATATCAGTTTTGTAAAATCCAATATTAATAATATTATAATCATGATGTAAATTATATATATCAATAACTTGATGTTCATAATTAATAATTTTATTAAGATGTGTTCTTAATTCTGGTCGAATATATCCACTATGTTCTTCAAAAATTACAGTTAATGGATTTAATTCATTATTAGTTTGTTTAGGTTCATTAATATTAATAATTTTTGCAAGAATAGGTATATTAGCAAAAGTTAATGATTTAGTTTCATTAGGTTGTTTATAATGAATAGATTCTCTGTATATTTCTGGTTTAGATAAATTATAATTTTTATTAATTATTTTAATAATATGATTTTTTAAATCATAAATATCATCAATATTAACATTAATTTGTTTAGTTTCACCTTGTGGTGTTGTAATAGTTTTTTTTTTAGAATGAGATTTAACTAATATAGATAGAATATGAATACTCATTTTAGAACAATCATCAATAAATTCTTTTAAGATAATAATATTAATTTCTTTTTCTATTTTTTCTTTAGTAAAAAGTAATTGTCTATAAAATAGTTCACTAATTTTAGTATCATATGTTGTTTTTTTATTAATAATAAAATTGATTTTTGATAATTTAGTTAGTAATAAATTTTTTTCTTTATTATTTTCTTTCTTTTCACCATTTTTTTTATAAAAATATATTTTTAATAAAAGATCAAATAATTTATTATTCAATAAATTGATATTAAATTCTGATGATTTATTATATTCATTATTAATTTGTTTTTGTAAATCATATATTTTTTTAGGAAGTATTGTTTTTATAGAAGGTATTTTATAATTAATAAATTTATTATCATTAAAAATAGCAAATACATTTTGTAAAAAATTATTTATTTTCAAATATTCATATTCTTTTTCCATATTCTTCAATTCTTCTTTATTTGTCATCAATTCAGTTTCCATTAAATTATCTGTAATATTAGATGATTCTATTTTACATAATAAATGATTAATTTTTTTTTTAATATTTCTAATTTTTATTTTACATTCTATTTCTAATTCTTTATTCAATTTAATTAATTCTTTTTTTAAATCATCTATATTATTATTCTTATATAACTGTTTATCAATATTAGTATTAATATATTGTATTTTTATTAGCAAATCATCATATCTATGATGATTTATTTCATCAATATTATTAGTATCGTTTGTATCATTTATATTAGTATATTCAGCATCATTTGTATTATTTAAGATGTCTTCCCATGATTGAAATTCAGCATCATACGAATCTGCCATATTGTTTGATATAATATATAATTAAGAAATATAAAAAGTTATATTTTCATTTTTTTCAAGTAAAATATAAATTAATCTTATGACCCATATAAGTATTTAGAGCATTTGTTAGATTGATATGAAATTTAGATAATTTAGAGATTGATATATCAGTATTATTTGATAATGATTTAGAGGTTAAATCAGAATAAATCTCATAAGTATAATCAAAAATATGTAAATTAAAAATATATTTATGTTGAATTAATTTAATACAATTTTTATTAAATTGAATATTTGTTAAATTTAATTTTTGTTTAATATCATTTATTGGAATTTTTAATTTAATTAATAAATATAAAATATCTAACATATTATTTAATGATAATGATTCAATTTCGTCAAATGTTAAAGTAATATCAACATTAATTGATTTTAAATAATTATTAAAATTAGATAAATGTTTAGATGAATAAAAAGAAACATCAAAGTCAGAATCAATTTGTTGAAACATAGAATCAGTAACAATAATAATTTTAGATGATGCAAAAAGTTCAATACCAGAATCAGTAGGTTTAATATGTAGATTATTAGAATATAAAAAATTATTTTGAAATAAGATATCAATAAATTTAGACCACCATTTTTCAGAATAAATATTTAAATTAGTGAGATACAATAATAATTTATTTTTAATTAAATCTGAATTAGTTATTGTTAAATAAATTTTTCTATATTCAGAAGTAAAATTTCTATAATAATTCAAATCTTTAACACAATTATCACATTTATTGCATGAATAACTAACATTTGAATCATTGAAATAATTTATAATAAATTGTTGTCTACATTGTGTATATGAAACAAATGATTTCATAGTTTTTAATAAATCATGATTATATTTTCTCATTTCTGGATCAGTGATTTTATTTATATGAAATTCACTAATTTTAATATCAGAATTATGATACAATAAAATTGAATAACAATTCAGATTATCACGACCAATTCGTCCTATTTCTTGTACATATTGAGATAAATTTTTAGGTAGATATGTATGAATATCAACATGAATATCTTTAATATTAATACCCATACCAAAAGCAATAGTTGATGTAATAATTTTAATTTCCCCTGATTTGAATTGTGCAATTAAATTTTCTTTATAATTATTTGGTTTATCAGCATGAAATGCCATACAATTAATCCCCTTTTCAGATAATTTGTGTGCATAATCATCAGTATTTGCTTTACTATTACAATAAATAATAATTTTTTCATTATTAAATTTAGAAATAAAATATATTAATTGTTCAATAATATTTTTTTCACGATAATAAAATGACATATGTAGATTTTTTTTTGCTAAAGATGCTTTGACAATTTTGGGGGTTTTTAATTGTAATACTTTTATAATATCTTTAATTACAAGATTAGTACCTGTTGCAGTTAAACATAATATTGGTATTGAATCATTAATTGTTCTGAATTTATTTAAATTAATATATTCTTGTCTAAAATCATATCCCCAATGTGAAATACAATGACATTCATCTATAACAAATAATTTTAATGATAATTTATTTATTATATCCCATTTATATGCTAAATATTCAGGTGTTGTATAAATAATAGCTTTAAAACCAGAATATAATTTTAATAAATCATCATTAATAGTAGTGTTTTTACTATTCAAACATATAACAGGAATATTCCAAGATTCTAATTGTGTTTTTTGATCATGCATTAATGCTAATAGAGGACAAACAATCATTACATTTTCATTTAATAATAAAAAATGCATAATAAATATAAGTGATTTACCAAAACCAGTTGGTAATAATCCAACAACATCTTCATTATTTAATAAATTAGTTAATATTTCTATTTGTTCTGGTTTTAATTTTTCATAACCTGTATATTTAAATAAAAGATTATCCCAATCATTTGTCTCAGTTTCTAAAAATGTCATATAATAATACTATAATTATATTATTATATAGTAATAAAATCATTTTTTTAATCACTATCTGAAGAATTAATTATATGTTCATCATCTGTTTTTTTATTTTCTTTTAAATCTATTTTATTTTCAGTTGTATTTGGAGTTTCAGTTTTTAATAAATTAAATAATGGTAATTCTAATGATTTATTATTTTCTTTATTATTATTTTCAATTATATTATTTTCCTTATTATCATTTTCTTTTTTATCATTTTCTTTTTTATTAGATTCTTTTTTATCATTTTCTTTTTTATTTTTAATTATTTTTTGTTTCTTTGAAGTAGATGATGTTGTTGAATCGGATGTATTTGAAGTACTAACTGAATTAATGAATGCATTATTTAATGATTTAAGGAAATTAATATTATTAGTATCAATCAATTGTTTATTTGAATCTTTATAAAATAATAATCCAAATGAAATTGCTAAATCAGTCATCATAAAATAATAAAACATATTACCAAAGAAAGTAATAGAATAAAATGATAATAAATAATGTATAATAATATAAACAATAGACCCGATTATAAAAGTAAATAAATATTTATTGGATGATGATAAAATGAAATTTAAATTTGTTAGAGCAATATATATCATGAAATATATATTGCAAAAATAAAAATAATAATGAATAAAACATATTATATATTATTTAGATTGTGGTAAATTCTCGATGGAGAAAATATCATTTTTATATTTAAGTTTGCGTTCTTCTTCTCTAACAGAAATAATAAAAGATATTAAATCAGGTATGATTGAAAGATTGCATATATTTTTAAATAAATTAATAATATAATTAATAGATAAATCAGAAATATCAATATTAACAGCATCAAATGTTTTTTTATATTCATCAAATAAAGTATCAATTTCTGATTTAACAGATGAATATGCAATATCATGTAATGATATACCAGAATAAAAATATTTTTTTAATACATCATTTTCAATTTGAGAAAATTTATTATTTAATATTTTATTTAATAAAGTTGTATTAGTTTTTGTTTCTTTTGAATCTGTTGATTCATCAAATATAAATTTATATGAAAATTTCCCAGAAATAGTTGTATTAATCATAGTTTGTGGATGTTTAATTAATTTCTCTTTTGATTCTTTATCAATATCAAAATATACATATACACCAAATAATTTACCTTTAACAAATTGTTTCATATAAGTAAAATTCAAATAATAAACAGGATATTTATTATTAGATACAATATATGGATGTGGAATATTACAAATATATGCATCACCAATAATTTGATAATCTTTATAATCAGCAGAATAACAGATATTAGTTTTATTTAATTCATGCATATTAATAATAAGAGGTTCATCTTGTAAATCATTTTGAGTACCTTTAAAAACTCCAACAAATTTTATATGAGGTGTATTTTTTTTAGAAAAAACACGAAATAATTGAAATTCTTGAGACATATATTAATTTATAAAATATTTATTTATATTTTAACATTATTTATAATTTGATATTGATGTTAAAAAAGATTTTGAACTATAAATAAAATCAATAATCATATATTGAAAATTATTAACATCATGTTGTATTTTTAAACCAAAATGTTTAGAATAATGTAGTCGTGTTGATAATTCATTTGCTATATATTCATTAGTAAAAGCTGAATCAATAGATGGTAATATTGAAAATAAATTAATAAATAATTGTAAATATTTTTTACAAATAGAAAATATACTACTTGATAAATTTATAAATTCTATATATTCAGGAGATGATTGATTACCTAATACATCAATCATATCTTTAGTAATTTTAATAGTATCCGTATTAGAATGTAAAAAATTAGGTGTTTTACCTAATATATATGTAAAATCTATTTGAAATATAATCCCAGAATAAGTTATCATTATATTATCTAAATTACGATCACCAATACCAAATATATAAGACATAACACAATAAAAACTAAGAGATTTTAAATAATTTTTTTTAATAGAAGCTATAGTATTAGAATTATTTTTAGAAAATAAGAAATTAATAATAGGAATATTAAGAGATATTAATTCTTGAAATGTTGATGAATTATTAACAATTTCAATATATCCAGATGATGATGTTGTAGGTTTTATTTTATAATATATAACAGGAATTTCAATATTATGAGATAATAATATATTTTGAATAATTTTAAAAATATTTAACATCAAATGATCTTTTCGTATATCACATGATTTATATAGAATATTAATATATTCATTAGAATTAGTAATATAGGGTATTAAAATAGGAGAAGTATTAGATGATTTAATAGTAATATTATTAATATCAATAGATGTAAAAGATAAATCATAAGTGAGTGGATTAAAATGATTAGCGTAATTTTTCATATTATTTAATTGTTTAATAGTGATTGTATCTAAATTTTTAGTTCTATAAAAAGGAACAATTAAATGATTATCATATATTGCATTACTAATCATAGTAATAAAAGATGATTTATTATCAGAAGTATTATAAATAAGAATATACCAATATAATTCTAATAAAAAATTAGATTTTTCAAATAATTTAATTAAAAAAACCAATAAATCAGTATATATATAATATGCAATAAATGGCAAATATAAATTAATATCAATTTTATTAATTAATGATAATGAATATAATATATTGTCATTTAAATCTAATAATGGATTAAGATGTTTATAATAAATTAAATGAAATATAATATTTAAATCAAAAGAACAATTAGAATTAAAACAACATACTGAATTACAAGATATTTTTTTTTTAATAAAGAATAAATTATTATTATAATAAGAAATAGATAATAGAGGGATAAAATAAATAGAATGTCCTAATAAATAATATCTATTATTATAAATAATAATTTGTTCTTGTTCAGTTAAAAATAATTTATAATGAATATTTTTAAAAGTTTTAATATAACGTTTTCCAGCAATATAATAATTTGATGATAATTTCATAAGAGAATAAACAATAAATAAATCACAACATAAAAAAAACGAATAAATTTTATTAATTTCTTGATTTTTAATTTTATGAGAACATGTTTTACAGATTTTAGTATTAACATGTGATTCAGTTGTTAATAATTCAATAAAATCAGGAACAGATACATTAAAATTAATACAATTAGCACAAAATATTTTACCACATAATCTACAATGATGACGTCTAGTTAAAAATGTAAATGTACAATTACATGAACGACAATTAGGAATTGTATCTAGATCCCATACAGAATCTACAATACAATAATCATCAATATTAAAATTTGATAAAACAGATGAAGACATATAATATAAATTATAAAAAAAATTAACAACATTTATTAGAACACATTACTTTTATTTTCGATATACCAATTAAAGAAAGATCAACTAATGACCATAGATTAGGAAATACTAATTTTAATGATGTTAAAAATAAATCAGTAGTTTCTTGTGAATTAAATTCAACCAATTGAATTAATAAACCATAAACTAAATATTTAATATATGATTGTTTAATTAAAGCAATACCAGAAATAGTATTAATTTGTAAATTAAAAATATTTATAACAATTTTAATTAAATGTGGTATATCATTTTGGTCAAATTTATTATCTTTAATTATATTTTCAATATCTAATTTAATATAAGCAATAATTTTTTTAGTATTTAGAATTTTTTGAAGAATAGAACGAATATTTTGTTGTTCATTTGGAGAAATATTATCGTTATTTAGTAAATCATCAAGTAAAGAAAGAGTATTGTTTTTTAAAACAACGGACATTATATACTATAAATAAAAAAAATAAAAAAAATTAAAAAATTAAAAATAAATCCATCTTGATTTAGTAAATGAAAACGGATTTGCATCAAAATAGACTTCTTTATTTTTGAATTTACATAACATGCAATCATTTGTACAATTATTATGTTCAAATGTAGTATATAATAAATCATTATTATAATTCATACACATAATATTATTATTCATATACCAAACATTCATATGATCAAATTCATAAACTATATCATCATTATTACATAATTTCCAATAATTATTATCAATTTCACTAATATCATGTATTGAATTATAATTAATTTCTTTATAAATATAAAATGGTGTATAATGTAAATCAATATATTCATGATTTCTATATAATGAAAAATAAAATGATTTATTAAAAATATCATAATTAATAGATGTATAACCATTATCAAATAAACACCAATGACATGACCATTCATATAATGGATTACAATAACATGAAACAAGAGAAGATATATAATAAAAAGTTTTATAAATGGTATTAATACAAATAACATTTTGATCAGTTTTATATATACATATATGATTATTAGAATTAATGATATCATAAATTTCCTGAAAATCATTATCTTCATTTAATGAAACAAGTAAAGGACAATTAATATCTGCTAATTCATTAAACATATCATTAAAATCATTCATATTATATTTGATTAAATTAAATATATCATTAAAATAATAAAATATCATTTTTTATTAAATTAAATATTTTTCTATATAAATAATATGGAAATATCAAAGAAAATATGGGGAGGAACATATTGGCGGATGATGCATATATTAACAATTAAATCAAAAAACAATGAAATAATGTATAATATATTAAAAGAATATGGTGAATTATTACCATGTAAAGAATGTAGAGAACATTATAATAAAACAGAAATACCAAGAATAGACAATTATATAAGATGGAGCATGGAACATCATAATAATGTAAATAGATGGTTACATAAAAAAATATGGAAAATTAAAATGATTATGCCAAAATATATAAGATATGCGAATAATAAATATAAATGTATGCATACATTTAATAAATTTTTATTATTTTTAGTATTATCATATAATGAAAACAATACAACTAAACATAAAGAAACAATAATATATTTTATAAATAATTTAAATAATTTTTATGAAAATAAAATAGGAGAAATAAAAATTACTAATGAAGAAATTGAAACAGAAGAAAAATTTATTGAATGGTTTGAAAAAACATTTAATAAATTAAACAATAAAAACTTCAAATTAGATAAAATATTTAATTTATATATAAGAATATCAAATGTGATTAAATTATGATACATTAATTTTATCAAAAGATTGTTTCAATAAATTATATGTTTCTATGTCTTTTTCTGAAGGTAATGATTCTAAGAATCCAATTGCCATAATAATTTTTTTATTATTAATAATAATTGATTTAATAATAGACACATTAACAAGTGAATTTTCAATAATAGGAAGACCTTTATTATTTTCTAATTTAGCATATAATATATCTTTATTTTCATCAATAATAAAGTTATTAGAATTAAATTTTTTAGAATCAAGAGGAATATAAACATTAATAGGCCCATTTGTAGCTAATGCAATAATTTTACCACTTATATTTTTAATAGAACATGTAATAATTTGATTTTCAGTAGGTTTCCATAAAGAACAAAAAAATGAAATATTAAAATGAATATTTCCTGAAAAATCTTCATTAATTAAATATCCTGTTTTAATATCTTTAATAGAAATAATATTAGATATATAACCAATATCTTTATAACATTTATTTTCATATAAATATTTAAGATTCATTAATAAATTGTGATGATATTTTTCATTTAATTCAGATGGATGCAATGAAATCTTTGTCTGTAATTCTACTGTATAATTGATATTATTGGATAATATACTATTTGTCATATTATAACTATTATTATATTTATAAAATAAATATTTAAATAATCATTTTTTTTAAATAATATATAAATTTTTATGAATATAAATTATTATATTATGAGTTATGAAAAAATTAAATCAATTTTGGTTGAAAATAGCATCCCGTTGAACAATTTGGATGATATAAATGAGATAATGAAGGATATAGAGATAGAAGATGATAAATTATATGATGAAATAACTAAATATTATATAATGCGAATAATGGATGATATAAAAAATAAAGAATATGGATCGAGAATATATATAAAGAAGATGCATAAAAAGACAAAAGAAAAGATTGAAGAAATAGCAGATGAATTATATAACAATGAACCAAAATTAATAAATGAAAAAATATACAATATAATGAAGAAGAAGCATAAATATATAAATGTAATAATGAAAATGGAAAGAGATTATGATATAGATTATTTTGGAATGAAAACATTAGAGGCATCATATTTATTAAAGAATGATAATAATATAATAGAAAGACCACAACATTTATTTATGAGAGTAGCATTAGGGATACATGAGGAAGATATGGAAAAGGTAGAGGAGACATATGATTTATTGTCGAATAGATATTACACACATGCGACACCAACATTATTTAATATAGGAACAAATATCCAACAATTATCATCATGTTATTTATTACATATAGATGATAGTATAGATGATATATTTGATAAAATAAAAGAAATAGCGATGTTATCAAAATGGGGAGGAGGAATAGGAGTGAATTTAACGGCGATAAGACCTAAAGGATCATTAATTAAAGGAACTAATGGAAAATCATTGGGAGTAATACCATTATGTGCATTAATAAATAAAGAGATGAAATATATAAATCAAGGTGGAAAGAGACAAGGGTCATGTGCGTGTTATATGGAACCATATCATGGAGATATATATGAATTTTGCGAATTAAGAATTAATAATTCAGGAAATGATGATAATAGATGTAGAGATTTATATTTATCATTATTTATACCTGATATATTTATGGAAAGAGTTGAACAAGATAAAGATTGGACATTAATGTGGAATAATCAATGTAAAGAATTAAATGGAAAATATGGAGATGAATTTAATGAATTATATTTAAAATATGAAGAAGAAGGCAAATATAAGAAAAAGGTTAGAGCAAGAGATTTATGGAATCATATAATAAGATGTCAATTAGAGACAGGATTTCCATATATGTCATATAAGGATAATGCAAATAAGAAATCAAATCAGAAAAATGTAGGAATAATAAGATGTTCAAATTTATGTAATGAGATTTATGAAGTGACAGAAAGAAATGAAACAGCAGTATGTAATTTATCGTCTATATGTTTACCAAAATATATAGAAAATAAAAAAATAAATTATAAAAAATTAGGAGAAGTTGTGAAGATAATAGTACGGAATTTAAACAAAGTAATAGATATTAATTATTATCCATCAAAAAATGCAGAAAATGGAAATATAAAACACAGACCAATTGGAATTGGTGTACAAGGATTAGCAGATGTATATAATATAATGGAAGTAGCATATGAAGACGATGAAGCAATGGAAATAAACAAACGAATATTTGAAACAATATATTATTATGCATTAGAAGAGAGTAAAAATATAGCAATTAAAGAAGGAGCATATGCAACATTTAAAGGTTCTCCATATTCAGAAGGGAAATTGCAATATCATTTATGGGGTAAAGAAACAGATGAATTATTAACAAGAAATGAATATGATTGGATAAAATTAATTGAAGACATTAAAATTTATGGTACTCGCAATAGTTTATTAACTGCATTAATGCCAACAGCATCAACCTCACAAATAATGGGAAACTATGAATCATTTGAACCATATTCATCGAATATATTTATAAGGACAACAATGGTAGGAGAATATATAATAATAAATGAAAATTTAGTAAAGAAAATGAAGGAAATAAATATATGGAATGAAGATATGAGAAAATTAATAATGATTAATAATGGATCAATTCAAAATATAAATGGAATACCAGATAAAATTAAAAGGATATACAAAACAGCATATGAAATTCCGATAAAAACAATATTAAAACAAGCAATAGAAAGAGGACCATTTATAGATCAAAGTCAAAGTATGAATATATTTATGGGAGTGAATGATTATAAGAGATTATCATCGAGTCATTTTTATGGATGGCGAAATGGATTAAAAACAGGTATGTATTATTTAAGAACAAAAGCAGCAGTTAATCCAATTAAATTTGGAATGGATATTAAAGAAATTGAAAGATTAAAAAATATTTCAGAAACACAAAATACAAAACCAATACTTTGTAAATATAATAAAAATAATAAAAATAAAGAGTGTTTAATGTGTGGATCATAAATCTAATAGATATTGTTTATGAGAAGCGATATCATGATGTTGAATTTTTAAAGATGGGGATGTATGAGATTTAACGATAGTAATAAGTTCTTTATTTATTTTATCATTATTATGAGTAGAATATAAATTCATAATATCAAAATGTTTTGATTTAGTAGAAATATTATTAGTATTATTAGTAGATACAATTATATTAGAATTAATATTATCATTATGTTTTAAAGAAGGAATAACAGAGGGTTTATTAAATTTTAATGAAGAAAAGAAAGGATTATTACATAATATATCATAGGGAATTAAATATTCATCATTAATTTTTAATCTGCCTTTTTCAAGAACAAATTCAGTATTATAAGTTTGATATTTAAGAGGGACAACAGAATTAATAAATGTTTTAACTTCATTAGGTATTTTATCCATAAAATCAGATTTGCAATGAATAAGAGTATTAAAAAAGAAATGGATATCATAATATCTATTTTGTTTTGCAGAAATAAAATAATTTTGTGCCCAATGACTATTAACTTTGGAATTATCGACAATATTATCAATACATGCAAAATCAAAATCATTTATTTTAATTTGAAAACCTAAATTAGGAATTGTAAAAGTTTGATTACAAACATCATAAAGATATTTTTTATTATTTTTTTGAATTTTTTGTAGTAAAATGTTATTTGCCTTTAAATCATTATGTCTAAATGCAGGATATTTACTTTGAATAATAGCAAGAACAGATAATATTTGAAAGAAAATAATTTTCCAATGAAGAACATCCAAAGTTTGATAATTATTTCTAATATAATCCAATAAATCACCACCATTTGCCCATTCACTAATGAGAATAGAAACTTTATCATAGAATCTATTTTTATTATAATTTTCTATAAATTCGTCATATTGTTTTGTTGTTTTTGATAAATCATGTGACAAATTAATAAAATAAGTAATATCAGTATAAAAAGTAAAGATAGGTAAAACAATATGAGATGTATGTTTATTAACGATAAAATAACTTAATAATTTAAACATTTTAATTTCTGCATTTTCAGGTCTTCTTTCATCTGTAATTTTACCATATGCTTTTTTTTGATAAGGTACTACTTTAATTGCATATTCTATTGTTTGATTGTTTTTTATTGATATTCCTTTAAATGTATGACCATATGCTCCACTTTGTATATATTCTAATTTTCCATTTAGATTTTTGATAAAATCATAAAAATTATATTCAATTTTATCAGTAATTTGATTATTAATAATGGCTGCTGTTTTATTTTCGAAATATTCTGTTGTGAAATTTTCATAATTATTATAATCAACTAATGGTTTAATTTTTGTATGTGAAATTAATGTTTTTATTTCATCAATTCTATTATTTATAGATTTTGTATTTATTTTATTTTCTGTTTTCATTAAAATATATATATATTAATAAAAAAAAATATTATACTTAATTATAAATTTTATTTTTAAGAATACTATTTTCATTTAATTTAATTTTATTTATATATTCTTCAATTATATTCAAATCTATTAATGGTAATATTGGTTTACATTGCCATAAAAAATTATTTTTAAAATCAAATGATATTTGTGTTGGAAACATAAAATTTAATTTTTGATGTGTATATAATGGTTGAATTTCTAATGGTAATAAATCTGAATGTTGTGGTGGAATAACTAATAATAATTGTGTTAATATTGAAATAGGTGGATTAGTTGTAAAAGTTATATTAATTTTATTATTCATTAAATACATATATAAATCATTAGCAAGAGGAGCAAATGCATACGGATAAAACCATTTAAAATCGATACATGAATCAAAATAATAATAACACAACCAATAAAGTCCAGTAATATACGACAAACATAAATTATCAACAAAAGAAGGATTAAATATACCAAAATAATATAAATAATATTCAGATTTTGAAGAAATAATAATAGGTTTGGTTATAAAATGAAGATTTTCAAATTTAAATAGTTCAATGTCATATATATTATTAGAAGGACAAGTCTGTTTGAATTTAGATTTAGTATTAGTAATATAAGATAATTCAGAAATACTAATAATTTTAAAAATATGAATTAAAAAGTTAATATTAATATTATTATCAGAAATAAGAGATTCATTATTTGGATTAGGAAAAGAAAGCATACAATTAATTAATTTTTCGATACCAGATGTATAAATATGAATAGACGGTAAATGTGGTATAAAATCATTACCAATTAAAAAACACACAAATATAAAATCATTAATATTTATAGCAGGTGGTAATTCTTTTAATAAACATTGTTTAATAATATCAATTGAAAAATATATTAATTTATTTTCAATTTCAGTATCATTTCTTAATATATACACATGTTCTTTATTTAAAGATAATGCCAAAAAAATTAGATCAGCATCAGGACTATAAATAATTATATTATTAGTATTAAATTGTTTAATATGATGAATAATTTTATGTTCTCCTTCACCTATATGATGATAAGAAGAATAGGTAATATAAGATTTATCGGAACAATATGATAATAAAAAAGAATCCAATAAATCCATAAAATCAGTACCAGGAGTAATAACCAATGAATTCCATGCAGTATTAACAAGAATATTATGTTTTTTTTTAAGATATTGTCTAATAGAATTTTCATGAACATTTTTATAACGTCTTAAACGTTGATGAATAACTTTAGACATAGGAACAGAACCATCAATAGAAATATATAAGAATTGAGATTTTGAAAATATATATAAATCATTAATAACTGAGATTAATTTATTACATATTAAAATATATAATTCAGATAATGGAACTGAATGAAATTCAGAAATAATAGAATTAGAAATTTGATGTATTAATGCATTGCAATCAATATATAAATAAGTACATGGATGAGAAATATTATTTAATATAATATTATGTGATTTTTTCAATAACCATTTGACGAAACTGGGTACGCCCATATGTGATAATTAAATATAAATATAAATATAAATATTTTTAATTATCACTTTTTTTATTCATATAATATATATGACAGAATTATTAGATAAAGACTTAGTAAAATCATTAAATGTGAATGAGGTGATTTCAACAATACAAGCAGGAACTTCACAAAATGGTGGAAATAATCAATCTGAAACACCACAATTAGGTGGTGGAATTAAAAATACATATGCTGAATTAAGTACAATTGGAATGAATTTATCAGATAGTGAAGATGAAGAAATGTCAGTCCAATCAAATATGAATACATTACAATTAATAAATAAAATAAATAATTTAATACAAAAAGGTGGACAAAAATTATCAGAACATGATACATCAGATTCAGAACATTCCGATGGTGGTGGTTTACCAACATTAAATATGAATGATGATTCATCATCATCAGAATCTGAAACAAATATGAAAGGAGGAGATGATGAAGAAGATAGTGTAGATGATGAAAATAATCAACAGGGAGGAATGGATGAAGATGCTCAAGAGATGTTATCATTAGAAAATAAATTACAAATGGAAGGAGGAGCTAATCCAGTTTTTATGAAGATGTTATCTATACGAAAATTATTATCAGAAACATTTGGTAAAAACGGAATTTATGTAATGGTTGTGGCAAGTAAATTAGCAAAGAAATTTGATCCAAATAAGAATAAATCTGAATCAGAATTATTAAATGAAGTTAAAAAATATGTATCTTCTAATAAATCAACAGTTGAAAATATGTTAAAAGATGCAGAAAAAGAAATAGCAGATAAACGAAAAGCAAAAAAGAAGTAAAAATTAAATTGATTTAGAAATAATTTGATTATTATCAAAATATAATATTTCATATTTATTATCATCAACAATTTTAAGAATTTGACAACGTCTATTATAAGATTTATTTCCAGTTTCTGTAAGAGTATGATCAAATAAATCAAAAGCATTTGATGAACCATTATCAACTCTCCAAATAGTTCGACCACATGTAGAATTTATATCAGTATTAGTTAAAAAAGATTGTGGTGTATGACCAATTACAATATCATTAATTTGATAAAAAGAAAGTGTTTTATTAATTATATTACATTTCTCATTATCTAAATTTAGATTACTATGTAATAATCCTAAATCACGAACCCAAAATGGAGATATATTAGTATCATTTAGAATAACAGATAAATCAACGTTAGGATTTAAACCTAATAACCATAATTTAATATAAATATTAATTTGATGTAAATCAGTTATTTTATTTTTCTCAAAATAACTAATTAATTTATCAATAATTCCAGCATGAACAAATAAATGTGAACCAATTATAACACAAGATTGACGAGTGCATGCTAATATTTTGGCATATTTATTACCTTGTTTAAAAAGATCAATTCGTTTTTGTTTAGCAATTGAAATATTATTATCAAGTAATAATAAATCATTTTTAGAAACATAATTAATATTACCTTGTACATTCATAATTTCATGATTACCCAATAAAGAAATAACTAATCCGCCATCTTTTTGTGCAAGTGTATTTATATATGTAAATAAATTTAAAACTTTAATATCATTTGAATTATTTTTATCATTATCTTCACATTTAAGATTATTAGATGGACGACAACCATCTATTTGATCACCAATTTGAACAATAATAGCATCTCCACCAATCCATTTTATTGAATTATCAATAATATCTATAGTTTTTGATAATTTAAACATAGAAATAGCAACATCATAATCACCATGAATATCACCAAAAACATAAATTAATTTAACTTTATTATAAATAGTTTTAAAATTATTAGATGGACAAGATTGTAAAATGTCATTCATATTATATAATATTATAATATAAACTTAATTAATAAACAATAACAAGAATAATATAAATTATTCTTAATTATATTTAATTTGATGATTTGGATTTGATAGATTAAACCGCATATTAAAAGGTGATGTGTCATCATTAAAAGGATAAGAAGAAGGAAAATATTTATCAGCAGGAGTAGTAATAGGTGTATTATCACTTGGATTATTAGATACAGGTTTATCATTATTAAATGTTGCTTCATTATGAAAATTATCAGGTTCAGGTGCAGGTATTGGAATATTAGATAAAGCATGTATTTGTATTGGTGGAGGATTAACATGAGGTAATGGATTCTTGTCATAAGGGATTAATGTTATATTTGTATCATCCGCATTAAAAGATTCGGATTTTTTATGTTTTTTATATAAATAAAACATGATTACAAATACTAAAATAATAAATAAAACAATAATCATTATATATATAATAAATGAATAAATAAAAAAATGATATAAAAAATTATAAATATAAAAAGAATAATATAATATATGATAACAAATAAAGGATATATAATAAAAAAAAATAAATATAAAGAACAAGAAATAAATAAAATAAAAGAAGAATTAACAATAACACCAATAAATGAATATTCGAATCAAGAGATAGAAGCATATGAATTATGGTCAGAAACAGAAAATGAATTAATAATTCCAAGATATTATGGAATAAATAAATTTGGAAAAGTGAAAGAAGAATTTAATTATAAAAATATAGAACTTGAATTTAAAGGAAAATTAAAAGATGAACAAGTAAATATTGTTAATTTAACATATAAACAAATGGAAGAATTAGGAGGAGCAGTAATATGCGCTGGTTGTGGTGATGGAAAAACATGTATGGCATTATATATTGCTTCATTATTAAAAGTAAAAACTTTAATAATAGTTCATAAATTACAATTATTAGATCAATGGAAAGAAAGAATAGAACAATTTATAAAAACAGATTCAATTGGTATCATTAGACAAAAACAATATGAAATAGATAAAGATATAATTATAGGAACAGTGCAAACATTATGTAAAAAAAATATAAATGAAATAATTAAAGATGTAGGATTAATAATATATGATGAAGCACATCATTATCCAGCAAAATATTTTTCACAAACATTAAAATATGTAACAAAATATAGTTTAGCATTAACAGCAACACCAAAGAGAACAGATAAATTAGAAAATATATTATATATGCATATAGGAAATATAGCATATGAAAAAAAAGCAAAAATAAATGAGAATGTAATAGTTAAAATGTTTCATTATGGATCATCAAATAAATTATTTATTGAGAAAACAAGTTATTTTAAAGGACAACAAAAACCAAATAATGTTAAAATGATAAGTAATATAATTAGTATTGAAGAAAGAAATAACAATATAATGAATATATTATTCGAATTAAGTAAAAATAAAGATAGATATGTATTAGTATTAAGTGATAGAATTTCACATTTAAGAGAAATACATAAAAAAATAAATGAAAGAATAACAAATAAAGAATATAAAATATATGAATATACAGGAAAAATTAAAAGAACTGAACAAAAAGAAGCAGAACAAATGGGAAATATGTTATTAAGTACATATAAATTAAGTGAAGAAGGATTAGATTTACCACATTTGAATACAATAGTATTAATAACACCTAAAAAAAATGTTACACAATCAATTGGAAGAATATTAAGAAAGACAAGTGTGAATGTAAATCCATTAATAATAGATATATGGGATAAATTGTCAATATATAGATTTCATGGAATACAAAGACGCAGGATATATATGAATAATAAATATAAAATAGAAAATTATTTTGTATATGATAATGAAATATTAACAAATACTGATTTTAATAAAAAAATAGGATATGATGATAATTATATTAAAACAGAATGGAAAGATAATATTGAACAAATAATTAATGTATAAAAAAATGAATAAAAATTAATTTATAAATAAAGATAATAATATATTATGGATAAAATACCATGGGTTAATCAATATACACCAATAAAAATAAAAAACTTGGCAATAGATGATAATATGATTAAATATTTTGAAAAAATAGTAAAAACAAAAAAAATTAATAATTTATTATTAATAGGACAATCAGGAAGTTGTAAAACAGCAACAATTGAATGTTTTATAAATGAATTATATGGAGAAGAGATAGATAAATATATATATAAAATAACATTAGCGAATTGTAATATAAAGAAAATAATAAATACATCAATTATAAAATTTTGTGAAAATCATTATAATAAAATAATTATAATAGAGAATTTAGATAAAATACAAGATAGATTACAAGATACGATATTAAATATAATGAATAAATTTGAGAATACGACAAAATTTATATTTACATGTTCAGATATACAAAATATAGGAAATGGAATACAAACAAAATGTGAAATATTAAAATTTAATGGAATTAAAAAAGAGAAAATGGAATATATATTAACAAAAATGTGTGAATATGAAAAGGTTGAATTAATAAATAGAGAGAATATAATAAATCAAATAATAATAAATTCAAATGGTGATTTAAGATATGCAATAAATTTATTGCAACAAATAAGTTATCAAAATAAAAAAGAAATAAATGATATATCTGAAATATTTGGATGGACAAATATAGAAATAAATGATAAAATAATAAAATACATTATTGATAAAAATTATATATCATTAATAGAAATAATAAAAGATATATATAAACAATATGGAGGATTAAATATAATTTATGGATTGAGATTATATTTATTAACAAAAAAAGATTTTAATGAAGAAATAAAAATGGAAATATTATATAAAATATCAAAATTAGAATTAGAATTATTTAGTAATGGTGATAATATTATATTATTATTAGATGGATTAATAAATTAATTTATATCTCCAAAATAATCAATTATTTGATTATTATTTTGGTTTATTTTATCAAGAGCTAATTTAGCACAAGATTGTTCACTATCAACTTTAATTTTATTAACACTATTTACATCGATATTTAAAATAGGAATTGAAAGAGAAGTATAATATAATTTATCTTTTTCGACAGTAATATATTTAGGTTCTCCAAATTTATTTCGTTGAAAATATTGCATAAGAGATTCTTTATAATTATCATTAGTATCAATCATTTCTGAAAAATCAAATACATCTTCAATTAAATTAATGAGAAATTTTTTAGTAATTTCAAAACCTGCATCTTCATTAAGAGCACCAATAAAAGCTTCAAAAATATCTTCTGTACATTTAATATTAGTTATTCTTCCATTTGATTGTTCAATATTACGAGCAATAATAGCAAATTTATGTAAATTAATAAGTTGACATAAATAAGACAAAGATACAGAACGTTCTATTTTAGTTCTTAATTTCGTTAAAAAACCTTCACCTTCTAAAGGATAACGATAATATAAATATTGTGATAGGATATGTTTAATTATGGAATCGCCATAAAATTCGAGACGACCATAACTTTCTTTTTGTAAAGGGATAATATTAGAAATATCAATATTATCATCTAATGGTATTGTATCTTGAATAATTTTTAATGTTTTATCAGTATATGATGTTTTTTCCAAATAAGAAATATGAATCATAGCGGTTTGATAAAGTGATAAATTTTTAATGGTGTGAACACAATTATATGATAATAATAATTTTTCAATAAAATCTTTAGTGATATATTGATTATATTCATTTAGAATATGGTATTTAACATCATTATTTTTAAATGTGAAAGTCATATATTATAAAAATTAACTAATCTTTATAATAATAAAAAATCATTTTTTATATTAATATATTATTAGGTTTAGTAGTATATATTAATACGGTAGCACGTGTATTAAGTAAAGTTTGATATATTTGCATATTATTTTCTATTTTAATAGCAGGTTTTGAAATATTATAAGTTTGTACAGGTTCAAATATAGTTTTATGACAAACACCTATGGCAACTAAATCATTATTAACATAAGTGAAAGCGTGTAAATAATAAGTAATATTAGGTTTTTTAAAGTAAAGATTATTAACTTGTATTGGAACATCATTTAAAACAGGTTTATTATATTGAACATCTTTTTTTGGATCAAACCCAACAAAATTAAAATTATTAATTTCAGCATCTCTATTAATTATAACAAAAAACATATCACCACCATATTCAAATTTTCGTTCTATTGTTGTTAATTGTTTATTAAGATATAAATATTGTTTACTTTCAATTAATTCTTCGACAGTATATCTACCTTTACCAGAATCTTTATTAACATAAGGTAAAACACAAACAGGAAGATAAAAATAATTAGATTTTATCATTTGAGGATTTATATTGACATTAAGATTATTTGGAATGAAAGGCATATTAGAATAAGAGAAGACGGAAGAACGAATACTAAATACTGCTAAGAATTTTTTAAGGAATGTACCTTCATTTCTCATAATGAAAGGTTCAGGATTATCAAAATAAGTTAAATCGAAATTATTTAATTCATCAATTAGAGATTGAATATAATTTTGACCTTTAAATATTTTGATTGATGACATTTCAGCATTATTAATTAATTCAAGATTATTAATATACAATTGACCTTCTCTTAATTTTAAAACATTTTTCCAAATTAATATTTGAATTTGATAACGTTTTAATAAATTTTCAAGAGGATTTAGTTTTTCTTCACTAAAATAAATATCACCTGCTGGATCACGACTAATATTACTTCTTAATAATTCATCTTGTTTATCTTCATATGGAGATGAATTAACTTTATTAATAAATTTTTTAGATAAATGAGGAATATTATTAATAATTAATCGACCAATATTACTCCATAATGAAATATTATCAATATAATCAATTTTAATTGCATATAAACAAAAAAGAATTGGATGAATATAATATTGAGGATCATTAAAATTAATAGTGAATTGAGCACCTGTAATAGTTGGAATAATACGATTAGAAGGATAAGTATGAGACATATCACGAGATTTAGCATATAATGAATGTGAAGATGTATATAAATTATTGAATGTTTCAATTAAATGTTTGTCATCATCAGAAACATTCAATAAATATTCTTTTTTAATATTAAAAAAATCTGTAAAAATAGTATTAGTATTAAAATAAGGATTTGAATTTATTTTTTTATTTTTTTTAATTAAATCAACCAATAATTGTTTTTCTTCCATAGATGTTAATCCCTGTTTATCTGCTTCCTTTAAAGCATATTCAATTAATTCATGTGCTTCAGCATTTGGATATTTTGTAAGAATAGAATTATAAAATTTAGTTAAAATTTTCTCAAGTGTTTCTTTTGTTTTGTGAATTTTATTTTTTGTTGGTTCAAATTCATTTTTTTTATCTTGTTTATTAAAAATTTCTTTTAAACGATCGTCAGATACATTTATATAATCCAAATAATTATTCATTATATAATTTATGTATATAATAAATTTAGAATAAAATATGTATTATAGATAATTATTTAAACTTTTTGATATTCTACAATTGATACATATTTGCCAGTTCCTGTTGTAGGATTAATGATTACATTTGATCGTGACGACATTACTAAATCTGTGCCAACTTTTACTAATGATGGAGCATATATTGAAGAATTAGTACCAGCACATAAATTAAATATTCCATTTTCATTCACAAATCCTACAAATCCGTAAGGTGACAATGTTTTATTAGGAGGTAAACCTAATGTTATATTATCAAACTTAATTTCTGCATCATTTGGAGTTAATGGTTTATACTCTAATTTTTTTTCTGATTCGAATGCAAATTCCATAGGAGTTTCAGTTGCAAATAAATTGATTGTTACATACGTTCTATCTAATGCATCCCATAATGATCGTTTTTTAAACACTGGTGATTTCTTTTCTATAATCAACTCTCCTTGATTAATTAAAGATGATATTGTAACTACAATTACATTATTATCTTTATCTTTATTAGTTATATATGGAATATGAATTGTTGAATGAACTGCATATGTTGGTTGAAGTAATTGATGTTGAAATGCATTAGAAACTGCTGGCATTCCTAATGCTTGTTGTATAAATAAATTTTGTGGTGCATCATATTTCATCATGACAGAACGATATGAAAACACTGCCAATATTTTTTTAAGAATAACTACAGGATTATTAAATGAATATACATTTAAATCATCAAAAATAGTAAGTGGATATCGTTCTAATTCCATCATTAAAGTGGTCATTGGATTATTAAGTTCCATCATTTTAGCATATACTTGACCATTTCTTAATCGTAACACATTTTCCCAAAGAGCAACTTGACAACGTGTTCGTTGAACTAAATTTGCCATAGGAGATTGTTTTGAAAAGAAATCAGTGCTACTTGGATCCTTTGCAATACATTCCACTAGATCATTATCAACTTGTAAATCAAATAATGTTGTATATTGAACATTAAAAAATGATTTCATTAAATTATATGATCGTGCAAGAATTAATCGCGCGAATGATGCAAATATAGGAAGTCGTTCCAATTTATCAGTATTTACATAACCATATATTAAAAATATAACAGGATGAATAAATACATCTTTATTATCTAAATCTTTATTCCACTTCATAGTTGATAATTGATATCCCGTTTTATTAGTATCTGCAATTTTAGATGTACTTTTAACTAAATCATGTAATTTTCCATATCCACAATATTTTTCATATATTGCAGCAACTTCTTCTAAATAACGTTTATCATCCCCAGAAACTTCTAAAAGAGGTGGTTCATCGCCACGATAACCTAAAAATCGTGCCATTTCTGTATGTGGTTTTTCGATTGGAAGATATGGAGATTCACGAATACCTTTTAATTTCTTAATTAAAACACGAAATACAGCATTTTGTTGTGCTTTTGATGTTAAACCATATTTAGTTGCATATCGTAAAACTAATTCAAATAATTCAGAGTCTGATTTATTGGGATATTTAGTTATAACTTTGCTATATAATTTTTGAGCACTCTTTTCAATTTTATGTCGTTGTTCTTTTAATGTTGACATTACACGTTCAATTTCAGATTCTGATTTTTTTTCTGAAAGTAAAAATTTTCGAAGTTGATGCTCAGGAATTGTAAGCATCACTTCTTCATCAGAAGGTTTGTCTGCGAGTTTAAGACTCAATGCCATATAATATTAATTTATATAAAAAAATTTTATTATATTATTTTTTATATTTTTTTTTATTTTTAGATTCCTCATCATTTAATAAATCTTTATCATTTTTTGTTATTATATATTTATCTGATGTTATTTTATTTATTTTAATAATTTGTTCAATATTAATGTTATTATTATATATCTTTTTACATTCTATATGTTTATTATTTTTTAATAATAATTTAGTTATTTTTTCTAATTTTAAATAATCATTAACAACAAAATCAGCATCAAGACATTGTTTTTTTAAATTAATTTGTTTTAATGTTGATTTATTTGTTTCAGATGCAAATTCAATAAATTTTGATTTTAATAATTTCGTTGAATCTGTTTGTATATCATTTTTATATAATAAATATGATGGATATATACATGACATATATTTATGTGATAATTCTAAATCCCATGATTGTTCATTATATATATATTTATCTATTTTATTACTTATAACTAATAAATCTGATATTTGTTTTATTATCTCAAATTTATTATTATCCGTTTCATCGTAATATGCTAATATATATTTTATTATATTATGATCTAATGTTAATGGAATAAATGTTTTCTCTGAATCATATTTTTCAATACATGATGTTATGCCTTCATAATTTGATAACAACATACATACATTCATAAATAATCCATTATCTATATTTTTTTTAGTATGAATAGTCATATAATCATCAAATATTTGTTGAGTTATTGTTTTATTTATATCAATTAAATCAGATAATACTGAATAACATTTTTTATAATCACATTGACAATATGATATAAAATCATTAATAATTGTATTATTTTCAAAAATTAAATTATAATGTTTTGATATTTTTAAAAATAAATTATTAATTTCTTTTTGTGATGGTGATGAAAAAATTATTGAATCTGATATTAATTTTATATTACTTATAAATTTATCATGTGTATTATCTGTTATACATATAATTGGACATATTCCATTATTAATATTAATAAGATCCTTAATAATTTTTTTATCATTTCGTGAATTAATTGTTTCCAAATTATCAATTAATATAACATGTGGTTTTTGTTGTTTAAATTCACAATTATTTAACATAGACACAGCATCTATATTATTAGTTAAATTGTTAATATATTCTGGTATATTTTTAATATTCGATAAATTTAATATATCAACTTTTAATATTTGATAATTTAATTCTTCTAATAATATTTCTATAAATTTTGTCTTCCCTATTCCATGTTCTCCTATGATTAATAATATTTTATTTTTTTTCGTATTATATTTATCCTCATTTAACCACGTTGTTATAATTTGTATTTTATCAGAATTATTTGTTAGTTCTTTAATTGATTTAGGATAAAATATATTCATATAATATATATTGTATATTTATAAATATAAAGATTAAAAATCATTTTTTATATGAATAAAATTAAACATAATCTTTGTAAAAATATTTTACTTCAAAAATGTATTTATGGTAATAAATGTAATTTCGCTCATTCTATTCAAGAACAAAAATTATCTAATATAAGAAATATTATATATAATTCAAATGATTTATCAAACATCGATTTATATAAACAAAAATATATTTATGATGAAATTCTTCTTTTAACAAAAGTTTGTGATAATTGTATTAATAATATATGTACAGGTGGTTTAAATTGTATTTCTGGTGCATATTCACATAAATATGTAATTTGTAAAAATGATGTCATTTATGGTAAATGTGATGAATTAAATTGTACTAAAATTCATTTATCCCAAAAAGGATTAACTCCATATTATAAACAAAGTTCTCTAATTGATGATGTTATTAAAAATGATGATAGTTTAGAAGATATAGACAGTATTACAAGTGATAATGAAAATAAAAATGAAAATAAAAATAAATATAATTTTGATAAATCTATATTTCAATAATTAATATAATTATATAAATATATTATATAATGTCTCAAATGTCTCTAACTCCACAATCAGAAACTGCATCTTATACATCATCAAATGTTGCTGTTCAAATAGCAATGATTATTGATTATGGATTATTATTTGTGTTATTCTTAGGTATTTTATATGTATTACATAATTTTGTCATGAAATCATATACACCATTACCATGGATGAATATGATTATTGCAGCAGCAATATCAATAGTTGTATGGGAATATGTATTACAAAAACCTGTTATGAAAGAAATATATTAATTTATTATTATTATTTATATTATGATAAAATAATATAAATATTATGTTAGAATAAAATATTTAATTTCGAAATAATATAGTATAATGGAAGAAAAAATAAATGAATTATGGATGGATTATTTATGTAATAAGATGAATATAGGAATAATTAAAGAATTTGATGGTATGTATATGCAGGCAGTAAATAAAAACAATAGTTATAAAAAAAAAGCAGATGAAAATGGTTCATCATTTAAATCAATTACATTAGAAATTTTTCAATATTATTTGAATAAAATAACTATTTTAGATTCAACTACAATTAATAAATTATATAAATGTGTTAAAAATGAAAGTGGTATTTCTGAATCTTTTGATGATTTAGTTAAAGCAACAATAAAATCAACAATTATTATTTTATCGGAAAAAAAAATTAAAAATGTCAATGAAAAATATTATGATGTTGATGTAAGTAAATTTGTTTATAAATGTTGTGTTGAATGTAGTAGAATGTTTTATAATCATCCTTATTTATTTTATCATGAATATAATAAATCTGATTTAAGAAAAAATAGAAATAAAATTATTGATTTCATTAATTCTGGTATTCGTGATGTTATTATTGAAATGATTCCTCTTAAAGAAATTTTAACTGAATATTTAAAAAAAGATTCAGTTGTTCATAATTCATATCAATCTATTGAATCAAAAAATTCATTAGTCAATTCATCAAAACCACCTATTCCAATTAAATCACAACAAAATAATGAAAATATTATTAAACAAAATAAAAAAGAATTAAGTAATGTTGAATCATTATTAATGCCTAATAAAATAGATGGATTGAATGATGAAATGATAAATATATAATATAATTATATTTACTAATTATATATTATGAATCTAAATAATCCTATATTAATTGGTTTAATAATTGGTATTACTATTTATATCTTTTTATATTTTTTAAATACATCTGATGATAAAAATCAAGATAATAATAAACAAAATATTATAATATCAATTGTTATAGGTACAATAATATGTGTAGTATGGTATTTTATGACTATTTATATTGCACATAATGATAATAAAATTATAATTAAAAAACAAGCGACATTGAGTGGTACTCAATCAATGAATAATATAAAAATACCAAAACATCTACCACAAATAAAATTATAAAGAATAATTTGATTCAATTAATAATTTAGTTATATTTTCTGGTTCAATAAATAATGAATTATTATTACATCTTGTATAAAAATCATCTGGTAATACTGGTTTATCAATTTCAGTTTTATATACATTATGATTATCATCATATTCACGTTGTTTAATTAATTCTTCATATGATATTGTTTTTGTATTATTATCATTTTTAGTTTTAATTTCTGGTAATGGAATTTGTTTTTGTTCGGAATCAATACTTAATAATTCACTTTCACGTTCTAATATATAATCATCAATAGTTTTTAATTCTCTTTCATCAATATACTCAGTTTTTGTTTTATCTGATAACCAAGAAGGTTTAAATTTAATAGCAGAACATTGATTATATAATGTATTCATTGTAGTGAATGTTTGCATAGTTGATAATGCATTTTGATTAGGATCATTCATATCAGTAGGTGTCGCATAGGAAATAGTATCAACTGTATTATAATATTGTGTTTTAAATTTATTGTGTGTATCATCTTTTAAATTAAGTGATAAATCATATTGTTGTTTTTTTTCAGGATCATTTAAAATATTAGATATAAATGATATTAATTCATATTTTTGTTTAAATATATTTTGTTGAAATGATTGTTCAGATGGAGGAAATTGTGATAAATAATTTAATAATTTATCTGGATGATATATAGCTAATTTTCGATTACAAGCTTTTTTAATTTCTGAGGGTGATGCATCTCTATTTATTTTTAATAAATTATAATAATTTTGCATATATAATATATAAAAAAATTAAATGTTTATTTTAGCGCAAAATAAGAAACAATGTTTTTATATTTTATTTTTAAATTTTCAGGATATATATATTTATTAGAATTATTATAATAAATAACAGTTGGTTTTTGATAAGTTTTATCTTGAATAATATCAATTGATATATATTTTTTTAATTTAGAAAATGATTTAATAATTTTATTATCAGGAGTATTAAAATAGAGAACAATTTTTGAAGAAGATGTATTCATAATATTATTTATTGATTTAGTAAAAAACCAAGTATATCCTATTATAAATAAAATTATAACAATTATTATTATAAATAAATATAACATATATAATTAAAATGATAATTATATATATATAATTGGCGAATATATAATATATAATGACAGCGGGATTAATTCAATTAACAGCTGCAGGAGTTGAAAATATATATTTAACAACAAATCCACAAATAACATTTTGGAAAATATCTTTTAATAGACATACTAATTTTACAAGAGAACAAATTCATCAAAAATTTATCGTTGATCCTAATTTTGGTAATAAATATATATGTAGATTAGGTAAATGTGGTGATTTAATTGGTAAAATTATATTACAAACTACATTACCTGCAATTACTATAAATAATGATTTAATTAAATTTGCATGGATTGAAAGAGTTGGATTGTATTTAATTAAAAGTATTGAATTAGATATTAATAATCAAATTATTGATAAACATTTTAGTGATTGGTTATCTATATTAGCAGAATTAACTGGTGATATCTATGAAGGTAATAAACGAGGATTTAATAATATGATTGGTAATATCAATAAATTAACTGATTTTACAACAACTAAAGACGCCTATCAATTATTAATACCATTACGATTTTGGTTTTGTGATAAACAATTTTTACCTATAGTTGGATTAAATTTTTGTAATATTAATATAACTGTTGAATTTGAAGATGTACAAAAATTATACAAATTATCACCCAGTCATTATATTAAATGTCGTGATGATATTGTATGTTTTTCTTCGAATGAATTATTACAACAAAATATTAATAATACAATTTCAGAAGGTATTTTTAATTCTTATGATACAAATAAAAAATATTTATATTATTATAAATTAACAAATTCTAAATTTGTTGGTTTGTCTAACATTCCATTTAATATTTATAATACTCAATCAAAATTAGATGCTTTTTTAAATACTAATGATAATAAAAAATATTTAATAATTGGTAAAGAATCCAATTATTCAACTTATGGGGATAATAATGAAATTTCATATCAAGTTGAAAAATATAATTTACCAAATATGAATTTATCTGATACTGAAATGATTGTTGATTATTATTTTTTAGATGAAGATGAAAGAGAAAAATTTATTAAAATTAAACAAACAATATTAATTGAACAAGTTTGGACTAATATATCTAATTTATATAATCAAAGTGAAAAAATAAATTTAGAAATTTATAATTCATGTAAATATATGATTTGGATTACACAATTAAATTCTAATATATTAGCTAAAAATTATGTTAATTATACAAATATAAATAACACTACTAATATTGAAAAACAAACTTTAACATTTAACAGTTTAAAAATTAGTTCTATTGAAACTGAATTATATGATAAAATTCAAATATATAAAAAAATTCATAGAAGTCTAACAAAAGGTATATATATGTATGGATTTACTAATCATGTTAATGAATTACAACCCTCTGGAAGTTTAAATATGTCATTAATGAATAATATTCAATTACATATTAAAACTAATAAAAATATTTCCAAAGATAATTTTCTTGTTTTTAAAAATTTTAATGTTTGTTATAATTTATTTATTATTGAAAAAGGTTTAAGCAGTTTATTATTTGTTAAATAATAAATTAAAAAATGAAATATAAATAATATAATATATATATATATATATATTATTAATTATGATGCGACCAATGTTATTTAAATTAGATTTATCTAATATTAAAAAAAATGATAAACAACTACCACATTATGAATGTGTTGAAATAATTAAAAATTTATGGTTGAGTGGGTATGATGAAATTGAAAAAAAATTAAAAACTTTTGATATTGTATTAAATGTTGCAAAAGAAATTAATATACCAAATGATATTAAATCTATTAAAATTAATTTAATTGATAATAGTGATGAAAATATTTATGAATATTTAGATAAATATGCTGATATGATTGATATATTATTAAATAATAATTTTAAAATATTAGTATGTTGTAGAATGGGTGTTTCAAGAAGTGCTACATTTATAATTGCATATATTATGAAATACAAACAAGATTTAATTAAAAATATTAATATTGACGATGATTTAGATTTATTAGATAAAAATTATGTATATCATAAAGCATTTAGATTTGTTAAACAAAAAAGAGATTGTATTAATCCTAATATTGGTTTTATATTAGATTTATATAAATACGAAACTTATTTAAAAGAAAATAATTTAATTAATATATAAAAAATATTAAATTATAATATAATATGACTGATACAATTGTTAATATTGATAATTCAATAGATTTAAGAGCTAAAAATATATTAAATGGATTTAAAGAAGAATATGAAGTATTTAATACATATTCAAAAAAAATTAATATTATATATTTTCGAATTAAAATTTTAGGTATTATTGAAAAAATTATTTTATTATTATTTTGTGCATTTAATATTCTTAATCGATATTATAATATAAATAATAAATTAAATTGGAACTATTATGATTGGTTACATACTGGTACTGAAATTGCTATTCCTGTATTATTTATAATTTATTCTATAACAGAATATTTTATAAATAAATATTGTTGTTTATTAACATTAATAACAAATAAAATAAATATTTACAAAGAAGAAATAACAATTTTTAATGAAGCGATATATAAACATTTTGATAATAAATTAATAAATTATCAAAATGAAATAGATAAAATGGAAATGATAATTAGAATTAAAAATAAATTAAATTAATTTATATTTTTTGAATGAAACATAATTATAATCAATATCAGGTTTATTATGTAAATAGTCAAATAATTTTTGTGCAAGAATTGAATAAGATGATGAATGTTTTGTTTTATTTTTAAAAATTATTTCAGTTGCATATACAAATTGAATACTATTTGCTAAAATATAAAGATCAATTATAGCATCACAATTTTTTTTATAATAATCATTACATTCAAGATAATGTAATGGTTTATTTTGTGTTGATGAAAAGAAATTTGTAAAATTATATATATTATTATGATATTGTTTACAAAAATCTAACATTTGGATATCATCTGTTGCAACATATATTTTAAAATTTTGATTATGAGTTAAAAAATCAATTATCCATTTATTATTTAATTGTAATTGATCACTATTTCTAATATGAATTGCTTTGTAAGTTCCTAATTCATTAATTTTTGAATTAATAAGAGATAATAAATTATCAGTAGGTGTAATATTTTTCCAAAAATCATTAAAATGTTGAAATGCAATTTTATGATAATTAAGTGATATAATTACAATATCAATATTTGAATTTAGATATTTAATTGGTTCAATCATTTTTTTAAAACCATGTTTTTTTATAACAACATCAAAAGGTAATGTTAATGAATTTTTAAAAACTGGTGGATAAATATTTTTATTATTTTTATGTATATTTATAAATTCATTAAATGACATATATTTTACATTTATTAATTTGAAATAATTATCAAATGTATCATGCCATATACAATTTTCCCAATCAATAACTAATATTCGATCAAATTTATTTGCTAAATGAAAACATATATTAAGACAAGAAATCATATTACCAAAACCATTTAATCCTTTAACTAATAAAAATTTATCAGATGTATTTTTAATTGATTTAGTTGGTATTGGTGTTTTAGTTACACTTGATTTATTAACATTTTCATTTAAAATTATTTTTTTAGAAGGAAATAATAAATGTAAATTCTTCATAAATTGTATGTTAATAAATTAATCAAATTATAAACATATTATATTTAATTAATTTTTTTTTGATAATAACATAGAAGTAAATGGAATTATTGAATGACTAACATTTTGTTTAATAATTAATGAATTAATAGATTTTGATGCATTTAATTTAACTGTATGTGATTTATTATTTCTATGTGATTTATTTCTCGTTGATTTAGATTTAATTGGTTGATGTTTTTTTTTAGGTTGAGTATTTTTAATTGTTTGTCGTCTTGTTGTATGATGTTTATGGGAATGAACAGATTTTTTGGAAGATTGAGCAGATTGTTTAATTTCTATTTTTTGAGGCATAAAACTAACTGATTTAATAGTATCTACTGATTTATTATTAAGTATTAATTTAGTATTATTAACAAAATTATCTTTAGGATAAATACGATTTGAAGGATATTCAATAATAGATGAAGATTCTATTTTTTTAGGAATAATATAAGATGGAGTTATTTTTTTAAAGGGAGTAATTTTAGGAATAAATTTTTTAATAAATTGAAGACCAAAATTATTAATTAATTGTGTTAATTTATTTACCCAATCCCCTTGATTTAAATTTTCAATAAACCAATTATAAGATTTATGCATATATGAAGAACGATTAGACCAAAGATTACGTAAATTTTCAGCAATATATATAACATCAGTTAATTTATTATTATCTAATATAATTGCAATATTTTCATTTTTAATATCAGATAAATAACCAATATTAGAACCACATATTAATAAATCATTACAAAATGCATCAATAGTAGAATATGGATTACCATTAACAGGATGTAATTGGAGGAATATATCAGCTTTTTGATATTCTCTTGAGATGAATTCATTATGTAAATAAATATTAGTTGTATATTCAGTTGTAATTTGATGAAATATAAATTCATCATTAAGAAGTTGTTGTAATTTATTTATAATCTTAGTATCATATGCATTCCAATCACCAATAACAACAGGTATAGTATTAAATGAATTTTTAAAAGATAATAATAATTCTGAAGTATTTGGTAAAATATGTGAAATATATTTATTATAAGCAGGATAAAATTCATTAATTTTATTATTTATAAATTTGCAACAATCCATAAAAATAGTATTTGAAGGTTCTCGATATAACAATGCGCCATTTTCACCATTAATATATAAATCTAATAATTTTTTATTAATTGATAATATATTATTATTATAATCATCTAATAATATTTTAGCACACATATTATGAACAATAATACAAGGAATATTTTTAGGAACATCAAAACCTAAATGACCTTCAGTAATTATAATATAATTTGTAACTTTTGAAATAAATTTTAACATATCATCTTTACCAGATGGACCTTGAAACCATAATCTTGATGGAAATGCTTGTTTTAATTGAAAATCAAAACGACATGAATCATTATATTGAAACGGATAACGACTACTACTATAATGAATTATTATAAAATCACTCATATATTATTATAATACATAATAATATATATAATATAATAATATATCATTATGGTTAAGAAAGATATAACATTAACATTATATTATTCAGATAAATGTGTTCATTGTATTCATTTTAAACCTGAATGGGAAAAAATTAAAAATAATATAAATAAAATGAATAAATCAAATATTCATTATGAAGAATATGATGAATATACAATGAAAAATAAAAACATACAAGGATTTCCATCTATCATATTCAATATTAAATATAATAATAAAAATCATGAAATAGAATATAAAGGAGAACGAAATTCAGATAAATTAACAAATATAATTAAACAAATAGATGATATTTAACGTTTTAATAAACTTGAAGGTGATGGTGCTTGTCCAGATGATACCATTGATTTATATACAAATATTGCAATAACAATAACAACTGCTATAATAACTAATGGCAATACTAATCCGGATAATGCATCTTTTATTAAATGACCCAATGCATCAAGAGCACCTTCTGTTTCTGCTGATGTTTGTACTTTGGTATTACCAATTTGTTTAATTATTGATTTAGCAGTTGATGATGTTTTAATACCAAATGCTGAAGTTAAAGAAGACATTATTGAATTACCAACTGTATCTATATTTGATATTTTTGCTTTAATTGCTTGTGTAATTGATTGCATAACTTTAAAATGATCATTATTACCTGAGATATCAACTTCTCCAATTGAAATTGTATCTGATGTTATTGTTGTAATATTCGAAAATTGTGATTGAGATAAATTTAATTTATGATTAATAACATTTTTTACAACATTTGCTATATTTGCATTCACATTATTTTGTGATACATATTGAACTGTCGTATTTGTATTACTATTAACATTTGATACAGATGTTGATAATGCACCAGATTGTGCACTTGCACTAATATTATTCATAATTTTATTAATAGCACTTGCTGAATACATTGTATTTAAATTTTGTGTAATAGTATTTAATAAATCATTACTCATTTTATTTATAACCTGTGAATATTGAATACATGAAAAACTTATATTTTGATTTGTGAATTGACTTACAGTTTCACTATCATTATTTCCAGATATAGTCATTGCTGGTATTTGTATATAATTAGTAGCAGTTCCACTTGCACCACAGTTTTTAGCTTCTTTAATAATTGAATTTGCCATTACATCAGTAATATGTTTATTGAGTAATTTTAAATCATTATTATTTATAACAGCTGATTGATAGATACCAGATACTTGTACGGAATTATTAGAACCCATATATTATATTATATTATATTATAAAAATATAATAAAAATATAATTATAATTAAAACAATAATAATTGTACCATATATTTCAAACGAATGAATTGATGATGAATTTGTTGATTGAGATGATGTCTGATTAGGAGGAGTAGAAGGAGTAGAATTAGGATTTGGAATAGGATTTGGAATAGGATTTGGAATAGGATTAGAATTAGGATTAGGATTTGAAGTAGGATTAGAATTAGGATTTGGAATAGGATTTGGAATAGGATTTGGAATAGGATTAGGATTTGGAGTAGGATTAGAATTAGAATTTGGAGTAGGATTAGAATTAGATGTGTTGGAAGATGATGAACAATTATTATTTAATTTGGAAATAATCTTATCATTATTACCAGTAATTACTAAACTATTGATATCAACTTTATTTATACATACAGATGGACAATCGCCATAATTTAATATAGATGAAGAAACATAACTATTTGTAAATTGAGGATCACCAACTTGACAATTAGGTGCCCAACATTTTGGAGATATAGAACTATATTGAGCATCAGATTTTATAAAATCTGGAACGTCAATATAACAAGCACAATCAGGACAATATCGTATAAATTCACCCATATCAGTCCCACCCATATTTTTAAATTGTTGTTTTACATTTTCACAATATAATGCATAAAACATATCTGCATCTGCAGTATTAAATTGAATATTAGGTACATATTGAGTACAAAGAGAAACTGGTATTTCAATTGTTTTTGTATAATAATTATATTTTTGATATAAATCATAATCATTAGTTTGTGTTATATCTACATTTGATGGTATTGGAATTTTAACATCAACTGTCATATTTGTATGTGGATATTTAGTATTATTGGCATAACGTGCACATCCTCTTTTTAATGTTGTATAATTCAAAATATTATTAGCAAGTTGTAATGTTTGTGTATTTGTTAAACTTGGATTATTTGTAATTAATTTATTTGTATGTTCTGATGTTTGTATATCGTTATACGATAATTTATTTTTCATACTTGAAAAAGTAAGCGCATCAATATAATTAGACATTATTATATAATATAACATTGAAAAAAAAATAAATATATAAGTTATATATGGGAATAGCATGTTCAAATGAAGATAATGCAAAATATGAACAAATAAAAAATAGAAGAGAACTTAATAAAGAATTGCAAAGACAACAAAAAAAAGAACAACATGAATTAAAACAAAAAATTAAAGAATCAAAAAAAAATACTCCATTTTAATTTATTTCATTTTGTTTTTTTAATAAATCAACTATATTTGTTCCTGATTTTGTATTTGTTGATACAAATTCAGTATTTGTTTGTGTATCAATTAATGTAATAGAATTAACATATGATAAATAATTATCAATTTCAGTATTATCAGTTAGAGTATTTGTATAAATTTGTTTCATTACATTTTCAATATAACTTTTATTATCATCAGATATTGTATAACATAATAATAATAAACATTTTTCTTCTAATAATTGAATATTAGATTTATTAAATAATTCAGGATTATCATTATATAATTCTTCTGATATTTTATTTATATCATCTATTTTAAATTTATAATCCAAATAATCTGTTGTATCTGTTAAATTTAACCATAATAATGCATCATTAATATATGATTTTAATTTTAATACTTTATCAGATTCAATTGTACATAATGCTGATAATAATGAATCACATAATTCTGTTAATTCTGATTTATATTTTAATAAATCTTGATTATCATAAATAGATGTTTGTATTGTTTTTTCTGGTGTTATTGAAGAACTTGATTTTAATTCATGAGCAACTAATATATTAGTTAAATATAAATATTTACTATTAATTTGTTGTTCAAATGCATCATATGAATCTAATGATATATCACAATAATTATTATCATTTAAATAAGATATAATATTATTAATATCTGATTTAATTAAATTAGATTCAGATTCTGAAATATTAAGAATTGTATTATAATCTAAATTATTAATAATTGTATTACATAAGGAATATAATTTTGTATGACACATTTTTCGTTTTAAATCAATTTCATCTTGTAATTCATTACACATACATGTTTTTATTAAATGTTCAATTTCTTCATCTGATAAACGATTACGATTATAAGTAATTAATAGTTGTTCTTTAATATGAGAACTTTCTTCTTCTGCAATTATTTGAATAAGACCATTATTATCAATCGAAAATGTAATACCTATTTTAAGAATACCTTTTAATTGTTTTGGTAAATCATTTAATATAATTGAACCTAATAAATAATTATCTTTTGTTAATTTTCGTTCTCCTTCAAATATTTTAATAGTAATATTATCAATAAAATCAGTATCTGATGTATAATATTTTTTAATAGAATATGGTATATTAGTATTATGAGGTATAACAATATCCATTATACCATTATTAATTTCTATACCAATTGAAAGCGATGTTTTATTTAATAATGTAATATTATTTGAAAATATTGATGATTTAATATTATTAAATTCATTATAAATAATATACCCTTGAATAGCAGCACCCATAGCAACAGTATAATCAGGATTTACATAATTATTTAATTCTCGTTGAAAATATTGTTGATATTTAGATTTAATAAAAGTGAATTTAGTCATACCACCAATTAATATAATATCATCTATTTGTGATAATGATAAATTTGTTTTTTGAATAATATCTATTATTGGTTCAAAACATTTATAGGTTAAATCATAAAATAATTCTTGAAGAGCATCTTGAGTAATTGTTAAATTTAATTCTAAATTATTATAAAAATTTTTTATTAAAATATTATATTTATATTCAGTTGATAATGTTTTTTTTGCATTCTCTGATAATGTTTTAAGTTTTTGAATATTTAATTTAGTAAGTTGCGATTCTGATATATTTAAATTATGTTTTTGATTAAATTTTTTTAAACAAAAATTCATAATACGAGTATCAAAATCAGAACCTCCAAAATGTGCAAATCCACTTGATCCAATCACATCAAATATTCCATCATCGATATTTACTATTGATACATCTAATGTTCCTCCTCCAAAATCAACCACTAATATATTTAATTCCTTATTAATATTTTTCGTTTTTTCATAAAAACCATATGCTAAAGCACCTGCAATTGGTTCTTGAACTAATCTTAAACAATTCAATCCTGCTATTTTTGCACTATTAATTGTTGCTTGTTTTTGATTGTCATTAAAATTTGATGGTATTGTAATTACACATTCCGTTATTTGTTCATTAAATTGTATTTGTGCTAATTGTTTTATATATGCTAATAAATATGCAGTTATTTCTTCTGGTGAAAAATTATAATTATATGATGATTCAAGTACTATCCTATTATTGTTATTTAATATATGATAACCTAATATTCCTGAATTTATTAATTCTTGAACATATCCATCTGAATATTCACGACCTATTATTCGTTTAATCTCATAATATGTATTTTCAGGATTTAATTCTAATTGATTTTTAGCATCATTTCCTATATATTTACTTTTATCATATAAATATCTATCAGTAAATGAAATTACACTTGGTATAATCGAATTACCTGATTTATCATATATTAATTCAAAATTATTATTATTCCATATCCCAGCACATGTATTTGATGTTCCTAAATCAATTCCTAAAATATATTTATTCATATATATAAATAAATATATTAATTATAAATTACAACTAAACATAACATATTATTTTTTTAATATAATTTTATTTTTATTAACTAAATTTACATTATCATTTTTTGTTAATAATATTTTATCAGTTGGTGGTGCTGTTGTATTTGTAAAATCAGTCTTTAATTTACTTATATCATTTGGATTATATTTGTTATTAATATATAAATTAGAATATTTAAATTTTTTTAAATTTTCTTCTCTTTTATGTTCATTGAATTGTTCCTCAAGTTCAATTGTATATTTTTTTCTTAATTCTAATAATAATTTAAAATCATTTTCTAATTTTTTATAATCTTTATCTGATAATGATACTTTATATACTATTAAATCTTCTGCTGAAGTAATTGATTTATTTTCTATAATTTCTTTTAATATTTTTTTATATGTATAATTTGTTCTTTTTTTCCACATAGTTTCTAATATTTCAGGAGTATATTGATTCTGGATTTCATTAATTTTTTTATTAAATTCATTCATTGATAATTTTGAACTTGTTTTTTGTTCAATTATTATTTTATTTATTTGTTCTGTTGATAAATTTGGATTTATATGTTTTTGTTTTTGTTCAATTCTAACAGTATTTATTTTTGGATTCAATATAATATGTTTATTTTTTTGATGCATTAATATATGATTCATATATTTTATAATATAAAAAAAATATAATTTAAAAACATAATATAAAAATATATATGTCAGAAAATAATGATGTAATAACTGATAATACTAATAAATATACTAAACAAGAATTATTTTATTATAAAATCTTAAATGATTATTATAAAAGTTGTTCCAATGAAAATATTGAAAAAATTATTAATATTATTAATAATTCATCCAATTCTATTTCATTGCGTATTATAGATTGGTTTGTTACCAATTATTCAAAACAAAGAAATAAGATTAATATGAAAACAGATATACATATTAGTTATAAAGCACAATTAAAATCTTATAATAAAAAATATTTTGATCCATTTAAAAGAGTTCATAAATCATCTGATAAATTTATTTATTATTTTGCTAATGTTGATAAATATTTAACAACTACTATTGGACAATTAATGTTTTTTAAATGGGCATTACAAAATAATATTATTTCTTATATTGAAAACAATTATGAGGAACTTAAAAATGAAATGAAACAATATAATTTAATTAAAGAAAAAGAAAAAGAAAGTAAATCTAAAGAATTATCCTCTGATACATTATCATTTGAAAAATCTTATTCTCTTAAACAAAATGGCAAAATTATATTAACTATTTAATTTTTTTTATTATATAAAATATGTTATATTTTTATATATATGTTATCTTTTAATGAAGATAAAACCAGTAATTCAAATAAATCTAATTTGCCACATACTGAATTAGATAATATTGTTAATCATAAACAACATAAACCAGATGATAATGAAAAAATAAAATTTATAAACAATGTTTTTTATATTTCGGAATATACTATTTCTTTATTAACTTTAGAAAATCATATCAAAGGTGATAAATCTATTTGTATTACTAAATATTTATTAAATGATAATAATAATTTAATAGATAGTGACTTTACATTAGATGTTGAAATGATGATAAATTTATATAATGTTATTGAAAATAGTGAAATATTAAATGATATTAAATATGAAATTATTATTAAAATTATAATTCTATTAAATGCAATTATTACATCAGATAAAATAAATGACGATAATGAAAAAAATGTATATATTAAATATTATAATAATTTTTTATTAATATTACATAAATATGTAATTAATAAAATTACAGCAATTAAAGAAATCATGACTCTAACAAATACAAAAATCTCTGAAATTCAAAAATTAAAATCAGATATTATTGAATTATTAAATAAAAAATAAATTCTATATTATATATGGATAAATCAGAAATTATTAATAAAATTAATGATGAACTAAATAAATTAGAATCTATCGAAAATGAATTAAAAACATTAATCAATTATTATGAATTAATAATTGATAAATTACAAAAATCTCTTAATACTTATAATTTCATTTAATTTATTGTTTCTTTACTCTTGGTGTCTTTTTTTCAGGTAATTTATCCTCAACTACTTGTTTTGTTTCTGGTTCTTGTACAGTTTTAGAATCAGCGTCCTTTTTTGTTGTTGTCTTTTTAACAGTCTTTGTTTCTTGTGTCTTTGTTGGTTCTTGTGTCTTTGTTGGTTCTTGTGTCTTTGTTGGTTCTGGTGTTTGTTCAGGTTCTGATTTAGTTGATTTCTCACTTTTAGCTTTTGCTGGTTTCTCTGTTTTTACTGGTTTTTCTGTTTTTGCTGGTTTCTCTGTTTTTACTGGTTTCTCTGATTTTGCTGGTTTCTCTGATTTTGTTGATTTTGCTGGTTTTGCTGGTTTCTCTGATTTTGTTGATTTTGTTGATTTTGCTGGTTTAGTTGTTTTTTCACTTTTAACTTTAGTTGGTTTTTCTGTTTTAACACTTTTAGATTTTGTTGGTTTTTCAGATGTAGTATTTTGTGTTGATGTTTTTATATCTTGTTCAGTTTTTTGACGTTTTGCAGCATTTTTATTTTTTAATTTACGAGCTTTTTGCTGTTCAATTAAATTTACAACTTTTTGTTTTTCATCATTAATTACAACATAATCAAATAAATCTGAACAATCTTCTGAATTTTTCACTTTATGATATTTATTTTTATAATTATAATTACAAACTCGTCCTGATGCAGTTCCAGACATATTACCAACCTGAATATCTTTTTCTAATTTTACTGGACATCCCTCATACCATCGTGTTTGATTTGTTCGATGTTTGCCTGATTTAAAATTTTGTCGTGTTGTTTCATAAATACCAAATTTAATTGATGCTGGTTGTGTTCCTGATTTTCTAAATTGTCTATAAATTTTGGTTAATGCTTTACTTGCTGCTTGTCCTGGTTTAAGACCACAATATCGACCACTCATAACTACTAAACCATCTGGTCGTTTATAAATTGCTCTGAATGATCGGGTTTGTTTTTTTGTTGTATCGTGTTGTTCGGATGTTGTATTTTTCATATTGCTCATTATATAATATAAATAAAATTATATTTTTAAATATAGACGCAACAAATAATAAAATAAAAATAAAAATAAAATAAAATAAAATAAATTAAATATTATATAATTTTAATTTATTTTTAATATATTCAGGTATTTGTTCATTTTTTATTTCATTCTGAATATCATTAAGAATTATATTAATATATGTATCATCTATTAAAATTTTTTTATATTTAATAATTTCTTTATACACTTTTGTTAAAGTTGCATTTGATATATTAAATAATGATGCAATTTGTTGTTTTGTTAAATTTATATTAAGTATATTACTCATTAATAAAATGCTTGATGCTGCTAATGATATAGTTGTAAAATTAGTTGCAATTTTTAGAATATTAATATTATTAGCAATATTAAGAGCTAATTGTATTCCATCCTCATTGATTTTTAATTCAACACAATAATTTTTTATAAAATATGCAGGAATTGTATATGACAAAGATAAATTTGATTTTTCAGATGAATCTGAATCTAATATAGATTTACAAATTTTGAATCCTTTATTAATTTCTTTTTCAGTTATATTAAACATTTTTGCAAGATTAATAATTGTAATTGAATATTTATTTTTCAAACATGCAATATATATACAATTAGCATTTATACTAATACGATTATTACCTCGAATTATTTTATATTTTCCAATATTTTTACCTGATACATGTTTATAATTATTTATAATTTTTCGTAAAACTTTTGCTTCATATTCTATATTTTTTGGTATTTTATATTTCTCACATATATTATTTAATATTTTACTTTCTTTATTAAAACTATTTATCTTATATGATATATTACTATAATATTGATGTCTATTTGAATTATAATTTGTTAAATTAATTCTTGCATTATTATTATTATTATCATATGATTTCCATTCATTAGATGTATCTATTATATTTTCATTAACCTGACCACATTGTTTACATATAATAATACCATTTTTATTATCAATTATTAAATCAGAACTATTACAATCACTACATAAATTTTTATTTTTTTGTATTGTTAATATCTCATCATCTAATATTTTACAAAAAATATTAAAATTTTCACTATTTATTAATTCATCTATATTCGTCATATTATTTTTATACTTGATATATATTATTAGATTATTAACGAATATTTATTTCATTTTTTTCTTATATAAAAAGATATTTTATATTATATTATTAAATCTATGTTTCAATATATTTGTGCTTTATTAATACCTTTTGTATTAAATACTAAAATGATGACAAATTTATATTTATTACTTTTCTTAATCTTATTACCTAAATTATATAGTTTGGAATTAAAATATAAATTATATTTATTATTGTGTGTTATGTATTATTTATTCAATGGATTCTTTAGTTTAATCAAAATATTATTTATTTTTGTAATATTATTTAATGTAAATATGGTGAGTAATTTAATTAATAAATATGAATTAATCTCATCAATGCATAATTTATCAACTGAACAAAAAACTATGATATCTATGTGTGAAAGTACTAAATATGAACATAATATGTTTCATACATTGAAAAATAATAAATTTATAAATGAAATGTATAAACAATATATTATTGAAAATGATTTATTTGATAATATTTTCAATTATACTAAAAAATATAAAATTTCAAATAATAAATATAATTTAATTAAAGAATATGTATTTAATTGGTATAAATTTTATAAAGATTTATATGTATTACATACAATGATCGAAAGTACTGAACTTATTATGAAATCATTAAATACTAATATAACTGAAATTATGCAAATGAAACCTGAATTAATGCAAATGAATCCTGAATTAATGCAAATGAATCCTGAATTAATGAGAATGAATCCTGAATTAATGAGAATGAATGCTGAATTAATGAGAATGAATACTAAGGGACTAGATATTAATTTGGATGAATTACAGAATAGTATTATGTCAATGAGAGATGAAGTTAAGAGATTAAATAATGGAACAATTTACGAAATGGATGAATAAAAAAATGAAAATAAATATATATAAATGTAAATAATCATTATATTATACATACATATAATATAATGATGACCGATATGATTGAGATGACTGATATTATGAAAATTGCGGATTTAATTTTTAGTCGTGAATATGCTATGTTTAAATATTTATATGATTCATATGATACATTTTTAGAACAAATGTTACATAAATTTTTAGAAGAACAGAAACATATAATATCGACAGATGAAGATGGAGAATATATATATGTACATTATTTAATTTTTTCAAAAATATTAATTGAAGAACCATATAATGAAAATACAAATGAACGAATTTATCCAATGATAGCAAGACAACAAAATTTAACATATCAAATTAGATTATTTGCGAATGTATCACAACATTTAGATAAGATAAGTATCAAAACACAAGAAAAACAAACAAGACAAATTGGAGAGACAGTAAATAAAATGTTAATTTGTAATATTCCATTAATGGTTAGATCTAAAAGATGTTCATTAAATATTGATAAAATTGATAAATATGATGAATGTAAATATGATCCAGGTGGATATTTTATTATTAAAGGAAGTGAGAAGGTATTAATTAATCAAGATATAAGAATAAATAACAAACCGATAATAACACATGAAAAAATAAATGGAGTTCAATTATTAGTGGTTAAAGTGAGTTCTAAGACATATACTAATAATTATATATCACAGATTATTACAATTATTTATGAAAATAATGGTGAAATTACATTAAATATACCAATTTTAAATAAAGTTAATGTTATTGTAATTTTTAAAGTATTAGGTTTAATAACAGATAAATCTATTGTTGAATATATATTACATAATAATGATGATCCTGATATGATGGCATTATTAACTAAATGTATTCAGATGTGTATTAATGATAAAGGAAAAAAAATAAATACAAGTGAAGATGCATTAGATTATTTATTATTGAAAACAAAAGTACCTAAAAAAAATACAGATTCTGATCCAATAATTAAATTAAAACAACAAAAACAACATTTGATGGATTTATTAACACAAAATTTATTTCCACATATAACTGGAACTAAAATGGACAAAGCAATTTATTTAGGATATGTTATTAGAAAATTATTATTAGTTAAATTAGAAAGAATAGACATTGATGAAAAAGATTCTTATTTAAATAAAAGAGTTGAATTACCTGGTGATTTAATGTTTGAATTATTTAAACAAGAATTTAGAAAAACCATTGGTGAATGTAAAAAACATTTTGAAGCTAAAAATAAAGGTAAAAATGAAGATCCAATATTAATTATACCACAATATAAACCTAATATTATTGAACAAGGATTTAAAAAATCATTTGCAATTGGTAATTGGTTAAAAAAGAATGGTGTTGCGCAAGTTTTATCAAGATTATCTTATCCACAAACAATTTGTTCATTAAGAAGAATTGATACACATATTGGTGATCCTAAAACTAATAAAATTATTTTACCAAGATATTTTCATAAATCATCAACTGGATTTTTATGTCCTTTACAAACACCTGAACATGCTAATATTGGATTAACAAAACATTTAACTATAATTTCAAATATTACAATATTAAATTATGAACAATATTATTTTTTAAAAACATATTTAAAAGATAATACTAAATCAATGTTAAATACTCAATATTTAGGTAATTCTAAATATGTATTAGTTTTTTTAAATGGTGAATTAATTGGATTAACAAATGAATATATTAAAATTCAAAATGATATTAATAAAATGAGATTAATTACAAAAGAATTAAATAATAAATTAATTTCTGTTGTTTATGATATTGAATTAGGTGAATTACGAATATATTGTGATAGTGGACGTTTTTATAGACCTATTCTTAAAGTTAAAGATAATGATTTATTATTAAAAAAAAATTATTTAAATGATATCTCAGTTAATCATATTGATAATTTTAAAGGTAAAATTACATCAATGGAAGAATTTGAAAATAAATATCCAGATGTAATCGATTATATTGATAGTGAATTGCAAGCATATGTTATAATTGCATCAAATCAAAAAGAATTAAATAAAATGAAAAATCAAATGAATGAAAGTTTAAAATCATCAACACATGAAAAAACTAATGAAATAATTAATAGATATGATAATTCATTTTTCATTAAATATAATTTTTGTGAAATTCATCCATCATTATTACTTGGTGAAATTGTTGCTAATGTTCCTTATAGTAATCATCTATATGCTGTTAGAATGAATTTACATTATGCACAAGGTAAACAAGCAACAGGTATATATAATACTAAATATTTAGAAAGATTAGATATATCATCTATTTTATATAATCCACAACGACCATTAATAACAACACAAGCAAGTAAATATACTAATAATACATCATTACCACATGGTGAGAATGTAATAATTGCGATTATGTGTTATACAGGATATAATCAAGAAGATTCATTAATATTTAATAAAGATTCAATTGAACGAGGTAAATTTTTAGCTGATATATATAAGAAATTTGAAATTGAAAGTATGAAAAATCAAAGTTCGGGTTCAATGGATATTTTTACAAAACCAGATCAATCACTTGTTATATCTAAAAAAATATCATATAATAAATTAAATAATGAAGGTTATTGTAATAAAGGTACTGTTCTTGAAAAAGGTGATGCCATTTTTGGTAAAATTACTCCAATCGTTGGTACTAATAATGAATTGAATACTAAAAAATTCAGAGATACTTCAGAATCATATAATTCTACTTCAAATGGTATTGTTGCTAATAATTATATTGATATCACTGATGAATCTGGTGCAACTATTAGAAGGGCTTTAGTTTCATCAAAACGAATTCCTAATAATGGGGATAAATATTGTTCAAGATATGGGCAGAAATCCACGATAGGATTAAAATTAGCATCTAATGATATGCCATATATAGAAAAATCTGGATTAAAACCAGATATTATTATTAATCCTCATGGATTTATGAGTCGTATGGCATGTGCTCAAATTATAGAAATGGCAGTTGGTAAAATATGTTTAAATAATTGCACATTAGGAGATGGTACTCCATTTGAAGATTATGATACTTTTAATATTGATCAATTGTTTGAACAAAATGGATTTAATAATGAAGGTACTGAAACTATGATTGATGGAGAAACAGGCGAACAAATTAAAATGAAAATTTTTATTGGTCCTTGTTTTTATTTACGACTAAAACATTTAACAGAAGATAAAATTCATGCTCGTAGTCGTGGTCCAAGACAATTATTAACAAGACAACCTACTGAAGGTAGGTCTCGTGATGGTGGTTCTCGGGTTGGTGAAATGGAACGTGATGCTCTCATTTCTTTGAATTGTGCTAAGTTTATTCAAGAGAAAATGATGAATAATTCTGATGCTTTCATTATGCATATTTGTAATAATTGTGGTTCATTCGCACATCGTTATATTGATGATGAACGTAATAAAAATATTGAATCATTCCCAACTATTTATGATATCTATGAATGTGAATTATGTAAAAATAAATCAAATATATCTAAAATTAGATTACCTTATGCATGCAAGTTATTATTTCAAGAATTAAAGTCTATGAATGTATTTCCTCGTATATTTACTGATTAATTTATATAAAAAATGATTATTTAAATTTATAATTCATATTATTATATATTCTATTTAATATGGATACAGGAACTATTAATATTTTAAAATCAAACAAAGAAATTAAAAAAACTATTATTGAAAATGTTATTAAAATGTTAATTCATAGAAAATTAATTATAATTGATGATATTAATTTCAATAATAAAATTAATTGGAATTCAATTGCTAAATATAATAAATTAGTTGAAGATACACTTAAACAACAAGACATTAAAGAATTATATATTATTCCTATTGATAATCCTGTATTAGAATATTTCGATGGTGATATTATTGAAAATAAAGAAAAAAATATTATTGTTAAATTAAATTTATCCCAAATTAATGACTTTATTAAAATGCCTCAACATAAATTTCTAATTCTCGATAAATCTCCTCAAGGTTCTAATAAAATTTATTTAAAAAATAATATTGAATTCTTTACTCATAATGAATTATTAATTGATTATATGTCTCATCTTTTAGCGCCTATTTCTTGTGATATTGTTTCTAATAAATCTGAAATTGAAAATATTTGTAATATGTGGAATTCAACTCCTTATAATTTTCCTAAAATTAAACGAAAATCTGATTATCAAGCACGCTATTTTAATATTTTACCTTCTCAAATTATTAAAATAATTCGTTCTAATAAACAAACAAGTCAAGAAATATATTATCGTTTTGCTATTGATGAATAACATATCATTGATTCTAATTTTTGTTCTATTAAAAAATTTGATTTATATTTTTTTTTCATTTCATATTTATAACTTTTATATGTCATTATTATATCATATTCTTCTGTTATTTTTTTTAGTTGTAATACTAAATTATTAATTATGTTATTTATTATATGAATTTGTTTATGTATTATATTTTCCATATCTGAAGGTAATTGTTCTTCATTTACAGTACATTTTATATTATTGTCTGATATTGATATCATATCTTTATTTTTATAATATATTTCTATCATAAAATCTAAAAATAAAGATGTAAAATTTTGTATTACTCTATATTTAAATGATATTCCATTTATTATAATATTTAAATAGCAATAATTATTCAATATGACATTATTGAATTTGTGTGTTTTCCATATAAAACATTTAGATATTGATGTATACAATATTTCTATTTTTAATACTATCATGGAATCAATGTTTTTATGTATATATTTTTTGTATTCCTCAAATTGATATCTTTGAAGCATGATTATTTGTTAATACTTAAATTTATTAATATATTAAAAATATCATTTTTTAATATAATAAAAAAATAATAATAATCCAAATCAAAAAACTACTTCACATTTAGTTATCCATTCAGTATCATTATCAAACATATTTTCAACAAAATCAATAATAAACTCATTATCTAAATATTTATATGTTTCTTCATATGTTTGATCTTCGGTTAAATATTCACGATAAGATATATCTAACCATTCTTTATCAAATATAATATATTTATATAAATATAATTGTAAAATAGCATCGGCATCATTTTGAGCATGAAAATGAATATTAGTATCTTCATCAAAATAATTTAATGAATATAGATTATTAGATTTTGGTAATAAATTTGCATATGATTTCAATTCAATCAAAAATATATCAATTGGAAATCCCATAAAAATATAATAATAATATACAAATAATTTAAGTGTTTTTATTTCATTTTTTTAATATAATAAAAAATGATTAATTAATAATTTAATATAAAATATAAATAAAAATATATATGACAACATTGATAATTGTAGAATCACCTAATAAAATCAAAACAATTGAAAAAATATTAAATAATATTTCAACAAAAAAATATAATATTATTGCAACATATGGACATATATTAGATTTAGATCCAGAATCATATGGGATTGATGAAAATTATAATCCGACATATAAAATTTGTAAAGGTAAAAATAATGTTGTTAAAAATATTGAATCATCATATAAAAAATGTGCAGATATTATTTTAGCAACTGATAAAGATAGAGAAGGTGAAATGATTAGTTGGAGTATTGAATATATTTTAGGGATTGAAAATACTAAAAGAATGTTATTTACATCTATTACAGAACATGATATTAAATTAGGATTAGAGAATACAACCTTTATTAATCAAAATATTATTAATTCACAAAAATGTCGTCGTATATTAGATCGTATTATTGGTTATAAACTTTCTCCACTTATGCAAAAAATTATTTCTGGTCATAAAATTAGTGTTGGTCGTGTTCAATCTGTAATTGTTAAATTAATTGTTGAAAAAGAAAATGAAGTTAATGAATGTTTATTAAATGCAAAAAGTCATTTTAATATTATTGGATTTATTAATAATGATAAAATCTTTTTATATTTCAATAATAATATTTTACAATTTAATGAGTTTAATAATGATTTATCCAATCTATTATTTTCATTACATACTTCTACATTTATTATTCATAATATTGAATTAACCACCAGAAAACAATCACCCCCAGAACCATATACAACTTCATCCATGCAACAATATTTATGTAATAAATCTGGATGGAATTCTAAAAAAACTATGTTGGTTGCTCAACATTTATATGAAAAAGGATTAATTACATATATGAGAACAGATTCAACTAAATTATCTAATGATGCTATTTGTAATATTAAATCATATATTAATAATAAATATGGTGAAGATTTTATTAATCCAATTATTAAACATAAAAAAGAAAAAAATATACAAGGTGCTCATGAATGTATTAGACCAACATATATAAAAATGCATTCTTTAGAAGGTGATGAATTATATTTATACACATTAATATTTAATAGAACAATTGCTTATTTAATGAAACCTGCAATTTATAATGTTAATACTATTACAATTAATACTTCAATTAAAGATTATACTTTTATTTGGAAAACAGAATCAATTTTAGAATTAGGATATTTAATATTATATAATACACAAATAACAGAACAAAATAATTTATATAAAATAAATGACTGTGTTGTAATAAATAATATTCATGCTCAAGAAAAATATAATAATATTGTTCATAGATATAATGAAGGTTCATTAATTAATCAATTAGATCCTAAAAATTTAAATATAGGTAGACCATCAACATATGCTACATTTATAGAGAAAATACAAGATAAACAATATGTAATAAAAAAAGATATAACTGGTATAACCAAACAAATTAAGAAAATCTATATTAAAGAAAATAAAATTAATATAGATGATGAAGAAATTAAATTAGGAGTGGATAATAATAAATTATGTCCAACTGATTTAGGTATTGAAATTGTTAAATATACTGAAAAATATTTTCCTGAGATAATGGATTATAAATTTACTTCTAATATGGAATGTCAATTAGATTTAATTGAT
>JACCDG010777566.1_pt1 | contig 65579 bp, 52 predicted proteins | sample 7442471 | NCBI WGS metagenome assembly JACCDG01 (sample SAMN15323444, study PRJNA562643) | freshwater metagenome | isolation source: river surface water | place: USA:Blue River Watershed | collected 2017-08-17 | reverse complement strand
TGCCGCTTTGAGGGCAGTGTTTTTCATGCTGCACTGATCGCCTGTGATCCAGACGGTTGTATTCAGATTTATCATTCAGGATAAACGAGTTTACTCAAGTCGTAGCCGTGTTCTTGCGCAATCGCTTTCACGCGTTTAAACATGTCGGGATCAGCGTTCTTGGCTCGTGACAAAAACCAGAGATATTTCTTGCTTGGCTCGCCCACCAAGGCGAATTCATAATTGGGATCTACGTAGAGCACCGTGTAATTGGCCCAAACAAATGGAAGAAGGCGCAAAATTTTGGGAGCGAAAGTTACTTTGAAAGTGACGTCTTTAGACTTTGCTTTATGGGCGGCTCCTTTAACCTTAGTAAATTTGCCTGAATGAGTCGTGCAACTGTTAAGTACCTCAACTGAACCATCGTCGAGCAAAGTGTATTTGGCAGAAATATTGCTTTTGCATTTTCGTTCGAAGAAATTTTCGTACCGCGCCTGTTCGTACCAGGTGCCCAGATATTTGTTTAAATCGATTTCTTGTGCTTCCATCTTTTTTGCTTATATTTTGAGTTTGAAGGCGTCGCCGTAGCCTGTCATCTCGACATAAGCGTCTCCCTTGCATTGTTGGTTGTTGTATATACCTAGCACAGAACAGGCGCCCTCCCAATAAGTCACAGCGTTGCCGTCTTGACGGGCGAACTCTTGATTATCCAATTTAGGACTGACTTTTAAGTGAACTTTTTGGGCTGGGATTTCAATTTCCCATCCCATTGGGTATTCGATTTTAGTTTTGTTGCTGCGCCACTTACCGATTGATTTTATTTTGTAATCAGATAATTTTAAGTGGGTCAACTTGCCATTTTCTGAAATCAAACTGCCCGATGATGCCTGGTCGTAACTGCCGTCCTCTAGACGCATCAGATAGAGCATAATCTCTTTGTTGTTGTCTAAATGAATACTGAACCAATCCCAGCCAATTTGATTTTCATCTAATTGATTCGACCCAAATTCGTGATCCATCCAGCTAGTACCCGTGACTTTCACACGCTTGCCTTTGATTGTAAGCCCGCCTTCGGTTTTTAGTCTGGTATACGAATAATAATGTGAGGCGTGGTCGCCCTTTGCGGCTTTGCGACTGATGCCGTTCTCGCCTTGAATTACAAGTGGCTTTTGTGGATTTAGTTCAAGCTCTAAAGTGCAGTCGTTTGATTTTGCTTTGAGAGTTTGTTTCTCGCCTTGGTCCATTGTGGCGGACCAGTTAAGTGTCCAGACTTTTAGTTTGTCTTTGGTGCTGCCAGCAAAGTCGGGACCGGGTCTTTGCAGTCTAGCTTTAGTGTAGAACTCTTTGTTGTTCACGTCTGTGATGGCAAAGTGAGCCATGTAAATATCTGGCATTGCCCAGATAGAATTTTGAATGGGTCTATCTAGATTCAGTGCCGATCTAAAGAAAGTAAGCTCATATCCATATTGATTGCCGTCTTCGCCTTTTAGATTGCCTGTGTAATACCACCATTCTGTTTTGAAGTTTTCATGACTGCCATGGTCCTTTGGAAAAGAGTATTTGTAGCCTGGACGTGCAAGCTCGAAATTGCGACCAGCAGCCAATGCCGTTGAATTAACGAAAGTAAGTAGTATCAGTAGAGTTGCGAGTATTCTCATTGGTTTCTCACCGCATCTGGTGTTACTAAATTTTTGATAGATAGCGCAGGTAATAATCCTGAGACTACCGAGAAGAATACAACAAGCAAGAATGACTCAGTAATTGCAATCCATGGAACGGATAAATTGATAGTCCAGCCAAAAGATTGTTTGTTAATTACATTTATGAGCAGGAGCGAAAGAACGGCTCCTACAAGTGTTCCGCTTAGGGCGCCAAGTCCTCCCAGAAAGGCGGCTTGATACAAAATAATTTGTCTGAGCTGGTTCATGGATGCACCAACGAATCTTAAAATGGCAAGTTCCTGTCGCATTTCCATCGTCATTGCGTAAAGCGAATTTGCCACACCCAAAATAGCGACCAGCACAGAAATGGCATGCAACGCGTGAGTAATAGCAAAAGTGTCATCAAACACACGCAGCACTTCTTGTCTCAACTCTTTGTTGGTCAGTACATTTACGCGTGCATTGGGCTCCATGGTGGCAAGCAAATTGCTGCGAACGACATTTGCATCAAAGCCAGGTTTGCAGTAAATGGCGCAACTCGAATAACCTGATGCAGGGAAATATTTTTGCTGTACCTGGCGTGACAAAATTACGTATCCAAGGTCGCTTGCGTAGTCGTAGTAGATGTTTTGTATTGTGACTTTGAGCAATCCTTTTGATGAAGGAATTTCTAAAACATCGCCTTTTTTAACATCGTTTTTATTGGCAAAAGTCTCGGTCACAATGCAGGACATTTCGTTTTGCTTAATTCGATTGTGGACTGCCTCAAAAGGCTCACCATCAAGAAATTTGAGTTGGGTGTGCTTTTCTAAAACGTCTAATTTACCTGAACCTAAATTGGTTAGTCTTCCTTTGTATACAAATGGCTGTTGAACAAAGCTATCTATGTCTTCAACGCCTTCGACATTTTTTAGAGCGTCAACTCGAGCCTGACTGAGCTTGGCGCCTTTGCTTGCCTCAGAGCGCGAAGTTGATTCAATAAATAAATCTGCCTGCAAAGTTTGATTGACCCACATGATGACAGTTTCTCTGAAACTAGAAATCATGATGTTGAGACTGACCATCATTGCAATACCAAGCATCAAACTTGCAATCGCCACGGATGTCCTCCCAAGACTACCTCGCAGATTGGCTGAGGCAAGTACTGGTTCGGCACGTTTTGTGTGTTTGAGCCAGCCTTTGATAAGTTCAAGTGCAGTTTGCAGAACTTTGGGCAAGCAAAACGATACACCAAATACGGTGAGTATGGCAGACAAATAACCCATCACCGGAAAGTTATTTATCGCCGGCAAAGTGCATGTAACAGCCGCTCCTGCAAGGAGGATCAAGCCTGCCATAGTCAGTTTCATAGATGAGCGATCCACTTTAGCTTCAAACGAACCGCGTCGCATCGATTCTGATGGCTGTACTTGCGTTGCTTCTAAAATAGGAACAAGTGAGGCTGCCATGGTGAAAATTATGCCAATAGCAAAAGCTCCAACCAGCATCGATGGGTCTAGAGCCACTTGTGCAGCGGGTTGCTGGGTGTACAATGCGACCACAGTTTTTTGAACGGCCTGAACGGTTCCTTTTGCAAGAACTGTCCCTAAAAACAATCCAAGTGCTGAACCAAAAATTCCAAACAATAACGTTTGCCCTAGAAAGAGAGCAAACAGGGCTGGGCGTGTTAAGCCGATAGTGCGGAGAATGCCTATTTCAGCCCGTTTTCTAATAATGATAATTGACATCGTGTTGTATATAACAAACGCACCGACAAGCATTGATACCAGGCTTAGTGCCATCAAATTATTTTGAAAGGCTTGCAACATTTTCTGTACTTGAGCGTTACGGTTGCTGGGACTCTCGATTGAAGCATTAATAGGTAAGATTTCCTGAATAGCGATGATTGTCTCAGGATTTATTTTTTGATCCGACATCAAATCTATGCGTGACACGCGTCCTTGCATCGAAAACGTTTTTTGGGCAGTACCAATATCCATTACTAAAACATTGCCGCCAAACGCCATTCCGGTCTGGCTAAACTTGAGTATGCCAGCCGTTTTTAGTTCCACTTCTTTGTCGTTAGCCAAGATTTTAAAAGTAGATCCATCTTTTAAATGGTGTCTTTCGGCAAAGCGTTCACCAACCAAGACTGCATTGTCGTTTAATATTTCTAATGGCGTATCTTTTTTCTGGTCTAAATTAATGGACCTGAAAGATTGATCGGCAAAGACGTCTACCCCAAGCGCAAGTACGATATCTGGCTTTTCACCAAGAACTGCTGTTAATTGCTCGACGATGGGAGTGAAACTAATATTTTGATCCCACAAGAAAGTCAAATCGCAAAGCAAATTCTCATTCAGACTATCTTGTGTGGTCGGCGCAATTACAAGATCAGATTTGCCTGTGACCAATTGCAAATTGTCTTCAAATCTTTTCAAAGCCGTCTGATTAGCCAGGCTAATAGAGAGCATGACGCCCACGCCAAGGGCAATTCCAAGGACAGTCAAAATTGTCCGAGCTTTGTTTGCGACAAAGTCGCGCATAATAAACTGATAAAAGAGCGCGAAGAAATTCATGGCGACGGCTCTGTAATTTGACCGTCTTTCATATGCACTACAAGATCGGCATATTCAGCCGCATCTGGGCTATGCGTGGCCATGATGATTGTTTCGTTTTGATCGCGACATAGTTTCTGTAAAATATTGAGCACTGCAATACCATTTGCAGAATCGAGATTACCTGTGGGTTCGTCTGCCAAAATTAGTTGCGGCTTGTGCACAATCGCACGCGCAACCGCTGTGCGCTGCATTTCTCCACCAGATAACTGAGCGGGATAAAAAGTTCGACGCTCGCTTATACTTAGTTTTTCTAAAACTTCAAGCACGCGTGTGTCAATTTCTTTGGATGAAAGACCACCGTTTAATTGTAGTGGTAAAGCGACATTCTCAGTCACGCTCAGAGTAGGCAACAAATTGAAGAACTGGAAAACAAAACCGATTTTTTGTCTGCGCAAAATTGTTAGTTGCATCTCGTTCATTGAAGAAAGCGAGCTATCACCAATTGTGATGCTGCCTTCATCAGGTACATCGAGCCCGCCAAGACAATTTAAAAGAGTAGTCTTGCCGCATCCGCTTGGGCCCATGAGTGCAACAAGCTTTCCTCGAGCAATATTTAAATTCACATTCTGCAGCGCAAGTACATTATGATCTTTGTACTTCTTACTTACATTTTGCACCCGAACATGTGCGGTACTGTTACTATTTTGACTCATTACGCCCATTACATGAAATTATCATTTTAGTAAGTGAACATGGCATGAACTGCCAGTATTTATCCTTTGTTTAAGACTAATTCGTCATAGCAATCGTCTATTAAACGACAGAGTTTTTCTTTTGAGTAGGCTTCTGCATCTAGAATGGGAGCCAAACACAAAAGCGCACCAGAACCCAGTCCTTCTTTGACGTGGCCCTTTTCGTATTCTTGCAGGCCTGGGTGTTTAGAATTGGTGAAATCAAACTTTGCACTTATCATCGGTGTATTTAAAGTCTGTGCCAGTAGTGCTAGTTTTGCGTGCGAGTCGCTAGCTAGCCAACCGGTTGTTGCTACAACTAAATTTTCTGGCTGTTTGATCATAATCATCTGAGCCAGAGCATGTACAGCTAGCATTTGGGTGCCGCCGCCAAGAATAGTGGGAACTTTGAAGGCCAATTCTAGTGCCAGTCCACTAGCCACAGCCTGCATAGGGTCTCCAACGCATGACATGAATCTAAACGGATCGGGCGGAGATTGAGGCGTAATGCGTGCCTTGGCCAATCCCTCGGCTACCAGATCCGATTTTTGTTTTGCGTTTGGAATAGGAAGACTGCTTGAAGAAAATTCGGGAAGCGATTTATAAATGGCAGACAAAATGGCATGAGCAGTGCTTGTTCCGCCAGGGACACATTCAGCTACTATAATTAAATCGTGTTTTTTTTGCAGAGAAAAGGCAAGCTCGCGACCACGCTCAAAAAGATTTCTTGTGTGTTCAAGATCTAGAGCAGCACCACTCGATAAGCACTCTGCTGGTATTGTGCCGAAGCTTTCGTGTTCACACTGTGGGGCAAGGAAGGTTCCGCAATCGATTATCTTTACTGGGCAACTCAGTGCTTTCAAGATTGCTTTGCTTATCACCACTGGCGATACTATTCCAGATGGTGAAACCGGAATGACTCCGCCGGTTGAAGGTTGATTATTTACAAGTATTTCAGCATCTATTTTGGGCGTTAGGCGCCGGTCTCTGGCGGTAGCTCCAGCAGCGGATATGCCTTCGATGTCGCTAGTTTTTGTGCCAGCAATTAACAAACAAAAAATTGGCGATTTCGCTTTTGAAATCTGAACGATTAAATCCGACAAGTTTGACATCGGATCGGACAAAATCGTAACAGAGTCTTTAGTTCTTAATGGCACGCTTGGTTATCTCAGCCGGGATGGCAATCAAAAAGGGTAGGGTGAAAAATGATGCGATTCCGCGCAGAAAGCTTGAACCAAAAATTATGTACACTAACTCCCACATGCCTGGTACGTAAGCTTGTGTCGACATGCGAATCGAAACCACGGTGAACACCAATTCCATCGTAACGCAATAAATGATATTTGCCAGTATCGAGTAAATTAGGAGTGGAATAAAAGTTTTGAAAGATCCGACAAACGCTTGAATTGCAGCTGAGCTACCTTTGCCGTTTGAAATGCCGCTTACGGCTATTAGCAAAGCGCCGTACATTGTGGTGAACACCAAGCCTACGCCAGTTGCGGCGTCTGACGCGGTTTTGATGTAGTCAGGCAATTCGAGAGGTTGAGGAATAATGGACGTTTGCATCAAAGAGATAGCACTTGATGCAATTAAGATCAAAATGAACGGAGTCATCAAAATTCCATACAAAAACCAAGAGACAAAAAGAAAGCCCTTGCGCGTTTTTAAAAAATTGAGGCTATCATCCAGAGTTTGTCCGTTTTGCAAAGACCGGCAAAAAGCAGTTAATTTAACTAGCCAGTCGCTAATTGACCAGACGATTAGGACGGTTCCGGTTAGAGATCCGATCGTGAAACAAACGAGATAGCGGATCATAACGGCAATAACATCTTGGACGCCTTCGCCCATACCAAGTGAGCCAAAGTAAAATCCAGCCATAATGACGCAAGGTCCCGCTATAAGCATGGCTGCGGGCTTTATGAAGTGCTTTTTACTTTTCTGGAATAAAACTGCGACTGGCTTCCAAAAGCCCGGCGTGAAGCTTTCTTTGAGCACACCAAAGGCAGCCCCGGTGGTGAAATGAAACGAGGTGACCGGAGTTTGCTTTGTGTAAGTTTCTTGGCTTTCGTCGCTCAACGTAAAGAATCTTCAACGTAGTCTAATAAGACCCTCAATAGTAGCAGGCGCAAGAGTTTAGCACCCATTTAACTTAACTCTAAACTTGTTCTTGACAAAATATGAGAAGATTTAGTCAAAGGCATCCCCGAACAGATTTCACAGGTTCACGTTTTTGATTCTCGTTTTGGAAAAGGGTATTGGCCAACACGGCGAGCGCGAAGTTTTAGTCAAACTCGAGGCGCTTGGCGTGAGCGGGCAACTAGGCAGGCTTTACACCGATACTGTGGTCGTAATCGAAAGCGATGTCCAAACCAAACCAACACATATTTTTAGTCAAATTGACGGCGTAGCCAAAGTCTTGCGCATCGGGCAGTCTTATCCAAAAGTGCTCGAACAAAAAGAATCTAGCGTTAAACTAGAGCGAGTCGTCATTGGCGGCGGCGCTAAGCCAATAATAATTGCCGGACCCTGCTCGGTAGAAGGTCTTGATCAGTTGCTTGAATTGGCCGATGGAGTTAAATCGGTCGGAGCGCAAGTATTGCGTGGCGGCGCGTTCAAGCCTCGCACAAGCCCCTATGAATTTTGCGGACTGCAAGAGGCTGGGCTTGCATACTTGAAAGAAGCAAGCCTTGAGACGGGACTGCCGGTTGTTTCAGAAGTGATGTCCGAAAAACAGATTGAAGCCGCAAATGATTATGTGGATATTTTCCAAATAGGCGCCCGCAACATGTACAACTATGAGTTGCTCAAAGAAGTGGGTCGAACCAATAAACCTGTTTTGTTGAAACGAGCACTATCTGCCACTATCGACGAATTTTTGTACGCAGCCGAATATGTTATGCTTGGCGGAAATAACCAAGTTATTTTGTGCGAGCGTGGCATTCGCACATTTGAGACTAAGACTAGAAACACGCTCGATTTAAGTGCTGTTCCAATTCTTAAGTCTTTGACCAAATTGCCTGTTATAGTCGATCCAAGTCATGCAACAGGTCAGCGTAAGCTGGTTCGTTCCATGTCGCGTGCTGCCATTGCCTGTGGTGCTGATGGTCTGATGCTTGAAGTGCATCAAAATCCGTCTAAGTCTATTAGCGATGCCGAACAAGCAATCTCGGTTGAAGATCTCGCCTTGATTAACTCGGACCTCGAAGCATTGTATGCCGCTTTGCAAAAGATGGATGCGCAAGCGAAAAGTACTGGTGACGCCAAGTTTAAAGAAGCAGTTGAAGGTCAGCCAATTGAAGGTCAATTGGTCTTGTCTGGATCGGCTATTTCTTAATGCCTTTCTTGTTGATGGCGCAAAGCCGCTCTTCAAGCAATAGGTTGGACACGTCTTTGAATTTGTTCAAAATAGTGCCGTAGGGCAGACCGATTTTGATATCTTCGGGCACTTCGCCAAAGATGCCTGATACCAGACGTTTTGGATGCTTCATGCCGGGCACGATTAATGGTTTTCCATCGGATAGTTCGGGCGAGAGAATAACGCATCCGGTGATATTTTCAATTTGACTGGAGAATCTGAATAGTCCCGCACCGTCGGCTCCAAGTCCCATTCCCAGACGTTCTAAGTCGATGAATTCGGGTGTGCGTGCTGCGTGTTCGAGTGCTGATTGGATTGATTGTCCCGGACGAGTCTTTGGAATGAAACAAGAATCGATTCTAAAAAATGGACGACCTGAATCTAAAAATAAAATGGCTGAACTTTGAGCTGGAATTGCTCCGTTTTCGTGTGCGGTTAAGAGGTTCTGAATAGCGGGATTGGTCGCAAACATCTCCAGTCGCTTTTCTTGCTTGGCGTCGATGCACGAGATGCTTGATTCCAGGAACATTTTGGTTAGTTCCAGCTCCTCTTCTTCAAGCAGGGGCATAGTTCCGCGTTTCGATATCAGATGCTGGTCGAGGCTGCCGTTTATAAATGCGCGATCCGAGCCTGATTCGATGATTTTGAGACTTTCTCTGGTTTGTTTCAGGATATTCTTAAGTATGGCGCCGCGTCTGGCGATATCTTTATCGACCTTGGCATAACGCGCAGCGGTACTTACAAAAATAAGCAAAGTTTTCAGGCATCGTGTGTATTGGGGGCGTTGGGCATCAAGTTTGATCTGAGCTTCGGCAATTAATCCTTTTAGATTATCGAAGCCCTCGATTTCTGACGGGCTCATCGATGGTCCAAGCTTCTGCAGTTGTTCCAACTGGATGCGGGCTTTTTTGATTTCCAGAGATAATATGTAGGGGCTTATCGCCTGTTGCGCTGCATGGAAGGCCTGATTGGTCATGTCCAGGTGGGCTTTGACCTCAGCCTCGGCGATATGCGCGAAGTCGAGTTGGACCGATTGCATATAAATAGATTGCGTGCCTGTTTGCATTTTATTCATGCCTGGAAGTTTTCAAGAGGTGATGACGTCTCTAATTTAAATGAGTCGGCGCTAATTAGCCCATGGGAAAAATACGTAGTCCAAGATTAAATGTTGACACTGACCTCGATAAAGCGAGATCATGAGTTGATGATCGAATTAGTTCCTATAGTAGTTATTCTTCTTTTCTTATTAATGACGGCGCTCATGTACACGCGTCGCATATCTGCCTTGCTTGCGCTGCCTGTTATGGCAATTCTGATTGCCATTGCCGGGGGCATTCCTCAAAATGAGATTTTGACTGATGTTATTACAAAGGGCTCGCTCAAACTACACGCTGCATATACCACCACTATATTTGGTGCGGTGCTTGCCGAATTAATGAACCGATATGGCATAGCCAAAGCGCTTGTGCGCTGGGTGGCTGAATTTTCTGGTGACAATCCATACGTGCTTGGGCTTGTTCTAACCGGTGTCACGGCATTGCTTTTCTCTACTTTAGGTGGGCTTGGAGCAGTCATCATGGTCGGGTCCATTGTATTGCCTGTAATGTTATCTATTGGAATATCTTCTGCCACTGCAGGCGGCTTATTTTTATTTGGAATAAGCATTGGCGGCATGTTTAATTTAGCTAACTGGCAGTTGTATAAAGACGTATTGTCTGTTGCGCAGGAAGAACTTATAAAATTTGTGGTGCCATTTGCATTTTTAATTGGTATGGCAGTTTTGATTTTTCTATTTGTCGAACTGAAGAAAGCCCGCAATTTGATTTATCTAATTGGTGGCAGTTTGCTTTCGGCTTGCGCGCTTTATTTTTTGAATCAGAATTTTCATCCGGTGGCGGAAGTTGCAAGTCCCGAGCAAGCAGCCAAACTTAGTTTGGAGTTGGCTGAGTCGTTTAATCGTGTTTGCATTTTACTATCTCTACTAGCACTGTATGCCGTTAAGCGTCATTTCAAAGGTGGCTTAGAATTACCGCCCATTGCCATGCTTACACCAATTGTTCCGCTTATTTTAGTTTTGTCTTTCAAGTGGGAAATCATCCCAGCATTTCTTTGTGCCATTACATTTGGTGTGCTTACAACCTGGCGCAAAGATTCTATAAATCAATTGACCCGAGCCATTATTGACGGCACGCAGACTGTTATTCCGGCCATAGTTTTGATGATTGGAATCGGAATGCTTATCGCTTCTGTAAGTCATCCAAAGGTTGCCGGAGCCATTGCTCCACTCGTTGCGCAAGTGATACCAACTACACCAGTCATGTATGTGATAGGTTTTACTTTGATGACGCCACTGGCTTTGTATCGCGGTCCGCTCAGTCTTTGGGGAATGGGCTCTGGTTTGCTTAAAGTTATTCAAAACTCGACTCAATTGGGCGGGCAAGCAATCATGGGAATGCTTATGTCTGTAGGACAGGTCCAGGGCATTTGTGATCCGACCAATACGCATAACATTTGGATTGCAACCTATTTAGGAACAGACACCCATACTCTGCTCAAAAAGACTATTCCATATGCGTGGGGGTGTGCTATTGCAGGACTGGTTCTTTCTTGCTTTTTTGGGTTTGTAAAATGACAAATCAAACAATACAAAAAGGGAAGTATCGAGTCGGTATTGACGTTGGCGGGACCTTTACTCACGCAGTTGCAATAGATCCAGATGAGGGAGCGCTTATTGGGCGAGTAAAAGTGCCCACCACCCATAGTGCCAAAGAAGGTGTGGCGCTTGGAATAATTCAGTCACTGCAAAAATTATTGCAAGAAGCTGGTCTGTCACCAGAAAATATTGGATTTATTGCACACAGTACCACGCAGGCAACTAACGCACTACTAGAAGGGGACGTTGTTCCAGTTGGCATAATCGGGCTTGGAAGCGGCATTAACTCTCCATTTATAAAAGCATCGACCACACTTAAAAATATTGAGCTAACACCAGATAAATTTCTGGTTACACATTCTGTTTTTATAGATACAGCAAAAGAAATCACACGCGAAGGTATTGTTGCAGCCGTCGAGTCGCTCAGAGCAAAAGGGGCAAAGGCGATTGTTGTTTCCGAAGCTTTTTCGGTGGACGATAATACAAACGAGAAGAAAGCAATCGAGTTTGTGCGTGAGTTAAATATTCCAGCAACTGCAGGGTCTGAGGTAAGTCAGCTCTATGGTCTGAAAGTTCGCACCCGCACTGCTGCGATTAATGCTGCTATGCTTCCAAAAATGATGGAGAGTGCAGAGATGACAGAGCGCGGTGTGCGCGAGTCGGGCATTAAAGCTCCAGTGATGATTATGCGCTCAGATGGCGGTGTCATGGATATTGATACTATGCGCAAAAGACCGATACTCACTCTTTTGTCAGGACCGGCTGCAGGTGTGGCTGCTGCCACAATGTTTTTGCGTATTGTCGATGGCGTATTTTTAGAAGTGGGCGGTACCAGCACTGATATTTCGGCAGTATCTAATGGCATGGCCAAAATTCGAGGCGCAGAAATTGGTGGACATCAAATTTATATGCGCACTTTAGATGTTCGAACAGTTGGTATTGCTGGTGGTAGTTTGCCGCGAATAAAAAATAATCAAATTCACGATGTCGGTCCGCGCAGTGCCCACATTGCTGGACTTAAATATTCGTCTTTTGCCCCTGACCTAAAACCAGAGCAGTTGAGCGTTAAGCTCATAAAGCCGATTGATGGAGACCCAGACGATTATTTAAGTCTTGATGCCAAAGACAGTGAGACAAATTACTGTATCACTCCCACTTGTGCTTCTAATTTACTTGGACTTGTTCCAGAAGACGATTGCGCATATGGTATTCAACCCTCGATTGAAGCTGGGTTTAAGGTTCTTGCTGAGAAGTTGCAAATAAGCCCTAGAGATGCGGCAACTGCTCTGTTAGATATTTCTGTGCGTAAGTGTATTCCCGTTGTAAAAGCACTCATAAAAGACCACAAGCTAGATCCTGAACTAGTCACTTTAGTTGGTGGTGGCGGTGGGGCCGCTGCAATCGTTCCCCACCTGGCGAAAACCATGGGACTCAATTTTAAATTAGCTCAGAGCGCCGATGTTATTTCGGCTATTGGTGTGGCTCTTGCTCTAATCAGAGAAACAGTGGAGCGTCAAGTAATTAATCCTACAAACGAAGATATTTTGCGCATCAGGCATGACGCGATTGAAGCTGTAAGCCAGATGGGTGCCGATCCTGATTCGATTGAAGTACAAGTAGAAATTGACCCGCGCACAAATGTGGTGCGTGCCATTGCAGTTGGTTCTAATAAAGCTGTAGTAGAAGATGGCACAAGTAAGCATGACGCAACCGACCAGGAAAAACAAAGCCAGGCTGCAGCTACACTGCGCGTGTCTGAGGAGCAAATTAAGCTCGAACTGGACGGTGCTAATTTCAGGATTTATGCTGCAAATAGAACTGAATCACAAATTTTGGGTTTATTCAGAAAACCGCTTAAGTCTGTTGTAGTGATGGACAAGAAAGGTCAAATCAGACTGCAATTTCGCAATGCAGTGTTCGAAGAAACAACGAGAGCAGGCGCTTTGGCTGTAATTGAATCGCTTCTTGAAAAAAATGCCGAGTGGGGCGATGCTGGAAAAGTGATACCAGATGCAGTGTTGCTTGCTGGTGCCAAAATTATTAACTTGATGGGACTTTTAAACACATCTCAGGTTGTTTCATTCGCTCAGGCTGAGCTTGAGATGATTCCCGATTCAGCTCAAATTGTGGTCATTGCCAAATTGAGTTAGCGACAGATAATTTAGAAATTATGGGCTTTATTGAATGGGCATAGAAACTTCGCACCAAAAAGAATTACTGCAAAAAGGTATTGCTGAGTTTAACGCCAAAGAATATTTCGACTGTCACGAGACGCTTGAAGAACTCTGGAAAGATTACCAAGCGCCAGACCGTGAAGCCATACAAGGCATTATTCAAATTGCGGTAGGCTATTACCATTTGCGGCGCTCAAACCAGGCTGGCACGCTTAAGCTCTTTGAGCGAGGAGGGGCGAGGGTGGAGAAATTTGCGCCTGTCTGGCAGGGGTATGACTTAAGCGTTGTTTTACAAGAGGTAAAGTGCCTTCAGGAAATTTTGCAGGGGCCAGATGCCTCTAAACTGGTGCTTGATAACATTCGATTCCCTGTAATAAGAGACATGCAAGCATCAAATGATTGTTGAAATCCTGACAAGGGGTTATTATCAAATTGAATTTTTCTAGATGCGGTACACGTGAAATCCGTTAACAAAATCCTTGTTGTAGATGACGAGCAAGCCGTTACAGTTTTGCTCTCAGAAACGCTTCGCGAAGTCGGCTATTCAGTTGACACAGCTAATGACGGCTTCAAAGCCATTGCTGCTTGTAAGGTGCGCACGCCCGATTGCATTGTTTTGGATTTGAACATGCCCTTGATGGGCGGAAAAGGCGTTTATCAGCGGGTTCGCAAAGAAGAAAAGACCAAAGATATCCCGATTATTTTTCTGGCTGCGCGCGATGAGCAGCTCCCAACCGATATGGATGAGCGCATGTCGGCTGAAGACATACTCTATAAGCCAGTCCAGCCAAATGAATTGTTGTCGCGTATAAAAGCAGTTTTGCGTGAAAAGTCTCTGCGTGAGGAACTCAAGCAGAAAGAGCAACAAATCAAAGATCTGCAATTGACTGACCAGCTCACTGAACTTAAGAGCACTCGATTCCTCAATGAGTTTTTAACTATAGGAATTAAGCAGGCTCGCAGGTATAAAGTGCCAGTTAGTGTCTGTCTGCTTGAAATCGATAATTCTGCCGAGATTTCCAAACGCTTAGGACCAAAAAACACCGATACGCTTGTGTCTTCGGTCGCAGCTCATATACAAGACCAGATGCGCGACACCGATATTGTTGTGAGAACAGGACCTTTCGAGTATATGGTCGTTTTGACAGTGACCAATCAAGTGGGTGCAATCGAGGTTGCTGAGCGCTTGCGCATGTCTGTGGAAGAGAAAGAATTTGACGCTGGAGATACTCAAGAAAAGGTCACAGTATCAGTTGGTATTTGCCAGTTCGCCAATCACATGGATGATGAAGGTAAATTGCTTACAAGCCACGCCCGTGCTGCCATGCATCAAGCCCGAGACGAGGGCGGAAACATGAGTTTAATGGCAGAGTAACAAACTCTTTTGCCCTCAAAAACGTGTGATAAAATCTTTTATTGCAAAACGTCTGTATCGGGACGTAGCGCAGCTTGGTAGCGTGTCCGTTTCGGGTGCGGAAGGCCGGAGGTTCGAATCCTCTCGTCCCGATATTGTTTTTTACGACAGAAAAATCTATCTAATTCAATTGGACGTTCGCAAAGAAATTGCCGAAATAACTAAGTCGAAAGCCATCTTAGTAGGGCTTGTCGTTTTGTGCATCTTAATGTGCATGGTGCCTGTGTTTTTTATTTTAATTCCTTTTGTCATTATTTTTCTTGTCGTTCTCTACAAAATCGGCGAAGGCAATAATGCAAAAGCGCTTAAAATCGCGCGCAGACACACTGGTGGTGTGGCGGGAAAACTCGAAATCAAAGAAGATATGGGGCTTGCAAGCTCAATGGTTTTAAATGACTGGGGTGTTATTTATCTTCCCGCGGGAAAAGATGCAATTGAACTGGCATGGAGCGCAATTGAATCGGTTGATGAAATCGGGCTTTCTATGCTCGAATTCAAAGCTAGTGGAAAAATCTTAAAAGCCGATTTGAGTCAAGGAAGATATTTGCTAATAACTGAAACTTTAGACAATATGCTCAAAGACAAATGCCATTTTCTAATAGATCCAAAAACGGGCGAATCGCATTTGCTTGAATCATTAAAACACCAACCAATGGAGTGGCCTTTAATCAAATTGCGTATTGACAATGATGGTATCAAATACGATGGCAATGAGATGCGTTGGGACGAAATAGAACTAATTTTTGAAGAAACCGTTGTTCATCGCTCTAGTATGTCTACGCTCAATTTGTCATTTTCAAATGGGCAAAAACAATTCAATGTCCCAAGCGATGCCGTTTGTGAGGGAACCGGGCTTGCAGGCAGTTCTGCTTATGAATACTTAAAAGCTGTAGCTCGCGAAAAAATTGGTAGCAAAGCATCGTTTCTGGTAGCAGCAGCATTACCTAAAAAGCGCGCCTTAGACGAATTTATGCGTATGCAAGATGCGTATAAAGCCGCGTATGCTCTGTCGTTTGAAAGTGGTAAATATCATGTTGTGGAGCCGCGATTTGCCGAAATGCTCAAAATCGTTGACAAATTCGATCTTGAATTTGAAACTTGCGTGCAACACTTTTTTCATGACTATGCAACACTTTTAGAGCGAATGGGACGCCATGGCGAATCGCAAGCAATCAGTCGCCGCATTCATGAGCCAGTAGTCTAGAACCCATCGACACAAGCTGTCATTAGCTTTATTCTTTAAGTCATGTTCGCATTCTTAAAAGGAACTATCGCACACAAAGAACTCTCCACCCAGCCGGTGGATCGACTTTTAATTGACGTGAGCGGAGTAGGTTTTGAAGTTTGGATGGCGCAGCGCAATCTGGCATCTATTGGCGAAGTAGGCGAAGACGTCATTATTCACACTTTTTTAGCTGTTCGTGAGACTGAGCTAACTATTTTTGGCTTCGAAACTCAAGAAGAACGACAACTCTTTCAGACTCTTAAAACAGTCACTGGCGTGGGTCCTAAGGTGGCTCTGTCAATTATCGGAACGCTTGGGATGAATCATTGTATTGATTCAATCGTCAATCAAGACGACCGTGTAATGAGTCAGGCTCCAGGTGTTGGACCGAAATTGGCTAAGAGAATTATGCTCGAATTAAAATCTAAAATGGACGAATTCGCTCCCCATGCCAATAAGTCTAGTCAGCCTGTAGTGAAAGACAATTTGCGCGCCATCTTTGATGAGACGCGTATGATTTTGGAAGGGCTTGGTTACACAGCCACTGAGATAAACATGGCTTTAGATTCGGTCAAGAAAGACAACGAGCTAAATGATAAGTCCAACGACGAGCCGGATGTTGAAATGCTGGTCCAACTGTCTTTACGTGCGCTGGGAAAGGCCAGCGTTAAATAGGCGATGCTTAAGCGAGTCGGCAATGTCTTATTGTTTGGCGCCCTTGCTCTAGTTTTCATAGCTCTACCTTTATATGGTGTTCGCCATCAGTTTATTTGGCCCGAATGGAAAGAGGTTGCGCTTTATGCAATGTTTGTTGCAACGGCGATGGTGTGCGGATTTCGCTTCGATGGATTTAAGCCTATAAACATTTCTGAAGACGGTCTCATTATTGACGAGCAGAAAGAATATTTTCAGTTTGCGCTATACAAATTGAATTTGAGAATCGAAAAATCAGTCCAACCCTTGTGTTTGGTCACGTTGATATATTCGATTTTGTACTTTATGTGTTGCATGCTCTGTCAAAGAATGGGGCTGGCGCAAATGGATATTCAATTAGGAAACTTGTCTTTAGCCTGTCTGGGGCTGTCCTTTTCTTTATTTGGTCTAATATTAGTGATAATGAATCGAACTGTCCGTAGTATCAAGTGGGGTTGGCTCTTTTTTTACGCAGGTCTGCCAATCCTGTTCCAGACCTGGTTTCCGCTTCTTGCCCTGCCTGGAATTTTTGTCGTTTTTAGCAAAATGCTCAAGACTAAGTAATGCTAATGCGTCAAGGGCGTTGTCAAGTATTGCCTTTGGATTTGTTGTCATTAGAATGGAAATATAGAGGTGCTTGCGAAGTGTGAGCAAATTGCTCTCAGGCACACGTTTTTAAACGTTTTTATACTGGAAAAAAATAAAGGGTGGCGTCAATGAAAGATTCCGATATTCGTCTAACAGCAGAAGAAAGAGCTTGTTTGAGAATGTGGTTTAGACAAGCCATATCGGTTGTAGAAAGAGAAGAAGCTTTGCAATCTCGTCTCATTGATATGGGTATTGAGCAGACCAAGAAAGAATCTCATCGTCACCCTGTTTCTCGTCGTCGTACACGCAGAAACTTGGTCAATCCTCACTCCAAGAATCTAGTGCTCAGTTAATCTAATAAATTTTCGGCAGCGGGCCTTCAAGAATTTATCTTTGGGATTGAACTTTTTGAGCCAAAATTTCGTCGTTAATTATGGACGAACTTGGTGAAGGAAGGCTTCAAGTTCGCTATGATTTATATATCCGGACCTTCCCCAAAAGGTAGCTACTTGCATGAGCCCGCGCCCATACGTACCTTTGCACCTGCACACCGAGTATAGCCTGTTAGACGGGGCTACGGTGATAAAAGATTTGGTCAAAAAAGCCAAAGCCGAGAATATGCCGGCTGTGGCTATTACCGATCATGGTGTCATGTATGGTGCAGTTGAATTATCTAAGACTTGCCACGAACTTGGCGGTGTTAAGCCAATCTTGGGCTGTGAAGCCTATATTATCGATGGCGACATAACCGACAAAAAAAATAAGACCAATTTGTATCACTTGACTATGCTTGTGCGAAACAAGCAAGGCTACAAGAATCTAGTAAAACTAAATTCGCGCGCGCACATTGAAGGCTATTACTATAAGCCGCGCATAAACAAAGACATGCTCTATCAGTACCGTGAAGGACTGATGATTTTGTCGGGCTGTCTTGGTGCTGAAATTTGTCAGCATTTGCTTGCCGATAGGTATGACGAAGCAAAACAAGTCGCGGCTTGGTACAAAGATGCGTTTGGTGAGAATTATTATTTAGAAATTCAAGACCACGGCATGCCTGAAGACCGCAAGGTCAACAAAATGCTCATTCAAATTTCGCGCGAGTTAGGTATCAAACTTGTTTGTACCAACGACTCGCACTTCACCAACAAGTCAGATGCCGCAGCGCATGATTGCTTACTTTGCATTCAAATGGGCAAAGTGGTTACAAACGAAAATCGGATGAAATTTACCGGTTGGGAATACATCAAAAATGGCGATGAGATGGCGGCTTTATTCCGCGATCACTTAGACGACGAGTATGTTGAAGAGTCTATTTTAAGTACGCTTGAAATTGCAGACAAAGTAGAACCAGTCAAACTGGGTGGAGATCCCAGACTACCAGATTTTCCCGTTCCGCCCGGATACACAGTCGAGAGCTATTTGAATAAATTAGTTTTCGATGGTATCAGAGAGAAAGTAAATCAAGACGTTCCAAAAGAATATGAAGAGCGCGCTATCACCGAGCTTAAGGTGATGGAAGACAAAAATTTCTGCGCTTATTTCTTAATTGTGGCTGACTTTATTCAATTTGCAAGAGACAAAGGAATTCCAGTTGGTCCAGGTCGAGGCTCTGCTGCAGGCAGTCTTGTTGCTTACGCGCTTGGTATAACCAATATAGATCCAATTAAATACAATTTGCTTTTCGAGCGATTTTTGAATCCAGAGCGCGCGTCCATGCCCGATATCGATACCGATTTTTGTATCGAGCGACGCGAAGAGATTATCAAATACGTTCAAGAAAAATATGGCATCGATAGAGTGGCGCAAATCATCACATTCAATAGAATGACATCTAAAGCTGTTCTCAAAGATGTATCGCGAGTGCTTGAATATCCTTTTTCCGAATCAACCAAGCTTGCCAAAATGGTGCCGGTAGTGCGGGGAAAAACGACACCACTAAAAGAAATGATCACCGATCACCCCGATTTCAAAAAAATCTATCACACTGATGAAGAAGCTAAACAAGTTATAGACATCGCCATTAAGCTTGAAGGCACTAACCGCACTTTTGGTATGCATGCTGCAGGCGTGGTTATTTCTGATGTTCCGCTTGATGAAATTGTTCCGGTTCAGCGCAATAACGACGGAACTATTATTACGCAGTTTTACATGGAAGACATCGCTTATGCGGGTCTGGTTAAAATGGACTTCTTGGGTCTGCGCAACTTGACCATGATTGCAAAGGCTGTCTCAATCATCGAGGAAACGCGTGGTCTTAAGATTGACCCAGATAAGCTTCCACTCGATGACGAGAAAGTTTTTACCACCATTAGCAACGGCGACCTTGCAGGTATATTCCAGCTTGAAACATCAGGCGGTATGCGACAAGTGGCTCGCGACATGAAGCCAAACAACCTGGAAGATATTTCAGCACTCATTGCTCTTTATCGCCCAGGTCCTCTTGATTCGGGCATGATCGAAAAGTTTATCGATTGTAAGAACGGGAAAACTCCAATCCGTTACGAAACGCCCATGCTTGAATCAATCTTGAAAGACACCTACGGGCAAATAGTCTATCAAGAACAGATTATGCAAATCGCGCAAAAGTTAGGCGGTTACAGCCTTGGCGAAGCCGACTTATTGCGTCGGGCGATGGGTAAAAAGAAGCCCGAAGAAATGGAAACGCACCGCGGGCGGTTTATGGATGGTTGTGCCAAGAATGGCATAAGCGCCGCCATTTCAGAAAAATTGTTCGACATTATGATTCAGTTTGCCGAGTACTGCTTCAACAAGTCGCACTCGCAGGCTTACGCGATGGTTACTTACCAAACAGCGTATTTAAAAACGCATTATCCAGTCGAATACATGACAGCACTTTTGTCATCTGTAGCTTCTGATCAGGACAAAGTGCAAGGTTATATTGCTGAGTGTCAGGCCATGGACATTCCAATATTGGCTCCTGATGTGAATATTTCTGGTCTCGATTTCACCGCAGACGGCAGCTCAATTAGATTTGGTATGGCTGGTATCAAGAACGTGGGCGAAGCCGCTGTTTTAGAAATTGTCAAAAAACGCACCGAAGGCGGAAAGTTTAAATCTATTCAAGATTTTATTGCTAGACTCGATCTTCGTGTCGTAAATAAAAGAGCGCTTGAAGCTTTGATCAAATGCGGAGCTTGCGTCAATCTAGGCGTCTCGCGTAAGCAAGCTCTTGCAAACATAGACGCTTTGGTTGAGCGCGCTACTCGCAAACAGGCTCAGGAAGCCTCGGGACAAATTAGTCTATTCAGCTTCGCCGCCGAAAAAGGTGGCGCTGACCTCGATTTCGACAATCAACCCCTAATTGGCGATCCGAGTGAATTTAGCGAGAGCGAAATGCAACTGATGGAGCATGAGCTTGTCGGATTCTATGTTACAAGTCATCCTCTGACACGTATCGCCAACCGACTGCGCTATATGACCACGCACCCAATAAAAGATTTGGCTGAGGCGTCTGATGGTACAAGTGTGATTGTGGGTGGATTGGTCAACGCAGTCGAGAAAAAATTGACCAAGCAAAATAAGATGATTGCCATCGTCAAAATGGAAGATTTGACTGGAAAGTGCGAAGTGGTATTTTACGGAAAGCCGCTTGAAGAGCTTGATGACGGACTATTGATCTCGCAGTCGCTTTTGCTTATCAAAGGAAAAATTCGCAAGAACGATGAAGGCTTCAGTGTTTCCGCGCTGACTGCTCGTCGCATCGCGGATGTGTCGATGGTTAATATATTTTTTCCTGGTCAGCAAAATCCGCTTTCCTACGCCACTATGCATCGTCTCAAAGATGTACTGATTTCGCACAGAGGCGAAGACCCAGTGATGCTGCACTTCACAAGCGGCGACAAAAACCAGGTAATTCTTGTTGGCTCTCAATTCTGGGTGCAGAGCTCACCTCGGCTGATACAAGACCTTGAGCAAAACTTTGATAATTCTGTTCGGGTGCTTACAAGTCCAGTCAGGTTCTAGACAAATTCGAGCTTGCATATCAAGTGGCTGACAAATTTTTATCTTCAAGTTTGAGATTTCGGGCATAATAATTTCGGCCCACAATTTCAGGAGTTGGAAGAGATTGCAAACTATAAGATGCCCTGAAGGCTTGGAGGTTTGTACAGTTGAAGGCAAAGGACGCGGAGTCTTTGCTAGACGAAACTTGCAAGCCGGGCTTCGTGTCTGCGTTTGCAGCGGTTATATAACCGACATGAAAAACATCACCGCCATGTGTTTGCAATTAGACGCCAATGTTTTTCTTCAGGGTGTTGGCGAGTTCGATGACTTTATCAATCACAGTTGCGATCCCAATTGTGTCATTCGCTTTGAAGGCGAGACGCCAGTTTTGTTTGTGCTCAAAAATCTGAAAGAGGGTGAAGAACTCACTTTCGACTACAACACGACCGACTGGGACATGCACGAGCAAGAAGCAAGTGCCAATAGCGAAATTGCTTTCAGATGTATGTGTGGCGCACCTAAGTGTGTAGGCGATATAAAAGGTTTTCGCTATCTCTCAGATTCTCAAAGAGCAGAGCGCAAGGATAGCTTGAGCCCTTTTCTTCAAAGTAGATTTTCACACCCTTAAAAATCTGAAAACTTGTCGGCGCCTAGCTTCTGCCGGATATTTTAAGATAGCTTAAGTGCTCTTTTACAATGTTTCCACTTAGCGAAGACTTTGGCTAGAAGCTGGTTTTGTAAACCTAGACGAAGCTGTAAAGGTAAAAAAAGTTTCGTGCTTGTTGTGAAAAAAGCCAGTTTTTGTACAATAAACAGCTCAATCTTAATTAGTTATCAACAGGAGGAATTCTGCGACAAACACAACGCCCAACTCCCAGGACTTTATTGTCGTCCCGACACTCTGGTGTAAAGTAAGCGTTTCGTGTACCCCTCAAAACATCAGGCTTATGACCGTTGTTTTGTTTTCTTGGAATCACTTTTGCCTTCCGGGTCAGCCGGAATAAAAGGGGGAAGAAACATGTTCGGACCACACTTAATCCTTGAAGCCTACGATTGCCCAAAAGAATCGTTAGCCGATATGAACAAAATGAGCCAAGTGCTGGATGCTTATCCACCGAAGCTCGAAATGACCAAGATCATGCCACCATACGTTTTTACGTATAACGGCGCTGTTCCAGAGGACTGGGGAGTAAGCGGAATCGTATTGATTGCGGAATCCCACATCAACATCCACACTTTTCCTGAAAAGGGATTTGTCACTCTAGACATTTTCTCTTGCAAGGACTTTGATGTAGATGCTGCCATAAAGTTCTTCTGCGACCACTTCCAGCCCGGAAGTTATGAACACCAAGTTCTTCAACGTGGACGCGAGTTTCCGCGTAGCATGGGAAGAGCAGTGTCCATTCTGGGTGCGGATAGAAATCGTGAGTTGAACAAGACCAAAATGAAGAGCGCAAAATCCAACTCCAAATCGTTGGCTTGCGTTCCGTAATAAGGTCAATTCCAAAATAGATCGAAATCCAAAAAGGAGCGGCGCAAGTCGCTCCTTTATTTGTAATTGAAGAACAAAAAGGCAGGAAGTTTATTCCTACCTTTATGAATTTGATTTAGCTCCAAATCCCAGACTCGAGCTTAAAGCAGCTCTTCGCGTTTTGTTTGGGGTTGTGCTTTCTTGCCACCAAAGCCAGGAATGCCCATCTTGGGCATTTTGACTGCAGGCATTTTGAGCATGCCGCCTTTCTTCACCGGTGGAGCAGCACCTGGGTGCTGAGCGATGGCTGTTGGCTTCACATCTGGATAAGGATCGGTCGGATCGTAAGGAGCTTTCTCAGCCACTGTTGGTTTTGAAACAGCACCAGGCGATACCGGAATTTGGTGTTGCTGCGAAATTTGAGTAGGAGCTGTTTTGGCTACTTCTTTCTTCTTGCCGCCCATAAAAGGAATGCTTGCCAGTTGTGGCGCTTTCAATTTTGGCATGCCAGGTAGAAGACCTTTTTTCTTTGGTTGGGCATTGCTTGCAACCACAGGTGTTTCTTTTGCACTGCTGGTAGTGGCTAGTTGTTGGCTAGGCTTGAGATCGTTTCCGACTTTTTTGTCCATTGCGCCTTGATAGAAGCCGCCTGCACTGTTGGTTTCAGCTATATTGGTTTCTTGGTGTGGTTTTTTCTTCATAAAGGGAACCGACACTGATGGAATCAAGCGCTTTTTGCTTGCAATTTTTTGTGGAGCACCGCTTTGTCCGGCTAACATGTCTTTGGTGTTAGGGGGCAATTTGGATTCAGCGACCTTTTGCTCTTTGTGAATTTCTTTGGCTTTAGCAATATTGGCTTTGGCTTTGTTGACATACATTTCGTTGAGCGATCCCGAAGGTGCATCTGCTATGTCATTTTTCGGAGCTTGTTGTTTCTTGTCTTTACCGCCGCTGCCGGGAATAAGACTTGCGGAGGCGCTTGCCATTTTGCCGGTTGCTTTGAATCCGCTAGAGAGCATCGAAGCGCTTTTCTTCATCAATCCAGGCGAAGATGGTTTGTGAGCCGGGGTTGGATTTGATGCGACACTTGGTTGATGGCTTTGGGGTTGTGGTTTCTTTTCGCCACTTCCCTTAAACGGATTGGGCAAACCAGCAACTGGATTTTTCAGTCCACTGAACATGCCCGGTTTCTTTGGTGGCTGCGGTAACAGACTTGTGTCTCCGCCCATCGGCATGGTGACATAAGTGGAAGCAGTGGCTTCGTTGTCCACTGAAGGAACATTGGTCTGTTTTTTCTTGGCAGGTGACTCTGGAGCCTGGATATGGGCATAGGGATCCAGCGCCGATCCGGCGATAGCTGCCGGTTGCACACCAATTAAGGTGATTACTAGTGAGAGCGGTAAGTAGGCTTTTGCATTACGCCCGAAAGACTTCATTGAATTTCCTCTTTTGACCGGAGTGAGTATTCACTTAATGATTCGAAGATCTTATAACAGATTTGACGAGGTAGCCATTACCTTTGAAACCTCAAAGCTAAGTCCGGGCCCCTGCCGAAACCGTTGCGCCGGTAATAGCCTGGATTAACTAGCTGCAAAGGACTGTTTCAAAAGATTATAATGTCCATATACAATATAGAGAGTCGATGCGGAGAAAAGAATCACATGCAACCTGAAGGTACTACTTGGCAAGTGTTCGTACTGATTGTCTTGGGCTGGCTTGCTGCAGCAACCTTTATTTTTGGTGGCCGCAAAGCTTACTTTGAGCCATTTAAAAACGATGCTCCAGAAGAAGGCAAGAAATCTGCCGAATAAACTGGAGTAATCAGTCAGATTTACAATCTATCGAGCTTAAACGAATTTAAGTCTATTTTTGATTCGCCTGTAGTTACGAGATCGGCTATACATTCTCCGATAGCTGGCGAGTGTTTGAAGCCGTGACCTGAGCAGGGCGAGCAGAGCACTATTCTTTTTGAACCGGGTAACCAGTCAAGCACAAATGCACCATCCGGGGTGACTGTGTAGAGACATATTGCCGATTTGATGCAAGTGCTTCTGGCTTTGGGAAAATTCGAAGCCACATAATTTTTGAACATTGATTCAATTTCATCTTGCAATACTTCGCGATTGACTGTATCTGGGTCGCATGTCTCGTCATACTGCTCAAAAGCGATTTTGAATCCACCCTCAGGTCCGTCAACGGCTGGAAATCCGTACATGCCGTTCTTGTCTGTCTTTAATTCCCAAATGAAAATGGGAAAAGCCGGCGGCGAGAAATCTGCGTATGCACCAGAGACATCAAACCAGTAAAGAACTTGTCGATAGATTTTAAATATAGAATCAAATGTTTTTTCTGAAACCGTTTGATTAAGCCAGGGACCAACGGATAGAACTAGATTCTGGCAATGGTAGCTATTCTGGTCGGTCTTTATAGTGACACCACCTGCAGTTTCACTAAATTGAATAAGTTTTTCGTTCGTATGAATATCTGCACCCAGATTTTGGGCTAAGTTTAATTGTCGCTCTACAATTCGCTCTGGGCGCATGATGCCTGCATCGTATTCGTAGTAACCTACTTCGTCATTTGCGATATTGAACTGTGGAAATCGTTTTTGCACATCCTGCGCACTCAGAATATCGTGTTTGATATCATATTTTTTTGCCGCCTCAACAGTGTTTTGGAAAAACGCTTGGGTATGTCGAGCTAGGCTGTCAGGCGCGCTGCAAATAATTAGTCCGCCTGTAATTTGTAATAAATCGGCTTTGGTTTTTTTTTCGATTGCTTCGACTATCTTATAAGACCGAAGCGAAAGTGGCGTGTACTGAACACCTTCTCCTATTGCTTTTCGAGTAATGCGTGTGTCACCGTGGGTGGAGCCAAGTGTATGAGGAGGAGAAAACTTGTCTATGCCCAGAGTTTTAATTCCGCGCGACGCCAACTGATACACGCTTGAACTGCCCATTGCGCCCAGTCCAACAACAATTGTGTGATAATTTTTGCTCACTAAATTTAAACCAATTTGCCTAAGTCTGAAATTGGCAAGCTGTAGTCATAGTCGACTGTGCCTAGCTTTCCATCAGGCAAGATAAGTTTTATTTTGTCGCCTTCGCGTTTTTTATCCAGTTCCATACATGCAATTAGTTTCTCTTTGGATGTTTTTGCTGGGATTTCCATTGGCAATTCAGCTTTGAACAAAATATCTTTGATGCGCTCAAGCTCTGATTTTGGCAGTTTTTTCTGCGCCACTGCAAGCTTAGCTGCGTGTACAATTCCTACACCGACAGCCTCGCCATGGCTGAGCTTGAACTCTCCTACCGATTCGAGTGCATGACCGAGCGTGTGCCCCAGGTTGAGCACTCTGCGAAGGTTTGTATCTCTGGGATCGCGTGCCACCACAAATAGTTTCATCTTTATGCAGCTTGTAATTAAACCAGCTACTTGCGGGTCTTCTACATCGAAGCCATCATTTATGACACTTTCTAGAATTTCGAAAATAGGTTTGGGACCTCTTTCATAATCAGAGTGTTTGGCCACTGTTTCTTCAATCAAAGCGTATTTTAAAATTTCAGCAACACCGCTCATCAGTTGAGCTTTGGGCACTGTAGCAAGAAGCTCTTGGTCTGCTAGAACTGCCTTAGGAAAATAAAACGTACCAGCCAAATTTTTGCCCTGGGGCAAATTAATTGCATTTTTGCCACCAATAGAAGCGTCAACTTGCGCAAGAAGCGAGGTTGGTACTACAACTAAGTTCAAGCCGCGCATATAGGTGGCCGCAGCAAATCCGGCAAGGTCAGAAACTGAACCACCACCAAGAGCGACAATTGAATCTTGACGGTTGAAGCCACGCTCCTGCAAGTGGTCCCAAATACGAATGAGCCAATCTGTCGATTTACATGTGTCGCCGTCTGGCACTTCCAGGGTAGTGACTTGATAATCTTCTGATGGCAGTTGAGAAAGTACGTCGCGCAGCCAGTGTACGGCTGCTGAATGCTGACAGAGAACAAGAACATGTTTGCCAGCGCCTATTTGAGCAAGTGTGCCAGATAGCTTGGTGCGAGCGCCAGCACCAACGGCTACGCGGGTTTTGACTTCCAGCGCCGTGTTCCAGAGCATTGTGATGACCGGACCTTTGTGGCGACTTTTGTGGCGCATATCGGTTTCGACTCCCTTTAGCAAACAGAGACAGAGGTAAACTGACAAGATCATTCCCCGTCTTCTACCTGCTTCTATCGGGTGCTACATAAAAATCTCAGGCGTCCGATAAGTTGATTTGTTCAATTGAATCACCGCCGAATTTTTCAAGCAGTGCTTGCGCCAGAACAAAAGCTGTCATGTTCTTACAGACGACCCCACAGGCGCTAATGGCGCAAACGTCAGAGCGTTCATAACGTGCTTTCTTGGATTTAAAGTCTGGAAAAGATATAGAGTCCAGCCCCTTTACAAGTGTCGGTATAGGTTTCATATAAGCCCTTATCACTAGACGCGACCCATTGGTCATACCACCTTCTACGCCGCCTGCTTTGTTAGTAAGGCGAGTGAAGGGCAAGTTTTCTTTGGCTTTCGCTGGATAAATGGCGTCGTGTACCTGGGAGCCTTGCAAGCTGCTAGCCTCGATACCATCGCCCATTTCCACCGCTTTTATTGCATGCACAGACATAAGTCCCTGAGCCAATCGCCCGTCTATGCGCCTGTCCCAATGGACGTATGAGCCCAGTCCAACTGGTAAATTATCCACTAGAATTTCCACCACACCGCCGAGGCTGTCACCCTCGCCCCAAGTTTTTTTGATTGCTTCAATCATTGCTTGCGACTGATTTTGATCGGCACACAAAATTTCCGATTTGGTGGCATTGGTCATAAGTATTTCTAGATCTTCAAAATCGGCTTGAGACTTGGATTTTATCTGCCCAACTTGGATGACGTGGCAGGCTAGTTTTATTTTGAAATTATTAAGCAGTTGCTGACATATTGCACCTACAGCTACTCGGGCAGCGGTTTCGCGTGCACTTGCTCGCTCGATAACTTCGCGAATATCTTTGTGTCCGTATTTTAAAGTGCCTGCTAAATCGGCGTGACCAGGACGAAAGCAATCAACAACTTTTTCAGTTGGTGTATTTATTTCGCCTTCTAAAGACATGACTTCACGCCAATTTGCAAAGTCTTTGTTCTCTATATGCATGCAAATTGGACCGCCGGTAGTGATACCGCCCCTGATACCGCCTGTAAAGGTGACTTTGTCGTCTTCGATTTTTTGACGTGAATTTCGACCGTAACCGCTTTGTCTGGCTTTAAGCTCGGCATTCAACTTATCGATATCTATTCTAAGTCCGCTTGGAAATCCTTCCAGTATCGCAGTGAGACTAGGTCCGTGAGATTCGCCTGCAGTTAAAAAACGCAACATCGATGCAAAAGCTTCCTTCGATTCTTCTATGATAGCTCAGAGTTTACAGTATAAAATCCATGGCAAGTCTACAAGGTAAAAATTTGATCGTTCCGGGCGATAAGTCCATAACGCATCGTGCCTATTTTTTTGGCGCCTTTAGTCAGGGCACAAGTCGAATAATCAATCCAAGCCCGGCACTTGATTGTTTGAGCACTATTAAGTGTTTGACAGAGCTAGGGCTCGATTTCAAGTTTGACCAAGGCGATGTCATCTTGACCTGCGAAGGGATAAACTCATTGTGCAAACCCAAAGAAGTACTTGATGCTGGAAACAGCGGAACCACTCTCAGATTATTAATGGGACTTTTAGCTGGAAGACCATTTTCTGCCACAATAAGTGGAGATCAGTCTTTGCAACGCCGTCCGCAAAAGCGCGTGAGCGAGCCACTGCGCCAGATGGGAGCCGAATTTGATTTAACTGATGAGTCGCATGCGCCTGTTTGTGTGCATGGAAATTCGCTTGAAGGACAGTTCTTTGCGATTGAACATGCTTCTGCTCAAGTGCAGACTGCAATCATATTGGCTGGTTTGCAAGCCGAGGGTGAGACTTCTTGTGTGGTACCAAATAAGGTGCGAAATCATACCGGCAATATGCTCAAGCATCTAGATATTTCAATGCGGTCGAGCAGTCCGTTGCAACTAAGTGTTTTTGGCTTGAAGAGCCCTATTTCGCCATTTGAGATTATAGTACCAGGTGATATTTCTTCGGCTGCATATTTCATAGTGGCAGCAACACTTTTATCAGGTTCGAATATTTCTATAGATAATTTGGGTGTAGATCCTGGAAGAACTCTTGTGTTAGATACTTTGTCTAAAATGGGGGCGGCAGTTGAGGTTGAAAACCAGCATCTACTCTGTCAGGAGCCAGTTGCCACCGTTAGTGTTCAGTATCAAAATAGACTCAAAGGAGTTGCGATTAAATCACGCGACCTTGCCTCAGGTATAGACGAGCTACCCATTCTTGCTCTGGCGGGCGCTTTTTGTAAGGGCAAATTCAAAGTGCATAATGCAAGCGAATTGCGTAATAAAGAAAGCGATAGATTGTCATTGTTAGTTGAAAATTTTAAAAATGCTGGAGTGACAATCGAGACAAAGGAAGACGATTTTGAAATAGAAGGCAGCTTGCAAGTTCAAGGCGGATCTCTTTGGAAAACTGGTGGGGACCATCGCCTTGCCATGACCGGGCTTGTTGCCAATCTGTTATTCAATCAACCCGTTGAGATAGACAATCTTGATTGTCTGGCAGTTTCTTATCCTGCATTCAAAGCCGATCTTGACTCGATGGTTTGCGATTGAAAATCAGGCGTTCTTTTCTTCGTGATATTCCATCTCGGTGTTAACATCCCAAATATTTTCTTTGGTCTTGATACCACTTGCGATATTATCGACGCACACCATTGCTGTAAGCATAGAGTGATCCTGATTATTATATTTATGCATGCCGTTGCGACCGACCAAAAAGAGATTGTCGTAAGTGCTTACATAGTCTTGAATTTCTTGAAATCTATCGTAAGTTCCAAAATACCCAGGATAAGTTTTAGGCATGCGAATGACCATGGCATCTAGCACATCGGCTTTATCTATGATGCCAATTTTGTCTAATTCCATCGCACCAAGTTCTTTCAATTTGTCATCAGACCATGTCCAGATCTCGTCTGTGTCGTTGCAAAAATATTCAAGTCCAAGCCAAACTGTGTTGTCTGGATCTGCCACCATGTGCCGACCCCAGTTGTTGTAAATCTGAAGACGACCTATTAAAACATCGTTTTCTTGTACATAAATCCAGTTGTCTGCAATGATGAAACGACCGTTCGATAACTCGTCGGTGATTTTCAGTTTTTTGACCAATAATCCCACTTCGATAAAATCGCGATAAACTAGACCATCGCTTACTTCTTTGACACTTGGTGGCACTTTAGTATCAAATTTGCTTATCAGTTCGCGCACAGGCATAGAAGAAAAGAAATAGTCTCCTTCCAAAAGCAACGTTTCACCGGTCTTTGCGTCTTTCACTTGCAGTGCGCTAATTTGTCTTTTTGTTTCGTCGATTTTTATTGACTCGACGTCTTTATCGAGCAAAATCACTCCGCCTCGCGCTTTCACTCTGTCCGCTACAAGCTCCCACATCGATCCTGTTCCTTGTTCGGGATAGAGAAACTGCTCTACAAGCGAAGTTTCGGTGCCTTTTTGCTTTACGTCACCTATGCCAGCAAATATTTTTTTGAAAGCGTGCCACACTGCTTTCATGATGCTGAGTCCTTTAATGCGTTGCGCTCCCCAGGCTGCACTAATTTTGTTGCAATCGATACCCCAGACTTTTTCTGTGTAGTCTTTGAAAAAGGTCAGGTATAGCTCGCGCCCAAATCTATTGGTGATGAAATCTTCAAGGCTATTTTCCTTTTTGATTGGAAAACAAACCGAATTGATATAGCTGAAGCCAATTCGCATAGTTTTCACTAGACCAAGATTAGTAAAGGTTGCTACTTTCAAGCTAATTGGATAGTCGAAAAATTTGCGTAAATAGTAAATTCTGGTGCGTCTTTTGAGCAAAATCATTTTGTTATCTTCGGGCTTCAGTTCTTGCCCTTTGACTTGACGTTGCTTGTTGTGATAAGTGATGGTCTCATCTTCGCCACCAGCTATCGGAATTTTGCTAGTCCACCAGTCCATAACGCGGTCTGATTTGGAAAAGAAACGATGGGGACCAACATCTAGCTTGTTGCCTTTGTACTGGTAGGTTCTTGATAGACCGCCAATAACATCGCTCTTCTCGACAATTATGGGCTTTACATCGGTGCGCTCTAATAATTCGTAGGCGGCGGTCAGTCCGGCTGGACCGGCTCCTATGATTATCGCTTTCTTGTCAGTCATTAAGAAAAAAGTTCCCCGGCAAAAGCCAACAACCCTAATTTTAGGCTAATTCCCTAAAATATTGTCTTGCTAATCTTCATACTTCATGAAAGCCTCAAATCAAGGGGTAAATAATTATTATCCCTGGGAAGGAACTCATGACTGAAAATCCAAGAGCAATCAAGTTAGGCGAGCTAATGATACGCGCTGGTGTGCTCACTTCGCAGCAACTGCTCGAAGCTATTGAATACTCTAAGCAAACGAGCATGCCAGTAGGCAAGATGTTCGTCATGTGCGGAATTGTGACCGAAAATGTTCTTTACTCAGCCGTTCAATTGCAGTCTATGGTTCGTGACAATCAAGTGGATCTGGAAAATGCCGTCGCTCTGCTTTCGATGGTTTACAGACAGAATCTCACACTGCCGCAAGCTATGGAGCAAAGTGGACGCAATAATCAGCCTAAGCAGCCGACCTTCAGACTGGGCGAGATTCTTTGTGAAGCCGGTTTCCTTGGCGCCGATGAGCTTGAAAAATTCCTCAAAGATGGTCAAGACTCAGGTTTGCCTCTTGGTCGCATAATCCTTTTATATGGTTCTATCTCTAAAGAAATGCTTAGTGCAGCACTTTCTGCTCAAGTGATGGTTCGAGACGGAAAAGTAAGTCGCGATCAAGCCATTAAGGCTCTTAAGACGACTAGACGCAGACGCTCAGATCTGGAGACTTCGCTTCGTGAGCTTGGTTTTTACAATGGTCCTGTTCGTCCTCACACATTGATTGGCGAAATGTTTATTAGGAGTGGACTGGTTGAAGAGGCGGATCTTTTAAGTGCGCTTGAATTTGCCTTGGAAAATGAGGTGCCGATTGGGCGCGCTCTAATTCAGAAGAAAGTTGTCACACAGCCAGATCTGGAAATTGCGCTCAAATTGCAAGAGATGGTTATCAATGCGACGCTGAACGACGCACAAGCAGTGGAAATTTTAAATAAGGTAAGTAAGCGCGGCTTCTCGCCTACCTCTGCGCTAACCGAGCTGGCGCTCTCCACAGCCACCTTGGACGATTGTAAAATACTCTGGCAGCTTTTGACCGCCTCTGGAACGGTGCATCAAGAAGCTAGACCTGGCGTGTTTACTAAAGAAGATATCACCATGGCAGAGATGGGAAACAATCTGTTGTCGGCTGAATTGATAGACGAATTTACGCTCAATTGTGCGTGCCGGTGTCAGTTCTTGATGCGCTCCGGATTCCTCGATTTACAAAGAGCGGTAGTAGTACTTAATCACAGTCGAACTCGACGTATTTCTGCTGACGATTCATTGCGCGAGTTGAGCTGGATAGCCAAAACTCAAGAACAGCTTGATTCGGGCATTTGAGACAATTGTCGGCAAATTAAAGCAAGATAAGTTTCAATAAGCGGGTAAACAATTTAATATCACGCTGAAATGGCGTTATATTGTGCTTCTTGAGCAAAATTGGGATTTTTCTTCCAAAACAGTATTAGTTTCAAGTAGGTAGGCGTGTTAAGGTTGACGAATGCTAGAAATTACACTTTCTTTTTTGGTCTCCCTGGTCTTTTGCACCTTGGGCACCACAATCGGTTATCACCGACTCCTGGCCCACCGGTCATTTCGTTGCTCAAAAGCAGTCGAGTATTTTTTCGTGGGTTGCGGCTATCTGGCGTTTCAGACCTCACCAATTTGGTGGGCTTCTATGCACCGAATTCATCACAAATATTCTGATCAAGAAAAAGATCCTCACGCCATACTGCATGGCTGGAGAAGAAGTGTTTATGGCTGGATTTTTGACGAACGCTATCCTGAGTATTTAGATAAAAATCAGGTGTCACCGGATCTGATGAACGACCCTATTTATCGTTTTCTCGATTGCAACGGTGATGTTCAAAAAGGTCATTTGCTTAACGGATTTTTGAACTTCATGTGTCGCTTTGCAATGGTTCCATTCTTTGGTTGGAAAATTGCTTTAGGCTCACTGCTAGCTGGTCTAGCAATGCAACAAATCACACTCTGGTTCAATTTGGTGTCGCATATGCCTCAGTGGGGCTATAAGAATTATGACACCGCGGACGATAGCACGAATAATGCATTTTTGACTGTACTTACGTTAGGCGAAGGTCTTCATAACAATCATCATGCGGTTCCTGGCTCTGCCAATAATTCGATGAAAAAAGGTGAAGTAGATATCGGCTGGTGGATTATTAGCGGTATGCGCAAAGTTGGACTGGTCAGTTGGGCCAATGACGGTTTTGCTCATCGCTTAGAGTCGAACTTGCGTATATCGTCAAACGGTTTAGACGGCAAGAAAATTGGTCCAATACCTGTACCTTCACAACAAATGCAGGAAGAACCGGTTTTAGTTAACAGCTAAATTGCTCAGCGTCACTTTCGTACCTTTCGAGGTAATAGTAAGCACTACGTAAAAGGGCTTATCTGTTTTGGCTAGCTCGATTTTGAATGAGCTTTCAAGACCGATTGGAGTGCTCTGATACAGTCTATTGCCATCATCGTCAAAGAGACCTACTGAGATGGTGCTGGTCGACCTACCCAATGAATCAACGCGACCTTCAATGCTTGTTTTGTTTGTGTAGGCTTGCGACGAAAGAAGAAATCCATCAGTGACATCAAAGCTAGATTGATACTCTTTGCCTGTTGGTTCATATGTTTGGGTGCTCGAAATCCAGAGTGGTTGTCCATAAATTGGATCGGGCTCGATTGATTTTTTCATTGCTTCAAGCGTTTTTATGGCAGTAGAAATGGAAGTGAGACGCGTTCTTTTGAAAATAGTGATGTTTGAATCATGGTCAAGTTTGACTTGGAATGGCAACTTCTCAAAGTCTTCGCTTATGGGCCAGTTTTTGTCAAAGCAGTCGAGCACACATTCAAGAATAGTTGAATGCTCTGGTTTGTACATTGGTTTGAATGGGTGTGCCAACACCACAGAATTGCACGTTAGCAAGGCACCAAGTGGAAGTGCATCTCGACTATTTAAAATTGGTGGTTCTATATAATTAGGAAAATCGTCGTTCAGTTCGTACTTTCTTTGATAATTTCGCAAAATATCTGGACATAAAATATGATTGCCAGAGGCAATGAATATAGGCTGAAACGCTCTGCCCATACCATTTATTTCTTTCAACAATAGACCCATCTGCGCTTGATCGTTGCGCGTCAATGGACCAAAATTTGCCGTAACCAATCGACCAAGAATGCTGCCTTCATTAAGTGGCACAGTGAGCATGCCATATCTTGTTAATCCGGCTGGGAGCATATCATAACGCAAGATTCCCAGAGTGAAATTGACCAGAATCAAAGGCGTTAGAATAGCTGCAAAAACTCGCTTGCCATTGGAAATTAGAACATATAACAAAGCACTGCATCCCAGTACTACAATTGGTGCTGCATACAAAAGGTAGTGAATGGCAAGATGTTTTCCAAATAGAATCCAATCGAGTACCATTAATACTCCAAGTGCCACAAGTGAATTCAATTTTTTCTTGTCGAACAACTCACTTTTAAGGGCAAGAGCAATTCCACATATGGCTAGAAGCCAGATGAAAAGCCCGAATCCCGAAATGTAATAACCTGCAATAACAGTAGGATCGAAAACACAGGCAGTTTGATATAGTGCCAAAAATGGCTCTGAAAAAATGCTCATTACAAAGCCAATTCCAACTGTCAAAAGAAAAATAATCGAGACGAAAGCTATTTTGCTCAATTGAATAAATGTGTATTTAAGGTCTTTTTTGTCTTGATAGAAAACCGCAAAGAAACTGGTAGCCGCAGCAATGGCACCATAGACATAATGTCTTCTTAAAAATGGTGCAAAGGCAAGAAAAAATCCTGTAGCCAGAGTATTTTTTAGTGTCGGATTTTCTTGCATCTTCTGGCAATAATAATAGGATAGAAGCAAACAGATTAGTGCGATAGCATCGGGATATCCACGCAAGCTGCATGCCCAGAGCGCTGGCTGAGTCATGAATACAGCAAAGCTAATCCAAAACATTTTATTGCTTTTGGTCTGGAGTGTGTTGTTCACTAATACTGCCAAAAGAATTGCAGCGGGAATGTGAAAAAGTATAATCTGACTTACTATGAATGAATTGCGCAAATCGCCGAATATAAGCGCGACTGGAAGCAACGGTATAGTAAAAAAGAAATTGTACAAAAGCTTTGTAGAATAAACTATTAATGCCACGCCAGTGAGTGGATTCTCGACCAATGCATCACGTACCGTTTTTAAAATAAACTGATAATAGTTGTAATCGCTCCAGTACAAGCCAGATTCACAAGACAAGTACATCATTGTGATACCAGTCGATATGAACATCACTGCGACTATTGTAAGTAGCGATGAGCCATTAAGTTTTGGCATTTTCACTCCTCAAATTCATGAAAGACAGTGCGCTAAGCGCAAGTAGCACTGGAAAGAAAAAGGCTACAGGAGCGAGTTTGTGACCAAGCGTGTAATTGGCTATCCAGGAGGCGGGTGGAAAGCACAGAAAAATTATGCACCATATGCGGTATGAGTTAGATTCGCCTGCTAATTTTAGAATGGACAAATTTTTGAGTGTCAGAATTCCTGCCAAAGATAAGAGCAGGAAATCAAAAACGTGACAGTGAGGGCTTAGTAGTACAGCTATGCAAATTGTCAGAGCCCAAAGGAGCGGTAGATTTTTTTCTTGGTTTTGAAATTTTATCCAGACGAAAAACACTGGAATCAAAGACAAAAACATAGCTGCCGATGTGTAAGCGAGTGAATCATGTATAGATAGAAACTGGGCGAAAACGCCTCGCAGACTTATCATCACCTGTGGATTTACACCAATAAAGCCTGCATAAGATTCAGCTTTTTTGACGATGCCTGGATAACTAATTACATTATCTGCGCCAATTATAATTGAGGCGATACCTAGTAAAATCAACTCAGTTACGGCAAATGCAGCAAGCAGTTTAATGCGCTTTGTGGCCAGTGCCGGCAGTAACATTAAGAACATGTACTGTGGTTTGAACGTGGCAAAGCTCATGAACACACCTCCTAGAAGGTCGCGCTTTTTTAAGAAGCACAAAACATAGGCACTGAGCCAACCTACTAACCAGAAAGTTGTATTGCCATGCCAGATTAAACTATAGGCTGGAAAGGATGCTAAAGCCCCAAGCAAAAACAATATACGATCTTTTTTCGTCAATGCTCCGCATGAACCCAGAGCGTATAGACTTCCCAATCCAAATGCTGTTTGCAAAATGCACCATGTTACATACGAGTAATTGGCTTGTAAAAGACTTATTGGATAAAGAAAGGGAAAGAAATTTGGTGGCTGCTGATTGTAAAAGACTTCGTTTGATGAAAGCGGTGCCACTAAATCGTTAAACCAGGTACGTTGCCTGTCTGGGTTATAGACATTGCAGCTATCGAGCTTGGAGCGCGCCAGTTCGCTTGCTTGATAGTATTGAAAGAAGTCAATAACATGATATTCGTTGGTCTTTTTGTCGATGAACCAACGAGCGTCCGACAAAGGCACAATTAGCTTGTGCGCGATCATAAGGCATGAGAAACTGAGTAAGACAAATGCAACTACTCGAAGAGCAAGGCTCTTGAAACGGTCAAATCGTGAGAAAATTGCAGTATCGGTCATTACTTCAATTCTAGTTTAAATAAGGCAAAACGCGAAGGAAATCATGCCCGAGTCCACCGACTCAAATAATTACAAGCTCTCCGTTGTCATTCCTATGTACAACGAAGAGGCTGGCGCCGCCGAATGTGTGCGCCGGGTGGACAAAATCGTATCTGAAATGGGATGCCAATATGAGCTGATATTCGTCAATGACGGCAGTCGCGATAAAACTCTAGACGTACTTATCGGCGCAAAGCAAAACAATCCACATGTCCGAATTATTGACTTGAGTCGCAATTTCGGACATCAATTGGCTATACGCGCAGGTATTGAACACTCGACTGGCGATGCGCTTATAGTTATCGACGGCGACTTGCAAGACCCGCCAGAACTCTTTCCCGAGCTAGTCAAAAAATGGCGCGAAGAAGGGTTTGACATCGTCCATGCTAGGCGCAAAACCAGGCAAGGTATTTCGGCTTTTGCCGATGCCAGAGCGAAACTTTTTTATCAAATCTTGTCTTCGATATCAAGTGTAGACATTCCCCGCGATGTCGGCGACTTCAGACTAATTTCTAAGCCCGTGATTGAAACTTTGAAGACAATGCGCGAGCAGCAACCTTATGTTCGCGGTCAAGCAGCGTGGGTAGGATATCCATCAACAATTATCGAATATGATCGCGAAAAGAGATTTGCTGGAGAGCCGCAATACACGCTAATTAAACTCTTACATCTCTGCTTCTCTGGAATATTTGGATTCTCTAGAATGCCGCTTCGCCTGGGTATTTATCTGGGATTGATTCTATTTGCTGTCGGAATTTTGTTTGTCATTTTATTGATTATCTACAAAAATAGAATAATCGCCTGGGCACCGTCTGTGATAGCAACTGTGTTTGTAGGTAGCTTGCAATTTTTTGCGATAGGCATTATTGGCGAATATCTGGCTATTGTGCTCGATCATTCGCGTGGACGCCCACTGTATGTGGTTAAGAAAGAATATTAAAATGATGCTTGTTATTGCGGCGGGCTTGGTTGGTTATTGCCTGGTGAGTAATCTAACGCAAGAACTAAGGTGCAAAAAAACAACAAAATAATGGTTGACTTAATCAACTAATTTAGTTGATTAAGTCAACTAAAAACTTTCATTTTATTTGGGACCGTGAACCAGGCTCCAAAGATCTTCAAAAGCATACTCGGCTTTTAATCCTCTGCCTGGTTTCTGTTGCTTTTCTATAGGCAAAGAGTAACGAAATAGCCGCGCCACCGACATGCGTGCACCAGTTTTCCAGGTAAGTGGAAGAGGGCAATGATTTCTTCTTTGGCAAAAAGACGTTCAGGCATTTTTTAAGGCAAGACCTGACTACGTTTTTCAATCAATTCTTTGCGGGCGATGGCGCGAGCGCTGCCTTCCAGTTTGGTGGCTTCATCGCCACGACCGGATAGGCGCAATAACTTGCTCATGTCTAACATGCAGCAGGCGCTGAGCGGATTTCTGTCGCCGCATGCGCCGACCAAACTGGCTAATGCCCAGTAATAAACTTTTAGAGATTTGTCAGTTTTATTCTGACAATAAAGCATGAAGGCTAGATCGTTTAGGCGCAAAGCCACTTCAAGCTTTTTCGCGTCTTCAGGAAGAAGGGGCAAGCTCTTGAGATAGCTAACATCAATTGTGGCGGCTTGAGGATTTTGTTCTTCTGAGATTAGCGCCAGAAGCAAATCTACGTGCTGCAATTTATCGTGTCCAGGATCTGAAGAATAGATCTTAGTATAAATATCGCGAGCTTTGAGTAAGAGCGGACGCGCTTTGTCATAGTTTTTCTGAGCTATAAAAATATACGCTAGCCATGTGAGATCGCGCGCAACGCTTGGGTGATCTGGACCCAAAGATTTGATGTCTGTTTCAATTAAGCGCTCATAGAAAATAACTCTTTGACTTTGAATGTCTTGAAGAGCAGCAAAATCAGATGCTCTTCCAGGAATTGGATTGATTTCGATTCTAGGCAGGCTTGTACTTGATCCGGTGCTGTCACTACTGGTGATACCGGTAATATGTTTGATATCGGGACGTTCGCCGCGCTCAATTCTATCGGCGAGGCTAGCTGAAACGCCAGTAGAAAAGCCTTTCTCGGGTGAGACTTCTTTCTTGTGAAAAACGCCTAATTTGTCTTTTAGTAGTTCGGTTTCTGAGACTGAAGTTCGAAGCGATGCATTGTATTCGGTTTTTAAAAGCAGACTTATATAATCTATTAAGTTGTCTTCGAGAAAATCTGTTGATGGTAGGTTTTTCTGCTCCATTACAATAGAAAGGACGCCAAGAAAATTCTCTTCTGCGTCTTTTAGATTGTCTTGTTTTACATAAACTCGTCCAATCCGATGCATGCAGTCAGCGCAGATCAGGTTGTGACATTCGTTGTTATTCGAACTTATGGTTAGGGCTTGATTGTAGAATTTGAGCGCTTTTTTGTAGTCGCCTTCATTTTCGAAAATGTCGCCCAGCGCAAGTAGGTCAGGCACCAATTGCAGGGCATTTTTGCCATAAGCTTTTTGCAATTGCTTGAGCGCTTTTTTGTAGAGTGGAATGGGTTCGTAAATCTGGTCTTCCATATAAATGGTTTTGGCTAAACTCTCAAGACACAATGCCATTTCTTGGGGCGAGTGCGGCGAGCGCTTGATTTCTTTGAGAGCGGCACGGAAGCTGTCTTCGGCTTTGTCTAATTGTTTGTGTGCCAAATAATTTTCGCCTTGGACCAGGCTCGCTTTCCAGGCAACATCGCCCTGTGTGGCAGATTGGGCGTATGGCGCGCTAGCGAAAAGCAGCGATGCGGCTATAAATAAATTGAGACCGTTGCTCAATTTTCGTCCTCCCAGGGGAACTTGCGTTGGAAATCAATCCAGCCATTTAGCTTGTATGGCACTGGTGAGCCATTGTCGGGTGCTACAGAAAACCCTCCATTATTTACGGGATCGGCTTTGTCCGGTACCCAGTCGTCGGGCGCTGCTTCTGGTAGTCGACTTAATTCTCGCATCAATTCTTCGTCGCTGAGAAATTCTCTGCGCCTGTCTTTGCGACGGTCTTCTTTTTCTTTGTCGCGTCTATCTCGATCTTTATCTTTTAAGTCTGAGTTATCCTGCCGGTCCACTTCTTTGGGGTCTGTGGGGTCTTTCGATCGCATGTCATTATCTAAAGTCTCGGAAAAACTCTTCTGGTCGAAGTCGTGTCCTACGTCAAACTCGCGAAAGCGCGAGCGCAAATTGGCGCGACGTGAATCTTCCATGTCGTCGTCCCTTTTCATAAGCTTCATACGTTCAGCTTTGTCTGTTTGGTCGCCGAAATTGAAGAGTTTGTCGATGTCTTTATCCATCTCGACTTCTTGAATCTTGCGATAGTCTTTGTATCCGGCTTTGCCGTCGTCTATCTGAGCCTGTGTCGCACCCGTCTGAAATAAGATGGCAAGCAGAAGAAAAGAGGTGGCAGTGGCTGTTTGTGGTCGCACTTGTTAAATCCAGTGTGTGCCTTAGTATTCTAAACCGGATTTAAGCGCAATTTCATACTTGGCTTATATGAGTTAAGTAAAATTAGCTCTCACAGCTTTTAAACAAATGAAATTACCAGGCCTTATCCGAAGACTATTAGGGGTGATCTTAATCACCATGTTTTTGGTGTGTCCCAATTTTTTATATAGCCCCGCATATGGTGCCGGGCGCGAAGTGATACCAGCAGAAATAAATTTTCAGCCTATAAGACCAACCAAGGCTGTGACGCTGCGCGAGAGTGTTGAATTATCGTTGCGTAATTTTCCTTCTATTCAGCAAAAGTTTTTCAAATTGCGTGCGGCAAAAGCAAATGTGTCGCTTGCCAAAATGCAATATCTTCCAAACATAAACGCTGATATTCAATATTCTGGAGTTACTCCAAACCGCGTGGCAAGCGTCGTTATGAACAACGTGTCTGGCTTTGATACAGTACCGGTCGATTCAGGTCCGTCTGTTCAAAGACAGTCATTCAAGCCTGTAGTAAATAATTTGCAGGGTTTGAACTTAAACTGGCTCATGGTTGATTTTGGATTGCGCAAAGCCAATGATGATTTTGCTCGTGCCGATGCACGCACTGCCCGCGCCGATGTGAGCCTGACTAAATTAGATGTTGCGTTTGCCACTGCCGATTCTTTCTTTCATGCAGCCGCTGCAAAGCAATCAATAATTGCGCGTAAGGCGTCTTTGGATCGAATGGAAGCTGCTCAATTAAGAGTTAAAACTCTGGTGGCACAAGGACTCCGTCCTGGCGTTGATGCAGCCGAGCTAGACTATGAAGTGTCTAAAGCTAAGATTGCATTGATCAAAGCCGAAAAAGATTTTCGAATGGGACTGGTAGATTTGGCTGAGAAGATGGGCATTGCTACTCAGGATTTAGACATAGTTTCAGATCCTATTATTCGTCAACCAATGGAAGACACAGTCGATGTTGAGCGCAATATCGATTTGGCGTCACACCCACTTGCTCGATTAAAATATGCAGAGAAAGATAGGTGGCGAGCCAAGCAATTAGTCTTGGACAAAGCTTATCGACCGCACATGTGGCTCAACTCGTCTGTGTGGGGCAGAGGATCTGGTGACAACACAAATCCCATCAGACCAGTGCTGGGCGGGGCTATGCCTCAAGTATTTAACTACATGATTGGTGCGTCGGTCAGTTTTCCATTTATGGAATATTTTCCACTTAGAGCCCAAAAGGATATGGCTCGTAGCAATGAGTTAGCTGCCAAAGCAGATTATGACCAAGCCATGCTTTTGCTTGAGAAGAAAGATGCAAACAGTCGAATCTTGCTCCAGCAGTCACGCAAAGTGGCGGACGAAACGCCCAAACTCGTTGAAGCCGCTAAAGTTAAAGAAATAAATTTGATGAAGCGATACAGCGTTGGCTTGACCAATGTGGTATCACTCGCCATTGCAGAAGAGAATCTCGCTTCAGCCGAAGTCGAGAATGCCATTGCCCAGATTGAGGTCTGGAGGTCGATTTTGGCATTAGGTTATGCGCAGGGCGACCTGCAAAATTTCTTTTCTCTGGTGAAAATGGCCGAAGGACAGGCTACGGAGTAGTTTATGTGGATTGTTTCCTGGGCAATGAAACGACCGATCACAATTGTGGCGGCGGTCATAAGCATCGTACTAATTGCCTTTATGTCTATCGGCAGTATGAAGCGCGATATTTTCCCCGACTTAAAAGTCCCAGCCATTTATGTAATTCAAGGCTACGGCGGCATGTCTCCGCAGCAAATGGAAGGTTATATAACTTCCACTTACGAAATGTTCTTTCTCTATGTGCCTGGTATCGAGCATATGGAGTCGCAATCTATTCAAAACTTGACTTTAATCAAAGTATTTTTTCAGCCTGATACAGACATGGCAAGCGCTATGGCAGCTATTGTAGCAATGGCAAACCGTGCTACAAGTTTGATGCCGCACGGGACATATAACCCATTTGTGCTTCGATTTGATGCGGGTAGTTTGCCCGTAGGACAGCTTGTGCTTGCTTCCAAGACCAAGACAGTAAAAGAACTTGAGGACTTGGCTTACACGCGTATTAGACCGATGCTTGCCACTGTTCCTGGTGCTGAAGCGCCACCGCCGTTTGGTGGCAATATTCGCTCAATAGTGATAAGTGTCGACGCAGACAAACTACGTCGCTACAACATCTCAGGTGACGAAGTAATTAAGGCGCTTGAGTCAGGCAATAAAGTCTTACCATCTGGCAACGTGCGCACAGGCGACTATATGCGTATTGCGCCAGTTAACTCAGATTTACCCGATATTCATCAGCTCGATTATTTGCCTATTCGCACAGGACACGGCCCGCAAATATTTATGAAAGATATTGGCGTGGTCGAGGATTCGTCAGATATCCTGGCCGGATATGCACTTTTTCAGGGGCATAGGACAGTCTATATTCCTGCCGTCAAACGCGCCGATGCATCGACAGTATCTGTTGTAGATGCACTGCAAGCCGCACTCGCTCGTATGAAGAGCGTCTTGCCTAAAGACGTTGATATAAGTTATGAGTTCGACCAATCTAAATATGTCCGTGAAGCTATCGAGAACGTTTTCCACGAAGGACTGCTCGGGACCATTTTGCCTGGTCTCATGATTCTTTTGTTCTTAAAAGATTTGCGAAGCACGCTCATTGTTGTAACCACAATTCCTTTGTCATTGCTTTCAGCCATCGTTGGTCTGAATTTAACCGGTCAAACCTTTAACCTGCAAACACTCAGTGGACTAGCTCTTTCAATCGGCATCCTGGTGGACGAAGCCACTGTGTGCATAGAAAACATCCATAATCACCTGGCGGCTAGAGAGCCATTGTCACGCGCTGTTTACAACGCTTGCGTAGAAACGATGGTGCCGCGATTGCTTGCGATGTTGTCTGTTGTTGCTGTGTTTATTCCGTCATTCTTTATGACTGGTATTACGCGTGAATTGTTCATTCCATTGTCTCTAGCTGTTGGATTTGCGATGGTGGCATCAACCACGCTTGCATCGACAGTGGTGCCGATTATGGCAGTCTGGATATTGAAAGCTGAGCACAAAGAAGCAAAGCGCGACTTTATGGATGTTCTTAAAGACTTTCTTGGTGGCATTCTCAAAGTTCTTCTTCCCATAGGTCCTGTAATAGTCGGCGTCTATCTTCTAGTGGCTGTGACTGGCGTTATCTTTTTGTATGATAATATCGCTAAAGAAATGTTTCCCGATAACGGAAGTAAGCAGTTCAGAGTGCGAGTGTCTGCTCCAACTGGTATGCGCGTAGAGGCTTTAGAGACTCGTGTTCTTCGTATTCTTGATGAAGTGAAAGCGGAAGTTGGCGCAGACAATGTCGAGAAGACCCTTGGATATGCTGGTCAACAACCACCGATGTTCCCTATTAGCTCGGCATTTTTGTGGACTGCAGGACCGCATCAGGCAGTTTTAGATGTCCAGCTCAAAGAAGATTCAAAAGTAAATATGTCCACACTCAAAGATAAGCTTCGTGAGCGTTGCCGCAAAGCAGTGCCTGATACCATCTTATCTTTCGAGCCTGGCGATTTAGTAAGCCAAATCATGAACCTAGGATCCCCTACTCCAATCAAAGTCCAGGTCATGGGACCAAATATGGTGGCAAATAAATTATTCGCTAAAAAAATCTTGGCTGAATTGAAAAAGATTCCGAATTTAAGAGACTTACAGTGGGGGCAGCCGCTCGATTACCCATCGGTTCAAATAGATATAGACAGAGAAAAAGCAGGGCAATTAGGTGTCACCCCAGAAGACATCGGCATGTCTTTGCAGCCTGCATTTTTTTCGAGCAGGTTTGTCAATCTAAGCTTGTGGCGCGATAAAGATTCTGGATTCTCTTATCAGGTCCAGGTGCAAGTTCCGCAAGATCAGATTCGCTCAAAAGAAGACATTGAAAAATTCCCGACTATGAAAAGTCGCAAAAGTATCGAGATGGCTGAATACCAAGACCGTCTCGAAGACCCAGATACAAATAAGTATTACCCAGATCATAAAACCCTTCGCCCGCAGCATCCTCTTATCTCAGACGTGGCAAAAGTCCAGTATGGCACCACGGACGGTGAGTTTGATAGATACAACATGATGCGCATGGTGTCTCTCACAGCTAATTTGTCGGGCGATGATTTGGGCCGCGTCGGCGAATCGGTCAAGCAAGCTGTTCGACGTGCCGGCAAGCCGCCACAAGGTGTGTTCGTCGATGTCGCTGGTCAAGTTCCATTACTCGAAGATACTTTCTTCCACTTACTCACCGGTCTCCTGCTTGCGGTGGTCGTTATCACACTGATGTTGCTTGCTTATTTTCAAACTGCGCGTGTGGTTTTAATCGTTATGTCCACAGCTCCAGCAATTCTGCTTGGTGTTTTAAGTATTCTCACAATCACTGGTACCACGCTCAATGTGCAGTCCTTTATGGGTGCAATTATGTGTATTGGCGTTGGAATTGCCAATGCCATTTTGCTTGTTGTTTTCGCCGAACAAAGTCGTATGACCGGCATGAATTCAAGAGAAGCTGCGGTGCATGGCGCTCAACAACGAATGCGCCCCATTCTTATGACTTCAATTGCTATGGTGGCCGGTATGATACCAATGGCACTATCGGCTGGTCAAAGTGCTCCGCTTGGACGCGCTGTCATAGGCGGTCTCACCATGTCGACACTTTCTGTACTTACAATTCTTCCGCTCGTTTATGCGATGGTGCAAGCAAAAGCATCCATCAAATTGCCCTCAGTCCATCCCGATGATTTACCTCAAGGTCCAACACATGACGCATAGTATGCCTGCAAATAAACCCGAAGAACCGGGATGGAAAGAAATGTTCAGTCTAAAGAACTTGATTTTCATCGTCATAATAATTGCCGCTGCTGGCGCTGCTTTCTATTACATGTGGCAAAAGAAAAACGAGCCTCTAGTGCAAGATAACGCCAGACGCGACTATTTAATTTCTGTTCCAGTTGTGCCTGTAATTACAAAGACACTCTTTCGCGAAGACCAGCTCCCAGGTGAAATCGACGCCTATCAAGATGTGCTTATTTATCCAAAAGTCCCAGGCTTTATCAAAGATATAAAAGTAGACCGTGGCTCAATTGTCAAAAAAGGCGATTTAATGGTCCGCATGTACGCGCCAGAATTTCTTGCTCGTCGCCACGAAGCTGTAGCTAAAGTATCGATGGCTAAAGCCGCATTGTCAGCCGAAGAATCCAAGCTTCAAGATCTTAAAGCTGAGTTACAAAAGAAGAAAGCAAATTTACTCGCCGATGAATCCACCTATCAAAGAGTCTATGCTGCTTCGCTGGTGCCTGGTGTCATCGCCGACAACGATGTGGTGCAATGGGCACAAACAGTACAAGTAGACCGTCAAGACATAAACGCCGTCACCAAGCGTGTTAATGCCAAAGATCATGAAGTCTCTATGCGCAAAGAAGAAGTTGACGCCATGGTCAAAGCATTTGAAAGTTTTGCCGATATTGCATCGTACTTAGAAATCTACGCACCATTTGATGGCTATGTGACCGAGCGCAAAATGCACATAGGAAGCTTTGTCGGACCCGATGGTACAGGCGCCTATCCGCCAATTTGTAGATTAAAGCAACTCGACTTGCTTAGAATAATTTGTCCTGTTCCGGAAGATTTGGTATCAGGTGTGATAATTGGCTCGCAAGTTGAATTCACAGTCTCGACATTCCCTGGCAAAAAATTCAAAGGCACAGTTGCTCGTATCAGCAATAGCCTTGATAAAGAAACACGAACCATGCCTGTTGAGCTGAACTATTTAAATCCAGATTTTAAAGTTGTGCCTGGTATGTTTACCAAGGTGTATTGGCCATCAAGACGTCCGCAAGAAAGTATGTTCGTGCCGATATCGTCTGTAGTGTCGACCCCGCTCAATACTTTCGTTTGTCGAATCGATGGCGATCGCGTGGACTGGGTCAATGTGAAGAAAGGACAAATTATGGGCAATCTAGTCGAAGTCTTTGGCGAATTGAAAGTTGGCGACAAGGTAGCAGTTGAAGGAAGCGAAGAGATGGAGAATCAGTCTCGTGTCATTCCAGTGGATAAAGTAAGCAAATAACCTCGTGCTTCAGTTCAAATCAGTTTTGAAAACTACTGGCAAGTTGTTTGGGCTTTTGGGCAGAGCGCCGTAGATCGATCTTACGCAACGAAGACATATCTTTTTTTTGATTTTTCATCAAGTATTAAAAGTGCAAAGAAAATCTCACGCATCCGTAAGATTTTATGCACGTATTTACTAGTCGATGGAAAAGGATAATAAAGACAGGCACTAACTGCGTAAGATCTACAAAATAAAAAAATCTAGTGTTGTGCCAATCCCGCCAGTATGCGATTCGCCTTAATATCAATCTGATCAGCATCGCTCACTTTATCTAGTTTACGCAAAACTTGCGCATAGTCTTTCAAGCATGCCGCAAGCAATGGTGAATTGCCACCAGCCGCACGTGTGGTGCTAGCAATCGCCCATTCATAGTAAGAGCGTGCAATTTCGTATTTGCCTAACTGAAAATTGAGATAGCCCATGCCGTTCAAGATCTTGGCTGTTTCAATCGAATTTGGACCAAGTGATTCTTGCGCATTAGCTAATGCTTCGCGATATAAACGAGCCGCACCATCAAGATTTTGAAGACGCGATTCGACATAAGCAAGCGAGGCTTTGGTATTAAGAGTCAAAACGTTTCCACTGCCATAAGCGCCATTGTAAATAGACATAGCGCGCTCCAGAAGCGGTTTTGCTTCGCTAAACTTTTGTTGTGAAAGATAGAGCTGTGCAAGGCCGTTCAAGTCGTTTGCTACAGAAGGGTGATTGGGTCCAAGTGAGTCAACGTCTGTGGCAATCATTCTTTGATATTGCGATTCGCCCAGTCCATATCTGTTTTGTCCAAAAATAGTCTCGTTCACTACGCGATAGGCTGGTGCAAGAGTGGCATCACTAGTAGGCATTTGCATGGCGCGGTCGGCAACACTTTCGTTTAAAGTAGACTCTACTGTGCGTGAGCTTGTTATTTGTTTGTCTATTTGAGCTTGCCACCACGAGCCATCGGTTGGGACCAAACTCTTTTCTTTGGGAGATGGATCTTTCATCACATCGTTTTGAAAATCTTTGAGTAAGTCTTTGTCTGATTGATCATCGCCTTTAATCAAATCGCCATAATTGTGCATGATGCTTTTGAGTTGTTCATCAGCTTCTTTGTTAGGAGACTTGGACAAAATAGTAATAGCGCGATTAAAATTGGTAGTGGCTCCTGTGGTATTGCCCATTTTGTGCTGAACGCGACCAAGTCCGTGCAGCGAGTATGCCGCTTGTGGCGAATAAGGACCGTAATTCTTCTCACTATCGCTCAAGGCTTGATTGTAAAAGCCTATTGCGCCCTGGTGATTGCCGGCCGATTCTTCAATTGAGCCTAGTTCCATCAAGACAGCAGAATTGCGTTTCATTCCTTGCAGGATTTTGCGCGCTTCGTCTGCTCTATCAATAAGAGTGAGAGAGTGAGCCAATTTTAGTTTGCAATTAAATAAGTCTTCGGACTTTTTCGATTGTTTCTTGACCAACAAAAGTGCCTGGCGAAAATCTTTTACAGCACTTTGAGGATTCTGGTTTTCTTCAGCTAGTCCTTTTTGATAAAAGTCAGACCAGTTCGAGCCTGCTGCAATCGATTGCAAGGCGGTGCCAAAACTGAGCGCAAGCGAAATAGCTGCTAATACAAGCAGTTGTTTTTTGCTATCAGATGCTGACTTGAGACTCACCGTATCTGGTGTCAGTAATCAAGACGAGAGTAGTGAGCTTAAGCTCTTGCTAGCTGGTTCTTCTGCCGCGGTATCGCCGGGTTCAAGTTTATAGCCTTTGAGCCAGCCTTTGCTGTCGTAGATGGCTTCGCGCAATTCGTCGTTCTTGGCGCTCTTCAATGCTGATTCGCGATAGAGAGAAAGCAATTGAAGTGTGCTCATCAAGCAGACATTTTTCTTAGATGCAAAGTCGGTGAAGTCTTCGTCCGACTCCTCGGCAAGCGAGGTAGGAGCTTTGTCGCTCACTTTGCTTACAATCAAAACGCCTTTAGGTTCTTTGCCCTTTTCGCACCAATAGCGGGTTTGCGAGATGGAGAGTTGACCTAAGTGACTGCGCTCGGCATTTGTGTTCGTCCAGATTACGCGAGCAATAGTGACTTTCTGGTCATCGCCTTCGAGCAATAATTCGTTTTTGTCTTCGTCTGACTGAGTGACTTTCCAGCCGATTAATCCAAGAACTTTCTTGCAAGCATCAATCAACTCATCACCTTCTGAAACCAGAAGGGTGTTTCTGATGCCTTTGGTCAAACTAGCTTGACCTTCAATGTCCTTGATTTTGTCCTGGTATTTGCGAATCTGATCGTTGAGCTCGTCTAACTCTTTGTTCAGACCTTTGAGCTCGTCGGCAAAGTAGCGTTTGCACCAATCCGGGACTGTGCTGGGACCTTGTATTGTCATCTCTTCTGCTCCATTTCTCGTGCTGCTGGAAATTTGGGATGAATCTTGAGCTGTCATTTCGGCTGTCGCACGATCTTCATGGTGCGAATCCGCTGAGCTGCTCTTGGATTCTTCGGCATTATTTCCTGAATCTGAACTCTCTATTATGTCAGCAAATCTATCCAGAGTGTCATTTTGCGACGATTTTTCACTTAAAACAGCTTCGTCTTCTGATTTTTCTTCGTTGCTATCTTTCTTGTCTTGCGACTCTTCATTTTGCTCTTCAGCTATCACCGCTTCTTTTTCGGATTCTTCAACCGTTTCAGCTTTCGATTCTTCCTCTGTCTCTGTTTCGTCCGCAGTTTCGGACTTGTAATCAGCTTTGTTTAGAGCTTCCTTAATGAGTTCCTGGTCTTTCTCGCGTGAGGCTGCGATTTCATCGTGCAGCGGACCAAGCAAATCTTTCACCGACACTTCGGGCTCGTCTTCTTTGCTATCAGAGGTCTTGGACTTGTCTTCAGATTTTTCGTCGTCTTTGCCCTTGTCGCCCTTTTTATTTTTTCTGTCAGGCTTGGCAGATGTTTCTTCCTGCTCCTTCTTGGCTTGAGCTTTTTCGGCGGCTTCTTTCTCGGCGGCTTCTTTCTCTGCGGCTTCAGCTTTCTCGGCAGCTTCTTTCTCGGCGGCTTCTTTCTCTGCGGCTTCAGCTTTCTCGGCAGCTTCTTTCTCAGCGGCTTCAGCTTTCTCGGCGGCTTCTTTCTCGGCAGCTTCTTTCTCGGCAGCTTCTTTTTCGGCAGCTTCTTTCTCGGCGGCTTCTTTCTCGGCGGCTTCTTTCTCGGCAGCTTCTTTCTGGGCAGCTTCAGCTTTCTCGGCAGCTTCTTTCTGGGCAGCTTCAGCTTTCTCGGCAGCTTCTTTTTCGGCAGCTTCTTTCTCGGCAGCTTCTTTTTCGGCAGCTTCTTTCTCGGCGGCTTCTTTCTCGGCGGCTTCTTTCTCAGCAGCTTCTTTCTTGGCAGCTTCTTCTTTAGCAGCCTCTTCGGCCTTCGCATCGGCATCTTCTTTTTCGTCCGATTTGGCTTCAGCCGCCTCGGTCAAAGATGTCAGTTTGTCGATAATCTCTAACTGGTTAATGTCTTGGGTGGCGCCATTGACAGGTACGCCAGTCTCAGATGGGTTCAAAACAATAGTGGCTTTCTCGGGCTCGCCTTTGCTGGGTGCATCTCCATCCAGAGCCGCTGGAGTCTCGATTACAAACCAGAACAAAGAGACACCTATTTTCAGCACATCGCCATCATTTATAGGTTCGGGACCACCTATCTGGTTGCCATTCAAAAAAGTGCCGTGCCGACTCTTAGCGTCTTGCACAGAATACTGACTTTCTTCCTTATTAATGATGAAATGAAAGCGTGAAATAGACTGGTCGCCCGTGATGACGATGTCATTTAAGTCGTCCCTACCCACTCGACAACGCGGGGTAGTAATGGGGATTTTTCGATTGGATACCAAATCTACGAGAAAGGCTGTGGGAGCCGATGTAGCTTGTGATTTGGCGTCGGTGTCCTTATTGTCCATTTTGTCTTTTAATCTAGAGATTAGGTCGTGGAACTGAGCAGGTACATGCCCAAAGAGGCGTCTGCTCACTAGCTGAATCCGAACATCTAATCTGTTCCCTGGAAAGGCGAATATAAACCATTTTGTATCTAAAACGCCTTTTTCAAGTATCTTATCGGACCAAAAAAAGGGGTCGATTTAAGGAAAGTCCAGACGCGACCATATAAACTTTCGCATAACCTAAGAAAGAGGAAAGAAATGACCACCGAACTCGCATTAGCTTTCAACGAAATGCTCAAGACCCTGGCCTGGTGCAAACAAGGCGAATCCACTCTGGTTGCCGTGCACAAAGCCATTCCGGAGGTTATATTCATGTTGCCGGACCGGGAAGTGAAAGTATTTCCTGGCGGCGTCGCCATTAAAATGCAGAAGTCGACCGTGTCGCATTTTCAAAAGGCATACGACGACGGCGAGCCATTAAATGTCGTTTTGGTCGCTAAGCCCACCGGAGTGGAAGTCTGGTATCGCAAAGTAGCGCCAACCGAGTTTCCTTACGATGCGTGGGGCGGCGGTGCGGCAAGCGCTTACGAGCAGCAGCGCGCACTAATTCCGGCAGAAAACCTGGGCGATCATTATGTCAAAATGCAGGCAGAGCTAAGCGCTAAATGCAAAGAATGCCCCACTATGATGCCGCCATATTAAGTAATTTGGCAAAGTCACCGTCTTTGGTATCAAGCGTGGATTTCTATCCAGAGCAAAGATACACCTATTTTCATCACGTCTCCATCTTTGATGGATTCGGGCCCCTCGATCTTTTTGCCATTTAAAAAGGTCCCGTACTGACTTTTAGAATCCTCTACCGTGTAGCTGTCTTCAAGTTTTGAGATTATGAAATGAAACCTTGAAATGGAATTGTCGCCAGTGATGACAATTTCATTTGAATCATCTCGACCTACTCGACATCTAGGCGTTGTAATCGGGATTTTGCGATTAGAGATTAAATCAATGAGATAGGCGCCTGAATCCATATGTTTTTCCGTATCAGTTTCTGACCTTTTTTAGTGCTTCTCTAAAATCTAGAGCAAGTTCAAGCGCTTTAGCCGGTTTTGGCGATCGGGTGATGAAATGCCCCATTTTGCGACGGGCACGCGCCACTTCTTTGCCGTAGAGGACAACGTCCATGACCGAGTCATGCTCAAGGAGCGGGGCAAGATTTAAGTGTGCACGTTCATTGTTTTTGTTCTGGGCAAGCCAAACATCGCCAAGTAGATTCATCATGCAATAGCTATCCGAGCTTGCTGGTGCAATTTCGCTCAAGGGCTGTTTGAGCAAAACTCGAGCCAGTGCATCGAATTGGCTTATGGTGCAAGCTTTCATTGTGACGTGTCCGGAATTGTGCGGACGCGGGGCAAATTCGTTGATGAAAATTTCGTCGTCATTAGACAAGAAGAATTCGGTGGTGAGAAGACCTGTCACTTTGAGCATTGATGCTGCGTCTAAGGCGATTTTGCGAACGCGCGTTTCGATTTCTTGAGAGATGCGCGCCGGTACAAGAGTGGTGTCTAGAACGTGCTCGCGATGACGATTTTCCATCACAGGAAAAGCAACTGAATCACCTTCGCACGTAACGGCGGTGATGCAACTCAATTCGATGGCGATATCCACTACTTGTTCGGCAATGAAGCTTGTTTCTTTTGAATATTTTTGCTCCAGTGCTTTGAGAAGTGATTCTAGAGTGGTTTTATCTTCGACGAAAAATTGACCGTGTCCGTCATAGCCACCGCGGGCGGTTTTTAAGATGCACGGATAAGTAAGCGAATCATGTTTGTTTTTTAGTTCGTCTAGATTTTTGAATGATTGAAATTTGGCGTGCGGCAAACCATTATTTTGTAAGAAAGTTTTTTCGGCTATTCGATCTTGGGTGATGGTCAAAACATCAAGGCTTGGATACACAGGCGTTTTGGGCTTGAGCAAGCGCAGTGTGGTGGCGTCCACATTTTCGAATTCATAAGTTATGACATCGACTGAATTAATAAATTCGGTCATTGCTTTGACGTCGTTGTATTGTTCGTTGATAGATCTAAAATGCAGACAAGCTGGTGCGGCTGAATCGGGCTCGTAAAAGAGTACTTTGCCTCCCAGATTAATGATGCTGCGTGCAAGCAGAAGTCCCAATTGACCTCCGCCTAGAATTCCAACTGTGGTGTGTGATTGCATTAACTCTTCAACTTGCTGTTTTGTGCGTCTTTTGCTTTTTCTTTAATAAATTCGTCCAGTTTGTTTGCTAACTCTTCATTGTCGAGCGCTAAAAATCGCACGGCAAATAAGGCTGCATTAGCGGCACCGGCAGCTCCAATAGCAAATGTAGCAGTTGGCACTCCTTTGGGCATCTGAACTATAGAAAGTAAACTGTCTATTCCTTTTAGCGTTTTCGATTCGACAGGCACACCCAGCACCGGCAATGGTGTCAATGCAGACACCATGCCAGGAAGATGAGCAGCGCCGCCAGCACCAGCGATAATTATTTTTATACCGCGTGATTTGGCGCTTTTAGCGTATTCATACATGAGATCTGGTGTGCGATGAGCGCTCACTACTTTGCATTCGCAGGGGATCTTGAAATCATTCAAAATCTCTTCTGCATTCTTCATGGTGTCCCAGTCGGACGAGCTGCCCATGATGATTGCGACAAGCGGATGAGTTTCGTTATTTTTCACCGCATTCTCCTTTTAGTGTTTGAAGCAGCGCTGACCGGTAAAGAGCATACTTATTTTGTTGCTCTTGCAGGCAGCGATGACGTCGGCATCTTTGATGCTTCCACCGGGTTGAACTATTACTGTGATTCCCGCTTTAGATGCTTCGTCTATATTGTCTGTGGCAGGAAAGAAGGCGTCACTTGCCATTACAGCACCTTTGGCGTGGTCGCCAGCTTGTGCAAGTGCAATTTTGACGCTAGCTACACGGCTTGTTTGACCGATGCCAAAACCAATTGAGACGCCATCTTTAACTACAAATATTGCATTGGATGTAAGATGTCTTACGATTTTCCAAGCAAATTCGATGTCTTCTTTTTGAGCGTCAGTTAGATTTTTGTCTTCTGTCACACATTCAAATTCGCTCAGTTGTTTTGGCGCTTCTTGTGACTTTTCAAGGATCCAACCGAAGTCTTGCAAGTCGCGAGCTTTGACGCTGTCGTATGGAAGTGGTTCGAGAAATTCTTTTTTTACCTCTAAAACGCGAATATTTTTCTTCTTGGAAAAGGCTTCCAGAGCTTCTTTGGTAAATGATGGAGCAAGAACAATTTCGACAAATCCTTCGATGATTTTTGTAGCCAGAGGACCGTCTACTTCTGTCGTGAATCCGTATACGCCACCAAAAGCGGAGAGTGGGTCTGCATTGTATGCTTTTTCAAAAGCGTCCATTGCTGTTTTGCCAAGGGCAACACCGCAAGGATTGTTGTGTTTGATGATGCAAGACATGATTTTTTTGTGCGATGAAAATTCGCGCAAAATGGTTACCAGACTATAAACATCTAAAATGTTATTTGAAGAAAGCTCTTTGCCTTGTAATTGATGGAAAGGCGAACCCTTGGAACCCGCGTCGTACCAGGCAGCCGCCTGGTGTGGATTTTCGCCATATCTGAGTGACTGATTTTGTTGCAAATTCAATGTCACTTGCTTGGGGAAGTGTTCACCAGTGCCATTGGAGTTAGTGTCTGCGCAAATTTTAGCGAAATAGTCAGAAATGATGCGGTCATAATTGGCTGTATGTTGAAAGGCTTTGGCAGCAAGTTTTTTACGAAAATCGTAAGTGGTCTGACCATTGTCTTTAAATTGTGTCAGCACATCGTCATATTGCGATGGGTCGCAAACTATATTGACTCTGGAAAAGTTTTTGCCAGCAGCGCGAATTAAGCTAACGCCACCAATGTCGATATGTTCGATCATTTTGTCTTCGGGCAGGTTTTCTTTTAGTTTCTGTTCGAAAGCGTATAGATTTACTATGACCATGTCGATTTCTTCGATGCCGTGTTCCTTTAGAGTGGCTCGATCGTCATCTGTGTCGCGCGACAATATTCCGCCAAAGACATTGGGATGCAATGTTTTTACCCGACCACCCAAAATTTCAGGAAAGCCGGTTACTTTGTCGATTGAGATACAATCAATGCCCACTTCGCTTAGATGCTTGGCGGTACTGGTGGTGCCAATTACTTTGTAATCTGGTTTTAACTTGACCAGTTCTTTGATGAATTTTTCGAGCCCTGTTTTGTCCAGAACGCTTACTAACACCGCCGCCATACTAATCGTGCCTCCTTAAGAGAACTTTGTGATTACCCGTTACTTCAATTTTTGATTCAGACTCGCTTACCGATTCGCTTACTTCGCCCATGATGGCTGCATCGAACCCAGAATTTTTGAACACTTTCACGATATCGTCTGCAATAGCTGCTTGAGCAGTAACAAACAAACCGATGCCCATATTGAATGTTTTGTACATCTCGGTTATGTCAACCTGAGCAGCAAGCGAGTCAATTATTTGAGGCATCGAAAGTTTATTTTCAATTTGAAAAGAAATCTTTTTATTGAGCCTAAACAAATTAGTCCAGCCACCGCCAGTGATATGGGCTATGCCGCTCAATTGACTATCGAATTTATCTAGTAATTCAACTACCGGTTTGCAATAAATTAATGTAGGTGTAAGTAATTGTGAGCGCATGGGACCGTCTTTTATCAGTTTGCGCGCAAGAGAAAAACCATTTGAATGTATTCCGGAGGATTTAACACCAATTACTAGATCTTTTGCTTTCATTTTATCGCCCGAAATGAGCTGGTTCTTTTGCACCACACCCATAGCAAATCCGGCTAAATCAAAATGTTCATGACTATATAAGTCGGGCATTTCTGCGGTTTCTCCACCGACAAGCAACATGCCGGCTTGATCGCAGCCTTCAACGATTCCTTTTATGATTTCATCACAGACATCGTCGTCTATTTTGCCAATGGCATAGTAGTCTAGAAAAGCCTGAGGACGGGCACCGACACAAATCAAGTCGTTAGCGCACATAGCCACTAAATCGATACCAATGGTGTCATATTTTTTCTGCTCTATAGCAAGTAATAATTTGGTCCCGACACCATCTGTGGTGAGCGCGATGCCTTTATTTTCGTCTACTGGATAGATCGAAGCATAGCCGCCTGCGCCGGACCAGAGTTGTTTGTGACCTTGTCTTAGGGCCAAATTTTTAAGCCTGCCTACAAAGCGATCGGCTTTTTCTATGTCTACTCCAGAGTCTTGATATGTTTTAGGCTTGGTGTCCATTTTAATTTTCAACTCTCAACTGTGACGGGCTATTTGACAGGCGTTTCTAAAGATTATCAATCCAGGCGGATCGCAAGAAAAATCCTCGCCCCGAGTTTTCATTAAGGGCCAGTTTGGATGCTGAGTCCAGCGTATAAAAGCTTCAGGGTGTGGCATCATACCAAGCACGGTGCCTTCTTCGTTTTGCAGAGCTGCTATGCGAGCCAGACTGCCATTAACATCTTGTGTATAAAACATTGGACAATACGCAATCAAAGCATCTTGATTGGGTAGTGAAGTGACAATTCTGCCTTCACCATGACGGATGGGAAGCTGAATTTTTTCAAGACCAGCAAAGAAATGCCCTTCTTGTGAGGGTGGAATATCTAAATCAACCCAGGTATCAAGAAAACGTTCTTGCTCGTTGTGCACAAGACTTACTGTTTTTCGATCTTTTTGTAAACTGCCAGGCAACAATCGCATATTGACCAGTGCTTGAAAGCCATTGCAAATTCCAATAATTAGTTTGCCGCGCTCGATGAATTCTTCAATTTCTTCCTTGAGACGAGACATTACCTTTAGTGCGAGCACTTTGCCGCTTTGAATTTCATCTCCAAAAGAAAAGCCGCCAGGCAAGACCAACAAATCTGAATTGGACAAAAAATCGCCCGTATTGAGCAAGCGTGACACATGTACTGCTTCGGCTTCAAATCCGCCAAGGCGAAGGGCATGGACAGTCTCATTTTCACAATTGACACCGTCGCCTGCTAAAACTATCGCTCTGGGAGAGACCATTTTTTAATTTACCTCGAAAATATCGCAAACGCCATTCTGCCAGGCTTGTTGCATGTCTTCTAGCGACAAATCGATAGAGCTGCCTATGAGCAGCCGCTTTGAATCAACAACCTCACCCAGTTTAATTACTTCAACTCCAGCGGTTTTTTTCCACAGTGCTTCAAAGCTTTCCTGTTTTTCCGGGCTTACAGACACGATTATGCGCGAAGGTCCTTCGCTGAAAAGTGCAAATTCGTTGCCTTCAATATCAATTTTGGCACCTAGTCCCGAGCCAATAACACACTCGGCCAGACATACTGCAGTACCGCCTTCTGAGCAATCATGCGCCGAGTTTAAAAGTTGTGACTCAATTGCTTTGTGCAGTTTTGCATACAGTTTTGGTGCTGCTTTTAGATCGACTTTGGGAAGCTTGTTGTCTTGCGTGCCTGTTACTTCGCTGTAATGACTGCCTGAGATAGAGGCAACACCTGCACTTATGAAATAAATCAAGTCGCCAATTTGTTTGAAATCCATAGATATGGCATTGTCCGAATTTTCCATTTTGCCCATGGCCGAAACAAGTAAAGTCGGCTCGATAGCCAGCTTTACCACACCGTCGTCAAAGTCATTTTTCATGCTGTCTTTGCCCGAGATTAATGGCGCACCAAAAGCCACACAAGCATCGTAAAGACCCTGGCAGGCGCGCACTAATTGACCAAGACGCTTTGCCCCTTCGCTATTTTTAGCAGATGGAATGGGGTCTGCCCAGCAGAAATTATCGAGCAAGCTTAGAGTTTTAGGATCGGCACCAACACAGCAAGCATTGCGAACAGCCTCATCTACAGCCATTGTAGCCATGAGGTAAGCGTCGTATTTGCTCCACTGAGGGCATAGTCCGTTAGAAACAATCAGACCTGCTTGTTGTGATAGAACTGGTTTTATTACTGCCGCATCGCACGGTGCTTTCAAACCCGGACCCATAAGTGGCTTGATTACGCTTGCTCCCTGCACTTCGTGGTCATACTGGCGAATGATTGATTCGCGACTAGATATGTTGGGGTGCGCCAAAAGTTTGAGCAATGCATCGTTGTAGTCTTGTACGGATTCGGGTAATTTGTAGCTTGGTTCAGAACTTTTATAAGTTGGAATCTCGGCTTGCATTGACAATTTGGGCACGCCATCGTGCAGGAAGCTAAGTTCAAGCAACGCCACTGTCTTATCGCCGCGAGTGATATGGAAATATCCGTCTGTGTTGAAATGACCAATGTCGCTTGCTTCGACATTGTAGTCTTTGGCAAGGGCAAGGAAAGCGTCGAGCTCTTTTGGATCTACAGAAACGCTCATACGCTCTTGAGATTCAGAGACCACAATTTCCCAGTCGCTAAGGCCTGGATATTTAAGTGGGACTTTGTCCAAATCCATTGTGGCACCATGAGTGATGCCTGCCATTTCTCCTACAGAAGAAGATAAGCCGCCTGCACCATTATCGGTGATGCCGGTCATAAGATTTTTTTCGTTGGCTGCAAGAATAAAATCAATTACTCGTTTTTGTAAAAATGGATCACCAATCTGGACTGCAGAAACTGGAGAGCCTTCGTGCATCGTTTCAGACGAGAAGGTGGCTCCGTGGATCCCGTCTTTGCCCACTTTGCCACCAACTACAACAATACGGTCACCTGCTTTGGTGTGTTTTGCATATTGCAAGCGACCGTCTTTTTCGATACGCAACAATCCACCGGTTCCGCAAAATACAAGCGGCTTGGCTCTGTAAGAAGAATGAAAATAAACAGCACCATTGACAGTGGGAATACCACTTTTGTTGCCACCGTCTTGTACACCAAGTCGCACACCGCGAGCAATCACAAGTGGTGGCAATAACTTAGGTCTTTGTGGCAAAGACTTATCGTGTGGATAAGCAAAACAAAAAATGTCAGTGTTAAATATTGGCTTGGCTGACAGTCCGGTGCCAAGAATATCTCGGTTGACGCCTAGGATACCGGTTAGTGCACCACCATAAGGCTCAAGGGCCGAAGGTGAATTATGTGTTTCGACTTTAAAGCAGACTGCATACTCTTCGTCCCATTTGACCACGCCTGAATTGTCGTCGAAGACAGACAACAAGTCTGGTCGCTTTTTGCGAATTTTATTGGTTGCTCCTTTTATATAAGTCTTGTAAAGACTGCTTATTTTCTTGCCTTCAAATTCGATGTCGGCTGCAAAAATCTTGTGCTTACAGTGCTCTGACCAGGTTTGAGCAAATACTTCAAGCTCGACATCGGTCGGCATTTGAGGCATATTTTTTGATGCTCTCAATTTTTTGATTTTATCGCTAGCATAATATTTTTTGATTTCTTGCATTTCTGCAAGTGACAGGGCAAGTAATCTTTTCTTGCTTATTTCTTCTAGTTTGGCATCGTCCAGATTTAAATCAACAGTGACAAGCTCGGTTGCTTCAAGTTTGAATTTAACTTTTGGATAACCAAGAAGTTCGCCAGGCGTATCTAACTTATTTAAGTCATGTACTACCATTTTTTCGACTAGCGGGTGAAAGAGTTTATACTTTGAATATTCGATGATTTCGTCTTTGCTTGCAAATGACTTGTTGAACAAAAAGCCTTTGCCCGAAGCTATTTCGACAGATTTGAATTCTTCTCCGCCAACAAGCACGAGCGCTTCTTTAATAGTGTGGGCTAAATTGTCTGTGACACCAGGTAAAAATTGTTTTTCTGCCCACCATTTAAAGCCTTGAGCAAGCCACTGATTGTTCCAGGCAAAATCCATGCTGCCCATAAAGAAGTCGCTCTTTTGATAACAGTCATCAACTAAAACTTCGCTCAAGCAATTAAGCAGATCCTTTTCGTCTATACGCTCAGGTGAAAAACGCACCCAACATAATTGAAAACTATCTGAATTGGAATTGAGCTTTTTGTCGATAACAGCAAAGCGCAACAGATCAACTGATTCTTCGCTGCTATCGGGATTTAAACTGTTTTTCAGTGTGTTCATTTTTTAACTACTTATCTTTTGCTTGGGTTTAGATTCAATTCCGTGTTTAGCTACTTGCTGTAAAACAGCAGGATAAAGCGAATGTTCAACAGATAAGCCGCGCTGAGTAAACGTTTCAAGCGTGTCATCGGCAAAACGCGGAAAAGGCTCTTGAGCAAGAATGATTCCGCGATCCATGTTTTCATCAATTAAATGGACAGTAACACCGCCAACTTTGACTCCATAATCGAAAGCTTGCTTGTAAGAATCAACGCCCGGAAAGGCAGGCAACAGTGAAGGATGGATATTAATCACTTTGTAATAACCATGTTCAGATTTGAAATGTTTGAGAAAATCAGGACTCAAGATGCGCATGTAGCCAGCAAGGACAATGTAATCGAGCTTGAATTTGCTTAAATGCTCCAGAATCTTTTCTTCGTGTTGAGCACGCGTCATGCCCTTTTGGGAGATAGCAAAAGTATTTAATCCATGCTGCTCGGCGATTATTAACCCAGTTGCGTCTTTGTCGTTTGAAACCACAGTTTCGATTTGGGCAGAAAGACGTTTGTCTGCAATAGCTTGAATAATTGCATTTAGATTTGAGCCCCGACCCGATATAAAGACAGCAATCTTAATCATTGAGCTAGACTCCTCATAGCTTTTGCACCAATGTCTTTGCGATAATCCATGTCGTTGAAGGAAACTGACTCAAGTGCTTTATAAGCGTTACTTGAAGCTTCGCTCAGATCTTTGCCAAGCCCAGTCATGCCCATTACTCTGCCACCATTGGTGGTGATTGTATTGTCTTTGAAAGTAGTTCCGGCATGAAATAATTGAACTTTGTTTTTGTTTGGTATTTCGCTAATTGTAATTTTTTCGCCTTTGGACGACGACTGTGGATAAGCTTTTCCTACTGCTACAACACAAATGCTTGCGCCCTGGTCCCATTCTAGATTGACTTTATCGAGAGTGCCTTGACTACAAGCATCCAGTGCTTTGAAAAGACATGATTTCAATCTCGGCAACACTGCTTGAGTTTCTGGATCGCCAAAGCGAGCGTTGAATTCAAGTACATAAGGAATATCGTCGGCAATTAAAATACCGATAAAAAGAACACCTTTAAAAGACAACTTGCCTTCGCTCAAGGCGCGACTAATAGGCAAAAGAACTTGCTCTTCAATTTGTTTTTTATATTTGTCATAAATAGGCACTGGAGTGTATGCGCCCATACCACCTGTGTTGGGACCTTTGTCCCCATCGAAACGACGTTTGTGATCCTGGCAAGCGGGCATAGCTTTTAGTGTTTTGCCATCACATAAACATAAAATAGACAATTCTTCGCCAGTTAGTTTTTGTTCGATGATAATTTTTTGTCCAGCATCGCCAAAAGCCTTTTGATCAAAGATAGATGCAAGTGCTTGCTCCACTTCGTCTATAGTGTCGCAAACCATGACACCTTTGCCAAGCGCTAATCCATCTACTTTTACAACGCGAGCAGAATCGTTTTTGCGTGCATAGTTTAGTGCGCTTTCTTTATTTTCGAACACTTCAAAATCGGCAGTTGGAATGGATAGTCGGCGCATTGTTTCTTTGGCGTGAACTTTGCTCCATTCTAACTTGGCTTGTTCTTTGGTGGGACCAAATACTTTATGACCAGATTTTTCTAAGTAGTCTGTGATGCCGTCGGCAAGCGGATTGTCAGGTCCAATCACAATTAAATCAATTTCGTTGTTTTTTGCAAATTCACTTAGTGCATCAAAGTCATTGACGCCAATATTTAGATTTTTTGTTTTCAGCTCTTGAGCGGTGCCACCATTTCCCGGCGCACAAAAGATTTTACTTACATTTTGACTCTGAGCCAGTTTCCAGCACAGTGCGTGTTCGCGACCACCATTTCCGACCACTAGAATTTTCATGTGTCAAGCACTCTCTCTAGTGTTTTCACATATTCATTTAAGTTGGGGCATCCGCCGAACACTTCTTTGCCAACAATGCAATTAGTGATAACTGGATATAACTGGTCTACTATTTTTTTTGTGTCAGACGACAGTGGCTCAGGACCTTTACTGACAATTTTTTTCCAGTCTTTGCTGCCAGATTTTTTTGCGCTTGAAAGTTCTTGTGCCCAGGTCGAATCTTTATAGATTTGACGCAAAATTTCTTTAGACAAATGACAGTTTTTATAAATCAGTCTCAGCTCGTCAGGACCAATACTATCTGCTAATAAAATCTGGGTTCCAGACTTTGAATATTCGACCAGGAATTCAAATTTGCCATCCCAGAGTTCAATTTCTTTTTCTTTAAAAAACTGACAAAGAGCCACCGCAAGCATAAGTGTCTGTTCGCTCAACATGTCGAACTGGTCGGCGGTTAATCCCGAAAGCAGAACAGCTTCTTGCAGACTGAGTAATCTATCAGAGGGTTCAAGTTTTGTATAAAACTCAAGCACAGGATAAGGAAACTTACTATCCGCTTCAAGTTTTGAATCTTGAGGAAGACCTAGAGATTTGGCGTATTGCGAATTTGTTTTCAGTCTATCTATCAGTGAGCTGCCTTGAGGCAAACCAAAGCGAAAGACTACTTCTAAGGGAATTAGATATCTTTGACCCGAACCCTCTTTTTGAGCAGAAGGCAGATTTTCGTAAGCATAGACAGAACTACCATTTATGCCTGAAACACTATGAGCAGTCGCTTTGGGCACGATGCCTTGCACTACTTCTAGATAGCCATCGACTATTTTGACAAAATGATTAGGCATGCCGTTTTTGACTAGATTCTTGAAACAGGCATGAGCAAAGCGATCTTTGAGCCAAGCCTGGTCGAGTGCCAGATCTTCTTTTTCCAATTTTTGCCAGATTTCTGGTTTTGCAAAATATTTGAAAAAGTGCTCGCCCATTAAAGTCAAACTTTTGCCTTTGTTCTCTATGTCATCTGGCATTTTGCCCCAATCGAAAACGGAGTAGGCATCGGTAAATTGAAACCATAACTTGTCGTTTTCTTTTTGTGGCTTCCAGATTTTTTTGACCGAGCCTTCATAGATTAAATTTGCTTGTACTGGATCTTGCAATTTATTCATCGGCTAATTGGTCTCTCCTCTGGTTATGCGGTCTTTCGCTCGTGCATCCCCAAATACGCGACCGTCTTCTACTGTTGTTGGATAAGTCCCGGTCAGACAACCCATGCAAAGGTTCTTGGATTCTAGCGCTTTTTGCAAGCCTTCGATACTCTGATAAATAACTCTATCTGCTCCAAGTTCGGTTGCTATGTCTGCTTCGGTGCGCCCAAATGCCACCAATTCTTGGGTGCTGGGAAAATCAATTCCGTAGTAGCAAGGACTTGAAATTGGAGGACAAGTTGAAACTAGTGTAATTTCTTTGGCACCAGAATTTTTGATTAAGCGCATGATTTGCTGAGCTGTGTTGCCGCGCACAATGCTATCGTCTACAACTAAGACGCTTTTGCCTTTGAACTCTTCGGCAATGGGGTAGAGCTTTCGTCGAATAGCCTCTTGTCTTGATTGCTGGTCGTCTAGAATAAAAGTACGGTTGACATATCGGTTTTTAATTAGAAGTTCGCGAAATGGAATTTGCAGTCCTTCAGCCAGGGCAATAGCCGATGCGCGACTGGTTTCAGGAACTGGCACCACGATATCGGCTGTGATGCCTGCTCGTTTTAACTGTTCGGCTAAAAGTAGTCCCAGTCTAAAACGGGCTCTATAAACAGATTGACCTGAAAACTCTGATTCGACCCGAGCGAAATAAACCCATTCGAACATGCAGGGAGAAATAGAATCACTTTGTACAATTTTTTTGAATACTTTTCGATCTGGACTTATGTAAACAGCCTCTCCAGGCTTAACTTCTTCAATATTGGTAAAGTCTAAAAAGCCCAGTGCTACACTTTCGCTAGAAAGTGCATAAACCGTTTCGCCATTCAATTCTTTTTGTCCAAATACCAAAGGTCTGATTCCATGCGGATCTCTAAAGCCAAATATGGCACCGGCTTTAGTGATACCAGCCACGGCATAACCGCCGACTAGATTTTCCATAATAGGTCCCAGTGCATCAAAGAATTTGACTTCGTCCAACTTTCCATCTGTATTGTCGCAAAGTAAACGCAAAATTAACTCTGAGTCAGAGACGCATTGTTTGTTGCGGGCATTTTTTTGCGAAAGCCAGTTTTCTTGCAAGTTGTAGAAATTGACAATATTTCCGTTATGAGCAAGACCAATGCCTTTGTCATAATCTAAAAATGGTTGCAGCATGTTTGGATCGCTTCCGCCGATGGTGGCATATCTTGTATGACCAACCGCCGCTTTACCCTTTAGATTTTTGAAAGACCGCTCAGAAAAGACATTTTCCACCAGTCCACTAGCTTTGTGAATGTGAAAGTCGCCACTTTTAGTTTCTAAAGTGAGTATACCGGCGCCATCTTGGCCGCGGTGCTGCAAGTTCATCAGTCCGAAGAATACTTCGTACGCTGCCGAATCACTGCCGGATATTGCGATAATGCCGCACACTGCATATATTCTCTGGGAGGGGCACCCAGTTATTTTACATTCTTATTCAGCTTGGTTTGAAAGAAATCTATTGCTTTGCCAAAATTCGTTTCATCCATGAAAACGTGGTCTTGACCCGGGATTTTAATTAGCTGTACGTCGGCTTTGGCTTTTTTGAGTGCTTCAAAAAGCTCTTTGCTCTGCTCAAACGGCACGATTGGGTCGCCTTCTGAATGCATTATTAGAAATGGCGGGTCGTTTGGGCTGGCAAAACTGATAGGGCTAGCAGCGACTGCCAGGTCGTGCTTTTCCTCCGGTGTACCGCCTAATAGATCGTCCACCATATCTGCCGCCGAGCTATCGCGGAAAAGGGCATTAGGTTTGCATTGCTGGCGAAAAGTAAACATATCGGTCGGTCCGCACCAGTCGCAAACTGCCTGTGTCAAGCCAGTAGAGGTGCCTACAAGGGCTGCCAGGTGACCGCCAGCAGAAAGCCCCCACACGCCAATGCGAGTATTGTCGAAACCGTATTTATCGCCCTGTCCCGAAAGCCACTCAATAGCTTGAATACAATCGTCTATTTGAGCGGGAAAGACAGAGTCTGGCACCAATCGGTAATTGATAGATGCAACAGCAAAGCCTTCGCGTGCAATATCAATTGCCGGAGTGTCGGACTTGTTGCCTTCGCGCCAGCCGCCGCCATGAATCCAGACAATCAGGGCCGGTTTTTTGCCGCTTCTTTTCTTTGGGATATATAAATCAAGGGTATGAAACTTGTCTTTGCTTGTCGAATAGTTCAGGTCGAAATTTGTTCTAATTCCATAAACCAGGTTGACATCATGGCTTTTAGTGACGAAGGGCAGAAGTGCTACCAGTATCAGTGTCACTACAATGATGGTGTTTCTGATCATTTATATTCTATTTCTTCAAGCAATCTTTCAGTTCTTTATGCAACTCAGCCATGCTTTGTTGCCTGTCTTCGGGAGATTTTGCCATGGACTTTTTCACCACTGCTTTTAGTTCTGGTGAAATTTTAACCGCCGGATTGGCTAACTCCATATCAAGGGGCATCTCGGTGACATGTTTGGTCATTGTGTCGACCGGATTCTTTCCCTGCACGGGTAAAACGCCAGTCAGTGTGACATACATCAAAACACCAAATGAGTAAATGTCGCTTCGGTTGTCTATTTCATTGCCCATTATTTGCTCGGGACTCATATAGGCGGGCGTTCCCACAACGGTTCCGTCTACAGTAAGGCGTTTCTCGCGTGGCTCGTTGAGCCGTTTGGCGATGCCGAAGTCTACAAGAGTGGCAAAATCTTTTTGGTAAGTGGTGTCGTGAACAATGATGTTATCTGGCTTTATGTCGCGATGTAAAAATCCTGAATCGTGCATATGTCCCAGGGCATCAACGATTTGAGCGAAAATAAAAATAGCTCTATCTTGCGCCAACCAATTTTTGGTTTTTAAAATATCTCGCAAATTATGCCCTTCTACATAGTCCATGACCATGTAAGGGCGACCTTGGGTAGAAACTCCAAAGTCATAAACTTTGACTATATTTGGATGCATCAAAGCACTTATAGCTTGAGCTTCGCGATGGAAACGCTGAAATCCGCGATCTTCCTGGTCTAGCTGCTGGAACAGCACTTTGACCGCAATCTCTTTTTCCATCTGTCTGTGCCAGGCTTTGAATACAGCGCCAAAAATGCCGTGACCGACCTGCTCGAGGACCTCGTAGCGGTTGTTAATTACTTTGTCTATTATTGCTGTGCTTGGCAGGTCCATGACCTACAAATTTTAGCAAATTTATGGCTATTGGAAACTGGCCAGCTTGCTTTCTAGCACTTTATTAGCAGTGGGAAAATTGTCATAAACCAGATTGGCAATTGTTGCCGACCTGTTTTTTCTCTTTCCCGACTGCGATTTGCCACCATATTTGGCGGCAGCAAGTTCGGCGAAAGTCTCAGCCGGTCCATTGCCTTCGGTCTGTATGTAATAATGCAAGCGCGGCTTTACAAAATCGTCCAGTCGATGCAAATCTTGCTCATAAGCCGTTCTAAACTCAGTTTTGTTGGATAAATCACCCAAGAATTTATCAATAGCATGTCCCACTTCGTGGC
>JACCDG011942344.1_pt1 | contig 66094 bp, 38 predicted proteins | sample 7442471 | NCBI WGS metagenome assembly JACCDG01 (sample SAMN15323444, study PRJNA562643) | freshwater metagenome | isolation source: river surface water | place: USA:Blue River Watershed | collected 2017-08-17 | reverse complement strand
GGCGGTGGGGGCGGGCTTGGGGGCGTGGGCGGGGTTCAACCCGCACCACAGGTTGAAGATTTGCTCGACTTCCCGCCCTTGGAGGCGGGGGATGATTCCGTTGTTGGGGAGGGAGAGGGGGCCGGAGGCAACGACGGCGTGGAGACGGACGTGGCTTTCGCCACAGAAGGCCAAGGAGACGGAGATGGCCTCCTTGGGGGTGTTGAGGACCAGGCCCGTGGCCGTTTCGGCCACGGAGAAGCCAGCGGGAAGAACGAAGGAGAAGTTTTTGATGGTGTTCATTGGGGATATCCCTTTGGGCATTTGAGCCCGTTTGCGAATCTTTGTCCCTTGGCCCTGACCATCAGGGTTTGGGGAGGGGGTGGCCTCTTCTCGCAGAAGTAAGCCGCCACAAAGTTTCGTTTACCCCCTTAGCAAAATCTTCCCCAAACGACCCCTTAATAGCAAAATCTTCCCGCTGGCCCTCCCTAATAGAGAAAACTCCGGCCAAAGCTTCGTTTAAGGCCCGTAGAAGTTCCCGCTCACTGCCCCTGGCTCTCCATCAGGAGCTTTGCTCTTTTCTAGCCTTTGAGGAGTTGGTGGTAGCCCTTGAGGAGTCGGAGGCAGTCCTCTTCCGACCCCGATGGCCCGAAAGCCATCGGGGTTGTTTCTGTTTCTGTTGCTGTTTCTGTTGCTGTTCCTGCTGCCCCATCGGACGGGTAGCTCACGATGAGGCATCGGTAAAACCCATCGGAGAGCCAGAAGGAGTAGCTTTCCCGGCCCTCGTGGAGGTAAGGGGCTCGTGGGAGGTTCGAGGGGTCGATGGGAAGGGCCTGGTATGTCAGGAGTCGGAGGTCTCCCACATGGAGGGCTAGACGTGATTGGTTAGGCGAGACCCAGAGCTGGCCCTTGTCGAAGGCCCAGACCCGCGTGAGTAACCCCTGCCCCTTCTCGAAGAAGGGCTTGAGGACCTCAGGCTCGATATGGAGCTGGGCCAAGGGCTTCTCTAGGGTCACGAAGATATCCTCCTCTGGGAGTCTTGGTGGGAGGAGATGCGAAAGGAGAAGGTTCCCAAGGGCCATCTTCTTGTCAGTGAAATCCCCGTGGTTCGTGATGATGTGGTGCGGAACCCCGGTGAGTCGAGAGGCCTCGCTGTAGATGGCCTCAAGTTGTCGGTCTATCTTCTGTGCCTTGGCCACGTCCATCGTCCGGGCCTCGTTCGTGGCCCTCGAGTAGGTCTTCGGCTTCTCGATAGCCAAGGACCGTAGGTGGAAGATGGCGTCTATCCCCAGAACCCCACGAGCGAGGATTCCCGGACTCTTCGATGGGACCTCTTCGAAGGCCAACGGGTCCAACCCTCCCCTGTCCAAGAGCAGGAGCAAGACCCGGTCCTCTCGCTCAGAGAGCCAAGCCTTTCCCAGAGAGTCCAAGCCGTCTGCTATCTCTCGCCGGAGGTCCGTTACCAGCTCTTGGACCAGATGGCCCTCGAGCTTCTTCGGGTCCTCTTCCAGGGCCACACCAGCGTTGTAGAGCAGGCTCGCTATCTCCGGTTGGACCAAGAGCCGATATTCCCTCTTCCCTCCTAAGAGCCCCTCCCTCCGATTCAAGGCCGCTATCAGGTCCTTCGCAAAGGCCATAAACTCCGTCTTGCCGCCCATCGGGCCACCTGTCAGTATCACTGTCTTCTGGAAGGATTTCATCGAGTCGCTCCCCTTGGTTGATGTCCATTCGGGGAGGAATCGCGCTTTGGTGCCTTAAAGGCCCTGCGATACCCTCCCCGCTGTCTTCTATCGTCCGTAGTGTGTTCGTAGCCTTCTACCTATGCGGAAGAGGCCTCCTAAGCGATTCTGGTAAAGGCCGCCACCCTCTCCTCAGACCACGCATGGCCATTGGAGACCCCACGGTGGACCACGATGACGCCACTCCTCTTTCACGCGGGCGCGTTTCTATGAGGTTCATAGCCCCTCTTCTCTGCTTTCCTCAGACACGGAGTCCATAGTCTCTTCTTCTTCCCCGGCCCCTCCCCCTAAAGGGGAAGGGGGCCGGGACTTAACCGTAGTCCTACTTAGCCGTAGTTCCACTTAACCGTAGTCCTACTTAGCCTAAGAAGAGGAGAAGAGGGGAGGAAGCGAGGGCGCTCTCATACGCGCCCTCGCCCGCACACGCCCGTACACGCACCCACGAGAGACCAATCACGCTTTGGCACCTTAAAGGCTTCGGTACCCCCCTACCCGCTGTCTTCTATCGTCCTTGGGCAGTTCGTAGCCTTCTACCCATACGGAAGGTGCCTTAGAACGCATCTGAGAGGTGCCTCTCCCCTTCCCCTCAGACCACGCATCATGGAACAGGGGTTCCTCACTCGTCCCCCCGGAGTACGATTTCGGCGAAGGCAGTGGTTTCTCCGGTCTTCGGCTCTAGGGGTCGGAGGACGATACACACCTCGGCCTCGTAGTAGAGCCCCTCACGAGTTCGGTTAAGTACGCGGCTCATGAAGCTCTCCGGGGTTGATGGTCGCATGGGTTCTAGCCGTCCGTCGGGTCGGAAGCAGGGGACCCTCCCCTGAGAGGTCAGCCACCGACGTGCCAGGAGTGCGTCAACGGAGACCAACGTACCGCAGGCGTAGGCATATACGAACTTGTGGGCCAACGTCGTAAAGAGATTCCCCGGTCGGGTGGCCTCAGGGGCCACCGACGGAAGGTCTCCGGCTGGCACAGCTACGGAGACCGTTTCGAGCATCAGACGGTTGTTGAAGGTCCTCGTGTCGGCCTTCACGTCGATGCTGATGGTCCCTAAGGGGGTGGACACCCGAAAGTCCACCCCCGCTATCCGCCATTCGGGATGCCCCCGAACGTCCTCGAAGGACATTCCTAACTCTCGAAGGTAGGCTATCACCGCTTGCTCGGCTTTCTCGCCTATGTCGACCTGCTTCTGGAAGTCATATAACCGTTGCATCGGTCTTCTCTCCGCTTCAATGGGCTTGAACGGCCCTCCTGTTCATTGGCTTTTCGTTAGGGTTTGGCGACGGGCCGTCAAAGGCACGGATGACAAACCCCTCTGGCCGCTAAGAAGCTTTCCGTCGGCTTGGGTACCTTCAAGGTGAAAGAGGGTACCCGCCCGTCGCCCCGGGGGGAGGCGACGGGCCGTCAGGCCCGGAAGCCGACCCCCCAACGGGCTATCGGACGGCTATCAAAGAAGGCCTAGACATCCGTAGTAAGGCTAACAACTCTCGAGGACGACAATGATTGGGGAAGCCACGGGGGTAGCGTCAGCGGACACCCCCGTGGCGGTCTGGACATTGCCCGGAGTGGTGTCTTTTCATTCTTGGCGAAGGTTCGTCCCTCACCTTCGCTCTTGGCCGAGAATGAACACTCGTGAGAGCTACTCCCTCCGAGTGCTGCCCTCGGTCTTCGCTACGAGCTAGCTTACCAACAACGAAAAGACCACCACGAGGGCAACCAAGACAGGTTATTTAAGCCCTTCACGAGTGGCTGTGTACGGCGTGTCTGGGGCTTTTCGGAAGGACATCGGAGACCGTTCGGGAAGATGCGTGGTGTGAGGGAGGAATCGATGACACTTCGGTACCTGGGGGGAATGCGTGGTGTGGCGTGTCTGGGGCTTGTCGGTATACGTTCGTAGAGTGAGCATCCGTGGTGTGGCGTGTCTGGGGTCATTCCTTTGAGGGTTCGGAAAGCCATCGAAGGGATGCGTGGTGTGGCGGAAGTGTGGCGGAAGTGTGGCGTGTGTGAGAGAACCTGACCATCATTTTTCTCCCTCTCGGGAAAACTGCCCGCGACAGCGGGCCAGTCACAACGGCTAATGGCTCACGCCGCCGTTGTTCCGGCCCGTTAGGAGCTATGTAACCGTGGCTAGTTTAGACAACGAAAGGAACCCCCGTCACCGTCGTTGCCACGCTAGCCAATTAAAGCTGTGTAACCGGGCTAGGGGGGCCGTCCTTCGGTTGCCTTGACGGCCCTCGGACGGCCCTCGGACGGCCCTCAACGAAAGGCCACGAACGACAGTTCCGACGCTAGGACAGTGAAAGCTCCTCCCGAAGCCCGCTCGAAGAGACGGGCGAGGGGGATTGCCGCTGACGCTACCCCCTCGCCGACAGTGTCCTAAAAAGCCATTGACTCTCAAACGAAGAGGAGACGTTCGGGGCTGTCCGTTCCTATGCGTCTGAGAGTACGAGCGGAGAGATGACTTCGAGGCCAACGGAGTGCCTTAGGAGGTAATCCGTTCCGAGGGTGGAGGAGTAGCCATCTTTGAGGACAATGACGGAGGTGATGCCTGCATGATGGATGAGCTTCGCGCACATGAGGCACGGTTCTCCGTTGACGACGAGCCATGCCCCTCGAGTGACGGTCCCTTGTGCAGCGGCATTGCAGATGGCGTTCATTTCGGCATGAACGCAACCGACTTCGACTTCCTTCCCGGACGGTATTTGGGCTTCATCACGAAGACAGCCATCCGGGCCGCAGAGGCGAGAGCCGCCACGCGGCCCCCCATTGTAGCCTTCGGCAATGACGACGTTGCGGGTAGGTTCGACGAGTATGGCCCCGAACTGCCGTCGAGGGCAGTTGGAACACTTAGCGAGGAGGAGACACTGTTGGAGTCGCACCCGGAGGTGTTTCAGGTTCATGGCGAGGGTCCTATTGTCAAAATGTCAAAGGAAGCCCCTTAGAGGCTATCAGAGGCCTTCTAAAGGGGGAACCAATACGAAGAGGGCGACCCATCTCCCCAACGTCCTAAAAGGGTCCCAAAGAGGGTTTCTGTTGGCGAAGGTCGGGTGGGTCAGACGAAGGTTCTCGAAGGGACATCGGAAGGAAGGCCTTTTTAAGAGATTTCGCAGAGGCCATGTGGCGAGGATGTCAATCCGAGTCCATACACGAGAGGCAAAGGAAGGCTCTTTAAGAGATTTCGCAGAAGCCCCCACCGCAAGCTGCTTCCTGTCCCCAGGCCGGGGGGGAGAGTTCCTTCATGAGTCGGAAATCGAGGTCTTGGGGTAGGTCTTCGCACATGCGTCGGCATTCGGCTTCGGAGATGGACTCATAGGGTGGGTGCTTATGAACGGCATTGAACTCAGGGTAGACGGAGAGGGCTCGAACGACCTTTCGGCGGTCATAGAGCCACTGCCCGGCTTTACCCCATTCATGGGGCTTCACGTTGACAGTGCAAGAAATCGTGTGGGTATTAAGGCCTGAGCGGTGGCCGGGGATGACCCAATCCTTGTAGTAGCGTTCGATGCGGTTCATCATTTCGAAGCTCGACTCTGTGGAGCGGTGGAAGCCGGGCTCTGCGGCGGCGTTTACGGGGATAACGAAGTAGGCCTTATTTGCATCAAAGGAATCCTCTTCGAGGAGCTGAGGGGCCACTTCTTTGAGGTACTTGTAGCCGGGTTCGTCATGGAAGAGGGTAACGCGCCGTTTGAACCATTGGTCGTACCAGCCGGAGATGCCGAAGGGGACACCGAGGGTAAGAGAAGTGGACCCTTCGGGCTTAATGAGGGTTGTCCGGGCTGCTGGATTGATGCCGATGCGATGAGCCCAGAGGGAGTTCTCAGCGAGGACTGCTTCGGCAGCAGCGCGAAGTGGGAGATTGTCGAGTGTCCCCATGCCGATGCCTGTGATGGAGAGCCCAAGGAGGGCATCGGCCTCGGCAGCAGCCTTCCACTTCGGCTGTAGATAGGAGAAGTTCGTGAATGACGCCTGTAGGGTTCCGATACGAGCGGCGAGGCGGCTCCGGCGGATGAACTCCTCAACGGAGGAGATTCCACGAGCGGAGACTACTTCGAGGTTGCAGAAGCCCCCATTAACGAGTGAAGCCTCGGTACAAGGGTTGGTCCCAAGTTCCCTGTCATGGGTGAAGAAGACGCCGGGACAACCTGAGGGTGAGGCGATGACATGGGACCAGACTTTCCAGAAGACATCGGGGCCATCTTCGGAGACATGGATAACGGCGGAGTTATTGGCCCGTTCACGCTGTCGTTCGTTCTGGTACCAATCGGGGGTCATCTTGCAAGTGAGCATCTCGTCATCGGAGGGCGAGAAGAGGGAGATAAGAGCGGACCTACGGACACCTCCGGCAAAGACGGCATTGGCGGAATGACAGATAATGTCATGGACTTCGAGGGGACGAAGCTTCCGGCCTTGGACCTTCCGAAGAAGTGCAGCAATCTTCTCAAGGGCCTCTTTGAGGGGTTCGGGTCCGGGTGCGGTTCCTCCGGTGGTGCGGAGCAAAGAGCCCTTGGGTCTGATGAGTCCATACTGGAAGAGGGGTTCGGCCTCTCGATTGCCCCAGGCTTCGAGGAGATGAAGGAGGGCATCGGCCCAGCCTTCGATGGAGTCTTCGACCCACCATTCGTTCGGGAGGGACCCGTCGGAGGTGAATCCTCCGACGGGGAGACATGCGACGTGGTGTTCCTGGACAGAGAATCCGACTCCGGTACCGCAGAGGCCATTGAAGAAGGCATCTCTTATGTCCTTGAAAGCTTTGATGCTCGTGAAGCAGCAGTTATAGATGCGATTCTCATGCTTCTCGATGGCCTCGCCCCCGAACTGGAGACATCGCATCGACGGGAGGATATCTCCCCTCCTGACGGCATTGTAGGCTTCGTGGATGTCATCGGTCCACTGAGGGAACCGTTTCATCATCATGGCTTCGCTCCGGGAGACGGTCTCATCCCAGCACTCACGGATGACATAGCCATCTGGGGTACGTTCGAGCAGGGCTTTGGCATACTTCGTGAGTTTCATGAAATCGGAGAGGAAACGTCGCCCGTCTTGTGGGAAATTAACGGCTTGGGGCATAGTGCGAACATCCAACCTTGGGAGTGGGGGAACAACGTCACTGTGGAGGGCATTCACGATACGATGGCGAAAGACTGGCGACGGGAAGCAACGTGTAAAGGGTGAGGCCTGATGAGTAACGAGACAAGGGACCTGCTAGTGAGACTGACGGCATTTAAGGACGAGATGGACGGCCTCTTTGGGTCAGGTCTCAAGGAGGCTCTGGAGGTCTATTCTGGGCTCCGGAAGGCGAGTGGTTACGCGGAGTGGGTAGAGCAATACAGGCTCTCGATGCTACCGGACTGCGAGAGTTGTGTCGAGAAGAAGATGGCTGTCTTGGAGGGGTTCTTGCGAACTTACGACCCAGGTGTTTTGCGAGACCTTTTGGGGGACGTTCTGGTGGCCTATGACTTACTCTCAGGAGGAGAACAGCGATGACCTCTGAATCGGGCAAGAAGAGGGCCTTGGTGCTTGACGCACCCGGCCCTACGGAAATACGGACAGCTCCACCAACCCCCTTCCGAGGTGCATTCCTTGAAGACTCAGGGCTATTGGCCTCTTCGGAGCCGGACACGACGGCCTTGACCTTCCCCCACGAGTACATGGGAGACGGGTACAAGAGCTGGGCTTCGGGGTTCACCGCCGAAGAGAAATACCTCTCTGGCCAGCGTCTTCGCTCGCTCTTCTACGGGCCGATAACGGCGCTCCCGAAGCAATGCGGTGGTCTAGAGCGGTGTGTCTACAAGACGATATGTCCGTTCCGGGAGAGGGTTCCTGTGGGTCTCGCTTGTCCCATGGAACAGGCGGTGATTCTGAAGATACTCGAGGAGTTAAAGAAGGACTTCAAGACGGACGAGTTTGCGAAGACGGACGCGATGCTCTTCAACAGGCTCATCGAGTTGGAGCTGATGGACTATCGGTTAAACGCGATGGGGGCGCAGGAGGAGTGGCAGGACCCTATCATGTTGAAGACGATAGGGATGACGAACAGCGGAATCCCTATCGAGACTTTGGAGGCAAATCCGCTCTATGCTTTGAAGGAGAAGGTGGCCCAAGAGAAGGCTCGCATCTCGAAGGCCTTGGTGGGAACACCGGAAGCGCGGGTGGACCGTAAGGCGAAGCTTAAAGAGGACGCGGGCAAAACGGCCTACGAGCGGCTCCAGGGCGGCATGAGAGCGGTCTTGGATGCAGCGGAATCGGCCCTACAAGAGGTTCGTGCGGGACGTGCAGCTCTATCAGGCCCCGTTGACCATCCGGCCTCTCCTATTCTGGAGGATGCCCCGATGAAGCCTCAGGGCGGAGGGAGGGCCTAGATGCCATCAAAACCGGGCGAAAAGAAGCGACCCCCTTGGGAGGGTCGCAGCCGCATGGAGAAGACCGCCAAGGCGGCTGTGGAAGAGCGTCGTCGTGAGGAGCGAGACCAGCGGGCGAAGGAGGAGGCAGCTTCCCCATCGACAGGGGGGACACGGAAGGGTCCTGATGCGTCTCATCTCCCGACGACTCCGCTCTCAACGGCGGGTCGTCGGGAGGCTTCGAAGCCAAAGGCCAAGGAGAAGGGCAAGGAGAAGGAAGGCTCGAAGGAAGTGGCCAAGATGGGGGATGCGGTGCATGCCCTGGTGCAATCGGAGTTTGCGTCCCGTGGGATGTTGGCAGCAGCAGAGCCCATCCTCTTCGACAAGAAGAATCTGTTGGTATCGAAGATAGATGCTGTGATGGCGACGGGCGAGGTGGTCGAAATCAAGTCAGCGAGTCTCCAGGACATCTTGACGATGACGCGCCCCCGACCGGAACACGTTGCCCAGCTCCTCTACTACCTGAAGGCGGCGGGGACGAAGGAATACGGGACACTGCTCTATGTGGCCCGAGAGTCACCTGGGGTTCGGAAGGGTTTCCGGGTCTCTTTGGACGGGAGCTTTAAGCATGTCGAGGCGAATGCCCTGGCCTACATGGTGGGTCGTCGTGGGGAGACTGCCCGTCCTGAGGCCCGGTTCAACGCTGCCTTTTCGGAGGGGATTCGGTCGTTCGAGACGACCTCTTCCCTCAAGGATTCTTACGCGGACAAGTTGAAGGAATACCGCCAGCTTCGGGCCTATAAGCTAGAAGCCCTAAAACGGGAGGCCTGGAACAATGCCTATAAGCAAGCGGTATCGAAGGCTTACGCCCCAGAGTTCGCCACAGCCGGGGGGTTCTCTGAAGGGACCTCGGCCTCTTCCCTTCGTAAGCAGATGACGCCCTTCGGCTCTCCATCGAAGCTCACGACGAAGGCTTACAACGAGGAGGAGGTCCGGAAGGCCCTTGCTTCGTCTTTGGAACAGAGGAAGAGCCTCCTAGGGACGATGGAGACGAGGATAGTTGAACAGCTCAAGAGTCTCCAAGAGAACAACCTCCGGGTGGACGCGGCTATGGCCGAGGAACTCTTCCAAGAACGTCGGATGGGTCTAGAGATTAAGGCTATCGAACAGGAGCTAGCGAAGCCAGCGGGGTCAGAACTCTCCCCCGACCCCTATCAGGGGGGTCGTGGGAAGGTCCAGACTCTCCTCTCGCGCCTTCGTCAGCTTCGGAAGATGGAAGACGATATCTTCGGGGGAGTGGAGGACGATGTCCTTCAGGACCCCAACTCTCATCGACGGACGCTCTATCGACGGACGGAGGATGTCAACTCGGACGGCCCGGTAGTTGAACGGGTCAGGGTTACACGTCCTGTGTCTGCTGACGATGCCTTGAAGGGGACCACCCGTCCCCCGACAATGACCCCTGTGGCCCACTACTCCTCGCCTATTGTCGGGGCGAAGTTCTTCCCTGAGGAGGCTCATCTCCATCGGCTTGTGGGCCGGGTCTCTACGGACCAGGTCTTGCGAGGCTTAGACGACATTGAGACGCTCATCTCAGAGGGCTTCGAAAAGGCGAAGACTCAAATCAGCAAGAGGGGAGAAATCGCAGCCGACGTAGAGGGCATCCTCGAGTCCCTTTTCGAGAGTGACCTTTCGGAACCTATTCGGGCTTTGAACCAGGCGGAACGGGAGGTTGAGGACCTCTCTTTGGTTCGGCTGGTGAATCGGGAGGAGGCAAAGGGTGGTGATAAGGCTCTAGAGAACGCAGCGAAGCTTCGTGAGAACCTTCGGAAGCCGGAGCTTTTGGCCTTACAGGGCGAGGATTACAACAAGGCCCTGTTCGAGGCCACGAATAAAGTCCACGAGGCCCAGAGAGCTGTGAAGAAGGCTATCCTCTCCGAGGGTCCGACAGTCCCAGGGGCAGTCCCTAGACCACAGCCGACGGGAGAGGCAAAGCTCGCAGCTCAACTGACGCTCTCTGGTGGGATGCGTACCTATGAGAATTACGTTCGGGAAGCGGAGGCCTTGCGGGTCATTCCAACGTCCCTGAACTCATGGGTCCGGGCGGGGGGGCGTGACCCCCGCCCGGACGTTGCGACTATCATCCGTCGTCATCGACATCTCTCGACCCTTTTAGGGAATCTCGAGAGTCGATTCCTCCGAAATGAGAAAGACATCCTTCCGCTCTTGCACTCCCAGAATGAATACTCGTCCTTTCTGAAGCTGGTCCGAACGGGAACCCAGCTCAGGACGGCCTTAGGAAAGACCTCGGCAGACCATTCCGATGCCCTCATTGCGAAGGAGGCGTTTTCCCTCTATAAGCGCCGTGCCGACCCGAAGAGTCCGGTGCATTATCGTGGGCCAAAGGAGAAGTGGCCCACACCGCTTTCCCCGACGCGGGCCTTGGAGTGGCTCCAGAGTCCGCTTGGGAAGGAAGCTCTTCAAGAGGGGGTCTTTGACCCGAAGAAGCTCCTTTCCTTGGAGGCTTTCCATTCGGAGGAGACCTTTGGGGCCATTGCTCGCATCAAGGCCAGGGAGGAGGCCTTAGACCAGGCATCTCTAGGGGCCTCGGTATCCTCGAAGGACATCTTCAAGGCTGCGAAAGAGACTCCCGACGAGGCCTTGGCGACAAACCTTGAGCTAAAGGACATCGCGAAGGAACGGGCCTCGAACCGAAACTTCTATGTGAAGCGGCTCTTGGAGCATTCGGAGCGGATAGGTGAACCACTTACGGAGGGACAGACGGCGCTCTTGAAGGCCCTCTCCCCTGAGGAGCTAGAGCGTCTCGTCAAGAAGACGCTCGAACACCCGGACGTGATGGACCTCCAGAAGCTCTTGGGTGTAGACCCTAACGACCGTGCTTCGATGATGGCCTTGTTCCGTTCGGCCACACGGAAGGAAATCGACCCAGAGAACCTCCTCCCTGTGGAAGAGCGCCAGAAGCTCTTGCGGACACGGGCGAAGGAGCTTTTGGGGGACCTCGGCATCCATCAGGACATTGTCCCTGAAGAGGACTACGCAAAGATTACCTCCGTTCTTGACCAGCCAACGGCCAAGGAAGGGGGTCAGGGTAGGGGAATGCTCCCAACTGTCTCCTTGGGCCTAAAAGGGGCCTTCTCTGCCCCTGAGGTGCAGGAAGCGGAGGAGAGGTTGGCGAAGCATCCACCTCTGCCCCCACCCCCACCCCCTTCGACTGCGGCTGACCCAGCGGTACCGACTCCTTCCCCGACGGCACCGGATACAACGAGCCGTCGGGAGGCCTTGGCAGCGCGTCGTGAGGCTATCGCCACGACGCGGGCAACGGTACGGGCTGCGGTACCAGCTTTGGCGGGCATGACCCCACAGCTTGACCAGACGGAGAGGTTCTCGATACGGGAGGTCGCTGCTGACCAGCGTTCGCAATCGGAGTCGAGGAGAAAGGACACGACAGCGGCGAGGATGAGGGCATCAGCCTCTCGTCGCCGTGAGAACATGTCCCTCCTTGGAGAGGAGGCTTCCCCCGCCCGGCGTCCAAAGACGCCGGGCATCGTTCGAGGGTCTCGGCGGTCAAAGGGACTCCCGACGGCTGAACTCTCTGCGAAGGGGACACGAGACGTGACGCTCTTCGACATCGAGACCTCGATTGTCGACGGAAAGAAGTCGTGGATTGTCCCTCATCTGTCGGAGGTGGCCATCACTACGGTTCCGGAGAGTGAGCTAGCGGCGGGTCTTGCCCCAGAAGACATCCAGAAGGCGAGGACCACGGCGGCCAAGAACGTAAAGGTTCATCGGTCCGCGTTCCTCTCCGAAAGGGCAGTCAACGAAATCCTCTCGTCGGACGAGTACGACCCGGTGGTACGGCAGCACCTCGACGAGGGGGCAAGGAAGGAGCTTCGTCAAGAGTATCTGAAGAGCCGTCTCTCTATGTCGCAAGAGGAGAAGCTTCGGCTCCCGACAGAAGTTCACTACATGAAGGAACAGGTCGAGGCCTACGCGGAACATTACATGACGAAGGGCGAAGACGGGACCTGGGCCTACAAGGAGTCATTCGCCAAGGAAGCGGAAGAGAAGGGCCACACCTTCGTCGACCGTTACGACGATTACCGTCACTCCCAGAAGAGGCTCCTGACGACGACCACCACGGAGCTATCGGACGCGGCAAAGAAGGGGAATGTCATCTCTGGCCATAACATCCTTTCCTTTGACCTTCCGACGCTAGAGACCCTCAACGAGCGATATGGGGTTCCCGCGATGGCCCCGGCAGGCTCTCGCCCCCCTGCGCTCCCGAGTCCCGAACGAGGGGACACCATTCTCGACACCCTTCGCTCTCCCCGGAGTCAACAGCTTTATGCGGAGGCCCATTTACGGCCTCCGCCCGCAGATGTCTCGGCGGAAGAGGTTAATCTGGGCCTCAAGAGCCGCTTCGTGGATTCGCATGGGAGGGAAGCTGGCGCACGTTCTCTCCCGAACATCACGATGGGGATGGGAGGAGCCACACGAAAGGAGATAGAGGCAATGGCCCACGTTGCCCCTTTCGATGTCGTGGTCGAGTCTGTGGGGGCCACGATGCTCACGCAGGCACCGGAGGAAGAGGCGGTCCCGGCGATGCAGCGCACCTTGGCAGCTCTTGGCCAACGGTCACTCGACGTACCGGATGACGCCATCCGTCCGGCAGTTCCGGGGCTTTCCGGGCCAGGACTGGCCCCTATCGTCGAGCAGCTCAAGACTGCGGAGGAAACGGCCTCTTCGGACCTTCGGCGAAGTGTCTCCTCCCCCGCCCCTCTCAAAGGGGGCGGGGGAGCTGCTCCTGCCCCAACGTTCTCGAGTTCATCGGTGGCAGCCCTTCGTCGTGCAGCGAAGCCTCTTCAGGAGGCCACGGAGGACCTGCTCTTGCCGCTCCAGCTCCGAGCAGGTCAAGTCCAGAAGGCGGCCAATACGCTCGTTGGTGCCGCAACTGAGGTCCTCCAGAACCAGGGGATTCCCATCGAGAACCCCCTGAAGTACGCCAAGGCTCCGGCATGGACGGCGATAGGGCTGGCGGGTCTCGGCGCGGCCACTGTAATGGCCTCGCTTTCGACCCTGGGACGGTCTTCGATACCGACCACGCCCATACGTCCGACTTCGAAAGTCCTCCGGGAGGGAGTTGACCGTCCGATGTCTGGAGACGACGAACCCCATCGGACACCACAAGACGACGGGTTCTTGTCGAGGATGGTCCGAAGGGCGATGACGGACTTCGGCAGTGGTTGGCGAGGGATGACGAACACTCTGCGGGATGCGGCAAAGACTCTTCGACCGACGACCCCTGTGACTACCTCTGCTCGGGCATCGTTCGTTACCCATGAGACACCGCGCATGGCAGGAACTTCGAAGGCACCGTTACCTGGGATGAATCCTTCCTCACGGGTCGAGTCGCCAAGGGTGGAGGCACCGGGCCGTGTCCCTGAAACGAATAGAATGTTCCCTTCAAAAGAACAAATCTTTTGGAAGGACATCGACCGGGGGTCTTTGAAGACAGAGCCTTCGGCAGCTCAAGGACAAGGGCAGGGACAGCCCCCTCCCCGACCGTCGCTCCTCCAAGGTGAGGGGAGTCTTACGGAAGCCGCTCTCCAGAGTAGACTGGCGGCACACCAGCGAGAGGCACGATATCGGGCATTGTCCTCATCGGGAACAAGGCCTATTTTCTCAGGGAACCATAACCGAGTAGGATACTGGAAGCCATGTCAAACTGGATAGATAAGACCTACGACCGGGCCTTGAAAGGCTGGGACTGGGCCTCGAAGGCGGCCACTGAACGGGTCCCGAATAGCCTCAATCTTCATGCGAGAGGGGCCTTGGGGGTGGCCTCTGCCCTAGGGTCGGCGGTGATGGGTGGAGCGGCCCTTTACGGCCTTCGGGAGGGGTTCAATGCGGGAGTGAGGATGGACCCTTTGAGGAAGGAGCTTGACGAGCGTGGGGAACTTCAGATGAACTTAGGCCGGGGCAGGTTCTCATCGAACGCCTATTGGGGCCGTTCGATGGGTATGCCCTGGGACCACACGAAGGGAATCATTGGCAGGGCGATGAAGGAGCCATTCCTCACGGATGGGCAGCTTGGTAAGGACCTTGAGCTTTCGCCCCTTCAACGAGCGGGCTACACGGCCCTCTCTGCTGCGACAAACCCTATGGTAATGGGGCTCGGAGTGGGCGCGGCGGGGCTTTATGCTGCCCGCCGCGCTTACAGGTCGTCAGTCCTGAGTGCCAAGGAGCTAGACCTCACAGCGGCCCAGGACCGTATATCGAAGGAACAGACCCAGCTTGGCCGTCGGGAAGCCCTAACCACGAAGCGCCTCTTAAAGAGTGGAGAGCGGCTCAAGGCCTTGGGTGTGAATCTCTCCGATGACTTTGCGGCTTCTCCAAAGGGCTGGGAAACGGCAGAGAAGAGCTTGGACGACGCGGTGAAGAGCCAGAGTGACCCTGCGGTAAAGAAGGCCTTGGAGAAGGAGCGGGAACGCCTCCAGAGTTCCCGCCAGAAAGCGGAATCTGTAGCGAAGAGGCAGGACTTTCTCAAGGCCGAACAAGAGGCATTACCTGACCATGTAACGAAGTACAACGAGGGGCTCCGGAAGGCCAAGGAACAATACGCTCCGAAGCCGAAGCCTCCGGCCTCTGAGAAGTCTTTCCTTTCTTTCTTGAGAAAGCCCTCTGATGCGGCGGCCAAGCTTGCAGAACGATTCGCCGAAACTGTTAAGAAACCTACGGGTCCTTCGGGTCCATCGGCTCCGAAGCCTCCTCCCGCAACGGCTGCGGAGAAGGAAGCTGCGCGGAAGGCCCGGAACGTGGCCCACTTCTCGGATAGGGAGAAGGCTGCCATTGAGGCCAAGAGTCGTCAAGAGGCCATTGGTCGGATGCGGGAGAAGCTCTACGACGAGGGCAAGAAGGGAGACCCGAAGACCTGGACTCCGGGCAGGGAGAAGGCCCAGGAAGCCGCAGAGAGGGGACGGACGGAAGATGCATGGAAGAAGGCAGAGTCTCACGAGCGACAGAGGGCCTCTCGATGGGCGGAGAAGGAGGGAAAGAAGCAAGGATGGACGAAGACGAAGCAGGACCAGATGCAGGTGGAAAGGCTCGACAAGAGCAAAGCTGAGTTCTTTAAGAAGACTGCGGACCTGACTCTGGTAGATACCGTGGATGCCACCGCGAAGAAGATTACCCAGGAGGCGCTAGAACGGGGCAAGGGTCTCATCCGTCGAGGAGTCGAAGGAGCTGGAAAGTCTCTTCGGAGTGGGAAGACGGCAGCCCTCTTTGGAGGGGCTGCCGTGGCTATTGGGGCTGTGGCCAGTATCGGAGCGGGCATTGGGGCCTTGGGGACGATGCTCGAAGATGAGTCGGTGGACCATGCCTTGAACTTGGCTCGGTTGAACCCGAACACGAACATGCAAGGGGCAGACTACTCTGGGGGCCAGGTCCAGGGCCGTCCGAGGGATGTCGAAGAGGTCATGTCCTTCTCTGGTCGAGGCCCACGAGGACTCTCTGGGATGAACCTAGGAGCTTCCGGGGACTTGACCCTGGCCCTCCACCATCTACGGAAGGGATAACCCATGCCATCGGCCAATCTCTTTAATGACGCCAACAAGTCCTATGACCCTACGGCCCCTGTTCGACCTCCGCCATCAGCTCATCGGCAGGAGGTTATTGCTGCTCGCAACCAGAAGGCGAAAGAGGCTACGGCCAAGGCAGCGTCACAGTTCAAGTCCCCCTACGGATGGCAACAGATTTTCCATGAGTCGAATGTGGCGAGTCCTGGTTGGCGTGGGTTCTTGGCCCGTGCTGCCGATACCAACGTCGGTGTTTCCTTCCTCAATAAGATGGAGAGAAACCATAAGGGGAGGAGAACCTTCAAGACTGTGGGAGAGGCCATCGCCTCGTCCTCTGCAAAGGGGTTCGTGAGCAATTTGAAGACCGGGGCCATGCTCATGGGCGTCCTCGAGTATGGTCTCTTGGGCAAGGAGATAACGGCCTCGAACGTCCTCGAGAGTGCGAGCCACAACTTCGCCTACACGATTTCAGCGCAATTGGCGGGGGGGTTCATGCGGAGTACCCTCTGGGGCCTCGGAGGGGCTGCGGTGGGTCTTAATCCGTGGGAAACGGTGGGTCTACAGGCCTTGGCGATGGCCTCCCCTATCAGTGCTGCGGTCACGATGGGCGGAATAGCGACTTACAAGGGAGTCTCCGCGATGGTGAACAATGCCTTCGACAAGGAGAAGCTCGGCAAACGCCTCCGGCAACGAACCTTCCAGACACCGGACCTCTCCTACGCGACCCAAGAAGCCGCCACGATGCGCCAGCGTTCGATGGCGGCCATCCAGAATAGCCACCACTCCCTTCGAAGGGTTCTTGGCAACGAAGCGGCCCTTCTAGCAGGAAGATAATCCCGTGTCCGTGAAGCGTTACGAGCCTATTGTCCAGACGTATCTAGCTGAACGTCTCCAAGAGGAAGCCCACTTCGAGCGCTGGGTCAAGAGCCACGGCCTCCGAGATGTGACCTTCCCTCCCGATTACCCCAAGGAGAAGGCGAACCTTGACCCGGCCTGCGTCAAGTGCATCTTCCAGCAGGAGCGCAAGTATAAGCAGGTCCTTGAGCAAGGAGATGCCAAGGGTCAGTTCATTGTCCCCTGTCAGGGCATCCCTCGTGAGTACGTCTCTCCTGAGGTTATCCGGTCGCTAGGGGGCAACCCTAGCGACCCGGATTGTCCGACCTCTATCAACCTCCGGGCGGTTCGTGACCCGGTCTCTTGGGCGCGTATGAACTGCTTCCTTGGCCCTGACCAGCCTTGGGTGGCACGGGACTATCAGGTTCCGCTCCTCCGATGCACCTCAAAGGCCGTCGTCTCCCGCATGGGTCGACGAACGGGGAAGTCCGATGCGCTCATGGTAAAAGCCCTCTGGTATGCCATCGAGCGTCCGATTAGCAAGGACATTAACGGGAAGCCTTCGCGCCCCCCATGCCGCATCCTCATCATGACCCCGCGACAGACCCACACGGACAATCTCTTCGAGAAGTTCGAGACCTTCGTGCGGAACAACCCCGTCTTAGCCTCGACAGTTCAGGACTATAAGCAGCATCCTTACGTCGAAATAGCCTTCAAGCCAAAGGACGGGGAAACGGTCGGTTCGTGGATAAAGATACTTACGGGCGGCACAGGGACTTCCGGAGCTGGTCTCTCGATACGGTCGTTCTCCGCCGACCTCATCATCCTCGACGAGGCGAACTTCCTAGGCCCAAAGGAGCTAGAGGCCATCACGGCCATTTTGATGACCAATGCGGACACCTTCCTGCACGTCTCTTCGACCCCTATAGGGTTCCAGGACTTCTTCTGGGACTACTGCAAGACGAGGCCGGACATTAAGGAGTTCTACGCCCCGACGTGCGAGACCCCTCAGTGGGAAAAGGTCAAGACCAGGGTGTATTCCCTTGTCCAGACGGTTGACGAGTTCCTCCACGAGTACATGGCGGAGTTCTCTCCGTCGAGCATTGGGGTCTTCCGACCGGACCTTATCCAGCAAGCGATTCGGGTCTATGGCTACGAGGGGCAAGAGCCTGCCCCTGAGGCCGTCTACACCATCGGCGTTGACTGGAACTCGAATGCTGGCACGGAGATTTACGTCATGGCCTATTCGGGCCATGACGATACCTTCACCGGGGTCGAGTCCGTCAACGTGGCCAAGAGCGAGTGGACACAGCTTCATGCCATCGAGGCCATTATCGACCTTGTGACAAAGTGGAATCCCCTCTCTGTGATGGTCGACCGGGGGTATGGCGACACCCAGATAGAACTCCTGAAGCAATATGCCCTTGCGAATGCCTCTGCCCATCCCGCCATTGCCTCCCTCACCGAGACTCTTCACGTCTATGAGTTCGGAGGTACCGTGACCATCTTTGACCCCATCACACGGAAGGAGGTCAAACAGCCCGCGAAACCCTTTCTCGTTCGCAATGCCGTTAAGAGGTTCGAGGAGGGTCGGATACGCATCCCTCAAGACGACATTCTTCTTCTTGACCAGTTGAGGTCCTACGCGGTCAAGAACATCTCTGAAATGGGCCGTCCGTCGTATCACTCCCTGAAGCCGGACTTGGGAGACCATCGACTCGATGCCATGATGCTCTCCTTGGTCGCCTTCACCCTTCATTCCTCTGAACTGACCAAGCGGAGGCCTGGAACATGGGATATTCAGCACCTTGAACGGGACCCTCGTGAGGCCCAGGCAATGGCCATGCACGGAGATTTACCCCCTGGCTCCGGTTCTGGCTCTGGCTCTGGCTCCGATACTGCTCTTGGCCGGGTTACGGTCTCCTCAAAGGACCTCGGACGGACCATCAATCCGCTCTCGAAGAAGGCGAAGTCCCACTATGACAACGATGGGGCTGTCTTCGTCGGGGTTTCCTCTATCGCCGGGGTGCCGTTAATGCACCCCGGCCAGTACACCCCAGACACGAATACAACGCAGGGCCATTCCCCCTCCCGAACGGTCTTGAGCCGCTCGATGGCGAGGGGCCTTCCTCGAAAGGCTATCCCATGAGCTTGGGTCTCTTCCGCGATGTCGGCATGACGCTCCCTTTAGACACCTCGTTTGCCAATGGCCTTAACGTCGTCCATCCCACAAGGTCCACCCTCGAACGGGTCGAGAGCTTCTATATCGGGTCTACTTCAACGGCCTTCTGGTATGCCAACGTGACCCTCGAACCCGGCACCGTGAACGGCAATAACCATTTCAACTCGAGCGGGCATGAGCTGAAGCTCTGGGCTGACCCTATCGAGCCGGATAGCCGTCATTGGGCTGCCATTGCCCCAGGGAACACGATTCACCTCTCCCAGATAGGTTCCCCCTCGGCGGCAGATACGACACCTCGAAAGGTCTGGCTCTACTCGAAGACCCCAACACCGCCCCAGCCGACGACCTATGCGGTGGATGTCGAACTCTCTTACGAGATGCTCCCGCGCTAGGGCCATCCCAAAGGAGTCCAGAAGATGACCCTACACGATAAGGATAAGAGCCTCCTCCAAGGCACCGTCCCGAAGCGCCCAGAGATAAACCGAATCCTCTTTGATGCCCCTCCACGTCCTGAGCCTACACTGGACCCTGGAGCCACCGTCCCCCTTAAACCACTCTCCGTTCGGGACGTGCAGGCTCCTATCAAGGAGCGGGTCGAAGAGACGGCAAGGATGGCAATCAATGCCCTTTCCGGGGCCAAGAAGGTCATTGAGGCAGCTTTCGGTGAGACCTCCAAGGCCGTCCTCCGAGAGGATGAAGAAGAGGTCCATCAGGCCATCCTCGAAGTCTTCGGGGAACGACGGGAGGTCATCACCTTCCAGATGTACAAGGAAGCTCTTGAGAAGAGGGACACCCTCTATCAGGCCCTACGGGCGAGGTATGTCAATGACCAGTTCTAGTCCCTTCGATGGGAAGCCCTTCGTTGAGGCATCGTGTGGGAAGCTTGGCCCCAAAGAGAAAGCTCGTCGTGAGGCCATATTCTGGGAAGTGGTTCCGCATCTAGCTGACTTCCTCTCGGATGTTCTTGCCCTAGAGACCGAACAGCCCGAAGCCTACGAACGGCTCAAGGCTTGGACCGAACAGGCCCCTCAGAGGCGACGAGACATCAAGGACATCCTCACGACCATCACGCTCTAAGAGAGGGTCCGGGCCACCATGACGACACAAGGGAACTCCAGACCCTACGACTCAAAGATAGCCGTCAAGGCGGGCCAGCTTGGGGCCTTGGACATCATCATCAAGAGGTATGAACAAGAGGCCATCGACCCGGCAAATCCGGGCAAAGCCTTCACGCAGACCTTCAAGCCCATGAGCCAGCTCCAGGCGACGGTCGAAACCTTCCTTGCCACATCGGCCATCGAAGGGGTCTCAAAGACCTTCGACACGGTCCTTAAAGACGGGACAAAGACGGTCTCGGAGGCCATGAGCGCAGGTGCGAAGGCGGTCGCTGATGAACTGGCGAAGCTCTACGAGCCGGGGAGGAGTGTCCCACGACAGAAGAAGCTCACCTTAGGGGACCATGCGACCTTAAACGTCTCCGGCACCTTAGGCGGGCTCCTCAATGCGACCTCTGCGGAGCAGGTAGGGAGCATTCTCTTGAAGGACTGCATTCCTTGCGAGATACGCCAGCAGGGCTTTGCCTTTACCGTTGACCTCGGATGGATAACGAAAATCCTCAAAGAGCTTGAGGAGATTGTCGCCTTCGTCCAGACCTTCATAAGGGACCTCTTCGATGATGGCCAATTTGAGGCCACGATATGTGCGAACTTAAACCTCCCGACGTTCACCTGTCTTCCCGACCTCTCCGCCATGACGATGGCCTTGGGCAAGGGTCTGGCCATCAAGTTGAAGACTCCCCGCATTAAGCTACCGGGGCTTTCCGACCTCGTTATGGCGGTCGTCGCCCCGGTCATGGCAGCCCTCGCCAACCTCGCGCAGCAATGGGTGAACTTCATCATGAACCCCATCGAGTGCGTCCTCCGTTCCTTGGCGACTCAGATAAAGAAGCTCAACATCGGTCCGAAGCCAAAGGAGAACGCCCAGGCGAAGGCAGCTCTAGGGACCTCTGTGGTGAAGCCACGCGGTCAGGTGCCTTCCGGGGTAGGGTCGGTTATCGGAGGGGCCTTGACGGCTTCGAGAGCCCTTGCCCCGCCACAGACTCCCGCGACGACATCAGGCCCCGAAGTTGGCTCTGTCATCGGAGGGGCCTTGGCAGCCTCCTCCGCTTCTCCGTCCGGTCCCTCCTCCTCCTCCTCCTCCTCCCCGCCCGGCTCCGGTGTGAACCCAGGAGCCCTGGCGGGGGTGCTCCCGTTCCAGCCCACGCTCGAGGGGGATAACGACCTAACACGGACTATTCAGGAGCTTCTCCGAACAGACCCAGAGTTCCAACAGATTGTGGCCACTCTTTCCGGCCCGGACATCACAAAGGCCATTAAGGATATTGAACAAGGGGGGCTTTCCGTCCGCTCTTCCTCGGCCTTCGAGGCCTCCTTGAGCGGACATATCGAGGAGCTTCGGAAGGCCTTTGGAGCGTCTCCCTCTGATACGGAATCGGTCCTCTCCTCCGTTCCGGCCAATTACCTGCCCGCCCTCGAGGCGGAGGCGAAACGTCGGCTCGAGGAGCAGTCCAAGGCCCAGGAGGAGGCCCAGCAACGACTTAGGACCCTCGAGGAGGCTCGGAAGGCCATGATGGCTGATGCCCTATCCCCTTCAACGGTCCCGGCCCCTAAAGGTGCCAGTCCCTCTTCGTCGTCGCCCTCTTCGTCGTCGGCGTCTTCGTCGTCGGCGTCTGGACGGACGCCGACTAAGGCAAAGACGAAGACCGGAGTGCCACAGCGAAAGGAGCGGACTTCGACGAGCCAGCCCCTCTTCCGAACGGAGTTCGAGGTCTCTGAGATTGAGATAGCCGGAGCGGTCTTGAGGAAAAAGACTAAATACGACTTTAAGTTAAAGGCTCCGGAAGGCCTCACGAAGGCGGTGGAGGGTTACAACAAGGGGATACAGTCAATGGTAAAGGGCCTCGAGCTGGTCCAGAAGTCCCTCCAGAAGGTCAAGAAGGACATCTTGGCGTTCATTAAGAAGAAGTTCGTGGACCCCTTCAAGAAGCTCCTCGCTGCCCAGAGCAAGGGGATTAAGGGGCTGATGGAGACACTCAAGGATGTCAAAGAGCTGGCCCAGATGGTCCTCATTGTGGGGACCATCAAGAAGCTCTTCCAATCGAAGATACATGGATGTCCGAAGGAGGAACTATTCGAGACCGTCAAAGACTCCGTTCCGGCTTCCCTGGCCTCCATGTCGTTCATTCCGGGGACGAAGCTTTCAGCGATTGAACCATCGGCCTATGCCTTGGACTTCTCCGTTCCCTTGACGAAGGAGGAAGTGATGGCCCTTGGGTTGCCCGTGCCGAAGACATCGTCACCCGCGTCTCCTCCGCCCGTGGTGAACCCTCTGGTTCCTCCTCGTCCTCTTGGCCCGGGAAGAGATGAAGTTCAGGCCCTCTTTCGCCAGGTCGTTACGTTACGGGACTGTACCTCGATAGCCCCCAAGGAACACTTCTATAACGTGGACACCCTCTTGCCCTAAGGAATGCCTATGACGACACCCTCGACTCTCCCGAACATCTTCGCCTTACCGCCCATAGCCTCCCCGGACGGACTACGAACACCACCTCGGCTCTTAGAGAACACCCTCAACCCATCGCTCCTCACGAGGAAGGTCATCGACCCCACTCGGAAGCACTACGCGGACTATCCCTTCCTCGCTCAGAAGCGGAAGCGAAATGAGCGAGAGTTCGTCTTCCCTCCGTACTCCTTCTCCGACTACATCACCCTCTTCGAGAGCGAGACCTACCTCGCCAAGGGCTTCGAACGGCTAGAGATTCTTTGCCTCAAAGAGGGTTTCGCCTTCAGTGGGCTCAACCCGAAGACAGTGGCCTATGTCCAGAAGCGATGGGACGAGATGGAGCAACGAAGTGGTTTTAGCCTCCAGACCATCGTAGAGCGGGGCATCTCTGACCTCGTCCGGTTCAACAACCACTTCCTGGCCCTTGTCCGGTCCCAGAAGCTCTCATCGGGGCTTACCCGGCGAGTGGACGGAAAGAAGCTTGAGCCTGTGGCCGGGTTCTTCCCCATCCCCATCGAGACGGTGATGTTTGCCTTCTCTGAGACAGGCGACGTAGAGGCCATCCAGCAGAGCTTGGGGTGGTGGGTCAACGAGGAGAACAGGGACAAATACACCTTTGACCGGGACTTCTTCATCCACTTCTGGGTCGGTTATCGGGGAGGCAACTGCGTTGCTATCCCAGCCATCGATGCCATGCGCGAAGACCTGCAATTCCTCCGACAGGCCGAGCAAATCAACCAGATTCAACTCTATAACTTCGCTCATGGCCTTTACCACGTCAAGGTCGGGTCTGATGAGTTCCCTCCGGGGACCGTGAGTCTCGATGGGAGCAACAAGGGCATTTCTGAGATTGAGTACGTTCGGCGCATTGTGTCGGCGATGCCACCGGAGGGTTGGCTCGTGACCGACCATCGGATAGACATCGACGTGAAGGGGAGCCAGGGGAAGGCCTTGGAGAGTCAGACGACCATCGACCACTACAAGAAGAGGCTCATGACGGGCCTTTCCTGTTCCCCTATCGACATGGGGGAAGGCGACACCGTGAATCGGTCCACGTCCGATAACCTCTCGCAGACCATCTTGGACCGGGCGAAGTACATCCAGAGACGATATGCCCAGCTCTTCTTGGACCACATCACGAAGCCCCTCCTCCTTGAGAGTTCCTTTGGTGAGGAAGCCCTGGCGTCGGAGAACTTGGTTCATCTAACCTTCTCGGAGATTGACCTCGAAGGTCGGATACGACGGGAGAACCACCAGGCCCAGATGTTCTCCCAACACGGCATCGACTACGACGAGTACCGCGACTCCATCGGTCGTGAGCCGTTCTCCGAGGACCAGCTTGAGAAGACCCACTTGCGGATGATTTCCGAACCGCTGGCCCTCTTGGTGGCGAAGGCGTCAGCCACCGACGCCGCAGCTCTGGCCCTTGGGAGGCATCCGATGTCCTCCATTACCGAAGAAGACATCGAGGACGAACGGACTGCCGAAGAGGGCAAGGCGAAGGCTGCTCAAGAGCTGGCCATTAAGAAGGCCAAAGTGACTCCGGCTGGGCCTCCTGGGGCTTCTCCCGGCCTCTCTGGGCCGGGGAAGCAGATATCGACAAGAGGAGCCCGGACGGGGGCAGCCAAGGAAGAGCCGACGAACCAGCATGAAGAGGGACTTCTTCGGACGGCCAAGGGACTTTCCCTTTACGAGGCCGCTTCGATGGGCAATCCGAGGGCTCCGCTGGCAGCTTCGCCCTCCTCGCCCCTTCCTCCCCCCACGCCCCTACAGGAGGCGTGGGGGAGTGTCCTCTCGCTCCTGGCCGACGAACGTAGTCGCGGGTTCGTCCGTGTCGCTGCCGACCAGACAAGGGTTCTGGCGGTCACTCTTTTGTCCTCGCAGAGTCGGTTTGACAACCTCCTTTGGAGCATCTTCCACGAAGGGGCCTTGGACGCGCACAAGGAGAGTGGCTCTGTCCTTCCGCTCCCGAACCTCCTTACGTCGGCAATACGAGAGGAGGTCCGAATCGAGATTGAGCGGCTCCTCCTCCGGCTCTCGATGGAGCCGGAGGGTAGGGTAGCTACGGAGCGGGCAGATACCTTCGAAGAGGGCATGTCCCAGGTCGAATGGCGGCTGAAGCTCATCGAGGGTACGGAACGGGCCAGGGTTTACAATTACGGGCGGCTAAAAGCCTTCGAGTTCCTTTCCCGTCGAACCATCGCAAGTAAGGTTTCGCAGGGACCTGTGGCGTGGACGTATCCGATACCCCGGGGAACCCCTTACACCGCCACACCCCCTTTACAACATCCAAACTCCTTCGAGCTGGTCAAGGAGGCTCCATGACCGTGAATCCGACCCAGACCCCGTCTCCGCTCGGAGTCCTCCGAGAAGAAGTCCTTGTTGCCCCTTCCAACCTTGCACGTCTTCGTTGGGGAAAGTCCTTCCAAGAGCAGATGGCCTCAGGACCATCTGCGGTCTCTCCGAACGCCATCAATGGCCTCCACTTCCGAGTGGACGGCGAGAGGTCGGGGACCCAGACGAAGCCCAAGAAGCTCATCTTGTCGATTCCGGCCTCTCACGCGCTCCGGGCCACGGGCAACCTCGTGACCTATCTCCCGAACTTCATGCGCCAGAGTGCATCGACATACTACAAGCCCCATCCAGCGCCCTTTCTCCGTGAACACTACACGGGCGGCAATGGATTTTTTGCTGGCTCTCCTCCGGCAGACCCGATTGGTCGCGTTCGGATGGCAGTCTTTGAGGACTACCACAATCTCCCGTTCTTGGGTGGAAGACGACCATCAATGATGGACTTCCAAGAGGTTTTCAAGCTCTATCAAGAACTGCTCAAGGAAGGTCGGATTCACGACCAGAGCTTCGCGGGCGTGGGTCACCTCCGCTTAACGGCGGAGGTGACGGACCCTGAGGCTATCGAGAAGTTCCTCGACGAGCGGTACATGACCGTCTCGATATCGCTCCTCCCTGAGAAGGCATTTAACGGGTGGACGGGCAAGGAATGGCATCCGGGCTGCTGTGACGAGGAAGATGAAGAACCCCATCCCCGCGAGATGCGGGATGGGGTCCGTGGAACGCTCCTCGCAGGTCCTGGGCAGTATAAGGAACTCTCGACCGCCTCCGTCCCTGGTGATTCCTTTGCCTTTCCAGACCAGGTCCAGGCCTTGCACGAGGCCATTGACCTGAGGGGCTTCTCGACGAGGGAACAAGCGGCTCCTCCTCCCATCCGGAAAAGTCTCCTACTCGAGGCCTGGTCTCTCGAGGATGTACATTATCCAGAATCTTCCAGACCCTATCCGGGACACGGAGAACCATCGGCCCCGAAAGCACTTCCTGGAGGCTCACTCATGAAGTCCCATCTCGAGACCCTTAACGATTCCATCCAAAAGAACGCTCCGAAGGTCATCTCGCAAGACGAGTTTGACGCCCTTAGTCCCGCTGACTTTTGCGGGCCTGAACAAACCTATCCCGCCCAGAATGAGTCCCACATTCGGGCCTCGTTGGCCGCTCTTGAACTCGACTCGGCCTTGGATGCCTCGTCGAAGGGGACCATTAAGCGGCTCCTTGAGAGCCGCGCCAAGAGGCTCGGAATCGAATTGAAGCCAAAGAAGGCTTCGGAAGGTCTCAAGAGCCTCTCTGACTTCGACCTGCTCCAAAGCCTGTCGGAAGGTCTGGCCCTCTTCTCTGGCCGGGGATTGTCCTTGGAGGACATCCCGGCTATCCAGGAAGCTCTCTCCGAACGGGGAACGAGCGGGGCCAAGGAAGCGAAGGAGCTGGCGGAGAAGGCTTTGGAGGTCAAGGCCCTTCAAGACTCCCTCTCCCAAGAGCAGTCGAAGTCGAAGTCCGCTCAGAAGTCGGCTCTTATGCAGGCCCTGGTGATTAGCGAGTCGGTCTCTTTTGAGAACGAAGCGGCATTGACGCAGAAGGTCTCCTCGATGACCCCGGAAGAGGTATCGCTGAAACTCTCTGAGACTTTGGCCTCGGAAGGCTATAAGAAGGCGCTGACCGCTCTGTTCGAGGGTCGCGCCAAGGAAGCCGACTCGAGCAAGGTTCCGCCCCCTGTAGCGCAAAGCCCATCGATGCCCACCGAACAGACCAATTCTGGCATCTACGAGCGGGCCAAGAGTCTCCTCTTAAACGAGAGCGAGGCGGCCTCGGAGGCGTATCTTGAGCGGATGATTCAATTCCAGATGATGAATCAAGAAGAAGCAAACAAAGTGCGAGAGCAACTGAAGAAACTCTAGGAGCGAACACATGGCTATCCTTACCCAAGGCTTCAAGACTCGAGACGAGTACGTTAAGCATTTTACACCGAACATCTTGCGCTCCGCTGGGGTTTATCCCACGGGAGAGTTCTTCATCGCTCCCTGGCTCCCGTTGGCAGAGGGTCTTTTCGACCAGCACACGGGCGAATACTTCTCCGCGATGGCAGGCAAGTGTGTGGCCCTGACCCGCGATGGTTTCGTGGTCCCCGCAGGTTGGCTCTTGAAGTTCCAACGCGCAGCCTCTGGCGACACGGTGCTGACCTATACCCAAACGGACGTGGATAACAAGGTCTACAACCTCGCTACCGGAGCGGTCTTGACTGCGACCACGACTGTGACCAAGGGCGACTTGACCACGGCGCTTCGGTCCTTGCTCATCATCCGGGCAAACGAGTCCTGTGAGGACTACATCTCCGCACCTGTTGGGGTCCTCCCCTACTGTGCCTTCAACTCGTTCAATCCGCTCCACGTTACCCAGAAGGGCTTGCAACGTCCTTCGACCATGCGGAAAATCAACTTCTCGCTCCAGAAGGGGATTGCCATCCTCTGCGACTACGTCCTCTACCTCCCGTGGGTTCCTGAATCTGTCGCCACCCAGACCGCTTCGGCTATCGGAGATGTCACCTCTGCCACCGCGACCCAAGCGGGCCTCTACTACTTCTCCTTCACCGCGACCGGGCTCCTCCCCATCGCCCAGCCGGATGGTACTCGTGTTCCGATGACCATCTCGAACACCGCGACCCACTTCCGCAAAGAGAAGTTTAAGCTCGCTCAAATCTCCGCCACCGGGGACTTCATGGTCAATGCCGAGCAGAACCGAATCTACTTCTTCGCTGGGTCCTTGGCCAACGCTACCGCTGCCATCATGGACAAGACCATCACCTTCTATCACTACAATTCGACTTCGGATGCCCACGCGACCGCCAATTACGCCTGCGTCGTCGGCCCTGTCTCCCCTGGGGATTACCTCATCCCGACCTCGAAATCGAACTACATCCCGGCCTCCTACGCTGGCGCTCATGCAACCATCGCATCGTCCCTGACCATCGCTTCCGATGCCGTTGGCGCATCCTTCGACCAGGCGGAGCTTCAGGCCATCTTCGATAATATCGAGGCTGTTTCCGTGGCCCAGCAAGCAAACGTCCAGGCTGCTCTTCGTGAAGAAGGTCTCATCATCGGCCAGGTCCTCGAAATCGTCACCGAGCCCCGCGACATGCTCGAGAAGGTCCAAAGTCACACTAGCTCTGCGTATGCCAAAGACAATATGCCCGGTTCTGCAACTAAAGGCTTGTCGGATAGCGTAACCTTTTCCCGCGCTGCGAACAAACGCATCGCCGTGAACATCATCCGTAAGTAGGAGAAAACCCATGTCGATGTCCGAGTCCAAAGATTTGCAGAAAAAGCTTCAAGAAGAGCTTGGGAAGAAGACCCCCTCGCAGCGGGCCTTGGCAGAGAGCATGCTCCAGGCCAAAACCTATCAAGGACAGATGGCCTTCTGCAAGGAGCTGTGGAAGACGGGCCGAAACCCGCTCACGGGTGAGGAAGTGTCCTTCAAGGATACCCTGTCCTTCTCGAACCACATGCCCATCGTGATGCCCATCGTCGTCAGCGAAGTCATCCGTGAGAGCATCGAACCCCTCCTCCGCATCACTCCGCTCTTCGAACGGATGGCCTACCGTCCCAAAATCGAAGTCGTCTATGGGGCAACGGGCGCGGTCTCGGCGGCTATGGACCTGGCCCCTGAGCAGGAGTACCCGGAGCTCTCGCTCCAGGTCGGTGGCCACACGATGGTTGCCGAAATTGGCAAGGTCGGGATTGGCTTCCGTATCCATGAGGATGTCGAGCGCAATGCGGAATATCCCATCGTGAACCTCTATCTGAGCGAAGCAGCCAAGGCGATGGCCCGCCACAAGGAACGCAAGGCCATCATCTATCTCGAGAGCCTCGGGATGACCCTCTACGACAACAAGTATCCGCTCGAGGCGGTCCTTGGTACGACCTCTGGCCGGAACTTGGCTGGGGCTCAAAACGGGTCCTTGCATTGGGACGACATGATGGAAGCTCAGGCGGCCATCCTTGGGAATGGCTTCGAGCCGAACCTCCTCATCGTCCACCCCCTCTGCTGGTCGATGATGATGAAAGACCCGCTCTTCCGCGTCCTCGTCCTCCAGTCGTCCGCGAACGGCTCTTGGTGGGGCTCTTACTCTGGCAATGCGGCCCACAAGGCCCCCTGGTCGGTCCCCTCGTATGCTGCGCCCTCGATTGGCCAGAACGTCGTCCCGATGGGTTCTCCGACCCAGACCCCGACTCCGGCCTCGTCGATGCCCCACCTGAACACCCAGATGACTGCTCCGAACTTCCCTGCCCACTACGCGGCTTGGCCCTTCGAAGTTATGGCCTCCACCATGTTGGACTTCGATACCGAGAACAAGCTCACGGACATGATTCTTTGTGACCGTCGGGAAATCGGCTATCTCTTGGTCGAACACGATGTTATGGTCGAGAACTGGCAGGACATCGAGCGTGAGTTCAAGAAGTGGAAGCTCAAGGAACGATATGCCTTCTTCGTGAAGCACGAAGGCCGTGCCATCGGTGTCCTCAAGAACATCAAGGCCGAAGCGAACCAAATCGTCACTCCGGGCGTCCCCCAGATTGATGTTGGCTCCCTCTCTGCCGTCACCCGTACCACCGCCGTAGTCTAAGCCTGGTCTTGGTCCTGGTCCTTGCCCCCCGGGCCCCCGATGGATTCAAACCCATCGGGGGCCTCCCCCCTGTTCTTCCCTCTTCCATCCGCCCATCCGTCTTTAGCCCGTTCCCTGCCCGCAAAAGCTCTCGACTCCTCCCTGGACTTTCCTCGTCTTCGGTCTCGCTTGGTAGGTTGGAGGGGTACGCCCTCACAACCTACGCTCTATTCCTCACTCCGAAAACAGCCCAGGAAGTGCCTCATGGAACTCTCTCTCCGCTCTGCGAACCTCAAAGTCCGTATTGGGGGTCTTTTCTTCTCCCCCGTCGATGCCCGTGTAGTGGACCTTCAAAAGATGGAGCCAGACCGGGCCAAGGACATCTGCGAAGCCTTGGCCTTGGGAATCCTCCTCTCCGGTGAGGGGAAGGGCTACAAGGAAGCCGTCGAAACCTATCAAGGAAGGTCACGGAATAGGGAGGCCTTCCTTGACCCCTCAGGGACCCCCTTTGTGGCCCTCCAAGAGAGAATACCGACGGTCCTCGACTGTCTCCCTGAACCGGAAGAGACATGGTACGTCACCGTCCAAGGACATCGGTTCACGTCCCCCAAGGAGGCTCGTGAGAGGCTCCTCTACGCAAAGGCCCTTGGAATCCCTTATCGTCTGAATCCTGACCCGGCCATTGCCGCAGAGGTCTTGAAGGAGGAGCCTATATGTCAATCTCGATTCTCTCGCACATTCCTGCGAATGGGGCTTTGTCTGTTCCTGTTGGTGTGGCTCTTGAGCTTCTGTTCGACACAAAGCTCGATAACGTCTCCCTCGTCGAGAACACCTTCCTCGTCACTTCAGGGAAGGAGCAGTTTACAGGCCCCTGGGCTCCCCAAACGTTCGAACGGCCCGACATCAACGATGTCTTCGACGAACCAGCCTACAATGGCATCGTCCGGTGCAAGTCCCGTATCGAGTACTATGACCAGTCCAATGTCCTCCTTGGGACCCGTCCTTCCGACTTCGGACAGACTTCGCCCGTAGCGATTACCTACCGGACGAAGCTCATCTTGACCCCCGAACGAGAGCTTGCCCCGAATACGCTCCATACGCTCTATTCCTTGGGGACTTCGAGCAGCGTGGGGACCTCCTTCGGGGTCCGGGCGAGGGATGTCTTCGACCCTCGCCCGGATGGGAGCAACTCCACCGCAGGGACATCTACCGAACTCGTGTACTCCCAAGGACCGTTCCTCGGCACCTCGAACGGGACCTTCTTTGTTGAACTGATGGCCAATGGGGTCATCGGCACTTCGAAGTACCGTTGGCGCTGGAACGGTGGGACGTGGTCTAACCAACGTCCCACCCACGGTCGATTCCTGCCCCTCCAAAGCGGTGTGGCCGTCTCCTTCGACCGTGGAGCCACCTTCGCGTCCGGGGATATCTTCTCTATCTATTGCCAAGACTCCGAGCGGATGGCATCGTCCCTCGTGGCCACGTTCATTACCGGAGCGGCAGGTACCCCCTTCACCCCACCCTCAAACCGAACTGACATCTCGGAAGGTCCGCCCGCTTACGTTCCCACTGCGGGCGTCCCCGGAGCCTTCGCCCCGTTCCAGGTTCGGTACATGATTCCCCACCAGTTTCAGGTCGGAATCTCCTCGTCCCAAAGTTCCTTTGTCTTCGTCTTTACCGAAGGACTGTCGGCGACCTCTCTCGACACGAATGGGATACAGGTGACGCTCTCTGCCCCAACAGGAGACCCCTGTGTGCGGTCCTCGACCACCTATGTCCCGAATCACGTCACAGCCTCCGGGTCGTCCCTTACGGTTTATCTGCTCAATACCTAGAGGAAGGAAGGGAAAGGAGTCCACCCCATGTCCATCTTACCGCTCCCGAACAACACCAGGGTCGAGATAACGGTCTATCCTTGGGCCATCCGTTCGACCACCGGACGAGAGCTATCCTCCGAAGTGGTCGGCGTTTGGTTCACCACGCTCGAGCCGTTCTACTCGGACATCTTGGCCCTTGAGGCCGAGATGGCAAGTGTCATCACAGGCCTTCCGAAACTCCTTGTCATCCTTGCCATCTGGGAAGCCTCCAAGACCATCGATGGATACCTGGCCGGAGCTGATTGTCCTGACCAGAACAAGGCCTATTTTAAGCAGGTTCGGTGGAGGTTCGCAACGCTCCTCGCATTGGCGAAGCTCATCACCAATGCCATCGGTCTCAACCCGGTCATGGAGAAGGAGCTTGGGGACTTCCGTATCAAGTTCGATACCTCCGCTCGAGAGAAGGTTTTACCGAACCTTCTCGACGAGCTGAAGAAGCTTGAGCCCGTCATCGCCTCTGGGGGATGTATCGGACTCACCCACGGGGCCTTGCCAGGGGCTGTGGTCCAAGGGGCAACGGACCCTTATCGGCCAAGCTCTATGCTCTCCCGACTCCTCTTGCCTAGCTCTCCGGGCAGTGACCCCACAAGACGAGTCCGCTACTCTCCGGGCCATAATGCGGGGTCCGCTTACTTCCCCGACCGCTGGGGTCTTGGGAATGAAGACTGGTTCCGGAGCCGATGGAGGGGCCTCTCATGAGCAGATACCAGACCTACAACGGAACTTACGGCGATGTCTCCATCCGCGCAGAGATAGCCAAGGTCCTCTCGGGCGCTCCCCAACACGGGGAGCATGCCCGAGGTCGCCCTCTCCTCTTCCGACGGATGAAACGGGACTCGAATGGCCATCCCCTGCTCTGTCCGCAGTGTCGGATGAAGGGGGAGTTGGGCATCGCCTTGGGGCATCCCTGCTCGGCCTGCTGGGGTATGGGACTCTTGTGGCGCGAGGAATGGGTCGTGGCCTACTCGTGGTCAGGGCAGTCCGGAGCCGGAGGACGGGCCAATCGGAAGGAGATAGTCGAACAAGGCACCATCTCGACCGATACCGAGGTGTTCTATCTAGAGCATCTTGTAGCCCCTACGCTCGTCGATAAAATCATCGAAGTGACCCTAGACCTCGAAGGGAACCCAATTACACCCTCGAATCCCTCACGAACCCGGGCCTTCGACATCAAGGACGTTGACCACTATCGCCTTGACCACGGACGGAGCGAATACTGGCGCATTGTGGCCGTCCCCGTGACCGTAGGCTGGATAGGTCAGCCCCTCTCCTCGATGCGCCAGCCGGAGGGCCTCTAAATGCCTCAATATGACTTCGACCAGCTCGAGAACTTCTTAAAGGACCTCAAGACACAGCTCCTCCCGCCCCCGATTACTCCGGGCGGGAAGACACCTGGGAATCTTGCCATCGACAACTACCAGCGGGTGTACGAATCCCGACGAGAGAAGGGCCAGAACTACATAGCCCAGGCGCTCCGGCAGTTTAATGCCGGAGCGCGGCCTCGACTCTTCTCTGATGCGGCAGACATCGACGAGTTCGGGACCGTCCTTGAGGAGGTCATCCAATACGACCAGAAAGTGGCATCCCCGAAAAGCCCCTTCTCACAGGTCAAGGTGGCCCTCTCGTCGGTGGACCATCAGTTGACCTCCGACACCATCACTTGGAGGGTCAAATCACGCAAACCAGGGGCCTGGGGAGCGGGTCCACCCGGCTCCCCCTCTCATCGAACCTCCGCTCGGCATCTGATGGCGGTCTGGGATGACCCTGAGGTGCCGAACCACGTCGTCATGGACTACGCTCAGTTCTTTGACAACGAAGTGGAAGTCTCGTTCTGGTCTGCGGATAGGGGCCAAGCGAACCGGATGGCCATTGAGCTTGAGAGCTTAATTGACCGCTATCAGTGGTACTTCTCCATGAGGGGTTTTGGGAAGATACTTTTCCTCTCGCGGGGAGAGGACCTTCACTACGGGAATCCGGGGAACGCCTTCTATTGCTCTGACCTCTTCTATCATGTCTCGACAACGAAGAAGTTCCTCGAACGTACCGCCGTCCTTACCGACCTCTACTTTCATATCGTGGCAGACCTGACGAAGCAATAAAGTCCGGCTCGTTTGGGCCATCTGGTTATCCAAAGAGAGGGTCTATCATGTCTCTGTCTATCAATGTCGGCCAACAAGTGCCGGGGCTTGGGGTCACTGCCATCAAGTCGGAAATCGTTAATTCGGTCTATCAGAACCCCGTGGCCGTCACAGGACGGCCACGGATGCTCATTATGGGTACAGCGGAGAAGGGCAGCTCCACCCGCCCGTACTACATCAACCAGAGCAACCAGAGCCGGGCCAAGGATATCTTCGGGGCCAATGGGTCTTTGCGTGAGCAAATCTTCGAGGCCATGACCTTCCAAGGTGCAGGCCAAAAGGAGAATGACCTCCTCGCCGTCCGCATCGCCGCCCGTCCGTGCTTCCTTCAGCATATCGGTGGTACCGCTGGTACCTCGACTGCTCACACGCCCCTCACGAACGGCCTTCGTGTTGAGTGCGCCGAAGGTGGGGAGGAGTGGGGAACTCGTTTAGGCATCTGTTACGCGGCAGCTTCCACCAACCTTGTCATCTATGACAGGGCAGCTTCTGCCATCGTCTACGACAACCGTGGAGACCGGGTCTTCGATGCTGGTCTCATCTATCTGAGTGGAGAGCCCGTTCTCGGCTCCGGCTCAGACCTTGGGACCCCCACCGCGTATCCCCAACAATGCGTATATGTCCCATTCAATAGCGCCACGGCCCTTGACCCCGGCATCCGATTCTATGGTGGAGAGAGCCGCGTTGGGCTTCACATGACCGAGGACATCTCCTTTCAAGAGCTGTATCTGGAATGCCTCCGCGCACTTCGTCGTAACGAAGGTGCGCCCGTCCTTTACTACGCCGCTCCCGACCGTGCGTATCTCAACGCGCCCTTCTCCACCAGCGTCACCACGTCGACTCGCACCGGGACTTGGTATCCCGACCCTGGGGCCTCCGACGACATGTTGGGCAAGGTCTACATCGAGATGCACAACGGTGTCGAACACGCCTATTGGGACATCAACAACGATGGCGTTCCTGAGCGTTGGTCCATCAACGACACGGGCAACTATGCCGCGACCTCCAAAGGTGGTATCGTTTGGACGGCCACGAGTACCTATGACGGGTTCTCTGAGCCGAACTTCGGCTACCTCTTCGCGTACCAGATGCACCTGAACACGGTCGAGTACTATCCCTCTCAGGCCTGTGTCCCTGTCGGGCCTCCGCGTCCCGCTCGGCCCTTGAATGAGTGGCTCGGAACGGCTCCCGTTTACACCACCGACTTGAATGGTACCGAAACCGTGGCCACGAACGGGTCCGGACTCTTGGGCCATAAGTACCTCGCAGGGGCCACCGATTACCGGAATGCCATCAAGGGCGGGGGCATGGTCTTGACCGACCGAGCCTACTTCGATAACGGGGAAGAACTCTTCGATAGCCAAGGGAATCCCATCGACATCGGGAAGTACATCTTCATCTGGGGCTTCCAAGAATCCTTTGCCTATCCCCCCGGAGTCATCGGCCCCGGAGCCATCGGCGTTCGTCGTGTCTATCCTCGTATCTCTCCCGCTGCCTACGTTGGTTGGCGTTCCACTCTTCCCATCGGCTCGGCACCGACCAACAAGAACTATGCTGTGGGTTCCTCCCGCATGCTCGATTCCTTGTCAAATAGCCAACTCCAGGCCCTCAAGAATGCCAAAATCACCACCGTCCGGTCGCAACCTGGCTCGACTCCTCGCATCCTCGATGCCCCCACCGCAGCCCTGAAGACCAGCCCGTTCTCTCGCCAAGGCATCATGGAAGTCCAAAGCTTTGTCAACGAGTCCCTCAAAATCCTCGGAGACCGATACATCGGTCGTCCCCTGCCCGCCGAAGAAGAAGCCGCCTTCCAGAAGGACCTCGATGAGGCAATGGTCTCAATGGTCAAGAGCCGCATCCTGACCGCAGGCTCCGCACGGCTCATCATCACCCCCGCTGGACGCACCACCGGGACTGCCGATGTCCAGGTCGTTATCCGAGTTCCCTTCGAACTTCAACGAATCAATTACAGCATCTCACTCTCGGTCTAACCGCTGAGAGCGGGAATGACTCTGTCTTTCCCCTTTCCCACCTACTTAGCTAACCGCGATGCGAGAGGATTGACCCCCTCGCATCGCTAGGAGATGTTGTTATGGCCGGAGTATACAAAGATACGAACACTGACTTTTCCGCTCTTTATCGCAACTCTTACGCATCTATCGGCGGAGTGGACATCAAGGTTGTCATCGCAGGTAAAACCGTAGGGAACATCCAGGCGATTAGCTATTCCATTACCCGCGAGAAGGCCCCCGTGTACACGATGGGGTCTGTCGAGCCTCGTGGGTTCGCTCGTGGCAAACGTGGTATCGCTGGTTCCCTTGTCTTCGTCATGTTTGATATGCATGCCCTCTTATCTCTCTTCCGCGTTTCGACCGGAAACGATACGGCCTATCACTTTGTGAACGACAAGGATGAAATCAGGCCAGATATGCCAGCTCTGGCAAAGACCTGGGCTGACTGGTTCACAGGAACTCCGCAAGCCCACATTTCCGGAGTCAACACGAATCAAGAAGGCGCTTATACGCCTGGCTCTGCCATATCTTCCGGCTGGGAGCTTATTGCGCCATACTACTCTGACCAAGTTCCAGCTTTTAATATCGTTCTCGTGGGTGTGAACGAGGATGGGATGGCCTCTCAGATGGGCGTCCTTGGAGCCGAAATCCTTAACGAGGGCTATGGAGTCTCTGTCAACGACCTTGTCTCAGAGCAGCAAATGACCTATGTGGCCCGCGCTATCTCTGCTTGGTCCGGCATCCAGAACTCTATTAAAAATCAAGCTTCCGTAAAGAATATTAAGGGAGTCTTGGCTCTTAATGAGGGAAGCACCTCGTCTTCTGATGATGCGACAGCTTAATTTCTGGGAAAGGAGAACTAATCTATGGCTGGTTTATATGGAGCAGATAGCGGTGGAACTCCACACCACAAGTTACTTTATCGCAACAGTTACGGCTCTATCGGCGGAGTGGACATTAAGGTTGTTATTGCCGGACAGACCGTAGGGAACATCCAGGCAATCAGTTACTCCATCACTCGTGAGAAAGCTCCCGTGTACACGATGGGGTCTGTCGAGCCTCGTGGGTTCGCCCGTGGCAAACGTGGTATCGCTGGCTCTCTCGTCTTCGTCATGTTTGATATGCATGCGTTGCTTGCCCTCTTCCGTGGCGTAGGGGCAGATAGTGAGGTTGCGAGCTATAAGTTCGTCTCTGACAAGGATGAACTTCGGCCTGAAATGGTCCTCGAAAGGACGCTGGATGATAAAGCTGGGACGACGGAGTTCGGAGGCATCAATAGAGCGGCTATCCAACTTGCCGCTACCGGGGCGTTCGCTGACGGTCGACAGGCAAACTATGAAGGCTCCTTTACCCCCGGCAACGCATTGAGCGAGGGATGGGAGGTGGCCAACCCCTGGTATGCTGACCAGATTGCTTCCTTCAATATCGTCCTTGTTGGCGTCAATGAAGATGGCGTAGCTTCGCAGATGGGAATCCTCGGAGCTGAGATTCTTAACGAAGGCTACGGAGTGTCCATCAACGACCTCGTATCCGAGCAACAGATGACCTACGTTGCTCGTGCTGTCTCTGCATGGTCGGGCATCGCGCATAACTTTTTCGATAAGCAAACGATACAGACCCCGTACAACTCTATCCATGTTCCAGTCTCCCGCGCAGCGCAAGAAGCCGAATAGCCTTCAGGAGAGTAATCATGGCTGGAATCTTTTCGAATCCGCACTCCTATCAATCCATCAGTCGGGGGCTTACCTCCTTCTCTGGCCATGATTGCAAGGTTCTCCTCTACGTTCCCCTTCTCCAACCCCGGCTCCTTAACCTCCGCATCGAGCAGCTCATGGTCGAGCTGGGCCTGCCCGGGATTACCTCGTTGGCGGTAGGGGCCGGGGCGAGCCCAGCAGTCTATGGGCTTGACCCTCAGAGTAGTCTCGTCGGGGCCAACGCCCATCTCGTCGAGGAACTTCGTGACCTCCTAGAGTTCCGGGACACAGGCGGTATCTTGACCGTCCAGAACCTCCAGACCCTCTCGTGGCAGATACATGCGGATAAGCGGCCCGTGAAGGCTAGCGGTCATCGAGCCCCCAAAGGATGGGTCACAGGCCCTCGGATGGTGGCTGGGTCGATGATATTCACGGTCATGGATGGCCATCCCTTGAATAAGCTCCTTCGACTCGTGAACCTCATGTATACCCCGCTCCCTCCATCAGGAGGGGCGGGGACTGGAGGGACCGGAGGGGAAGATACATTCTTCAAGGACCCCGCCGCCTTCGTTCAAGGCGACATGACCTTCCGAGCCGCAGCCGCTGACCAGATACCGCCCCTGAACTGCCAAATCCTTGGCGTGAACGAGAACGGGGACTCGGTCTCCGCTTCCATTTACGGCATCGAGTTCATGAATGATGGCTGTGTCTTGTCGGTACAAGACATCCTCTCGGAGAACACCGTCACCTGGGTTGCCCAAGACTTCGACCCGCTGACATCCCTCTCGACGGGCGGAAAGGGCATCGGAACGCAGTTCTATGGCGCTCGGACCGTCACAGACATCCTCAACGGGGGCTTCATGGAGGCCCGTAGGCAAGCTCGTCTCCGCCCCTGGTAGCCTTCCTTCTACCTTCGGAGATTTGCCATGACCAACATCTTACGGAACCAGCCCCTCAAGACCACCTCCTACTTCTCCTCCAATCAGGCCCTCCTCTACATCGGGACCGTTCTTGTCGATGAAATGGTCTCCATCCGCTATCAGCTCCAAAACTCCAAGTTCCCCCTCACGTCCTACCACAGCCCCTATTACCAGCGAACCGCACAGGGCCAAGTCCTGGTCTCTGGTGAGTTCACCATCAATTACATCGCCGCCGACTATATCGAGGCGGCGATGATGGCGAAGAGGGCTCTCGAGGAGGTGTCCAATCCCACGTCCTTCACTCAAGCTAGCCCCGTGAAGGACGCAAGCAATACTCGTACCGCCGTCTCCCCTTCCGTGACAGCTCCACCCCTGAACCAGCCTGAAATCCGTACCCTCTTGAAGCGACTCTCAGGAGATGCCGGACTCTATTCGAGGTACGTCGAGGCCCAGAAGGAGGTCATCTGGGGCAAGGCCTTGTCAGAGGCCGCAGACCCCGCCTCCAAGGCCTTCCCTCGCAGTAACTCGATGTATGGACTCGCCGCAGAGCGGCCCTTTGTCCTTGTAACCGAACTGACTGCCCCTTCTCGCTTTGACCTCCTGGCCCCAATCTCCTTTGTGGTCTATCATGGGAACCCTCGGAATACTCATAGCCCCTATCGAGTCATTGTCGATGCCGAGATTACTAGCCTCCATCACCAGACAGGTCCCGATGGGTCCCCACAACTCGAGACCTACGCCTTCATCGCCAAGTCCCTAGCCTAGAGGCCCGCTCCATGAACAAAAAAGAACTTACCTTCTACGAACCAGCTATCGTAGAGAGTACACAGAAACCCAATGCCGCACCGTCCCCCGCCCCTGGCCAACGTGCTGTCCCAAAACAGAAGGTCACGGAAGCTGTCTATCCGACCCATCAGCAGCCCCAGCGGGGAGGGGCGGGCAAGCCCCCTCCCCCCGAAGCTCCTCCCCCTCCAGGGGCAGAGAATGGCCGCTTCGCCGTCAAGGGCTTCGAGGAGTTCGATGGGGTTCCCGTTCGGGTCCTCCCCTCCGAACCCCCAAAAGATGTCCCCCCGTCGGACCCCGGCTTCTCCTTCGACCTTGAGGATAGCGAAGGGGGTCAGGGTCAGGCCCAGGGTCAGAGCAAGGCCCAGAACCCTCCCCCGCATGAGGGAGTAAACCCTTCTTGGCGCGGGGAGGCTTATGCCATCCCCGCTGCCGATGTGCAGCCCGAACCCCATCCGCTCGACATTATCTTCGACCAGATTCGGCACCTCACCGGAGAAGGGCAAGCCTACCCCCGCCGAGAGGATTTTACGAGGGAGTTCAAGGACCGCGCTGGTGGTGGGCGAATGTTCCTCCTCCCTCTCGACGAGGAGCGGATATTCATTATCCGCCCCCTTCGTCGCATCGAGTGGATGAAGGTCATGGAGAAGTTCCAGAGCCAGCGGGGCTACACCGATGAGGATGCGAAGCACGAAGTGGTCAAGGCCTGCCTCTATTGGCCCAAGATTGCCGATGTTCGTTGGGGGCAGATGGAGGCAGGTCTCATCGAGACCCTGTACGCAGCCATCCGTCAACAGTCCTTCTTCTTATCCGAAGAACAGGTCAATGCCATTACGATGAAGCTCTAGGTCCGGTCCGGCGGGGGGTGGGGGTCAATCCCACCCCCCGCCGTCCTTTCCCGCTTCCCTGCCTGTTCCTGTTGCTGTCCCTGTGGCGGTTGCTGTCCCTACGGTTCTCGTCTTCCATGAACCCCTAACCCCCAAGAGGTTTCCCGTGTCCCTCTTTGCCACCTATTGCGGACCCGTGATGGACCGCGTTGCCAAAGGAAAGACGGTCTTGAAGCTCTTCCTCTCGCATCTTGAAGAGTCCTTCCGCGATGTCTTCTTCGAGATGCCGTCGATGAGGGAAACCTCGGCCCTTCGGAAGCTCTTTCGCTGGCACCCGGAGATGAAGGTCGATGTCTACACCGAGATGGTCCAGCGATATTGCCTTGTTAAGAGCGATGCCAATTGGCTCTTGACTGACGCACCCGCAGGCTTGGCAGAGAGCATCTGTAACCAAATCCTTCGGTATGGAGTCGTCGAGACACCCGAACAGCTCCAGCAGCTCCTTGACCTCACCCGGAACGGTACCGATGTCTTCGAGCAGTTCAAGGGCATGTTGGCTGCCGAGGCTGGGATGTCTATCCGAGAGTTCGAAGACCTCGACCTCTTGAAGGGCCTACGGTCCTTTGCCAACCTCGAAGATTATCTCGTCGCCACAAAGAAGCTTGCCGGATATACCGAGATTCGTGACCTAGACGATGAAGGGAACGACCTAGACGACGACCCATCGTATGCAGAAGGTCGGTTCGAGGCCCAGGTCGAAAGAGGGGCAAGGGAGGAAGAGGAAGAGGCTATGGGTGATGAATCCCTCTCGGCAGAGGAGAAGAGGGCAAGACACAAGGAGTGGGCGGAACGAGACCCACGACGACGTGTCTCCCAGACCGCTGAACAACGAGGCTCCGCATCCTCTGCAAGGAACTACCGGAAACCCACGCGGGCGGATGATGCCGCCCTTCGTCGTGAAGCGAAGCAGAAGTGGCGCTGGAAGGATAACGAGCGACTCTTGGTCCAAGGCGAGAAAGGACTCGACCTCGACCAGGAATACGCGAAGATGCTCTTCCAGGGTGCCAAAGCCCTCGATGTAGACCCCTGGACCTACGACGCCAACTCAGACCCGGATGCGACTCGTCAAGCGGGCAAGAAACGCACTATCCAGAGAGGTACCGGAGCGAAGAAGTCCATCTACGACGGAACGAAGACCAGGGCCGACTTGGAGGCGGAAGGGAAGCTCCCACGCCAGTAGCCGTAGAAGGCCCCGTGGATGCCCCTAAAAGGCATGAAAGCAAGAGGGGGAGTACTCTCTCATGGGTAGTAGTCGTTATCAGTCCCTATTGCACCGAAGAGACTACGCCCTTGAGCGACAAGAGCGCGAACGAGAGAAGCGCAAGGGTCGGACCTTGGCCCTTGCATCGGCAGTGTCCACCGAACTCATGGTGGCGCGGGGGGTCTTGGGGGCTTCGTGGTCTCCCCTCGACTTCGCCAAGGGTTTCCTCTCCGTCGATAAGCTCTACGAGAAGACCAGGAAGCTTGAGAACATCCTTCCGGTCTATCGGATTGCAGTCCGTACCGCACAGGTCGGAGACCTCCTCTCCCCGTTCGTCTCCTCAAAGAACCTCAATTGGGCCTACGACCGGGCCGATGTTCTCGATGAAAAGGGCAAGGTCAGAAGGGCCTTCCAGGACCTCTTCAAGGGCTTCGGGGTTGAGAGCGGCATCATCGACAAGGCTTCGAAGGGCCAGTCGAAGGCAGGCCACGAGTCCGTCCAGAGCATCATCTCGAAGAGCTTCCAACGTCTCGAGTTCCGCAAAGGCCCCGATAGCCGAGCTTATGGCGACATCGTAGGCATCTTCGAGACGGGCGAGAAGGCCAAAGACGGCAAAGCCCTCACCAAGGAAGTACTCCTGAAGCGGGATGTCTTCCTTATGGAGCGCCCCTCCCTACAGGGGGGCGCGTTGTCTGGACTCTTCGAACCCACGAAGCGTCAGGTCCAGTTCTTCGAGGCCCTCTCTGAGGACTCGTGGACCGGACGTGCTGCCTCCTGGCTCGGACTCTCCGAGGCGAACCAACGAAAGGCCCGTCGCATGGGGGGTCTGGTCAAGGGCATGGGTGGGTCCTATGTCTTTGAACACGTCAAGGCCATGAATCGGTTCTTGAAAGAGCCCATCCCCTTCTTCGATAAGCTCTTCCATGCCGAAGCTTACAAGAACCTCGCTAGCTCGGCCCGGGACTTCGAAGAGAGGAACCTCCTCAATAGCTTCGGAAAGACCGGAGAACTCTTTGAGAAGGTTTTCGACGCCTCGACAATGACCGTCCGACGGACTGAGGCCCTAGGTCGTCTACCAAAAATCCTTCGCCCTTATGTCTCCTCGGAGTTCTTCCAGAAGACTCCCCTCCGGCTCCTTTCCGCCCTGTCGGCGAAAGGAGCCCTCTACACGAAGGTCCTCCCCTCTGTCTACGGCGGACTCGACTACCTCCGACGGAAGACCGGAGAGTTTGACCCTATCAGTGGTCCGGTCGTCGGTGGGGCCTTGTTCGGGGCTGTGGGCCTAGGTGTCGGCTCTCTCGTCAAGTCAGAGAAGATGACCTGGAAGATGCCCCTCCGTGTGGCCCAGGAACTCTCGAAGCGCGGCATACGTCCGCTCTCCATCGCCCCGGCCCTGACAAAGACCCAGGTGGGTGGGGCCGTTATCGGGGGTGCTATCGGAGCCTTACCCCTTTTCGATAAGGGACTCTCTTCTGGCTTCGGAGCCGCCTATGCCAATGCCCGTGTGTGGGCCAGTCGGTTCTGGGGTGCTGTTGGGGGTACCGATGCAGTCAAACGGCAAGAGGAGCTGATGCCGGGAATCACCAACCCCATGACCGGGGTTGGTTTCGTCCTCTCAGGGGGCCTCCTGGGCCATATCGCAGGCGAGATTGGCTCTACCGGAAAGATGCTCGGTCTCAAGGAAGCCTCCGCCGAAACGAAGCTCGCCGCAGAGGCCGCCTTCGAGGTCTTCTCCGAAGAGGTCCCGAAGCTTGGGAAGGCCCAATACCAGCGAACGAAAAAGGTCGAAGAGGCTGTCTCGACTCTTGTGAAGTACTACACGGAGGGCGAACGAACCCCTGTCTTCGAAGCCGTCAAGGAAGTCGAACGCATCTTCGAGCAAGGCCCTGCCCGTGCGCCCTCTGGGAAGGCGAAGCTCCCTAAAAGCTTCGCCGGGGTCCTAGCCCAGGTCGTTCACGAGAGTACGACAAATCCGGCCCTTTACGCCGACTCCGCTTTCGCTGCTCGGCTCCAGGGCGTGTCGGGGACCACCGAACACGCCTCGAAGCTCGTTCCCCTCTCGAACCAGGTTCTGGACAACTCCTTGGAGGAGGCCGCCCGTAGTCGGGATATCGGAAAGACACGCATCCAGCGTCTTGGGTCTCGCACGAAAGACCTCTTCCTCTCGAAGAGCCCGTCCTTTTCCCGTGGCGCTCTCCGTGGAGCAGCTCTTTGGGGAGCTGTCTCCACGCTAGGAGCGGTCTCTGCCGGAGCAATGGGCGGACACCTTAACCCCGTGAACCTTCTCCCCGGGTGGCTCATACGAGCCACCGGGGGCGGAGAGAGTGCTAAGACGACGGAAGCCATCATGACCGGACGGCAAGAGGTCGCTGTCCGTAAGTCCCGCTGGTGGATGTTCGGGTCTACCCCTTTCGAAGGCCACAAAATCTCGTATTACCGGAAACACCGAGCTGTTCTCATGCAGTCCGATGCCGCCGACAATGCCCTCTACGGCTCCGTGGACGAAAAGATTGCCTACGACCCGGTCTTGCATCCGCTCAAGGCCCTCTTCGACCCGGAGTTCAAATACCACCGCGAGATGCGTCTTTCCGAGATATCTCCGACACCCCTCTCCGGTCGGATGTTCTCCGATGTCCCTGTCCTTGGCGATGTCCTCGCTGCTACACTCGGACAGGTCATCAAGCCCCAGATAGCTATCCGGGCCGATGAGTGGCAAGACGGGCGGTCCGATGACCTCCTTGGAACAGGACAGCGCGTACAGGACGTTCCAGGCTCCGACCGCGCACAGGAGATGCGCGGTCTGCCCATTGCCTCCGATACCGAGGCCATCTCAGGACAGTCCCTGGTCCGTGGAGACCGTTCAGAAGCGGCCCGCGCTCGGTCCCCGTTCGGGGTCTATCACACGGCCCGGGAAGCCTTTGACCGTCTCACCGACCAGGCCGGACTTCGGGGGTTCATCCTTTCGTCTTTAGTCGAGAACGTGGGCTACAAGGATAGGTCCTATACTCCGGTCATCGAGTCAGCCGACTCCCTCCTCTCGAACCGCCGCAAGTTCTGGAGCCTCGAGCTAGGTGACCCGAACTTCACCGAAGCAGCCCGTCGCTACATGCTCCCAGACCGGAACCTCTACTACAATCCGCTCTCGAATATGGCCCCGAGCTGGCTCCCCAAGGACGACTTCCATATTGATTTCAAGCATGGGAACTACTTTCGCAAGGTCCAAGAAGGAGAGATTCGACTCCCCGGTGCCGGGTACGAGACCCTTCATCCAGAGCTTCAAGGGGTGAACCCTGAGAACTACGGTGTGGCCCATCGGTACAAGATTCTCACCGATGTGGCCTTTGGGTCGAAGGAATGGACCTTTGCCCAAGAGCAGGCCCGTGAGCGGATTCAGAGCGGAAAGGCCACGAACGACGAGCTGTCCATGATGGCAGAGACGAACCGACAAATCCACGAGAAACGCAAGCGGAAGGCCTTCGGGAGCAAGCCGTTTGAGGAGGCGGAGAAGGGTGCAAAGAAGAGGGTCGTGACGGTCAGTGCCGTCTTTGATGACGGCACGTTCACGACAGCAGAGGACGGGAAGAGGCCCTACGCTCTCGCTGGCGTAAAGACCTCGATGGCTGCCCTTGTCCGGGAACAGATGACGCGGCATAACATCTCGAAGGTGTCCGAGGCCCAGGAGCGGGCAACGGCTGCCCAGGCCAATATCGTGGCCGAAATCAAGAAGGAAGTGAAGGTCGGCCAACGTCTCGAAGTTGAGGTCCCTGCCGACTCCACAAACGAGTGGGATGGAGCCTTTACCAAGGTCTCGGTCAATGGCGGAGCCCTGAACAAGAAGGTCCTTGACCTTGGCGGCGAGGTGGATGAAGAGACGGACTTCAATCGGGCCGCTCGTTTCAACGCGGCCCAGAAGGTTGCCGGACGGGCCTGGGAGTTCTTCACCCACAATGCCGATGCGGTCTATTCCCCGGCGTCCCTCTTCAACAAACTTCTCCCATTCAAGCCCCAGGAGAAGTTCATCCAACGTCTAGACCCCGTGAATCTCTATGCCCGAACCCGTGTCTATGGGCGAGAGATATCCATGTGGCAGAACTACAAGCGGGACTTCATTGACTCCTTCGTGAAGGAGCAGCGTGGGAAGCTTACCGGGGACTTCATCCCGGACGATGTCCAGTATAACCGGACCCTGGTGGAGTACTTCGATAAGCTGAAGTGGCTCAAGTCCTACTCCCTCGAACGGGCAGCGGAGGAACAGGGCCAGGAGGACATGGCGAAGTACTGGCGAGAGAAGAAGCGCCAGACCCTATTCGGGGCCGACCCTTATAAGGGCTTCACAGACCTCTTCCGGGCCTTGCCCCAGACGGAGAAGGACTTCTACAAGGAGTTCGCTCACGAGCGGGATAAGTCCACCCAAGAGCGAATCCTCTCCCTTGTCCCGAACTCCATGAAGGGCATCTACATCGCCCAATGGCAGAACCAGGACATTGAGGCCCTGAAACACAGGGCCGATGCAGGTGCCGCAACCTCGTCGGAGAAGTCGGAACTCCGGCGGCTCTACAACCTTCGCCGACTCGAGGGCTTCGACTGGACCCCCGAACTCGACAAGGAATATAAGCGGGAGACGGGCCATTGGACTGGCCGTCTCCCTGGGGCTGACGCTGAGAAGGATATCGACGAAGGTGGCACGTCCTACTCCGACTGGATGCGGGAGAAGATGCTCCAAGAGTACTTCGCCCACTTCAAGCTCCCGGAGAAGAACTTAGTGGCCTTTGACCCCCGCGTGGACCTGGAAGAGGTGAAGTACAAGGTGGCAAAGAACGAGGGCATAACACCTACCGACATCGGAGAGTGGGAGAGTAGGGAGACCTCCATGCGAGGGAAGAGCTATCTCGAGGAGGCGGCAGGTACTCTCAAGGGCTGGGAAGAAGGGATGCCGCAGTCGGAGAAGGTCATCCGGTCTATTATCAGCCACGCCCGGAAGACCGTCCACCTGACGCCTCTCCCACCCGGTTCCCAAAACCGGGTGGTCATCAATGCACGAGACTCGCGGGAGGCCGAAGTAAGCCAATGGAAACGCTACCCGAATGAGGTCTATTAACGATGTCCGTCCCGACTCCCGCCCAGGCCTTCTACAACACCGTTCGGTCCACCCTTCTAGAGGTCCAAGGACGACCCGCTCCCCCTCCGGGGGCGGTCGTCCCCCCAGCCCTTAATCCAGCCCTCGCTGCCGACTACTTCGCCCGTGACCTCCTGAGCCAGTCGAACCTTGACCTCGCTGGGAGGACGAAGCTCCAACGGGACCTCGCTCCTATCCTCACCGAGGTCTTTAACCTCCAATCCACCGCGAAGGCCCCTGAAGTCGTTGACCAGCTCGATACCTTTGTCTCAAAGAACTACCTCGCTCAGTCCCTGAAACGGTCCTCCACATGGCTCGCCTCTCCTCAGGGAGGCTCGTTTTTGACCCAGAGTCTCCCGTCCCTTCAGTCCTTGCCAGGGTCTGTCCTCGGAGGGGTCCTCTCCGCTGAGGTTCGGAACGTCTCCAAGAAGGACCTCGGCAAGGATGAGACCTTCAAGGCCCTTCAGAAGCTCTTTGGGGGGAGGCAGGGAGCCTCGGCAGGTGGAGGCCCAGGGTTCACCCTTGGAGAGTCTTATTCGACCACTTTCGATGTCTTCGGACACGGGAACACACGGAAGGATACCGCGATGGTCCACAACGTCCAGGTCAAGGTCGGGACACAGTCCTTCCGCCTCCCCGTGTATGTCCCTGGCAAAGTGTCCGGCCTCGTGGCCTCCAATCTCGAAGGGAATCTGCTCCCAGGACAAAGCCCGTCCCTCTACGCCGTCCCGCAGAAGTTCTTAACGAACTTCAATCCGGCAGAGAAAACCTTTCAAACCTTCGATTACCAGAAGTTCCAAGTTCACCTCCTCGAGCAGCTCAAGGGCGAGCTTGAAAAGGCTTCAGGGAATCCAGAGGCCCAACGACGGCTCGTGGACCTCTACATGAATCGGGTCCAGAGCCAGCAGATGTACTTCGGGGATGTCGGCCTCGCAGGCCTCCCCCCGAATGAGTTCTCGACCGCTCATCGGTCGAAGATGGCATCCCTCTCCGGCACCGTGGCCTATGTCCCCGGATACGAACATGCCCCAGGCGTCGGGAATACCACCCTCCCAGAGGCCCTTGTGGCCGGAGGGAAGGGACGCAATCCGATGGTCTATTCACTCGGAGCCGGACAGAGTGGGAACATCATCGAGAGCGGGGCCGGAGACCTGACCCTCTCCGTGAAGGGACATGAGGCCGGAGTCGCTCCCGACCCTGGCTATGACCTGCCTGCCTACAAGGAACGGAACAAACAGATTGGGGACCTCACCCCGTCCGGACCCGTGAACCGAGAGCTTACGTTCGCCGATGGCACAACGAAGACCGCCCCTGCGCGGACTCCCCTCTTCCCCGAACATGGAGACGCCCTTAAACGGGGAGGGGCGAAGCTCGAGTACAATATGGAGGCCGTTGCCTTCACCGCCGCCCCTAGTCGCGTCTATCAGCCCAAGGCCCAGAAGGAACTCTTGGAGAAGCTCATTGTCGGAGCCGGAAAGACATCGGAAGAGGTCCTTGGCCCAAACGTGGGCAGTTCCTTGAACCTCTTTGCCCCCGATGGCGGGTACATCTTCCAGAACCGAGTCGCACAGGAAGGACGAGCTTCGGTCGGGGGCCTCCAGCAATACGCCATTGGCTTTGCTGGAGGCGGAACCTATACCTCGAACCGAATGGCCTCCTTCCTCCAAGGTGGCGAATATGCCATCACATCCGAACTCGGAGTCTTGAGCGAGGGGATGAACCCGAAGCATCCCGCGAACCTCCCAGAGATTACGGCCATCTCTTCGTTCCAGAACAAGGCCTGGTCCGCTCTTGGTTCCTCCGAAAAGGAAGAGGCCGTCAAAGCCCTCAAGAACCTTTACGGGGACCTTCCCGAGCCTGAACCGACAACGGCCACCAAAGGGGCCAAGGGACAGTCTCTGGGCCGTATACGGGTCAATCTAGAGACAGGCCAACTCGAGGACAAGGTTGAAGGCATTTATGACCTCTTGCCCGGAGAGGTTATCGGAACCGACGAGGAAGGGAAGCTGGTGAAGTCAGCAGAGAAGCGAAATGTTCAAGAGAGGGTCTTATCGCTGACACGGAAGGGAGACGATATCCTCTCGGTAACTACAGGGGCAAGGACGGATACCCGTGGTGACTCCCCCCATGTGGCCAAAATCGTTGCTGGGCCACAAGCCCAGCAACTGAAAGGTCATATGCACTTCTGGTCCACGGACAACTTCAAGCGGTTCCTCCCTCGTGAAGGTCAGGCCGAAAGTCTCCTCGACGTGGCCTCCATTGACCAACTCTTCGACATGGCCGACCTCGCCAAGGCCGAACCCCGGAACTACTACCAAGCAGGGGCCACGCAACTGGCCCTTTCCTCCATAGGCCGCGATGACCTCGCAGCCCTTGACCTTGCCCCAGATGACTATCTCAAGCGGGTCATCCATGAGGCCGAGGCTACAGCCAAGGCCCAGGGTTCCTCTCTCGAAGGCCGAAGTGTCGAAAGCATCCTCGCCGGATGGGTCCAGAATCAGAACCTGCCCGGCGAAGAGAAGCAAAAGGTCCTTAACCAGGCCCTCTCCCCCTTGAACCGTCTAAGCCGCACGGAAGGGGCCTTAGACGATGGATTCACAGTGGCCTTCCTCGAAGAGGGTCGGATGAAGGTTCAGGCCCAGAAGCGTCTTAGCAAAGACCTTCAGGAGTCCGAGCGTCAGCTCTTGGACTCCGTCTTTGGCCTCGCTCCCGACCCGGTCAAGAGTCAGGCAGAGAAGGCCATCGTCCAGGAAAACATCCTCCTTAACACCCGGATTGCAGGCTCCATCCGCGACGAAGGGAATCGTCTCGGCATGGGCCAGCTCGCCTCCCTTGAACCCCGGTTCTTCGATGCGGCCATTGCCCAGCGAGGCACTCTCGTCGGCAAGGCGTTCGCCGACGTAACCTCCCGAATGACGGACTTTACGCCCATCATGAAGGAACTCTCCGAGGCTCTCGTCCTCCGTGACCCTGCTGAAGTTGCATCGGTGGCGGGGACCTTGGACGGTCTCCCCGTTCGCCCCCTTACGAAGGAGGCCCTGCCCGACATCATGAAGGCCCTTGGTCAGGAGCCGTTCTTTGTGGACCTTGGCGAAGGGGCGGCTCAAGAAATAAGCGGCGCAGCCCATGACGCTGCCCGGCCTTCCGGCGGGGGACGACTGTTGTACGTCCCCGCCGGGGAGTCTGTCCGGTCGATGGGTACGGTCACGACCGCCTCTGGATACCAGAAGCCGAAAGACCTCTCTGCCCTCTACCGGAACTTCTTTCAAGAGGCCCTCCAGAAGCCTGCCGAAGCCTACGAGACCTTCCATAAGGGCATCGAGGACCAGATACGCATTGCCTTCCGTGGAGTCCCAGGTTCAGGGATTCATGGCCTCCTTCGAGGGGATGTCGCAGGTAGCGTCGTTGGCGTCAATATGGGCATGACCGAGGCCCTTGGTATTCAATTGGGACTCTTGCCCACGTCCGCCACCGCAATTTTTCCGCCTTTTGCCCAGTCCATCTCAATGGCAGATGGTTCCGTCGTCCAAGGCGATGACCTCGAAGCCCTACGCGCCCTCCAGAAAGAGACCTTCCAGAAACATCTAGCTGATGGGGGACGGCTCTCTCGTCAGGTCTTTATGAGCCATGCCGCTGCCCGGGCGCAGTATGAGTCCGCCATCCGCTTCGCACAACAGAAGGGGGACGCATCCCTCGAACAAGCAGCGAAGGGCCAGCTCGATACCCTCCTTGGCGGAGGAACGGTCTCGGGCATTGTGGCCCGAGACCCTGGAATCGGCATGGAGAGCTTCGGGGCCGCTGACTTGTGGGTAGACCTTTCCTCCCCAGAAACCGAGGCCGTTCACGTCATCCGAACGAACCAGGAGATGCAACGGGTCAATCAGGTCAATGTCCGTCGTGGAACCGGGTCGGCAGCCACCGTCGAAGAGCTGACGCAGTTCCGGGGCAAGGAGTTTCAGGTCGGTCTTCTTCAGGGTCTTAACATGGACCACGACGGGGATAGGCCCAAGGTCTTTGCCGTCTTGGGAGACGAGGCCCAGGCAGGCTTAAAGGAGGCTGCACGACAAGAGAGTTCTCATGGGGTCCGCTATGGGGTCATGAAACAGTTCGTGGCCGAGAATATGACCAAGAACGCAGCCACCCTTACCGCTGTCTTGGAGAAGTACGGCGCGGGTATGGCTCCGGGTGCTGTTGATGCGGTGGCCCACTCGTCCACCGCGCAGTACGTCCCGTTCCTCTCCGACCCCTTCACACACCTGAAGTTCGCAGCGTCCCATGTCCTAGGGAAACGCGCAGAGGCCATGTCGGCCACAGACCCCGCAGGTGCCGCAGGGGTCAGGGATGTCCTCTCCCAACTCTTCGGCATCGCCGAAGGTGGGGAGCAGATTCCCATCTCTGGCAAGCGTATTGCCCAACAGGCCCCCTTGTCGCAGCAGTACAAGACCCTGATGGGAGAGATTGGCCGCGACCTCTGGACCGATACCCCTGAAGCTGCCGCAAAGACTCGGACCCTTATCGGGGCCTTCTTTGAGACCCTCTTCAATACGACCCCAGGTGAAGCCCTCCCCGTCCTCGAAATCGAGATGGCTCCGGGTCCGTCCGCATCGAAGGCAGGGACGACGAACCAGGCCGAACGTGTCTTCCTCGACGTTGCGAACCTTCGTGACGAGATGATAGGTGTCGTCGAGGAAGCCCGGCAGGACAAGACCCTCACGAATGCGATTCAGGTCCTTCGTTCAAAGAGCAAGGATATGACACCCGAAGCCCTCTCTTCAATGAGCGAATACATCGAAGAGTATGTCTCGACCGCTCGTGGCGGTCTCGACGAGGCTACGTCCAAGGCGAACCTTGAGACCTTTGCCCAGAATGTCGAACGGGCGGTCTCTGGTGACCTCTCCGGTATCGACCAATCCCGCGCTGCTCTCGCTGCCCAGAACGCGCAGACCATTCAGCAGGGAACGGCCCGGGCGGCGGCAGCCAGCCCGGGGCCGAGTGGACCAGGCAGCGGAGGCAGTTCAAGGTCCATCGCAGAGGCTATTGACGACCTCACGACCGGAGCAAAGAACCAGGGAGGCAGCGGCTTCGGGGCCAAGCTCAAGGAGGGATTCCGAGCCTTCGAACAGAGCGGATTCGGGAGTGTCGCAAAGGTTGGCTTGGGCGCAGGTCTTGCCCTAGGAGCCGCTGCCTTAGCCCTTCGTCCCACCTGGTCCGACGGGGGCAGCGGCGGGGCTCACATCGACCCAGAGTTCCTCTTCCCCGAAGACATGACCAACGAGAGCCAAATCAATGCCGCGAAGAGTGCCTTCCCCGCGCCTACAGCTATCCTTGGGTCAGAGAGCTACCAGGCCACGATATACAACCAAACGGCCATCAACGACCGAGGCCTCCAAGCCGTCCGTCAGAAGCTCAGTGTCCTCCCGAACACCTCTGGTACCCTCGCCATCCAAGACATGAGAGAGAGGCTGAATGCAGCTTCCCTCTCTCGGAAACGGCAAGAAATCGTCTAGCAAGGGGGAACTGTCCCACATGGCTAAGAATCTCAATCCCTGGGAGCGCATTTACCAGGCCTATAGCGAAGGGCGAGACCTCCCAAAGGGTCTCGCCCCGTCTGTCGAACGACAGATGGTCTTGTCCTTGACCCGGAAACAGTCCGCCTTCCTCGAAGAAGGGGCCTCTCTTCGTGAGACTATTCTCGACGATTCCGAGGTTATGTCGAAAGACCCTCATGACCGGGCTGTGGCCTATCCAGAGGCAGACCATATCTTCTGGATTAACGATGTCCAGCTCGACCTCCTCCCAGAGAACATCACCTGGTCGGATGAGAGTCATCACCTGAGCTACTCCACCGTTCGGACCCGGACCTCCACCAAGATACCTGCCGGACGGTCCGTGAAGCATCTACGACTCACGATTCCATTCCAGGGCCTCTCAGACATTAACAGCAAACTCCGTCGGCTCCTCTGTCAGGCCTACACCTTTCCCTTCTTCCTCGTCGAGAACCAGCTCGTTCGTCAGGTCACGAAGCCCGATAGCACAACCGAACCCCTCCTCTTCGCCGTTACCGATTTCTCCGTCCAGACGAATCCAGAGCTGAAGGACACCCTCATCGCTTCCCTCGGCCTCGAAGTCACCGCTCACGAGACATACACCTCCTACCTTCGATACGTCAGCGCAGTCCCCGCCCCTCCTCCGCCGAACTCTCAGGGCCTCGGACAGGCAGCCAACACCAATATCGGACCACAACCCCTGCCCGACTTCTCCAATGGACTGACACCCTTCGTTCTGGCCCCCGTAAAGTGGCCAGAACAGTCGAACCTTTATGTGTCCTATTACGATGCCCTCCTCGCCTGGGGCGACTCGGAGGCTTATCGTTCGTTTATCGAACGGAGGAATCAACTCCAACTAGGGGGACTCTGGGGCGTTGGGCCTGTCCTTGACCAGACCGATACATCCCTCAAGAAGGCCCTAGAAGAAGCCAAGAGGGCTGTCGAAGCCCAGGTCCTTGACCAGACCCTCATGCGGGGCCTTATCGACGCTGATAACGTGCGCCTCATGCGTTCCTTGGACACCTTCGATGGGAGGTTCTGGCTCTCCTATTACAAGTACATGTTTGTCCCTTCGGAGGCCCTCGCGTCCATGCGCTCGGCCATCACAGGGGGAGAGGCTGCCACCGCAGAGGCCTTCTCCGATTTCGACCTCGGAGAGACCGCCCGGTTCTTTGGCCTTGACCCTAGTGGAATGTTCTTCTCCCCTCCTCCGGCGGTCATCTCTCCCGCCATACCTCGAATAGAGACCGGAGAGAAAGCCTCTCCCACCTCTGCCCCGTCGGGAGTGCCTTTAGCAATTCCCAACCGGAAGACGAACACCGACTTCGTAAAGTTCGTCGAAGAGGTCAGGGGCCAATATAAGCTCAACTACGGGAAGGACCGCGAGAAGGACCCCGACAAGGGAATCTTCGACTGTACCCTCTTCGTGTGGCATTGCCTCTTAAAGAACGGCCTTTTCAATGTGGGGTCGAGTCGGATGACCCAGAGGCTCCGGCTCTTGGAGGCCGATGGGGTTGTTCGTCGTGGGGGCGTAGGTGGGAATGACCTTTCCCCTCGTATTCGTCTGCCCGATTACTCGAAGGGAGGTGGTGCATTCCTGGACTTCCCTATCCCGGTCGTCGCCCTGACCCCCACCGTCCGGACCGGAGAATACGATGCTCGGAGGAATACGGCAACGGCAACGTTTGCCTCCCTCATCCCAGGTGTTATCCTCATGTCCTATGGGAAGGATAAGCTCCCAGGAAGCATCAAGTTCCATCACGCGGCCATCTCGGTAAGGAAGACGGGGACCACTACAATCGATGAGTCCCTCTCGGCTTTCTCGCAGTCCTCTATCGGCAACCCACGCACCCGTGAAGCCATCAATCAGAAAGAGGGGGTTGGCTTCCGCTCTCCTCGCCTCTGGTCGAACCCCCTGAAGCTCTCTACCCTCCTTCAGCCCTTGGGCTCTGGCAAGGCTTACGACGAGGCCTATCTAGTCCCTGGCCTTGTCTACGACGCCACCCAGGAGAACAGCAGTACCTTCAAGGCCTTTAACGTCCTCTTCAACACCCTCGGTGGCGATGTCAAGACGTGGTGGGACAATGCCCTCCGCATCTCCGGGCATTCGAAGAGGCTCCTTGCCCCTCCGGTAAAGGATAGTCCGAAGCCCGGCACCTCCAAGGTGGATGCCAACGACCTTGTCCAAGATGAGTGGCTCCAACAGCAGGGTATCGACCCGCAAACTCCTGAGGGGGATAACGCCTCAGACCTTCAGCGGAAGCTTGGACTCGCTCCTGCTGAGAGTCCGGCAGCCGCGACGGATGCCGTCGCTTCAGCCCAAGAAACGGCCAGAGCTGCAATCAGCGCAGTGGTTGGAGACCCCTCAAAGCTTGTGGCGAAACTTCAGGCCCAAGCGAAGGCCCAGAAGCAGAGTCTCACCGATGGGCTGGCAAAGACCTCCAAGGCTGCTAGGGAGAGCTACAAGCTCTTTGTTCGCAAGATTGAAGAGTATCGACGGAAGCTCGCGGGGGCCACGAAACCAGGGGAACATCCCTGGGAGATGATATGGACCAACGATGGGAATCTCCTCTTTCGGAAGAAGGTCACACTCGACCTCTCTGAGGGGGTTGTTCATACGAGCCTTGGGTCGGGCATCGAGGGAAATGACAAGTCCTCTCCGGGTCCCCAAAGCTCCGAGGCCATTCCCACCTTTGTCAGCGCAGGTCTCGCCCTTCGATGGGGGCGGTTGCCCCTAGTGGGCAACCGCCATTTCTCCCATCAGTGCATGGGCGGCGGAGAGACCCAATGCACGGCCCAGTTCGCTATCGTCGGGAACTATCTTATCGGGAAGCTTGCCACTGCCAGGGCCTACGTTCAAGAGGCCGCTCGTAGGTTCCGACGCATACCCGATGCCGGAGTCTTCGAGGTCGAGAACGGGGTCCTTAATCTCTTCGGTGTCCGGCACGTCCTTATCGAAGACGTGCCGGGGAATACCATCCCCTCGAGCCCCGGAACGTACCAAGTGACCCTCCGCATGGTCGAGTACGATATCCAACAGCGGAAGCGAGAGGAAATCGTCTCCGAAGGCCACGTCCGCCTCGACCTCAAGAAGAAGTATATCGAAGCCCTCGTGAAGAGGCTCCTACCCCGTATCGGTGTCCCAAAGGATGGAGAAGTCGTTCGCCGCTCATTTAACAATGGGTTACGCTATCAGGTCTCCTATCAGTTTAAGGAGTCATGGAACTTCAAGGCCCAAGGCGGAGAGGCAGGGAACATCCCCATCACGGAGGCATGGCGGCATATCCAGAGCTACTCTGCCGCTGGGTCGATGGCCCTTGACCGGAGGGAGCTTATTGAACTGCTCCTCTTGAGTGTGTTCGTGACCTACCTCGAGGCTCTCCCGCCTGACGTTTTGACCATGACCGGGGCCTCCCCCGGTGTCCTTGCAAAGTACGCCCTGGCCTTCGTGGAGTCATCCGGTTCCGACTACAAGAACAAGAACAACTTTCTCTACTCCTATGGGTTCTTCCAGAACAAGGCCCTGAACCAGAAGCTCACAGAACTCCTTGAGCTGTTCTCGGCCAGTGGACTCTCTCCTTGGCAAAGCTCGGTCGAGGGAGAGAAGCGGAAACTGGCCATCAATGGGTTCCTTTCCCAGTTCGGGTCGCCTTATGTGAAGCGACCCTCTCTTGACGGGATTATCCCCCGGCAGTGGTGGAACCTCTTCAACGCCCAAATCCTCGAAGGCTGGTCGTCGTGGATTTCATCGTTTGGGGAGTCCATCCCGAACATCGTCTACAAGTACTTCTACGGCCTCGGAACAGAGCTTTACACCGAACCCCTACCTGATGAACTACGGATGGGCCTTGTCAATGACCTGACCAAGGCCACGCAAGAGACACGGGAAAGACTCCTCCGTAGCCTCAAAGACAAGACCATTCCCGTCATCCAGAACACGAGTGACCAGACTGAGGTAATAACGGAGACCGAACTCCGGCTAAAAGCAGCTACGGCACTGGCCTCGTGGTTCCATTACTTCAGAGAGGACGTGAACCGCGTGGCTGCCTTGTCGATGAAGGTTCTCCGAACTGACCCTGAGCTGAACAAGATTCTCTCCCTTGGCGAGGGCCTCGACGGTCGCCTTGGTTCAGCCCCAGAAAGCTCACAGTCTTGTTACCCGGATATTCCCCTCCCGAAGTTCACGATTGAAGTCCCTCTGGCTTCGGGAAAGACCACTCTTGTCCGGTATGCGAACCCCGGCTTCTTCTGGTACACCGAAGAGCCTACGCCCCAAGAGCGAGAACGACGGCTCTCCGGGAATGTTATCCGGGCCATCGAGGACGGCTACGCCCCTACCGCTGCCTTCGTCAACAGCTTCGGACCTCTGCCCACAGAGATTAACAAGAACTCCCTTGAGCTGAAACGGGAAGGGAACGAAGTCCTCGAAGCCTACGCCCCGGTCGGTCCCTATGCCGCTGGAGGGGCTACAGGCCCCGCAGGCGGTTCAAACGGCGCTGCTGGTGCCTACACCCAGGGCAATCAGCTCCCGGACGCCCTGAAGCTTGTGGGACTCGATTTCCCGTTAAGCGGGGAAATGGCTCGTGGGGGACACGCAACCAACGGTCTCCCCATTGGCGCTCCAATGAATGGCAACCCTTCAAGGGCAACTCCTAGCTCAGAGACCGCCAACGAGGGAGGTATCCAGCCGAAACGCTTGGCTACACCAGGAACCGCTGCCCCAGAGAAGCATCCGTTCAAGCTCGACAAGGTCTTCTTCGGACCCGAAGGAACGGTTGAATACCGCGTCCCGATAACCCTTCAACGTGACCCTGCCGCACTCTTGAAGTACCACCTTTCCGGAGCCGCAGGAGCTTTCCGTCCAAGGTCGATGAAGGATGCCTTCCCAACCTTCAAGCTCTACTTCGTTGAGGATGATGTCGCCCAAGGCCCTGAGGATGGCCATATCCTCTATCGCCAACGGTCGTATTCCGACTTCTTCTCGTATAACTCCATCATCGACATTAAGTTCGAACGGGACCAAAAGGTTCCTGCTGACCTTTTAGTGATTACCCTCTCCAATGTGCATGGGAACCTCGATAACGTCGAGTTCCAGGCCTCGAACTACTCCAAGGAGGATGTTCTTCGTCCGAATGACACCGAGGCCAATAGCCGTCAAACGTCCATAGCGAACGCTGACACCGAGTTTGAGAACCCCTTCAAGCGACTCATCCTCAAGGAAGGCGTTCGTGTCCGGTTCTTGGGCGGCTCAGGGGCCAACGTCCAGAGCCTCGATGACGAGTTTAATGGCCAAATCGTGGAGATGAACTTCGAGAACGCTGACCAGGTCATCCTCGTTTGCCAGTCGTTTGCGACTCAGCTTGTCTCCGAACGGAAAGGGGTCGGGGGGACTTCAACGCCCCCCTCCCAATGGGCAGATACCTTCGAACTCCTGAGCTACTTGGTATGCCAGCCGGAGATGACCCACTTCGGGAGATGGGACCTTGACCCCGTTCGGACCCTGGCAGAGAGCCGCTCGAGTGGTGGTCTCGAGAAGATGTTCTCCTTCCTTACCAAGGCCAACGATGACAACATCTTCGCCCCATCAAGGGCGGAGATGATTTCCCTCTCTGCTGACATCGGCAATGGCCTCTTTGCGACATTCATGCGGAGCGGGTGGAATCCCCTCTCCAGTGTCTATGACGCCCTCAATAGCGCAACGACAACCCTTCGAACCCCAACCGGAGGGAAAGGGGTCACCCTCTCCGTCAAGAAGGTCTATACCTCAGGGAACGCTGCGGTCTATAAGGTCGATTATCCGGCCCTGAACGTCGCCTCGGAGGACGGTCGGATTGCACAGGCTGCCGGACTCATGGTCCTCAATAAAGACGACAAGACCTCTGCCGGGTTTAGTGCCATCCTTCCCACCTACGGTCGAGGGGAAAGTACCCTCCTCGACTACACCTTGCAAAACACCACAACGTGGGATGTCCTCAAAGAGATGGAACTGCGGCATCCCGGCTGGATAGGGACCACCGTTCCCTATGGGGAACGGATGACGGTCTTCTTTGGAACCCCCTCTCAGCTCTATTGGAGTCGTCCAATGACGGCTCTTGAGAGTTCCGAAGCCCAGGCACGACAAGCAGCCTCCTTTGGGAAGGTCCAAGAGACCATCCAGGGCCTCAATAAAGAGCTTCAACTCCAGAATGCAGAGTCCATCTTCGGCACCGATACCGGAGGCCAAGCACGGGCCACGATGCTCCGCTACGCACATGGGGCCTTGTGGCTCCTTATGACGGTTGGGACCGTTGCCCTTGCCGTAAAGACCGCAGGGGCTTCCTTGGCGGTGACTGGAGGATTAACCTCCATCACCGCTTCCGCCGCCTCCGCCGCAGGGTGGAGGTGGCTCCTCTATGGGGCTGCGAGTCGTGGGGCTGGACTCCTCTCCGGTGTCGCTGCAAAGTTCGGTACCAAAACCCTCGTCGGTATCGGTACCGGGACCCTCCTTGCCGGAGGGACTTCGGTGGGCCTGAATCGGTCTCTGGCCTCCGACTTCTCGAAGAGCTGGATACGGTCCCTCTTCCTCTCCGGTTTGGCCTCCGAAGAGATACGGCAGGCTATTCGGACCCGTCGTCTTCGACCCTTCCGACGTACCCACTTTATCACGTCGGAGAAGCACATCATCGGGAACACCCTAAAATGCTCAAGTCACAACATCTACAACGCTATGGCCATCGAACACCGCGACGAAAATGATGCCAAGTGGAAGTCCACTGTCCTCAAGGCCTCAATGGACATCCTCGATAAGGACGTTCGCATGGGCTTCGCCCCGCAGTATCCAAACTGCCGGGGCGATTGGATGGCCCGTCGTTATGCCGTTGGTCTCCTCCTCCGGTCCCTCAAGGACATGTATCGAGGTGAAATCGTTGTCCTTGGGGACCTCTCAATCTGGCCCTATGGCACCGTGTTCATTGCCGACTCCTACACGGGCCTCTACGGGAGGTTCGAGGTCGGGGGCGTGACCCATCTCATGAATGCCGATACGGGCTTCGTAACCATCATTCGCCCGTCCCTCTGTGTGACCGCCAATGCCCTCCTTGACGTTCCCTTCGATGACTACGAGTCCGAACTTCACCTCTGGGAGTCCATGACCGAAGGCTCCGTTCTCTCCAATATGTTGGCCCTCGAACGACTCTATGAGAAGGCCCCTGCGAAGCTCCTCGATATCCAGCGAAGACGGAGCCAAGAACTCGTCACGAATAATATCCCGTCCTCCGGCTCGGCCCTCAACAGCGGCGAAGGGGTACAGCAGTTCCTCTCAAACTCCACCGTAACCGTCACGGGCGGAGGCTTGGCCGTTGCAGCCATCGCAGGAGCCCCCCTACTCGGTGCTGCCGCCCTCGTGGGGGGAACGGCCTTGACCATTTCTGCCTCCCTCTGGCGAACGTATCGGAACTACCGGAAGAACGTTGCTCACAAGGCTTATGCCTTCTCAACGTCGAGACAACCCATCTTGGCCCATCCGTTGGTCTTGAATGGCCGACCCCTCCTCTCTGGACTCCCCATCGAGCGGATATCCTTCGTCCAGCGTATCCGAGAGAACTTTGTTCCAATGGTCTTTAACATGGCCAAAGGCTTCGAAGTGACCCAACTCTCCTACGAGAACACGAACCTGATGACGGCCATGAACTATATCCTGAACTCCTCGAAGTAGGACGTGGGAACGGGCCTCTCGACGAAGGGGGGCCAACGAGAAGGCTGACAGATGGACCAACGGACGGACGGACGGATGGAGACTCAAGGGCGAAGATAGACGGACGAACAGAGGGCCGCGAGAAGAGATACAAGGGTAAAGGGCTGAGGATGGCGGAGGGGAGGAGGGTGTGAACATTCTCCTCTCGGGAAGCCAAAGGCGGGCAAAGACATGACTTACGACGGTCCATCGATACACCGGGCAGGGGAAGAGGAGAGACAACGGCGCTCCCTTGACCTTCCGTTGGTTTCCCCCGGACGGAATCTTGAGTTCCGTCCGGGGGTCCTCTTACGACTCATCGAGGGACGACAGGCGATTGTCCTCCTCGACGATGGCGAAGTGGTGGGGCCTATCCGGGTCACGAACCGCTATGAGGAGTTGCGCTGGTTCTATGGCGACGACGTGAGGGAAGTCCCTTGCCTGTTATTCTTCCGTCACGAACCGGAAGACGGTTTCGTGACGATAGGGAACATCGACGAGGAGACGGACAGCGGAGCGCCTGATGAGGCCGGGTGGTACACATGACCAAGAGATACATTCGACACGGGAAATGCTCCATTGCCCTCGACGACGATGGGGACACGCTGACCCTCCAGGCGGGAAGCGTGGCCATTGAACTTAATGGGGAGTCGGAGCGCATAGCCATCCTGGGGTCCGTGAGCGAGATGAACCAAGGCGACCGGACGGAGGAGGTCTTTCTTCGGAAGGAGGCCGGAATTATGTCCCTCATCCCTTCGACCGTTGCGACACCTGTGGCCCAGGCCTCACCGAACATCCCTATCGAGAGCTTGTCGGGCATGGTCCAGGACCTCGCCACGATGATGACCCTCCTCGCTTAGAAAGGTAAAGAGCAATGGCTATGCGTTACGATGCCCTCGACATCTACTTGACCGAAGAAGGCGACCTCTCCCTTGTAGAGGGAGAGGTCGAAAGCACCGCCTCCGACCTCCTCCTCTCCGTGGCCCAGGGCATACGAGAGCGTTGGAGGACCAACAAGGGCGAATGGAGGGTTGACCCCTCACTCGGACTCCTCGAAGGTCACTTAGGCCTCATGAACACGCAAGGAGAGGCCTTGCGATGGAAGGGTGTCCTCCTCGAGGCCCTGACGCGAGATGGGTACATTGACCCCAATGACATCACCATCGACATCATTCCGGTATCCGACGTAGTCTGGGTAGTGGCCGCTGTCCTTCGTGCGGCTCCAACCCCAGAGAACGGGGGAAGGACCTCCGTTCGTCTCCTTCATTTGGCCTATCTAGACAAAGGCGAATTGGTCTATCCCTAACAGAGAGGATGCCCTCCCATGACCTTCGTGCGACCTAACCGGAGCCTTCGTAACGCAGCCCTGGCCGAAGCTTTCCTTCGAGAGAGCGGCTTATCTCGTATTGACAGCGGGGGTATCGGGGGCAACCTCTTCGCCTCGGTCCTGCGACAACAAGAGCAGACCGAGGACCAAAATGAACTTACCCTCCAAAGCATCCTCCCGATGTCCGCCACCGGGGAATACGCCCAGGCATGGCACGACCTTCTTGTGGGACCCGCGCCTGCCGCCTCGATTGCCTCGGCCCTCGACTCCGACCGCGTGGTGCGCTTCTTTACCAGGACCGGAACCTTTGGGGACCTCAACGGTGGGAATGACATTACTCTTCCCGCTGCTTCCCAGATATGGGGAACCCAGCGGAGTCAGTCAGGCGAAGAGGAGTCCGAGGTCCGCTACGAACTGCCAGAGGCTGAGGTCCTTCCTGCTGCCGCTTCGTGGAAGTACGTCTCCGCTAGGGCATTGAGCTATGGCTCCATCTACAACGTCGGCAAGGGGGTCCTCACGAGCCATAACTTCACGAATTACTCGCTCTATCCGGCCCTGAGCCTGTTGGTTACGAATGATGAACCTATCGTCAACGGCTCCGATGAGGCCCTGCCAGAGACCCTCCAGAGCAACATCGCCAGAGCCCAATGGCTCCGTGTACGGTCCACCGAAGAGAAGTGTCTCCTCCTCGCCTCCTCCGTGGCAGGCGTCGACTCCGCCACCATCGTTCGGGGCCTCTCTTCCCCGAACTCGGTGGATGTCTTCGTGGACTCCCCTTCGTTCGTCATTCCGCCGTCCCTCCTCCGTGAGGTCTCCATCCGTATCAACAGCCAACTCTTGAACAACGAGCGAGTGTTCGTCAGTCCCATCCCCCGACTCGGATTCTCCTTGGAGGCAGGCATCACCTTCCGCGTGGGAACAACGCCTGAGGAAGAAGGCATCGTTTTTGCCCGTTTACAGGCCTTGTGTACCGAACGCTTCGCCCAGCTAGGGGTAGGGGTCTCGATTGACCTCCAGGACCTTTACTATGGCCTTCTACGGGCTAACCCACCTCTTGCCACATTGGGCCGTCAAGGGGTCTTCGACAAGGTCCTCGTCTACCGCGACGGCCTCGGTGGCCTTCGTTCTGGGGCCGCACTCCCGACTTCGGTGGTGATTGTCCAGGCGCGGGAGTACGAAAAGGTCTTCCCAGAACCTATCCCGAATGTCTTTCGCTTCTTCAAACGTGCGGCCTAACCACGAAAGGGGAGAGCCATGACACTTCTCGTGTCCGTCCAACTACCCACCTCCGTCCGTCCCGAAAGCCGCTCGTACTTTACACAGCGCATGGCCAATGCCTTCCCTGGTGGATTCCGGCTCCGGAATGAACCAACAAGCGTAGGGCAGCGTCTCCTGAATCGACTCGGACTCCTCGTCGAAGAAGAATACAACGAGGTCCAGAAGAGCCTCCATAACGTCTTGCCTTACTCGTTTGACCCCCAAGAGCTGGATGTCCTTTGGCGGGCGAGTGTCCCCTCAGGTCTCCTTGTGAACCAGGGCTACGGGGGAGGCACCTCGACAGGCCTCCAATATCAAGGAATCCTTTCGAATGGCTCTACGGTGGCCATCTCCCACCCTCGCTACGGGACCCTTGCAACGGACGGGTCTCGAGAGATGGGGCTTGGGTCAAGTCTCGGACTCTACGAGTTCTGGAAGGGGGCTGTCCCAACTCGACTCTCCTTTGAAGGGGCCGAGGTCCTTCCACGAACAGCCGACGTGGCCCCTGGCAGGGTCGTCAATCCGGCGTCGTGGCGGAGTCCGTTCCATTACCTCTCCGTCGAGACTGCGTGGCGGGGTACTGCCGTCTCTGGTGGTACCGACCTTCTCTCCCATTCCGGCTCGACTTCGACACTCCTCTTTGACCCTGATAGTACAGCCCCAACGGTGGTGGCCACTTCCACCTGGGCAATGACCCCAGCCCTCTATCCAGCAACGTCTCCGGTACCGAAGGTCCTTCATGGGGTCTTCGCGGGGTCCATACATGACCCCGCTGCGACCGGATATAAGCTCGTGGTCGGGGTCGCTGGCCTTGGGTCTAGCGTCCGAACGGAAGCTATCAATGGCTCGTCAGTACTCTCAGGGCAGGTGGCCTTTGAGAACCCATCGGCCACCTCGACGGGCCTCCCCTTCCTCCGACTCCTTGTCCTTCGTGACACCTCTTTGCCAGCAGCCACCTCCACGTCGTCCTATCTGCAACTTGACCGCTTCGACGCTCGTGATGCCTCCCTCTTCCAAGACCCCCGGACGCTCTCTCAAGACACGGGCATCGGACGGTCCCTCCCGTCCCTGGTCCCGAATGCCTCCCAAGCCTCCGTTCCCCATTACGCCTGGGTTACGGTCTCTGGTCAAGAAGATGTCGGAAGCCCCGGAGGTCTCTTGGCTGCTCCGACGACACTTCGCCTCGAAGGTCTTGGCCCCGATGGCTTCCCGCAGACGGAAGAACTTCGGGTCCTGTCGAATGGCTCCGTTCGGACGAATAAGCAATGGTCCTCTGTGGTCTCGTGCGTCGTCTTGCACGGGAACCCGGCTCTGGCCCTTCGGATAGGACTCTTAAACCCCAATGCAGGGGAGCGGACTGACCCTTACCAACAGGCCACGTTCCCGACCCAGATAGGCCCCCTCTCGCTCTCTTTGGAGACCTCGACCTCGAAGAGCTTCTTGCGGTTCAAGACCATCCTTGAGTCGAATGAAGACGGTCTTGACCAGCGCGTAGACCTTGAGCCAATCGAGCTTCTCGATGCCTCCGGGTCTTCCGTAGTCTATGACGATATGACCTATGACCCCCTTCGGAGGCACCTCTACGCCCTGCACCCAGGGTCGTCGAGCATCGCCATTTACGATGTGAGCCGGAAGGCCCCGTATGGGCAGCTTGAGGATGTCACCGAACGGAGCGAGATGATAGGGATGCGTTTCCAGCCCCTAGACGGGCTGGAAACCCAAAAGGAGCGGTTCGCTAAGGTGGGAGATATCCAGCTCCTCGTGTTGGAATGGCGACGACGTGACCTTATCCTGACGCGATATCGGGTGTTCCGGAAGCGACCGAGTGGGACATTCGCCTCCGTTGCCGAAGACGGTACCGAGGGTGTCTTTGGCACCTCTTCGTGGGTCTCCTACAACTTCACCGGGAATGTCTATCAAGGAGCCGACCAGACCTGGCACACACCTTCGATTCCCGTAACCCTCGACACACATGGCCGTCACCTCTTCTACGTCGAGGCCGAGTTCCGGGAACTCGACACCGAGCAAGTCTTCCGCTCGAGGGATGTCCTCGCCATCCTTGTGGATGCTCGGACTCCCCTTGTGACCCTCTCCTATGCAGGTCTCTTGGTGGAATCAGGGACTCTCGGAGGCACAGGGGCCGTCGAGGGCATTGACCTACTCCCGAACGGGGACATCGCCCTCGTTGAGACCCACTCCCGGTCCGGGGCGGTCGCTGAGACCCGCCTCCGGACCCGGTACGATTACGTCCTCGAAGACGGGACGTTTGCATATTTCCGCGAACCCTATCGTCGTGTACGCCTACTACTCCTTGGCCCCGATTCGGAGGAAGAAGTGAGTTGCCAATACCTTGTTACCGTCGTCTCCTCGAATGACACCGTAGACGAGTCCGAACTCGAAGACTGCCCACTCTATGTGGTGGACACCTCAGGAGGGGTCGTTACCCTCGAACTACCCGACTCCACAACGCTCGGTGCCGACCACGATGGCTCGAAGATAACCATCATTCGTCGAGGGGCGAGCAACCTCATCATCAGCGGTCATGGGGCGAATATCAACGGGGCCGCGTCCTTGACCCTCCTCTCTGACTACGATGCTGTCCAGCTCACTTATGTCCATCAATCCCTTGCGGAATGGTTCATTGTCTAAGGACGAAAGGAGGTTCTTCCCATGAGTCTCGTGTACACGGGCGTTCGTATCGTCGGCGGCACTTCGATTGCCGCCGCTCTTCCTGTTGCCGTAACCGGAGGACTGACCACGACCCAACATATCGTCTCCTCGTCCGATATCTCTGCCGGGCGCGACATGACCGCAGCCCGGCATGTGGTCGTAGCCTCGAACCTCTCTGTGGGTTCGAACCTCTCTGGAGTGACCGGGAGCTTCACCTCGAGCCTCGGTGCCGCAGGACCCCTCTCTGGGGGCTCTCTGGCGGTCGCTAGTGGAGCCATCCTCTCTGGAACCCTCTCCGTGGCGAGTCAGGCCTCCTTTGCCTCAGGAATCGGCGTTACAGGGCCAGGGACCTTTGCATCGAGTCTGGTCTCGACCGGGCCCGTCCTCTTCCATTCAAGCCTCTCCGTGTCTGGGCCAGGAACGTTTGCCTCGAACCTCGTAGCCACCGGGCCTGTCACGATGGCATCGAGCTTGACCGCAACCGGACCCGTTACCTTCGTGTCGAGTTTGGCCGTTACAGGGGCGGCAACCTTCTCTACGAGTGTTGCCGCGACCGGGCCGTTTAAGTTCGGTACCGGAACAGGGGTCCAGGGAGAAGTGACATATAACCCCGTTACGGGCCTCTTCACCTATGTGGACCATAACGACGTAGCCCAGACGGTTGCAAGGGTCGTGGACTTCACAACGTACTCGTTTCCGGCCATACCACCTATCCGCCCTCATGCGACCCATGCATCCTCGCTGGCCCACTGGTTCTATGGCCCCGAACACGGAACGTCCGAGATAGGTACCTGGGTCCTTTACGGAGGACGGGGAAGCACTGCCTATCCCTTGGAAGAGGTCACGCACCAGACCAATACCGTAGGCATCCTCCGATGGCAAAAAAGGTCTAGTTCGATTTCCTCTCTTATCTGGCCAAGAAGCTATGCGGATGTGAGCTGCGGAGTGGCAACATTACCACTCCAGGCTGGGACCATGTCGACGTGTCTCCGCAATGGGAACTTCACGGTGGAGTTCCTGGCGAAGCCGTATGAGGTCCTTAGTGTCTCTGCAACGCTCTGTGCCATTCAGGACGCATCTCGGCTCTTTGGGCTTAATGTCACCGTCTGGGGGTCTTTCAATATTCTTCGGATGTGGGCTGATGCCGGAGGCTTTTATCCCCCTCAGTCCATGCCGTATACCTACGATTGGTCCCACTACGCATTAACCGTCTCGTCGAGCCTTGGACTTATGAAGACGTTCATCAATGGCGTCTTGCGAGGGACAGCCCCACTGACGTTCACTCAGCTCGGCACTGATGCTTACTTCACCCCCGGAGGCTTCGAAAGCTGGGCTGGTGAACTGGCCTCAATCCATATCTCGTCAGGCATCCTCTCCGATGCCCAAATTGGGTCAGATGCAACGCGCTGTATCCCAGTACTCGGAGGAGCATAAGCCATGCCCTCGTCCTTGGCCCTTTTCCTCTCCGTTTCGGTCTCGAACCCGGACCTCGTCCTGACGCCCCTCCGTATCTTGAACGAACTTGACCACGTTGGGATACCCCTGGGCTTCGAGAGGCTCACGGAGGAGAAATCCAGGGACTATGTGGCAACGCTCCTCGCCTGCTCGAAGGCCTCGAACCTGGCCCCGGAACACCCTTCCATCGTCTTGGCGACAGAGTTACGGGCAGGCTTATGGCCTGCCCTGTTTTGTCAAGAGTCCGAAACCTCTGTGGCCCGCATCCGAAGGCTCCAAGACGGGGTCTTCCTTGTCGAGGTCTGGACCCGACCCTCGGTCACGGACTT